>Ga0070707_100004713_pt1 | contig 12775 bp, 9 predicted proteins | sample KBSK5502metaG_FD_65468 | JGI IMG/M metagenome (GOLD analysis project Ga0070707, IMG submission 65468) | Corn, switchgrass and miscanthus rhizosphere microbial communities from Kellogg Biological Station, Michigan, USA - KBS K5-50-2 metaG | ecosystem: Host-associated > Plants > Roots >... | reverse complement strand
GATCTGTCCGCTTGGATCATCTCCCGCACGGCCGACAGGTCCCGGCCCGCGAAGTTGAACAGCGGGGTATAGATCAGACGGTGACCGCCGTCTTCCAGCAGCGCGTCGTACACCGACCCGGCCGCATCCGCGCCCGCCCGGGCCGCGCCTGCGGCTAGCGACGTATCCGGCCGGATGTCGTAGTCCACCGGGTCATCGAGGCGGAACATTACATCGAACCCGCCCATCACCTGACGCGCAAAGCCGGAATCGGGCAGCTGCTCCACGAACCGCCGGTGCTCCTCGAGGATCCGGGAGCGCAGCTCCGGCTGGGACAGGACCCTCACCCGGTCGTCCACGTCCAGATGGGCGACCTTTATGTAGCTCGGACACTGCGAGAAGGGATTCACGCTGGCCGACAGGCCCATGAGCACCCCGATGGGCCGGGGCGCCACCTGGGTCCACACGGCGAGGCCGCGGGCCGCGCAGTCCGCCGCCCACGCCTGCAGCTCGCGCCACCGGTCCGGCACCGACGGCGGCTGCTGGACGGAGACGCTCAGCGGCCGGCCCGATGCCTCGGCCATGGCCTCCATGAGGGTCAGCTCCGAGGCCACGTACTGCGGGTCGGTGGACTGGTAGCAGTCCGACACCAGCTGGAGCACGGCGTCGGTCTCCCGCAGAGCCCCGGCCAGCGCTACCATCTCCCGGCGTAGGGCCCGCAGCGTGCCCACCGGCGCCCCGGAGCGGGTACGGTGTGCCTCGGTGCGCGAGGTGCCCAGGCCGAGAGCGTCGGCGGCCACGCCCTCGCCCAGCAGGCCGACCATGCGGGCCAGCTCCGCGTCGTCAGGTGGCTCGGTAGGCTCCGCGCCGCGGTCCCCCATGACGAAGGCGCGCAGCGCTGCGTGCGGCAGATGGGCGCCGACATCCAGGACGCGGGGGACTCGGTCCAGGGCATCCAGGTACTCGGGAAAGCTCTCCCACTGCCACGACAGGCCCTCAGCTAGCGCCGAGCCGGGGATATCTTCGACCCCTTCCATCAGGCCGATAAGCCAGTCGTGGCGATCCGGGCGAGCGGGCGCGAAGCCCACGCCGCAGTTGCCCATCGCCACCGAAGTGACCCCGTGCCAGGCCGACGGGGCGAGGATCGGGTCCCAGGTGGCCTGGCCGTCAAAATGAGTGTGAACATCGACGAAACCCGGGGTTACGAGGAGGCCGTCGGCATCGATCTCGCGCCGCGCCCGCTCAGATAGGCGACCCACCTCGGCCACGCGGCCGTCACGTACCCCGACGTCGGCGGTAAGCGGCGGGGCGCCGGTCCCGTCGACGACAGTCCCCGCCCTCACGATCATGTCGAACAAAGCGCCTCCAGCTGGGCTTGCGCAGGGACGGGATGTCAGTCGAAGGTCAGCATCCCGCGGATGATCTTGCCGTCCCTCATGTCCTGGTATCCCTCGTTGATCTCGTCGAGCGGATACGTCCGGGTCACTAGCTCATCGAGCTTGAGCTGGCCGACTCGGTACAGCGCCAGCAGGTGGGGGATGTCGAAGCGAGGATTGCCGGAGCCGAAGAGCGTGCCCTTGACTTCCTTGTTCGACATGGCCAGCTCCAGCAGGTTGATAGCCGCCTCGGCCTGGACCACCGGGGCGACGCCGGTCACGACGCAGGTGCCGCCCTTACCGGTCAGCGTCAGGGCCTCGGCCATCAGCTCCCCGCGCATCACGCTCGGTACCATGATGACCCGATCGGCCATCTCACCCCGGGTCATCTCCCGGACCATGTCGATGGCCTCGGTCATGCTGGCGGCCGAATGCGTGGCGCCGAGCTGCAGAGCCATCTCCCGCTTGAACTCCACCGGGTCAACCGCCACCACCACCCGGGCTCCCGCCATGGCCGCGCCCTGCACGGCGTTGATCCCGACGCCGCCGACCCCTACGACCACGACCACGTCGCCGGCCGTGGTTCCGGCCCGGTGGACGGCCGAGCCCCAGCCGGTGGCCACTCCGCAGGACACCAGCGCCACCGCCGTCGCGGGCAGGTCTGCGTCGACCTTGATGACGGACTCCTCCGACAGCAGGGTATGTTCGGCGAAGGTTCCGCACTTGGCATAGAGGTTGAGCGGCTCACCACCGCAGAAATGGCGCACGACCCCGTCGACCATCTGGCCTGGCAGCATGAGCTGAGCCCCCTGGTTGCAGAGGTTCTGCCGCCCGGTGACGCAGTAGCGGCAGCGCCCGCAGGCCGGGATGAATGAGCACGACACCAGATCCCCCGCCGAGACCGAACTCACCCCGGCGCCGACGTCGACGACCACTCCGGCGCCCTCGTGGCCACCGATCATCGGGAACGGGCTCGGCATCCCGTACTGCAGGCGCTGCTCCTCGGGCAGCACGAAGTCCCCCGTGACGAAGTGCTCCTCGGAGTGGCACAGTCCCGCTGCCTGCCACTTGACAAGCACCTCCCCCGGCGCCGGGTCGTCGATGTCGATGTCCTCGACCTTCCAGGCCTCTCCGATGCCCCACAGCACGGCGGCGCGGCTCTTCATGGCATGCTCCTCTCGTTGGTCGCCCCGGCTAGGCTGTGCTCGGACCTGGCCGACCGCGAAAGGCCGGCAGGCTCGACCCGGCCGGCCCGGCGCCGGGCCACCAAGGCGGTGATCTGGTTGCGGTTCTGGGCCAGCAACCCTTCGGGGTGAGCGACCAGGTTGAGGACGCCCAGGGCGATAAACACGGGTTGGAGTCCCTCGACCACTGTGGTGCTCGTGATCCAGACCGGCAGCAGCTGGTAGAGGACGACGTAGAAGATCGCGCCGATCATGGCCCCGGGGACACTGGAGAGGCCGTAGATGGCCAGGATCAGCAGAGCGGTCATGGAGGTGGTGTAGTTGAACTGGCCGGCCCCGACCTGGCCCAGGACCGCGCCGTACAGACAGCCTGCCAGGCCAGCCATGCCAGCCGACATGGCGAAGACGGTGACCTTGGCCCGCACCAGGTTCAGGCCCAGGGCGCTGGCCGCGGCCGGCGCATCCCGCATGGCACCCAGGGCGAATCCGAAGCGACTGCGGCGGATGGCGTAGATGATGACCATATACGCGGCCATCACGAGGGCGATGAGCCACAGGATGCTCCGGCCGGTGCTGAGCGCATGCCCGGCGATGCCCGGGAACGGGATCAGAACAGACCCGGTGGCCGCTGGTATCAGGTGGGTGTCGGGGAAGAAGATGCTGTCCATCATGACGGCGAAAGCCAGGGTAGACAGGGCCAGGTAGAGACCCCGCAGCCGCAGGGCAGGCAGCGCCATCAGGGCACCGGCTCCAGTCGCCGCCGCGACAGCGAGCACGACCGCCGCCAGGTAGGGCATGTGGTTGCTGAGGTGGGGCAGCAGCACGGCCGACAGGCCGGCGAAGGACAGCTGAGCCAGCGACACCTGCCCCGCCATGCCAGTGATGAGCACCAGGCTCAGCAGGATGCAGGCATAGACCAGGCCCAGGCCGACCACCAGCGACTCGAAGTCGCTCAGCGCCGGGCTGATCGCCAGGGTCGCGGCCACGATGCCCACGCCGACCAGGAGGGTCGTGCGCAGCCGCGGGGGCGCCGCCTCAGGGAAAACGTCGACCTTCTCGAAGGAGGAACTTCGGTCGCTGCGCAGCACGAGCAGGGCGACAAGGAGCACGATAAACGGCATGGCGGGCCCGAGTCCCTGCACGACCTGGTTCGTGGACGGGAGGTACCCCACAACGTAGGACGCCAAGAGCCCCAGTCCGAGCGACCCTGCGAAAGTCATCGGAAGGCTCGCGAGCCGGCCCACTATTGCCGCGGCGTAGGTCGAGACCACCAGGATGCTGAGGGCCTCGATGTTGAGGGTGAGCGAGGGCGCCACCAGAATGGCGGCCAGGCCCGCCAGGGAACACCCGAGAGCCCAGGAGAACGACGTCACCCGGGCGGTGTTGACCCCGTTCATCTCGGCCAGGACCCTGTCGTCTACCACCGCGCGCATGGTGACGCCGAGCCTGCTCCGCCGGAGGAACAGCCCCAGGCCCACTACCACCAGCACGGCGATCACCACGATCGCCAGGTCATCCCAGGTGACGTACACCCCCGACACCGGGCTGAACGTCCCCAGGCTGATCAGCGGCGGCAGGCTGCGAGCCGTGGACCCCCAGATCAGCACGGCCACGCCGGTGAGGAACGCGAAGAGGGCCAGGGTGACCATGAGGCGGACGGCCACCTGCACCCGCTGCAGGCGGCGCATCAGGGTGACGTCGAGGATGACGCCCATGAGCGGGGCGATCAGGAGCAGCGACACCGCAAGGGCGGGGATCTCGGGCACGCCGGCGCTGACCCGGAGGGCGTAGTAGAGGAAGGCGACGACCATGCCTACCGCGCCATGCGCAAAGTTGAATACCCGGCTGGTCACGTAGGTCACGACCAGCCCGCTGGCCGAGATGGCGTATATGCCGCCGATGACCAGGCCAGAAACGGTGTAGATCAGGAAGTTGTGCATGGCTCAGACCGCCCGCGACGGGTCATCGCCGCCGGGGGCGGCCGGCTGGCACATGCCGCACGGCGCCGCAGCGGACGTTGCAGGGCGTACGTCCGCCCGGTTGGCCACCACCGGGCAGCCGGGCAGATGGCTCAGCGTGCCCCGTGGCGTGGCGAGCAGCGGGCCGTCCGGCCGCGAGCCGCCGGGCACTGGACCGCCGGGAACTGGGCCTGCGGGCACTGGGCCTGCGGGCACTGGGCCTGCGGGCACGTCGGAACGGTACGCGGTCTCCGCGGCGACCACCCCAGCCGGGACACGGGCGTCGCCGGCAAGCCCCGTCTCCCCCAGGTAGGAGGCGACGATGCGCTCGTCGATATCGGCCGGCTGGCCCACGTCAGTCACAATCCCCTGGTTGAGCAGAACGACGTAGTCCGCGATCTGCATCGCGTCGGCTACGAGTTGCTCGACCAGCAGGATGCTGATGCCCTGGGAGGCTAGCGTGCGCACCACGGTGAACAGCTCCTCGACGACCAAGGGGGCCAGGCCCATGGATATCTCGTCGAGGAGCAGCACGGAGGGCTCGGTGGTGAGCGCCCGGCAGAGCGCCAGCATCTGCTGCTCACCCCCGGACAGGGTCCCCGCCACCTGCCCGGCCCGTTCGAAGAGCCGGGGGAAGACAGAGAAGGCCCGCTTTTGCACGTCGGCCAGTGCGCGACGGCCGCGCAGGTGGGTCTGCAGAACCAGATTCTCCCGCACCGACAGGCTGGGGAAGATACCGCGACCCTCGGGGATGAGGCACAGCCCACGGCGTGCGAGCGCCCGCGGCCCTGCTTCAGTCATGTCCTGGCCATGGAGCATGACCTGGCCAGCGCTCGGTCGCAGCAACCCGCCGGCCACCCGCAGGGTAGTGGTCTTACCCGCTCCGTTGGCACCCAGCAAGGCGACCACCGAGCCCGCGGGCACCCGAAGGTCCACGCCGAAGAGGACCTTCATCCCGCCATAGGCGGCATCGACCGAGCACAGCTCGAGCGCTGCCGCCGCGTGGCTCGGTCCGGCGGCCGGGGGACCGTCACGACGCCGCAGCACGCGCGGTCCCGAGGTAGGCGGTTTGCACTGCGGGGTCGACGCGGATCTCCGACGGCGGGCCATGGGCGATCAGGCGCCCGAAGTCCAGGACCCATACCTCCGAGCAAGAGCCCAGGACCATATCAACATGGTGCTCGACCAGCAGGATGGACGTCCCTGCCCGGACGACCTCAGCCAGCTTGCGGACCAGAGCCTCCGACTCGGTTTTGTCCAGGCCGGCCGACGGCTCGTCCAGGAGCACCAGGCGCGGTCTCGACGCCAGCGCCCTGGCCACCTCCACCACCCGCCCCAGCCCCGAGGGCAAGGACGTGGCCCGGGCAGTGGCCACATCGGCGAGGCCGAGCTGCTCGACGATCTCGGCGGCCACGGCAGCCGGGCGCAGGTCGGCCTGCCACCGGGCGGCGAATTCCGCCGCCGTGCGCACGTTCTCGAACACGGTCATCGATTCCCAGAGCTCAAGGTGCTGGAAGGTGCGCGACATCCCGAGCGCGGCCCTGCGGTGCGGGGCCACCGCGGTGATGTTGTGGTTCCGGAACCGGACCCGCCCCCGGTTGGGGCGCACCATACCCGACAGCACTCCGAGCAGCGTGGACTTGCCTGCGCCGTTAGGGCCGATCAGCCCGACCATGGTGGCGTCCGCCACATGAATGCTCACGCAGTCCAGGGCCCGGACGCCGCCGAAGCGCACGTCAATGTCCTGGGCTTCGAGCAGCGCCCGGGCGGCGGTCGTCATGTCGCTCCTCGGCTCGTCATTCCCTCGACCCGCTAGCGCGGCCCCGCGGAAATCCGCGCTAGGACGGCACGCCGGGAGTGTCGAGGATCTTGGCGCCCGGCACGTTGCAGTCAAAGATCCCCGCCTGCGCGGGTACCAGCTGCTTGTAGCCCGACGCAGTGCTCTCCACTATGAGCGCACAGTTCGAGAACGCCTTCTGGCCGATGTCTTGGGGAGCATCGAGTCCGCCGGCGTCGAAGCTGTTGAGGTTGTGGATCGCGGCCAGCAGGCCGGTCCTGGTGAGATGCGGGCCGGCATTGATCAGCCCCTGCACGAAAAGGGCGGTATTGGTCCAGCCGAACATGGCGAACAGATCGACCGCCTGGCCCGGGTTGGTCGCGGCGAACCATTTGTTGAATAGCTTGCCGCCCGGGGTCGCCGCAAGCGCCTGGCTGTCAAGGAACGGCAGGTACAACAGCGGTTCCACCCACCCGCTGGCGGCCGCGCCGGCGAGGCTATGCCAGCTGCTGGCGTAGGTCACCACCGACTCGATGAACGCGGGCTTGTAGCCCTCCTGGGCGAACGCCTGGGACATGCGGGACTGACCGGGCTCGCTGCCCGCGTCGTAGAACACGGCCTGGGCGCCGCTGTTGGCGACGGCGGCAGCGTAACTGGTGAACGACGGCAACGTTACGTTCACGCCCTGCTGGTATACGATCGTGTACCCGACCTGGCGCAAGCCCACGGCGATGTGCGCCATCGCCTGGGAGTTGCCTGGCGTCGTCTCCCACAAGACGGCCACCTTCTTCACCTGCGGGAAGAGACGCCTCATCTCGATGTACGAAGCATCAGGCAGCTGAGTGGCGGGCCCGGCGCCCATGTAGTAGACGTTGGGCAGCGGCTCGAACTGCGGATCGAACGCGAACTGCACCCACGGGATTCCGCTGGATTTAACCGCCGGATAGCAGCCGGCGTCCGCCGTCGCGAACCCGCCGACGATGGCGAAAAGCTTCGGGATGATCTGGGCACAGTCGCCAGCCGCCTTGGTGGGATCGAACCCATCGTCGTACGGCGTGATCGTGAGCTTGCGGCCGTAGATGCCGCCGATCGAGTTGATGTAGTCGATGTAGGCCTTGGTCCCCCGTAGCTCGCCGGCCGTGGCCCCGGGATTCGGCCCCGTGATGCTGTAGAGCAGCGCGGAGTTGATGGCCGTGGCCGTTACGCCGGTCGCCGTGGCCCCGCCGTTGCCGCCGTTCGGCGCCGGGTACGCCGCAGACTTGGCCGGTGCCGTGGCTGTGGACGGCGATGCCGAACCACACCCGGCCGCGATCAGGGCCGCACCCGCCGCCAGGGCGGTGAGCACGTTGGCCCGGCGTAGTCCTGTGCGGAGAGTGTTCACGTGGCCTCCCAACCAGGCCGTACTCCTTGATATTGACCGGATCATGCTCGTAGAACGCCGTACTTGTCAAGAGTAAAGCGGCGCAGCGAATCTGGAGAACAGGGTTTTCGATCGAAGGGACCAGGCCGTTCATCCCGGCTCGGCGATGCTCCAGTCCGCGCGGGCCCGGAACGTCCTTAACCAGGGCCCGCAACGTCATCAGCGAGCGCGTGCTGGGGATGCCGCGCGAGCTGCGAGCCGGCCTGAAGCCGTTCAAGGAGGTGCCGCGAGGCCCGCTCGCAGGTGCCCGGGCCGACGGCTGAGCCTGCGAGCAGGCGTGCGTCTCCGGACAGGTACTCGTCCAGCCTTCGGTGCCCGAGGCCGGGTCAGCCGACGCGGCCGTCCCAGGTGCGCGCGTCCCGCATCACTTCGCTGAACGGCTTCCTGGAGTCGAAGCTCGGCTCCCGCGGCAGGCCAAGGACGCGTTCGCCGATGCCGTTGCGCTGCATCTCGTTCGTGCCGGCGGCGATGGAAGCCATGCGCCCGTTCAGGTAGCTGACGGCCGGCCGGGCGGCCGTGTCGGCATCGCCTCCGGCCCAGACCAGTGCTTCGGCACCGCCGACCTCGATCCCGATGCGGGCCCGGATAGGCGAGAGGGTGCCCGCAGCGAGCTTGCCGTAGGCGGCGATGGCCGGCTCAGGGCGGTCGGAGAGCTGCAGTCGCGCGGCGATCCGCCTGCCCAGGTGGAACTGCGCGTAGTCATTAATGTGCGCCCGGGCCAGAGCCTGCCGGACGACAGGGTCGTCGGCGCGGCCCGCCTTCCGGGCGAGCGCGACGAGGTCGGGTGCGAGGTCGCGCGGTTCCGCCGGCATGCCGCCCGACTCGCCGGCTCCGCGCTCGTAGACCAGCATGGTCTGCGCGACCGACCAGCCCTGGTTGACCTCGCCGATCACGGCGTCTCCGGCGACGGCGACGTCGTCGAGGAACGACTCGCAGAAGCCGCTCTGCCCGTTGATCTGCCGGATGGGACGGACCGTGACGCCCGGCGCGTGGGTCGGAATGGCGAACCAGGTCAGCCCGCGGTGCATGGGCGCCCCCCAGTCCGTCCGGGCCAGGCACATCGCGTAGTCAGCGTGGTGCGCGCCGGTGCTCCAGATCTTCGAGCCGGTAATCACCCAGTGATCGCCATCACGAACCGCCCTGGTCCGGATGCCGGCCAGATCCGAGCCGGCCTCCGGCTCCGAGTAGAACTGGCACCACAGTTCCTCGCCCTTCAGCAGCGGCGGGATGTACCGCTGCAGGAACTCCGGCGAGCCGTGCGCGAGCATCGACCGGCCGATCGCCCCGAACATCACAACACCCGCGCCGCCGAAGTCGGGGACCTTGTACCGCCGGGATTCTTCGCGGAACACGCGTTCATGCGCCGGCGTGAGGCCCTGCCCGCCGTACGCCCTCGGGTACGAGATACCCGCGTAGCCGCTGTCGAACAGCTTGCGCTGCAGCACGCGGCTCTCGGCGATCTCTTCCGGCGTCTTGTCCTCACCGCCCCTGCGGCCTGCCTTGGCCGGTCTTCGCTCGAGATTGCCCTCGAGCCAGGCACGGACGGCGTTCCGGTACTCCTCGAGATCCGGCATGTCGGTCGTCATCCTCGCAACTCCTCGGCTCGCGGCTACACGCCGGACAGCTGACACAGCCACTCCCGGTGCCAGGCGGGATCGCCGAAGACGGCTGCGTCGGTCGTCAGCCGGCGAAGGTACAGGTGCTGGTCATGCTCCCAGGTGAAGCCGATCCCGCCGAAGATCTGGAGGCAGTTCTGGGCGAGATCAATGCCGCAGTCGCCGACGAATGCCTTCGCCATGCTGGCGGCCTGCGGACCGTAGCCGTCATGCTCGCCGACCCGGTCCGCAGCCGCCTTCGCGATCGCCTTGCTCATCTCGAGGAACAGGCTGGTATCCGCGAGCACGTGCTTCACTGCCTGGAACGAGCCGATCGGACGGCCAAAGGCGATACGGTCTTTCGCGTACTGCAGCACCATCGCGAAGTCCTGGTCCATTGCCCCGACGGATTCGGCGGCCAGCAGGGCACTCGCGACCGCCAGCTGCTCTTCGATGGCTGCCGCCGCCTGGCCGGCCTCACCCACCAGCGCGGACCCGGCAACATCGGCGCCGTCCAGCCTGAGCTCGACGTAGCGGCGCGTGATGTCAAGCGACTCCACGGGTTCACAGGTCAGCCCGGAGGTCTCGGCGGGCAGTAGGAACTGCGAGGGCCCTTCCTCCGACGCGGCGGTCACGAGTACCCAGCCACCGGGCCCGGGGTCCTCGACCAGCGTGCAGCGGCCGGCCAGCCGGTAGCCGCCGCCGGCCGACGTCGCCAGCACCGCGCCGTTCACTGCCGGCTGCCCCGGCGGCGGGGTGACAGCCCAGGCTGCCAGCGATTCGCCGGCCATCAGCGCGGGCAGGACCTTCGCGCGCTGCTCCTCGCTGCCGGCGACCGCGAGCGCGTGCGCGACCACGTTCGTCCCGACGAAGGGACCGGGCTGCAGCAGGCGTCCGCGCTGGTAGGCGATGACTGCCGCGTCGGCAACGCCGTTGCCCGACACGCTCCCCCCGCCGAGTTCCTCCGGCACGAGCAGGGAGTACCAGCCCAGCTGCCCGGCTCCCTGCTGATACCTGGAGGCGAACTGACCGTCAGTGTCATAGGTGCGCCTGCGCACCGCCTCCATCGGGTATTCCCGCTCGGCGAATCGGGCCGATGCGTCGGCCAGCATTCGCTGGTCGGCGGTCAGGTTGTCGTCCACGTGATGCTCCCCCTCAGGCGAACGACGCCAGGTCAGTTTCGGCGCCGCCGTAAGGCGCCGCGCTCGCCGGTCCGCTCACCATGTGCGCTCGATCCGCGTGTCCGGTCTCGCCAGCTCTGCCCGCAGGGCCTGCTTGGACGTCTTGCCGGTCGCAGTGCGCGGCACTTCGTCGGTCAAGTACAGCGCCTCCGGGCACTTGAATCCGGCCATCCGGGCGGCGGCGAACGACCGGAGCTCGCCCAGGTTCAGGTTCGCGCCGGGCCGCGGCACCGCGACGACGCAGACCCGCTCCCCCATCGCATGCTCGGGTATTCCGATCACCGACACGTCGGCGATGTCGGGATGCTCGAACAGGACGGCCTCGACCTCAGCGCAGTACACGTTCTCGCCGCCGCGGATCACGACGTCCTTGATCCGGTCGACCACGTAGACGAAGCCCTCCTCGTCGAGGTAGCCGACGTCGCCGGTGTGGAACCAGCCGCCGACGAACGACTGCCGGGTCGCGGCCGGGTCGTTCCAGTAGCCCTTGACGACCTGCGCCGAACGGAAGCACAGCTCGCCCACCTCGCCGGGCCCGACCGGCTTGCCATCCTGACCTTCGATGCGCAGGTCTGCCGTGATGACCGGGCGTCCGACGCTGTCGGGATGCGACGCGTACTCGGCGCCGACGTTCGTCACGACTGCGGACGACGTCTCGGTGGATCCGTAGCCGTTGAGCAGCTGGATCGAGTCGCCGAAGACCGCGACCGCCTGGCGGACGAGGTCGGGCGGCACCGCGGCACCGCCCATGGAGAACGTCCGGACCTGCAGGCCGAGCTTGCCGATGTCGGGGTGCTCGAGGATCTGGCGTGCCATCGCTGGTACCCCGCCGAAGCTGGTGACACCTTCGCGCACGGCTAGCGCGAGGGCCTCGTCAACGTCCCACTTGCGCATCAGCACGCACTTGGTGCCCGACATCGCGCCTCCCACGACCACGGCGACACCGCCGATGTGGAACAGCGGCGCGGCTGAGACTCCGGCACCCTGGACTGGCGGCCCCGGGTCATGTCCGCTCAGCAGGTAGCCGCGAGTGGTGGAGAATCCCATGGCCATCAGGGTCGTGATGTGGTTGCGGCTGGTGCCCAGTGCGCCTTTCGGTCGCCCTGTCGTGCCCGACGTGTAGAGCAGCGTCACCGGATCGTCGGGGTCAAGCGACACGATGTCCGACTCGCTGAGCGGCGTGCCGGCCGCGAGTTCCTCGTACCGGACGAAGCCGTCCGGCGCTGCGGGCACCCGGGTGCCGACGATCTGCGCGGGGCAGCCGACCGCCAGCAGGCGCTCGGCGCGCTCAGGGTCGGCGAACACGACCTTCGCGCCACAGTCCTGGATTGCGTACAACAGCTCGGGTCCGGTCCACCAGGCGTTGAGGGGAACCACGATGGCGCCGAGGACCGCGGCGCTCCAGAAGCCCACCACGAACTCCGGGAGGTTCCGCATCGCGATGGCGACCCGGTCACCCCGGCTGACCCCGAAGTCGCTGCGCAGCCGGCCGGCGATCGCCAGCGCCTGCGCTCGCACCTGCGCGAAGGTCAGCCTCTCGTCCTCCAGCACCAGATGGGTGAGATCGGCATGTGCCTTCGCTATCTGGAAGGCGTCCACGATGGTGCGGGGGGCGCGCACGAACGACCGGAGCGAGATGCCGTCGAGAACGACTTCCCGGACTTCGAACGGCCCGCCCGGCCCGACGAGACCCCGCAGCCGCTCATCCGCGGCATACGCGGCGAATGCTGAGGTATCCAGAGCGCCTGGCGTCGCCATCACCACGATCCCGGTCCTTCCTCGTTGCTCAGCTTGCTGACGTGTCACGACTGCGCCGGATCGGCGTGCCTGGGTGTTCGCGCTCCCAGAACGGGATCCCGACCTTCTCCGCTGCTAGCACCGCGTAGGCCACGACCGGCAGCCCGATCGCGATCTCCTCGGGTGAGCAGTCAGTGACGTTGCCGAGCATCCTCGGTCCCTCGTCGAGCTCGATGACGGCGACGATGTAGGGCAGCTCAGCGTTGAAGGGACGTGCACCGTTCTGCCTGATCACGGTGTAGGTGTAGACAGTGCCGTGGCCGGATGCCTGCTGCCACTCCGGCGTCCCGCCGCAACGGGTGCAGAGCTGACGGGGGTAGAACTGAAGGTGCGCGCAGGCACGACACCGCTGGATCAGCAGTCGGCCTTCGGCGGCCGCAGCCCAGAATTCCCCGCCGCCAGCATCGCCGGCCGGCGTAGGCCGCTCCCAGGGAGCCGGGGCCGCACGGACGTCCATCACGGATGCTCCCGCCCGAGGACGACCGCGCTGATACACGACAGCGAGCCA
>Ga0070707_100004711_pt1 | contig 12775 bp, 9 predicted proteins | sample KBSK5502metaG_FD_65468 | JGI IMG/M metagenome (GOLD analysis project Ga0070707, IMG submission 65468) | Corn, switchgrass and miscanthus rhizosphere microbial communities from Kellogg Biological Station, Michigan, USA - KBS K5-50-2 metaG | ecosystem: Host-associated > Plants > Roots >... | reverse complement strand
GCGCTACGAAGCGCTCGGTAAACTCGTCTAGCACGTCGCGCTGCACGAAGATGCGCGTGCGGGCGCAGCAATCCTGCCCCGCATTGGCAAAGACGCTGTACGGCGCGCGCTCGGCGGCGGTCGCGATGTCGGCGTCGGCAAACACAATGCAGGGAGACTTGCCCCCCAGCTCCAGCGAGACGCGGGTGATGTTCGCCGCTGCCGCGCCCATGATGCGGCGCCCAACCTCGGTGGAGCCGGTGAACGCTACTTTGTCCACGCCGGGATGGCTGGCGAGCGCCATACCGGCCACGTCGCCTGCGCCGGGCAGCACATTCACGACGCCCGCTGGAATGCCGGCCTCGTGGCAGATGTCGCCGAGCGCCAGCGCCGTCAGCGGCGTGTTGGAGGCTGGCTTGAGCACGACGGCGCAGCCGACGGCCAGCGCCGGCGCGAGCTTCCACGCGGCGATCACGATCGGGAAGTTCCACGGGATGATCAGCGCGGCCACGCCGACCGGCTCGCGCAGCGTGAAATCCAGCCCCGCCTTGGCGACGGGGATCGTCTCGCCGAAGAGCTTGTTCGCCGCGCCCGCGTAGTATTCGAAGGTGTTGGCCGCCGCCGCCACTTCGTCGCGCGCATCGGCCAGCGCCTTGCCGCTGTCGCGCGTCTCCAGCTCCGCCAGAGTCTCCAGCCGTTCGCGCAGCAGCCGGGCCACCTCGAGTAGCGCCCGCCCGCGAGCGCTCGCGGTCCAGCGCGGCCAGGGGCCGTCGTCGAAGGCCGCGCGCGCCGCCGCCACCGCCCGGTTCACATCCTCGACACCTGCCAGCGCGACCTCCGCCAGCGCCTCACCGGTCGCGGGATTGGACGTCTGGAATGTCTGGCCGTCGGCGCTCGGCACTCGCGCGCCGCCGATGAGGAGCCGCTCGCGGCGCGGCGCCGTCGTGTCTGCCATGCACTGCCTCCACTCCCAGGCTCACGTTGCGGGTGGCGCGCTCGCACCGGCGCGCTAGAAATAATTGATCGTGATGCCGCCATCTACCACGAACGTCGCGCCCGTCATCCAGGATGACTCGTCAGAGGCCAGGAAGACGCCGGCATGCACGATGTCCTCAGGCGTGCCGAAGCGGCCCAGCGGGATGCGGTTGAGTCGCTTGTTGCGCTCCTCCTCGCTCGTCCACAGGCGGCGCAAGAGCGGCGTCTCGATGGGGCCAGGGCAGAGCGCATTGGCGCGAATGCCGCGCTGGCCATACTGGACCGCCAGCGAGCGGGTGAGTGAGAGCACCCCGCCTTTGCTCGCGGTATAGGCGTCCTGCGGCACTGTGCAGCCGATCAGCGCCACGAATGACGCGATGTTGATGATGGAGCCGCCGCCCGCCTTGATGAGCTCGGGCACGCCATATTTGCAACACAGGAAGACGCCCTTCAGGTTGACATCCAGGATGCGCTGCAAGGTCTCGTCGCTCGTCTCCTCGACGGACGTATCCTCGCCTGGCATGATGCCGGCGTTGTTGTAGAGTACGTTGATGCGGCCGAAGGCCCGCACGCCCTCCTCCACCGCCCGCCGCACGTCCGCGGGCGAAGAGACGTCGCCGGGCACGCCGAGAATGCGCCCGCCCGCCTCGCGCACGAGCGCCACGGTCTCTTCGAGCGGTTCTGCCGCGTAGTCCGTCGCCACCACCGCCGCGCCCTCGGCCGCGAACATTTCCGCCGCCACTCGGCCCATGCCACTGCCGGCGCCCGTCACGAAGATGACTTTCCCTGCCAGTCGCATTGTCGCAGCCTCCTCTAGCTCAGATGCGCTCGAAGTAGCGGTCCAGCTCCCAGGAGGTGACCGCGTGGTCGTAAGCGGCCTGTTCCTGGCGGGCAGCGTTTAGGTAGTGTGCTGCCACCTGCTCACCGAAGGCCTCGCGCGCGAGCTGGCTGTGCTCGAAGAGCTGAATCGCCTCGTAGAGCGCGCCGGGGACGCGCGGCACACGATGCCCGGTCTCGGCCTCGTAGGCGTCGCCGGTGAACATCTCCGGCAGCTCCAGCCGTTGCTCCAGGCCGGCGATGCCGGCGGCGATGGTGGCCGCGAAGGCCAGGTAGGGGTTGGCGTCGGCGCCAGGGACGCGATTCTCGACGCGCAGACTGTTGTGCTCGCCGATGACGCGCAGGCCACAGGTGCGGTTGTCGTGGCCCCAGGCCAGCCGGATCGGCGCGAAGGTGCCCTCGCGATAGCGTTTGTACGAGTTGACGAACGGCGCGTAAAAGTACATCAGCTCTGGGGTATAGGTTAGCTGGCCGGCCAGGTAGTGGCGAAACGTCTCCGACATGCCCAGCGGCTGTGAGCCGTCCCAGAAGGCGGCGCGCCCCGCCGCGTCCCACAGGCTGGAGTGCAGGTGGAAGCTGCTGCCGGCTTGTTCGGTGCTCCACTTGGCCATGAACGTCAGCGCGACGCCGTTGAGCAGGGCGATCTCTTTGGCGCCGTGCTTGTAGAGCACATGCCGGTCGGCCATCTCCAGCGGTTCAGCGTATGCGAGGTTCAGCTCTTCCTGGCCAAAGCCCCACTCGCCCTTGCTGCCCTCCACCGGCACACCTGCAGCGTTCATCTGATTGCGGATCTGGCGCAGGATGCCCTCTTCTTTGGTGGTCTGCAAGATGTGATAGTCGGCAATGTACGAGCCATAGGTGCGCAGGGCGTGGTACTGCTTCTCGCGCGCCGACTCGAAGGTCTCCTTGAAGAGGTAGAACTCCAGCTCGGAGGCGACCTTCGCAGTGTAGCCGAGCGCCGCAAGACGCTCCACCTGGCGCTTGAGGATAGCCCGTGGCGCCTCGGGAACGATCTCGCCATCGTCGGTAAACACGTCGCCGAGCACGATCGCCGTCTTCTCCAGCCAGGGCACCAGGCGCAATGTGTTGAAGTCCGGGCGCACGCGAAAATCATGGTACCCCGTGCGCCAGCTGGTGATCTTGAAGCCCGGCAGCGTGTTCATCTCGACATCGGTGCCGAGCAGGTACGAACAGGCATGAGAGCCTTCCTCCGCCACGTGGTCGAGGAAGAAGCCGGCCGTCAGGCGCTTGCCCATCAAGCGGCCCTGCATGTCGGGAAACGTGACGAGCACGGTGTCGACGTAGCCACCATCTACCTGGTGCCGCAGGTCATCGAGTGTTTGGCGGCCCTGAGTCTCATTGGACAAAGCGTTCACCTCCTGGATGGTGGCTGGCGTGCCGCTCGCCGCAGCGCGGCAGCGAAGGACGCGGACGCGAAAACCACGTCCCTCGCTGGCTGCGCTCACAGAGGCAGCGTGCGCTACTGTTTCGGCGTCGGCGCAGGCACGGCGACGCCAGCCTCGTGATAGATGCTCTCGCGTTCGATCTCCGCCTCCATGCGCTGAAGCGTAGCCTCGTCGCCCTGGACAATAGGACCCTTAAACCACTTGCGGACGCTGACAAGCCACCAGATGGTGAGCAGGATCAGGGAGCCGAGCACGACGACAGGGGTGTAATTGAAGTCCGCGGGATTGGTTCTCCAATCCGACACCGCGGGAAGCATGAACAGGATGGAGATGAACGCCACCCAGACGACGGCGACCCAGCCGATGATCGCGCTGTAGCGGCCCAGATGCCACACGCCGTGCACAAAACTCGGATTCAGCCGGCGCAGCAGCACAGGAATCGCATAGGCGATGTACAGACCGATGACGCTGATGGAAGTGATGGCGAAATAGGCAACGGTGTTCCAGAGTGACGGCACAGCCAGCAAGAAAGCACAGACTACAGCGAGCACGACCGCATTGGCGGGAATGCGCCGGCGGCTGAGCGTGTGCCACGTCTTCGAGAGCGGCATGGCGCCGTCACGCGAGAAGGCGTAGATCATGCGCGAGTTCGAGGTAACGGATGACATGCCGCAGAAGAACTGTGCGACTACGGCCACGCCGATGAGCACGAAGGCCGCATCGGTGCCCAGGCCAGTCTGCAGGATGTACGGCACGGCGCCATAGCCAAGACCCGCCGCTTTGCTGAGGTCAGGGATCGCCAGGATCAGGCCCATCAGCAGAATATAGCCCGCAATCGCGGAGACGACGATGGACATGACGATGCCCCACGGCGCGCGCGTATTCGCACCGACGGTCTCCTCACTAACATGTGCAGAGGCATCGTAGCCGGTGAACGTGTACTGCGCCAGCAGCAGGCCGAGCAGGAACGCGTACCAGAATGGGAAGCCGCTTTGCGTGAAGCCCGTCTTGAAGGCGAACGACAGGCCACCGGGATTGTGTGGCGCGAAGAACAACAGCGCGCCGACGATGAGCAGCACACCGCCGATGTGCCACCAGACGCTAATATCGTTGAGCAGCGCTACCAACCGGATGCCCAGGATGTTCATCGTCGCGTGAACGGCGAGGATGATGGCATAGGTGATGAGGATAGCCTTCGCGTCGGTCGGGAAGTTGGGGAATTTCAGGTTGAGCCAGAAGTCCACGAAGAACGCCATGCCGTAGTCGATGCCGGCGGTGATGGCGAACTGGCCGAGTAGGTTGAACCAGCCGGTGTACCAGCCCCAACCCGGTCCACCGAGCTTCGAGGACCAGTAGTAGAGTCCGCCTGCCGTCGGATAGGCGGAAGCCAGCTCGGCCATCGAGAGGCCGACGATGACGACGAAGATCGAGACGAGCGGCCAGCCAATCGAGCCGGCCACCGGCCCGGCGGAAAACATACCGGCGCCGAAGAGCGTGAGTGCGCCCGACAGAATCGAAATGATGGTGAAGGAGATGGCGAAGTTCGAGAACCCGCCCATCGCCCGATAAAGCTCCTGCGCGTAGCCCAGGCCGTGGAGCCGCTTGACGTCCTGACGGATGAGGTCTTCTTTGGTCGAGGGCTGTGTAGCCATTGTAATCGCGGCGCGGGGACCCCTGCCTTCAGGCATGGGGAGGAAGCACCGCTCCCCCTTTCAAGCTGTTTGTACCACTAGCATTGCGAATGACCGCCTCCTAGTGGTATACTTTGTACATGGACATCAAGCGCGCTGTGACAATCTTGCTGCCTGACGATGACGACCTGCGTGCCACGGTGGCCGCGTTTCAACGTGTACAGCAGAACCTCTCGGAGCCTGCCTACAACAGCGGCAAGCCGCTCAGTGCCCTTGCACTTCACCGTGCGATGTACCCTCAGGTGAGCGGCGTTCTCAGTAGTCAGTTGACCTGTTCGGCGATCCGACTGACGGCGGGCGCGTACGCCAGCGCCAAGAGCAACCGCACGCCCGCCCCGCACCACTTCGCCTTCCGCCGCGCGCGCGCGTTGTTCCTCGTGGGTGTCCGTGGACGTGACGCCGACTTCCGTCAGGATGGGTCGCTCTCCATCTGGACGGTGGCCGGACGCAAGCGCATCTCCTATGGCGTGCCGGATGCCTTCAAGGCGACACTGGCCTCGGCGAAGGAGATTGACAGTCTGAACGTGATCGAGCGCAACGGCAGGCTGCTCGGCAGAGTGACGGTTACGCTCGAAGCTCCAGAGCCGCAGGGCGTGCTGCCTGTCGGCATTGACCTCAACGAGACGAATGCGCTGGTGGCAGTCAACCCAGATGGCGACACTCTTTTCGTGAGTGGCAGAGCGGTCAAGGTTGCCAACAAGCGCGCCTACAAGACGCGCAAGCGCGTCCAGAAGAAACATGCGGCCCGTAAGGCAGAGCAGCAAGACACCCGCAGTACGCGGCGTCTGCTCAAACGGCTTGGCCGCAAACGCTCCAATCGCACCCGCACCTTTGCACAGACGGCTGGGAAGCAACTGGTCCAGTGGGCGCCAGCCCACTCTGTGCTCGTCTTCGAGGCATTGACGGTGCCCCAACCGGAAAAGGGGGCCGTGCGTGGCACAGCGACACGCCGCCGGCTCTCGGTGTGGCAACGCCAACTCATTCGTGCGGCGGCACAGAGCAAGGCCCAGGAGGTGGGCATGGTGGTAGCCGAAGTCAATCCGGCCTACACCAGCCAGAACTGCTCGCGTTGCGGGTTGCGCGGCGTCCGCCAACGTCATGTGTTTACCTGTCCCTCCTGTGGGCACACTGCCCAGGCCGATGTCAATGCAGCGGTGAACATCCGCAACCGCTTTACCGTCTTACGGGACGGTGGGCACCCTGTCAGTGTGCCCCGAAGCCCGGACTCCTCGGAGTTGCGGGCAAGCCCCCGCCTTTAGGCGTGGGGTCACTGACGCGTAGCACCTTCTCTCTCTGCGGCGAGTCGCCGCAGGCTGGCGAGCATCTCCGCCTCCCGATGGTGATCGCTGTGTTGACGGTGCGTGAACTGCTTGTCGCCTCTCCCCCTCTCTACGTATTGCCTGCGCCGAATCGCAGAGTGCTCACTCCAGTTTCACTCACTCCTCGGCGATGCCCGCGATGAGACCGGCGAGCAGCGCTGTGCGCGGCACGATCGAGGAGATGGCGACGTATTCCAGCGGCCCGTGGTCGAGGCCGCCCACCGGCCCCAGGCCGTCCAGTGTGGGGAGGCCGAGCGCGGCCGTGAAATTGCCGTCCGAGGTGCCGCCGGTGGCGGCGGTTCGCACGTCGAAGCCGAGAGCGCCGGCGACGGCGCGCGCCAGCGCGGCCAACCGTTCCGTCCCCGCGTTCGGCTCCCAGGGCGGCCGAAACTGCAAGGGCGTCCAAGTGTAGTTGGTGCCTTCGATGGCTTCGCGCGCGAGCGCCGCTTCGGCGCGTGCCAGCAGCGCGGCCATATCATCAGTGGTATTGGCACGCACGTCCACCTCGGCGACGGCATGATCGGGCACCACATTGGGCCTGCTGCCGGCGCGCAGCGTGCCGACGTTGATGGTGTGGCCGGCGGCGAGATCGGTCAGCGCGTGCAGCGCCACCACCTGCCGGCTGAGCGTCAGTGCGGCGCTGCGGCCCTTCTCTGGCTCGACGCCCGCATGCGCCGAGCGGCCCGTCACCTCCAGGCGGAAGAAGCCGCCCCCGCGCCGCTGGCCGACAATGTCGCCGTTCTCGCGCCCGGCCTCCAGCACCAACACAGCGTCGGCTCCCGCCGCCTGACGCTCGAGAAAGTCGCGGCTGCTCGGCGCGCCGACTTCTTCATCCGTGGTGCAGATCAGTCGCAGTCGGCCGAACCCATCGAAGCCACCACTGCGCAGCGCCTCGACCGCGTAGATTGCCGCGAGGAGGCCGGCTTTCATGTCACAGGTGCCGGGTCCCAGCGCGCGGTCGCCCTCGATACGAAACGGGCGCGCGGCCGCCGTGCCATGCGGGAAGACGGTGTCCAGATGGGCCAGCAGCGCAATCCGCGTGCGCCCCTGCCCATACAGCGTTGCGGCGAAGCTGTCGGCGAAGTCGCCGCCGGGGTGCTCATCCAACTCGGCGCCCCAGCCCGCGCAACGCGCCTTGACCCAGGCAGAGACGCGCTCGACATCGTCGCGGTCGTAGGTGCCGGAATCCAGGTTGACCAGCGTCTCGAGGTCGGCCAGGAAGGCGGGCAGCCGCGGCGTGAGCTCATGCCGCGCGGACGCGGCGCGGGCGGCGGATTCGGTGGGGAGGGATGGGTTGGTCTGCGACATGCGTGGCTCCCGTCAACTGCTGAGTCGTGCGGGACTTAGAGGGCAGTGTACACAACCGGCAGGGCAGGCGGACTATCCATTTGGTTAGGTTCTGGTCCTGTCACCCTGGCCGCATCCTCACTGGATGGTGAGGGTGTGCGTTGGGGCACGCTGCTCAGCCGAGCAATCCCCACTCGCGCGCCCGGTTGAGCGCCTCCACCCGCGACGACGCTTGCAGCTTTTGATAGAGGTTCATGGCGTGGAATTTCACCGTGGCGACCGAGACGCAGAGGCGCTGCGCCGTGGCGCGGTAACCCAGGCCGCTCGCGAACAGACGCAACACCTCGCGCTCGCGCGCCGTCAGTTGGCCGGCGCGCACATTCACCAGCAACCCCACGCGCTCGTGTAGGCGCGCAGCGACCGCCGGCGAAAAGACCGGCTGCCCCTTCGCCATCGCGCGAATGGCGCCCAGCAGCGCCGCCGTCTCGATATCCTTCTGCAGGTAGCCTACCGCACCCGCCTCGATCGCCTCGGCGACCTGCGCGTCGCCGGCGTGGGCACTGAGCATCGCGACCCGCGTTGGCACACCTTCCTTGCGCAGTTGGCGCAAGACCGCGATGCCGTCCATATCGGGCAGCTGCACATCCAGGAGCAGGATGTCTGGGCAGAGCTCACGCGCCATTTCGAGTGTCTCTTGCCCATTGGCCGCAACGCCGACCACCCGCATCTCCACTGCCCGGTCCACCACCAGCCGCAGCCCTTCGCGCACGGTTGGATGGTCGTCGGCCAGCAGCACGGTGATCGTGCGCCCAGGTATATGGGAGTAGGCGGGCGGCTCGCGCGGCGGGGCCGGTGCAGCCGGCTGAGCCCATGTGGCGGCAGGCAGCGGACAGGTGAGCGTGAGCTGCGTGCCGCGCCCCGGTGCGCTCTCGATGTGAAGCTGGCCGCCTAACAGGGCGGCGCGCTCGTGCATGCCGCGCAGGCCATAGCCGCCATCGGCGGCGAGTGGGGCGCCGTCGGTCGCGCCCGCCGTCGGCTGCTCGCCATATGTGAAGCCGGCGCCGTCGTCGCTGATGCGCAGACACAGCTCCGCGTCCGAGAGCGCGAGCGAGACGGCGACGTGGCGGGCTGCGGCATGGCGCGCGATGTTGCTGAGCGCCTCCTGTGCGATGTGCAGCACGTCGGCCTCGGCACGTGCGGCCAGAGGCAGTTGCTGCCCGGCGAGCTCGAACGTCGTCTCGACGCCGGCGCGCCGGCCCCAGTCCGCGAGGTATGCCTCCAGCGCGGCGGCAAGCGCCCGGCCGTCCAGTGCCACCGGGGGCAGGTTCCAGACCGAGCGCCGGGCTTCATCCAGGCTCAAGCGCGCGAGGCCCCGTGCCTGGACGATTGCCTCTCGTAGTGTAGGCGCGGCCGCGGCGGCTTCGGCGTCCACACCATGGAACGTGCGCAGAATGCCGACGATGGACTGCACCAGTGTGTCGTGCAGGTCGCGGGCGAGGCGATTCCGCTCCTCAACCGCTCCCACCAGGCGGCTGCGCTCGTAGAGATCGGCATTCTCGATCGCCAGGGCGATCTGATTCGCGAAGGTGGAGAGCAGGCGCACATCCTGCTCGTGCAGATCCGCCGCCATATGCGTCCGCCCGACATTCATCACGCCAATCGTGCGCTCGCGCACGCGCAGCGGCACCGTGGCGTAGTGTGTGATGTCATTGCGCCGGCAGAAAGCCCAATCGAAACTGGAGCGCGGCACAGCAGCGAGGTCGTTGGTGATGACCGCCTCGCCCTGCGCGAAGACGGCGAACTGCGGGCTGCTGTCCGCCGCGATGCCCGCCTCTGCCAGGCCCCCTGCCGAGCCGCCATGCAGCGCGCGGATGTGCAGGCGCCCCCCGTCGTCCGGCAGCAGGATCCAGCTCACCTCACACGAGAGCAGCTGGGCAACTTTGGCAACGGTCGTGCTCAAGATGGTGTCGAGCCGCAAGCTGGAGCTGAGCGATTCGCCGAGCGCGATCAGTGCCACCAGCTCCGCATTGCGCTGGGCCACTTCGGTGTAGAGCTGCGCGAACCGCAGGCGCCACTCCTCATGCCACGACGAGAGAAAGTTGAGTGACTGCGCCAGCGCCGAAAGCTCGCTCGTCGCGCGTGCCACGCCCGGTCGCCAGGCGCGCAGAAACGCCAGGGGATCGGCGATGGCAGGCGCGAGATAGCGCGCGAAGCCCTCGATGAACGCGGCGTGCGAGGGCGTGAAGACATCCACCTGCGTCGCGCCGGAGTCGATGATCGCCAACACTTCGTCCCCCAGCACGACAGGGACCGCCAACTCCGCGCGCACGGCCGCGTCGGTTCGCACGTAGTGCTCTGCCGCGCCGACATCGTTGAAGAGCACAGTGCAGCGCTGCAAATGGCACGTGCCGAGCAGCCCCGTGCCGAAGCGCTGCGTGTACATGCCCGGCTGGAAGTTCGGGAAGAACAGGCCCTCTCGCGCGACGAGCCGGTACACCTGCTGCTCGTGGTCCAGCAGCAGGAAGTTCATCTCCTCGAAGCCGAAGAACGTCGCCATCGCGCGGGCAGAGTCGGCCAGCAGCGCGGCGACCACTTCGCGCTGAAATGCCGGGGGCAGCGCGGCGGCGAAGAGCGGCACCGGGAAGCGCCGCTGGTCCACCAGCAGCGCCGCGCCCTGGTCGTGGTAGTACTGGATCGCCACGCGGTCATAGGCGTGCGCCAGCAGATCGTAGACGGTAATGTGAATGGCGCTCTCGGAGAGCGCTTGCAGTCCGGTATGCAGGTCTGGTGCAGACTGTGCGGGCGCGGCGGCTGGGTGAGCGGGCCGCGCACGCTGGCGACGCGCGGGGCGCTCTGGGGCGCCACGGGAGGGGCGCTGCATACGCCGCACTCGCTTCCTTCAGGGTCGGGCATGTCTGAGACCGCGAGGACGGCGTCTCAGTGCGCTGTGCCGTGATTGTCGCATCACCGTCAAGCCCGGGCGCGCCGCCGCCCAGCGCGCCCAGCAGACGGACTGGCCGTCACACCTCGGTCAATGGCGAGCAAGACGTGTACACGACGACAGGGAACGGTGTGGACTCGCGGCCAACGAGAGGTAGCCGCCACCACAACGAGTGTGTGAATTCCCGTTGCAACACACTGGCCCTCCATGTGGAGGACCTTCGTTTGCCTGGTGACGAGCACCGTGCGCGCGGGAGCTGGCTTTCGCGCGGGCCACCGATGCAGGACGGATGGCGCCAAGTGCTTGCCTGCTCCCGGGCCGGCGCCGCTGTCTCCGGCAGGGACGCGCCGGTCATTCCCTTCACGGGTTCGTCACACGCGCCGGGCGCTCGAGCGCGATCTGGTGCAGCCGCCGCTCGATAGCTACCTTTATTTGTGCGCGAATAGCTGGCGGTACATAGACGTAACGGTCAATCTCGTGTAGCTGGCGCCTCAGCTCTTCACTGCTGACATCCGTGGACGGGGAATAGGTAAAGTCTTCGGGTGTGAGATAGCCGGCTGCCATCAACACATCGGCTGGATGGTGGCCGAGCGCGCGTGCCAGCTCACGGCAGCTTTCCGGGGTCGGCAGCACAGGGTTCTCTGCGCGCAAGTAGCGACCCAAGCTGACCTCCTCAACGCGAGCGCCGAGCGAATCCGCATAGCGCGCGAACTCGCTGACGAGGTAGCGGTCCCCGCGCTTCTGATAGAAATCCAGCTGCCTGAGCTCTTGCCGCAGCCAATCGCGGAAAGCATAACGTCGTTGATCGTCACTCGTGTACCGCATACGCCGTACTACTCCATCTTGCCGCCGCGGATTCCGTGCCTGTGCTCCCGCCAGCCCGCCGTCTTCATAATGGGCCGCGCCGGAGCACTGAACTTAGGAGTTCAGAACCCTTCATGGCATCTATCAGTACATCTTAGCATACGTACGCGTGTCTCTGAGTCTTGCTGCGCCATCTCATCCAGGGGCTCCGCGCGCAGGCCGAGGCGCCGGTTTTCCTGCTCACCGCCCGACGCCTCGCCGCCACCGCCGATACCGTGACGAGCGGCTCCGCCCGCAGACTCGGTGCTGGCATCGTCGAAACGCCTTCTTTGACGGTGCCACAGGCGAGCGCCAGCCCAGTACTGATCCGCGGCACCTGGGGCGCGGCGGCGCGCTCCGGGTCGGCTGCCAGCCTATGCTGGTAATGACCGGTCGCGGCCGTATTACCGTACACTCGCCTGGCCAGGTTACTGCGCGTCGGCCGCTTGATGTGCCGCGGCCATCGCCGCGGCGTAGCTCGGCTCCGCCATCTGGTCGGGCACGTACTCGGCATACGTGATGCGCCCGGCGCCATCCACGACGAAGACCGCACGCTGCAGCAGGCGCCACTCCTTGAGCAGTACGCCATAGTCGCGCCCGAATTGCTCGCTCTTGTGGGCAGACAGCGCCTGATGCGTCACGCGCTCGGCATCCTGCCAGCGCGCCTGCGCGAAGGGCAGATCCATGCTGATCGTATAGACGACCGCCCCCGCCGGCAGGTCTTGGCGCAGGTCCTCCCAGCGGTGCGTCTCTCGATGGCAGACGGGCGTGTCGAGCGAGTTGACGACATTGAGCAGCCGCACATGTCCCGCAGTGTCGCCGAGCCGCACGCTATGGATCGCCCCGGCGGCGCTGTCGAACGTATCCAGCGCGAAGTCTGGCGCGGCCTCCCCTGGCCGCAGCTGCGCCCCAAGCACCGTGAGGCGCTCACCAAGCTCGAAGGCCTCGCCTATTCGCTCCTCCATCGCCCTCTCCCTTCCCTTCGTCTGTGCTGCGCCTTTTACGCCTGTTTGCTCTGCCTGCACCACGACGGTAGCACGCTGTGGGTCAGCGCGTCAATCTCGCGGGCGCACTACGTGCGTACTCTGACCCCACCTGGTGCTGGCTCATTGCTGTTCGTCGGGCAGTGGCCAAAGCAGCTGCAAGTCATCGAGTGAGTAGACGGTGAAGTCGGGCACGTGGTAACCGCCGCTGCGGCCGTGCTCCGGACGCAGCCGCCGCTCGCGCAGGCCCGCCTGCCGGTCTGCCGTGATGGCGACGGTCGCCAGCAGCACACTGGAGGCAAGGGCAAGGATCAAGGCAAGGTCAAGGTCGCCGGTGGCTGCCTGGACGGCGGAGACTACGCCGACGGCCGCGGCGGCGCCAAGCGAAAACGTGAAGAGGAGAAGCAGATAGAAACGCATGATGGCTCTCCGATCGTGCCGGTGTGCTCGCTGGGCGGTGCTCCTGGTGTGAAGGCGGCGCGCTGCCGTGATGGGAACGGGCGATTTCGAGCGG
>Ga0070707_100004710_pt1 | contig 12776 bp, 5 predicted proteins | sample KBSK5502metaG_FD_65468 | JGI IMG/M metagenome (GOLD analysis project Ga0070707, IMG submission 65468) | Corn, switchgrass and miscanthus rhizosphere microbial communities from Kellogg Biological Station, Michigan, USA - KBS K5-50-2 metaG | ecosystem: Host-associated > Plants > Roots >... | reverse complement strand
CGCTCGGTGTTCAACACCAGCAGCTTGGCCGGGGAACTCGCCGGGTCCCACAGGAGGGTGGTCGTCGCGCTGCCGGTCTCGGACTGGAGCAGGCCGTCGCCGTTGTAGGCGTAGGTCCGGGTGACGGTCGCGCTGTCGGTCGCGACCGTGCCCGAGCCATCATCGAACTTCCAGTTGCCGACCAGGCCGGCCGGGGCGGTGGTGAGCTCGGTCTGGTACGCCCCGGCGATCTGGGCCGCGGTGCGGACGAGGTTCCAGAGCCGGACATCGTCGAGCTTGCCCTGCCAGTACTTGCCGGTCGTGCCGCCACGGCCGATGTCCACCGGGAGGGTGTTCCCGGCGCTGAGGGCGGCGAGCACGGTCTGGCCGGCCTGGACCCCGTCGAGGTAGATCGTGAGGGTCTTGGTCGAGGCTTGGAGCGACGCGGCGACGTGGTGCCAGGCGTTGGCGCTGACCCCGACGAGGTTCACATCGACGAAGCCGTAGGTCCCCCCGGCCCGGACGCCCGCGCGGAGGGTGTTGCTGAACAGCTCGATGAAGTACGGGGCCTCCGGGTTGGTCTGGTTGTCCTCCTTGCCGACGATCATGCCGAAGGGGTGGTTGTACCCGGCCGGGTTCTCGTCCTTGAACCAGGCCTCGACCGTCCAGTCGGCGGTGAGGTTCAAGGTCGGCGAGTCCGGGACCTCGGCAAAGCCGGTGGTCCCGTTGAGCACCAGGCTCGCGCCCGCACCCTGCGGCCGATCGGTCGCGGACCAGCTCGCCGCGCCGTACAGGGTCGCGTTGTCGTGGGTGGTCATTGCAGTGAGCCGGCCGAGCGGGTCGAAGGTCAGGCTGTCACTCCCGCGGGCCAACATCCGGTCAGCGCCGGTCCAGGTGTAGGTCTTGGTCCCGTCCGAGGTCAGCCGGTTGGCGGTGTCGCTCGTGTACGTCGCCGCGGGTCCGGTCCGGGCGGCGAGGTTGCTGCCGGCGTCGTAGCTGAACGACTCGGGGTTCGGGCCGCCGACCGACGTGAGTCGATTCAGGCCGTCGTAGCCGTAGGTGAAGTGATCGGTCGCCCCGTCGGCGGTGATCCCGCGGACGTACTCGTCGAGCGCGAAGCGGTTGCCCGCGCCGTCGAGGGTGTAGGTCTCCTGGTTCTTCACGATGGCATGCCAGGTGTTGGTGAGGCCGATGAGCCGCTGGGCCCGGTCGAAGGCGTAGCTCGCGATCATCTGGTTCGGGTAGTTCACCGTCGAGATCAGGCCCGACGGTTGATACGCGAAGGTCGCGTTGCGGACCGCCCAGTCGCTGGTCTGGGTGAGCCGACCGCCGGGGCTGTAGCTGTACGTGACGGCCTGCCCGCCCGGGTAGCCGAGCGAGGTCCGATTGCCGTCGAGGTCCCAGGCGTAGATCAGGGTGCCGTTGGGCGCCGCGACCTGAGTGAGCCGACCGACTCGGTCGTACTGGTACGCCGTGGTGCCGGTGCCGTCGATCATCTGGGTCCGTCGACTGGTGGCGTCGTACGCATAGTTGATCGTCGCCAGCCCGGTCGCGGCCACGCTGCTCAGCCGGGAGAGCGCGTCATAGGCGTAGGTCACGGCGACCCCATCGCCGGTCGTGCGGGTCGTCGGATGGCCGTTGCCGTCGAGCGCATACGTGGTCGTCAGCGTGGTCGCGGTGGTCGGGTGGGTGGTCACGCTGGTCAGGCGGTTGAGCGCGTCGAAGGCGTAGTCGGTGACCGCGCCGTTGGCCTGGGTGATCCGGGTGGCGTTGCCGTTCGCGTCGCGGGTGACCTGGGTCGTGTAGACGAGCGTCGGCTGGCCGGTCGGGTCGGGCTTCTGGGCGGTGCTGCTCAGGTGGGTGTTCGCGTCGTAGGCGTAGGTCGTGACGTTCCCGTTCGGGTCGGTCAGCGACACGCGGTCGCCGGTCCCGTCGTAGCCGTACTGGACCGCGTCGTTGAGTGGATCGAACGTCGTCAGCTGGCGGTCGTTCGGGTCGTAGGTCGTCGCCCAGGTGTGCTCGGCCGGCACGCCGCCGGTGGCGTTCCCGTCGGGATCGACCGAGCTGGTCAGCCGACCGACTCCGTCATACGAGAACGTGGTCTTGGCGGCGTCGGCATCGATCTGGGTGACCAGGTTGCCCTGAGCGTCGTACGCCATCGTTGAGGAGAAGGCGTAGTTCGGCGTGCCGGTGGTGTTCCCGCGCGGGGCGATGACTCGAGTCGGCATCCCCGGATTCCCCGCGTCGCTGTACTCGTACTTGGTCGTTGCGCTGGTGGTCGCGTCGATCTGTCGGGTGACGCTCAGCAAGACGTTGGTGGTGGCGTTGTAGGTCATCGCGGTGGTGAACCCCGCCGGGTCGGTGATCAGGGTTGGGTTGTTCTTGCTGTCGTAGGCGAACTGGGTCAGGTAGCGGGGAGTTGCTAGGTCGATCTGGGGGTCGGTCTTGGTCAGGAGGTTGCCCCGAGTGTCGTAGCTGAAATCGGTGCGCTTGCCGTTGCGGTCCGTCACGCTGGTGCGATTACCGACGCCGTCGTAGCTGTAGCTGAGGGTAAAGGTGGTCCCACTCACGACATCGCTCTGGCTAAGGACGCGCATCCGGCTGTCAAAGGTGTAGGTCGTGGCGTGGCTGCGCGGATCGGTCAGCACGGTCTGACCCGTCGTGTAGGCGAACGTGCTGAGCGCGTTCAGGCCGTCGCGCTGCTGCGCCACCCGACCCTGGCTGTCATACGTATTCGTGACGCGCAGCCGGTTATCCGGATCGGTGATCGTCGCGACGTGCGGGGTCGTGCCGTCGTAGGCGTACTTCCACTGATGCTGGGATGGGGTTTGGCCGACGGTGTTACCGAGCTTGTCAGTGATCGTACTCAAGCGGCCGGCCGAGTCATAGGCGTAGGTCACCTTCCGACCCAGCGGATCCTGGAGTTGGGTCACATGATTCGAGCCGTCGTAGGTCAGGGTGATCGCACGACCGACCGCATCGGTGATCGTGGTCAGATTGCTGCCGGTGTAGGCGAGGAGAATCTGATTGCCAGCGGGCTCGCTGATCCGTGTGAGCTGGCCTGCTGTGAGAAAGCTGTATACGACCTGGCTCGTGAGGCTGAGGCTGAACGTGCCGTCGGCGTTCTTGGTGAGCGTGTCGAAGACGCTCGGTGGATCGGCGTAGCTCCCGTCGGCGTTGCGCGTGAACGTGTCGCGGCGGCCATCGCCGCGGCGCACCTCCGCGGTCGCCCCGCCATCGGTGACTTTCCAGTTGTAGCTGTGGGTCCAGCCAGGGCCAAGCGGGCCGGTGGTTCCGTCGGCGGAGTTGTACCAGCGGGTAAACGAGAACCTGAGCACGCGCCCGGGCAGCGCGAGATCCTCGGCGTGGCTGACGAAGTTGCCGGTCGCCAGGTTCACCGGATCGGGCGAGAACGCGGCGCCCGGAGGGAGGCCGAGCGTGGCGCCAGGCACGGATGGTGGAGGCAGGATCGGATTGCCGAACGTCGATCCAAGGACGAGGGCAAGCTCCCCTGCGCAGCACTCGGTGTAATCGACCTCGATCGGATAGCTCCCGGCCGCGAGGAAGCTGACCGTGACCTGCGTCTGGACTGGGGAGCTGGCGGTGTTGAACGACCCCACCACCGGTAGCTGCTGACCTGGGGTCGCTGAGAGCGGATTGACTCGCGAACCGGAGACGTACGTGGGTTGCTCGGTGCCACCCCGCCGTGGACCTGCGCCCAGCATCCAGCCGTCGTCCGAGAAGAAGTTGAAGGTCACCTGTCCAGCGGCGGCCACGGTCAGGTCGGCGGTGAAGATGGCCTGGAACGTGGAGAGGGTCCCGGTGCCAGCCGACTGGCGATTGCCTTGGGCGACGATGGTGCTGCACGTGCCATCGGGATTGGGCACCACGGCGGTGAATGGCCGGGTGAACTGATTGACGCCCGTGCTGTTCGAGCAGTTGACCTGAGCGCTCACTGGCGGGTTGAAGTCGATGACGGGAAAGTCCTGCGAGAACACCGGAGTGACCAAGTTGGCTGGATCGAGCGATCCACTGTTGTTTGGATTCTGGAAGAAGAGGCCATGGACCGTGCCAATCGTGATTTCGCCTGCCGCTGCAGCGGGTTGCGGCAACGGCAGCGGAACCGCAGCGGGAGGTGGGAGCGCCGGGAGCAGGGATGAAACCAGGGAGAGCACGATCGCGCCGACGACCCCGCGGCGAACCGTTTCATGGGGATGTGGCAGGAGGGACCTAAGTGCAGCGCGAGCCAGTGAGGACCTGCCGGGTACGCGGCCAGACGTGGACATTGCTGTCCCTCCTCGCGCGCACCCCACCCACGCCGAGCTCGCCGCTCCCGCGCCAGCCCCTCAAGTAGTCGAGCGCAGGTAGGACTACTCTCGGCGAACCCACGCGTCAAGGGAATTTATCCCCAACTTGCTGTCCGCCGACCGGTTCTGAACGAGACAAGTCAAATTCACGCGAAGCCGAATGCGGTGTTTGACGAGGCTCTCGTTTTAGCCGATGTCCGTACTTCGCCACGTCGCATCTGCGCAAGCCACGCGCTCGCCGAACGTGCAAAGAAACTGGGCGCAGCGATGACCCGCAGCACATCGCAGCCCCGGACCTGCGTGCATTCCCGCAAGTCGCCCCTGAGCAGCATGTCCCGCTATGACGTGACCGTCATGCGCCTGCGCCTGCCATGGGACAGCATTTTCGCTCGATCAAGTAGGCAGCGGCGAGGGGGCGGGTGCGCTGGCCAACATCGCGAGACACGTACTCATTGGAAGAGGACGACGCCCTTCGCCAGCTGCCGCAGTTTGCCAAGCGTCTTCGGTCTCAGTCAGTGGACTTCGGCGATGTCGTCGAATGCCAGTACGGCGCCGAGCCCGTTACCGTGCCCGCTGCTCCGCCGCCTTGGTACGAGCGTCTGCTCGGCTCCGCGCCCAAAACACCAACGCGAGCCGAGGTCAAGAAGCGAGAGGCCTACCAGACCGTGCTCCCACTGCTCCGCCATGAATTTGACGCGCGCGAAGCGACGGAGGAAAGCTTTTGGTGCACGGAGGTCGAGTCTGCGGCCGCACTCACGCGGGTCGTTCGCTCGCGCTGGGTCAAGTGGCCTTGGAGCCGGGACAAATGGAAGGTCCGCTACACCTTGAACTCCGTCCCCGATGATCGCGACATCGTCCAGCAATTTAATCGGTGTTCGGATCTAGCCATCAAAGCCGACCGGCTGCCCGGGCCGGAACGCGAGACGGCCACCCGTCTGATCTTCGAGGCCCACTCCAGTGCGCTCGAGGCGCTGGACCTGCGTCGCGGCTCGCCGAACGACGTGCTCCTGCCCAACGACCTCGCGTCGGTCAAGGCGAGGGTCGACGAGGTCACCCAGTACTACATCGACAGTGCGCGGGCTCAGGCCAATACCCTCTATTTCCTCGGTACGCTCTGGGGCGCCGCTTTCCTGCTCTGGCTCTACGACCTGATCTCGCTACGGACGGGTGGCGATCCTTTTGGCCCGATGACGCCGCTAGTCCTGAGCGCGGGCGGCGGCGCGCTCGGCGCGATGGTCAGTGTGATGCAGCGGATGAGTACCCCCGAGGGTGTGGTCGCGAACTTCGCGGTGCCCCCAATGACCCTGCGGATCTGGGGAACGCTCCGACCGGTGATCGGCGCCCTGGTGGGAACCATCGTTCAGGTGCTCGTCCTTGCGCACCTGGTTCCCTTCGTGCCTCCGCAGGAAGGCACAATGGCCCCGTACTCCTACATCGGACTCGGCTTTCTCGCCGGATTCAGCGAGCGTTGGGCGAAAGACATTCTGGCGAAGGCTCCCGCGGGACTCGGGGCTTCAGAAGAAGCTCCATCCAAGGATGTCCCACAGGCAAACGTTGCGGCGCCCGCCAGCTAGCCATCTTCACCGTCAATCTATCGCGGGAGCGCGTCGATCCGACCGGGTAGACCGCCGGAGGACCCGTCTGCCCCGCGCCGTGCAGCGGAACCTGATGCGCGTGACCTTTGTCGTAACTCGTTCAGAAGATATCGAGGCTGCGGCGGCGGTGACGATGGCCACCGGGCTCAGTCTGATCGGGACCAGTCTCGAGCTGGGCGGCGTCGAGGGAGTGCGCGTGAAGGGGGATGACCGATGCATCATCGGCGGTGAACCTGCGGCTCGTGCGGAGCCCCAACCTTCGCAGAGGTCCTTCTTGGTCGCCCTCAGACTAGCCGCGCCATCGGGCGCATGGTGCGAGCCTGCGAAGGCGGTACCCACGCCGGAGGAACTCTACGCTCGCTTCTGGCCGGCGAATAGCATCGCTCAGTAGGGCTCACCTTAGGTACGCGCACCGGCGCCGAGATCAAGACGGCTAAGAGTCGAACCGCCTGGCGACTGTCGCAGCAGACGTGCCCGGCGTTCTGGGCGAAGGGAGCTGAACCAATTAGGACCTGGCTGATCTCCCTCGTCATCGGCGGGATCGCCGCTTGGATCGCGCTCGAGTACGCGGTGTCGGCAGTTCTCCTCGCCCTCCTGGTTCTGTTGTGGGCCGCCATAGGTGAGTTGAGGCTCGTCCGGATCGCCGGCGTCATGGCGGGTTGGGGGGCAAGCATGTTGCTGACTGCAATCGCACAGGGACTGAGCTGTAGCAGCGGTCAGAACTCGTTCGCCTCATGTCTGAGAAGCAATGGCGGCCTATTGATGACGATCGCCATCTTCGGAGCAGCACTTCTCGTCTCGGGTCTCGTCGTCGCCGTGCGCGTGGCACCGGCTACGGGGCGCGCCCGTGCGAGGGGGCCGCGCTAGGTCGCCGCGGCTCAGGCGACGATCGGATTGTCCCCGGCCTTCGATTGGGCCGGCAGTTGCGCGCCTTCGCTGGCGATGAGGGCGCGCGCGGCCAGACCGCACAGATCGACAAGAAGCTGCAACTCCTTCTCGCGGTAGGCCCGACCGCCTCGACGCGGCCCCAGCTCGAGCAGACCGACTCGACGCTCGCCAGCTTCTAGGGGAATCCGGATCTCGGGTGCCGTCAGCTCCGCTCCGACCCGCCGCTCAATGACTCCGCCGTCAAGCACGGTGACTGCGATGCGGCCCGCCCGGGCATCGAACGCTCCGACCGCGTCGTCCAAAACGCGAGCGGCGAGCTCGCCCGTGGCATGCGTCTGAACGATCAGGCTGAGCCATTGGCGTACGCGCGTCATGTACTCAGCGGGCCGCTCGGCGGGACGCAGGTGGGTGTCAGCAATCCGTTGCATGCGATCACGTAGGGGGCGAAACGCCGTGGTCAAGATGACCGAAGTCGCGACGACCCCCGCGCTCGGGTATGCACTCTCCTTCGCAATTTGGTCAAGCACATTGCTAAGCAACGCGAATCCGCCAGCGAGCACCGCGGTCACCGAGCCATACACGAACGTCCGGCTGATGAGTGTGTCGATGCTGTAGAGGCCGTAGCGCAGCACGGCGATCGCGATCGCGACGGGAAGCAGCGCCACGCTCACGAAGAACGGAAAGAAGGCAACCGACGCTAGCTTCTCCGGTGTCACTGCGCTCACCGCGAGTGAAACCGGTATCAGGAGAAACGCGAACGCTAGCCACTTCACCTGCTGTCGGACGGCTCCGGTGCTGGTGCGGTAGCGATCGATGCCAGCAAGTGCCGGCATGAAGGCGAGTAAGCCGATGCAGCCAATGAGGAGCAGCGCCAACACCGCCGTGCCAACTAAGACCACGAGGTGAACGAGACCCTGGTCAGCGGTCGCCGCGGCCATGCTGTCGAGGTCATTGATGATCCCGCTCTTGATCGCGAGGACGAGCGCGCCGATGCAGATGGCGATCAAGGCAGGGACCAAACGCCACCGAGGCGAAGGCAACCGACCGTCCGGCAGCCACAACGGTCCGATCAGGACCACGAGGATCAGGAAACCGACCGCAATCACCTGGCCTGCCTGGTGGTCGTTGGCAGGCAGCCAGGAAGCGAACGCGGTGTTCTGCAGCAAGGCGGGGAGGAACTCCAGATATGCGAGCAATAGAGCGCCGCTGAGTAAGAGCCAGCCGGCGATCTGGCGTGGGCGGTGCTGGGTGAGCAAGGATCCGACACCGCCATAGGTCAGGATGCACAGCCCAAACAGGACCAGGTAACCGCTCAACGCCTGACTCGTGAAGGCCCGCAGCCCGCCTCCCACTGTCGCGCACACCATCGTCAGGGAGAGTCCTGCCGCCAACGCGCGGAGGAGCGCGTCGCCCCAGCGCGGCGGCTCACGCGCGCTGCTGCTGATCTCCTCGCTTATTGCAGTCCGCACGACGCCATCTTCCAATGCATGTCAACGCGCATCGTGCAACCGATGCGAATCGTTCCCGCGTTCGTGCCGACCTGAGTTCCGCAGCCGACGAGTCGATGTGTCCACCTCTCGCCGCCACGGCGTCATCGCAACGCCACCATGACCGGGCAGTCGACGAGCCCGCCCGGGATCCCGGATGGTTGGAGCGTGGACGACACTTCGACGGACTGCCCTTTCGTGCTTCGATGGGACGGTGGCCGAACACTGGGCGTCCGGGTCGGCGGGATGAAAGTTCCCCTGCGCGTCGCCGTGTAGGTGTGGGCAGTGAACACCGCGACCACGGCAGGGCCTGCGCCTAGATTCTCGAAGACTGCCTTCACGACGCATCTGGAAGGCGGGCGCAACTCACCCGGCCGCGCCGGAGATGGACCCTCGTGTACTTCCTTCCTCGGTGAGACTCACCAGCCCTAGCTTTTTTTGGGGAGTCCAAGGAGCCGGACGCGACGAGGACTGCATGCTGCGATCGCGGCGAGTGCCGCGAGAGCCAGCACGAGCGTGCGCGATTGATCCGTCTGCTCGATCGTCGGATAGCGGGTCCCGATGTCGTTGCCATGAATGTCACCACCCTCGGCGCGCGGGCTTCGGGGCTTGAACTAGTGGAGGAACTTCGCGATCTCCTTGGCGAGGAAGCGCGGGCGCTCGAAGTGGATCGAATGCCCGGTTTGGCTCAGGAACAGGCTGTTGCCAGGGGTATGGACCATCAGGGCGGCGAGCGTCCGGCTCGCGGAATAGATGTTGACCCACTGCCAGTCATCCGCCGCGCCGGCGATCAAGAGCGCGCGCACCTTGTTGAGTTCGTACCGGAACGGGGTGTGCTTGTTGAAGTGGTTGACGCGGTCGACGTGGCTGTAGATGAGCTGTTCCCCCGCCATGCGCCAGTGCCACTTCCGGAAGTTCGCGTCGTAGATCTCCTGCCGCGCGATCCGGGATTCCTTGATGTGCAACGTCTTGCAGGGCTCCCAACCCTCCCGGTACCAGGCCTCGGGCTGGGTGTGCGGCCAAATGAACCGCTTCAGGTCGTAGAGCTCGTTGAAGTAGTCCCAGCGAGTACGTGGCGCTTCCTCGACCATCCACATGTCCCGGCAGTGGTCCGGAGCGTGACGTTTGATCTCGTCTTGAACCATGGGATCCCACACCGACGCTGGCGACCACGAGACGATTCCGGCCTTGAGCCAGGGGTCGCGGGCGAGGTTACGCCGGCCCAGGCGGAGCCCGAGATTGCCGCCCAGGCTGCCGCCGATCACCCCGGCGAAGCGCTGCTTGATCGGCGTGACCTTGTCCACCGCGTCGACGAAGGCGGCGACGAACTCCTCCTCGAAGTCGAGGATGGGCGTCTTGATCGGGGTGTGATCGAAGATCCCACCCGGGTACGTGGTCGCGTTCTTGGGCGCGACAATCTCGTGATTGAACGACTCCGAGTAACCGTTGTTGGGTAGGTCGAAGGAGATGATCGAGTACTTCCGCCCCCGATCCTTCCCGGCCTTGAGGATGTGCGGGATGATCTCGAGCGCCTCTTCCGCGCCCGAGCTGTGACCGTGCAGGAAGAGGATCACCTTGTGCCCGGCGGGAAGGCTTGGTACCGGGTCCGGCGGCAGCGCACGGCTCGACGGCGGGATCGGGGCGGGCGCGGGACCTTTGTCGGCCGAGGCGATGAAGAAGCGGGTCTGGAGGGTCCGGCCTTGGGTCTTCACCGCCACTTCAAACTGCTCGAACGGCGGCGCCTCAACGTTGACCGGCCGGTGCGGTTTGTCGTCTTCGCCCGAGACCGCGATCCAGCGCAGGGGCGCGCGCAGCGCGGCCTGCTGCGTGACCGGACCGCGCAGAGCCCAGCCGACCTTGTATGCGCGGTCAAGCGCCTTCTTGATCGCCGCGGCCACGTCTGCCGGCGTGGCCGACTTCGGCAACTTCGCCCGTGTGGGCGCATTCAGCGACGCGTCAGTCGGCGGCCTGCTCTTGAAGGCCGCGAACGATCGGCGGCCGGTCACGGCGAGATCGGCTAGTGCCTTGCCGAGCCTGACGTGGTCGTCGTGCCTCCTGCGTTGCTCAGCGGCGGTCAGGTTGGCCGGCGGATGCGTCGCCCGGTAGAAGGCCTGCGCCGCGCGGGCCAGCATCTCCATAGGGTTACGGGTTTTGGCCGCCGCGCGTAACTCGGGAGCCAGTCGGAACTCCTGTTGCGGGTCGACCAAATGCCTGGAGGTGAGGCGCGGCGTCGGTGCTATCGGCCGGCACGGCTCGTCCGGGCGGGGATCGACCGTTGGGGTGAGCTTCATCGCTTCCCTTTCACTCTTTCGGTATTGGCACCGCGGATAAGCGAGATCACCACGCCGGATAGCCCTTCCCGTTGATCTTGTAGTGCAGCTTGTAGCCAACGGCGAGCAGCGGTGTCCTGGCGTTTCCTGGCATCCACGCGGGCAAGGCTTTCCAGCGTTTGCCCTGGTCGCGCTGGTACTTGCTGTAGCTCCCGTCGTTCATCCACTTACACGCCCAGTACGTCTTCTTGGCGGCGTGCTTGATGAACGGCTTGTTGGTCTCGGGGCACCAGCGTCCACTCGATGCTCGTACCGAGTTCGGGGTCCGCCCACCAGAGGTGCTTGCCGTTGATCGTCGCGATGGCTCCGATCACGAACGCGCGCATGCGTGGGGGCAGGAATCCGAGCGAGCTTGGCTTCGGCCGGCCGGGCACCCGGTGATAGACGCCGACCTCGGCGCCGACCCCGCCGGGGAAAGCGGTTCGAACCCATGAACTTCTGGCACCAGCCCTTCCAGAGTTGGATCGTCACCGGCTTACCGTCGATCTTCGTGTCGAAGTAATAGGTGTCGTAGTCAGGCCAGTGCAGTGCGCCAAAGCAAGGGAGCGCGGCGCACATCTGCTTCCACCAAGGGGAGGTCTCGTTGTACTTGTGTAGCCCTTCGCGTCGCTGTATTGGATGACAGCGTCCGGCACCGACCACTCCTTGAAAGCGCCGCTGCGGCTGGCCCACGACCTAGGCGATTCGACTCGGATGTGTTTCCAGTGCCGCGGCCTCCCCAAGTTGCGCGAGCGGCCCGCGCCGGCCGAGCATACCGTTCGGTGGTCAAGTATCAGTAGCCGTCACTTGACCGCGGAATCTAGACTCGCGCCAACGCCTGCAAGGAGGAAGCGTGGCCACCGAGAGCTTCGGGGTCGACCTCTTCTCGCTGAGTAAGCGCACCTCCTTCGGTCGGTCGGCCGAGATCTACGCCGCCGCCAACGCCTTCGCCGAGGCCGAATTCAGCACCCGTCGCGGCTTCAACATGAACGCACGCCTGGGTGCCTTCGCCAACGCCGGCGGCAACGTGCGCAAGTTCGTCGCCGCCACCCTCGACCTCAAAGCCATGGCCAAAGCGGAGCTGGTGGCCCAAGCCCAGTTTCCGCTCGACTTCTTCCGCGAGTGTGGCGCGGTCTGCCGTCTGGCGGCCGTTGCTGAAGCGGCGGTTTACGGCAGCCTGTCAATCGGTCTCGCCCTGGAGGACTTTCGCCGCGCCTTCGCCGCCGAGCAGAGCGGCATCGCGCTCCGGTTGGGCGAGATCTTCCTCGACGAGGTCACGGTCGAGGGCGGGGTCTGGGCCAAGGCGGCGGTCACCGCGCAGGCCCAGGTCAACTGCGTGGTCGCCGGCTCGCTTCTACCCAACCCCAAGGCCGGCCGGGCGGCCGGCTTCACCGCCTCGGTGGAATGGGGACTCGGGTTCCTCTACGGTACCGGCTTTTCCGTCTTCGCCAAGATCGGCTTCCGCGACCCGCGGCGGCTGGTCGCGCGCACCTCGGACGAGTTGACCGCCGTGCTCCTTGAGCTGGTCGAACGGAAGATGAGCCGCGACAAGTCGGTGCGCGCCAGCGTCCCCTACGTGCGCATGCTCCTGCCGGTCGCACTGCGCTCCTGCTACGAGCTCGGCATGACCGCGATCGAGGCCAAGCCCGGTGCCGTGCGTAAGGCGGTCAGAGGGAAGCTGCTCGAGATCGTCGAGAGCGAGGCCACCGCGTTCGCGAGCGAGATGCTGCTCGCCACCGGTCTCAAGCGCATGCGCCGGCTACTAGAAGACCCGAGGACGCAAAAGGCGGCGGCCGCGCTCAGCACGCAGGACGCGGCGGAGGCGCGCCGAGCCCTCGACGCCTTCCAGGCGGCGATCCCAGTTCGGCCCAGCCTGACCAACGTGCCCAAGCTCCTCGGCCCGTTCTTGGACTTCGCCGCCAAAGTGCGCCCGGAGAACATCGACGAGTGGATTGATGTTGCGGCGACCGTCTGGGCCGCCCTCGCCACCCTCGGCCTTGACCTGGTTGCCTCCGGTGCCGCCGCAGCGATCAGCGTCCCCGAACCCGGTCCCCGTGTGCGCGCGCACATCAACCGAATGCTCGAGCGACCTGCAGGCACCGCCCTGGACGTTGCCGCCGCGGAAAGGTTCTTGGTCGCGGGCAAGGCGCTACCGGCGATGCTCGCGGCGTTCCCGGAGCTGGGGCCGGCCGTGACGTGGCTCGCCCGGCT
>Ga0070707_100004709_pt1 | contig 12776 bp, 9 predicted proteins | sample KBSK5502metaG_FD_65468 | JGI IMG/M metagenome (GOLD analysis project Ga0070707, IMG submission 65468) | Corn, switchgrass and miscanthus rhizosphere microbial communities from Kellogg Biological Station, Michigan, USA - KBS K5-50-2 metaG | ecosystem: Host-associated > Plants > Roots >... | reverse complement strand
CAGAGCGCCTGCCGCGCGAAACGCCTCGGTTGCGCACCATGGCCATGGCCTCGCCGACCTCCTCCCAGGAGAGGGGTTGATTGCGCTGGGTGCGATTTGACGCACGAATCCGGCCGGCCGCATCGACATCGCGCAGACTGGTCATTGGCCGTTGCAGACCGCTGAGCGGATTGCCCCAAAACTCGCTGATCCGGCCAGTGAAGTCTCCGCTCGCGATAACTGCTTGGATGCGGGCGGCGGCGGCCCTCACCAGATCGGCATAGTAGACCGGATTGGTTGGGGCCCCCGTCGCTGCGCCAATTCCAACCGCCTCGACGACAAATGCGACGCAATCGTCGAAAGATCTCCCGTCTCGCAGAAGGCGTTCCACCTGTTCAACGGTCGTGGGAAGCATAGTTTGCGATTTTTGTTCAGGGGAAGCCGCCAAGAAACGCTCTTGATGGCGCACGCCCGCCAGCCACATTTGCACCAGCGACGGTATCGTCCGGTCAATGGCGCGATCGGCCCATCGCTCGACCGCCGGCGGCGCGATCATCCGTTCAAGAAGCCGGTGAAAGGACTCGTGAACTTCAACGACGAATCTGTCTCTGCGCGTCTGCGGAGTCGGAACCAGTAACGAAAAGCCGACATGTATGCGCCCAATGCGCGATGACGCTTGGATGTACTCCGCGATGTCGGACGGCATGCCGGCGAATGCCATCGCATTGAACGTTTCGACGTCCACGCCGTGTGAAATCGCCGAAGTGGCCACGATTCCCCGCAATGCGTCGTTGACGTCGTCGCGCATCGGGTCGAAGGCGCGTTCCGCCCTTTGGATGACCGACTGGATTCCTCCGATATCGACGCCGCCGGAGATCAGATCCATTTGAAAGGCTGACAGAGCGTACTCAGGCCCCATTGCCGCATGCGCTTCACGCACTTCGGTTTCCAAAGCAGACAGGATTTGATCGCCGCCCTTCTTGTTTGTCACATAAGTTAGCTCAATCCGATGCAAGTCGACCAACGCCGCGAGCCGGTCGAACCGCCCGTTCGCGGCTGCCGCGCGCACGGACGCGCGACGCGCGTCCGACCACCTTGCATCGGAGACGCTTTCCTCGATTTCAGCTGACGCTCGCGCTTGGCGCGTGACATCCGTCGACGCCAAATCCATTTGCCATCGCGTGATTGTAGCTGCATGCGCCGCAAGAACTGAAAGTGTCGTGACCGTGTGCAGGCGCCCGTTCGTCATCAAACTCGCGTACACACGTCCCCAAGGGGCTGCCGCCTCCCTGCCGCGCGGCGTTCCAAGTGCGTCCTGCCGTACTGCGGCAACTTCACCCCCCGGTTGGAAACTCGCCATGCGGGTATAGAACCCGCTATGCAGACTCGGTCCGGGATGCGGGAACTGGATCACGCGGCGCTGGTAAAGCGCTCTTGTGTGCTTGGCGACATCCGCCGTCGTCGCCGTCGCGCCGATGACATGTGGCAGTCGCGGACGGTCGGGTGCGCCTGGAACACGACACACCCTTTGACCGAGCAGACGCGACAGCCGCGACAGCCAGGCGAACAATCCGGTCTCGAAGATGCCGCCGAAAGTTCCCAGACTTTCTTCCAGGAGATGCATTTCATCCTGGACAATGAGGCTCGGGAACGGATCGAAGAACACTTCCGCACCATCAGAAAACGCGGGTGCAACACGCTGATATCCGGCTGGCGGCGCCGCACTTGTCGGCGCCCCGCTTGGCATATGCAGCAAGCCGCCAGGGCCGCCTTCGATCCATCGCGCCAGCCCAAACATTCCGGCGATCCGGTCAACGGTGGTCGTGCTTTGGCCGAGTAGAGCGAGCTTGTCGATCGTTCCCAGAAGTACTGAGGGGGCGTGACGATAAATGTCGCTGTCCGCGAACAAGAATGGCAACGGTTCGCAAGCGCCAGCCTGCTGAATCCGGTTCCACTCGCAGCGATCGTTTAGACATACAATGCCGAGCTGATGGTGTCGCTCTGGAAAGAGGCGCAATCCCGTTCCAAGATCCGATCCGCAGAAGGGACAGACCGGCAGCTTGTTCCAGGCGGTCTTGGCCGCGACGTATTCCCGGTCAATCCTCTCCTGACTTGCGAGCAAAGCGTCCTCTCTCCGCGCCCGGGGCTGATTCCACACGGGCACACAACGCAACGCGTCAACGAGACCGCCCGACGGCTTCTCCGTTGCATTGGGCGTGTTCGTGCCACCCACCCAAAAGCCAATCTCGAAGGGACTTCCCCCCACTTGTTCCGTTCGGCGGACTATCTCGGCGCGTGCCAAAAGCCGCGCCAATCGCTGCGCCTGCTGTACCGTCAGCAGACGCAGCGGGTAGTGCATCATCGCAGTAATGCCGCGGTGCTTGCCTCTGAGCCGATCCAGAAAAAGGGCGTAGATCAGCGTGCCGAAAAACGCCTCGGTCTTGCCTCCGCCTGTCGCCATGTAGAGCAGACTTGCCGAATCTTCATCGAATGTGGCGTCGAAGCTCCCAGCGTATTCGGGGAGTCGCGACGCGAAGGTTGGAATGTGCGCCAAGACGAATGCGAGCTGAAACAGTCTCCAACCAGCAGGCGGCTCGCCGTCCTGCGAGGGCGCTCCCGCAGCGAACGTCCGATTAAGGAGCAGCCAAGCGCGATAAGGCACACCCGCCGCAGCCGATCGGTCATGGCGCCAAGCTTGCTGCGCCGCCGCAAGGACATCGACACCGGCTGCTATACGAGCCGCTTCGCTCCGCCAAGCTCGAAGATCGTCTTGGAATCGGTTCTGTTGGGCGGCTTCATCATCGAGACTACCTTCCTCGCCAGGGACCGAAAGCTCGGTCTCGCGCGCGACCACATCGATCCAGTCCCTCATCGCCCACGGCAAAGCGGCAAGTTCATTCGCCTCCGCGGTATCCAAGCCCAACTGCCGGTAGAAAGTTGGAACGCTCGGGATTTCCGTCGCCTGGGCGCGCGGCAGTACGTATCGTGGCATCCACGTTGTTCTGAGCGCGCGCACGCCCTCGCGCGTTCCAAGATCGCAAACACCCCCATTTACACCGATGGCCGGCATCGTCATGAACCCGGCTAAGTGATAACTGCGCCTGACACGTTCGAGACGCATCGGACCGAGTGCATCGTTCGGCAGCTCGACGATCAGATCGACATTAAAAAGCCCGCACTCCTTGGCGGCATCGCTTTCCCGCAAATTTTCCAGCGCGATCCGAACCGAAAAAGTCTCCCGCTGAAGCGGATCGTGGAGCGGCTGCACCAGGACTTGCGCGTCGAAATTGGGCAGGAGATCCGATGTATTCGGCGCAACTGTACGGGCATTGGCGAGAAAGCGATCCTAAGCATCAGGCTCCCAAAAGGCTTCAGACGGAGGGTGGAGCTTCCGCCAAGCCTCATTTTGACCGCTCGGCGACGCGATCCAGTCCAAAAAAGCAGCGCGCATCGAGCGGAGCAGTTCTGCCTTGTGGTCCGCCGCGAGGGCTTGCCATCGATCCGGATCGCACGGCAGGGGAAGCTCAAGCCTCGGCACGTCTACGCGCAGACGAATCCATTTTTGGGGAATGTCGTAGCGCCGAGACAGCCGGTCGGGTATGCGCAGCCTTCCACCCAGCACCTGTGACGGCGGCACGCCTTCTTCGACCGCTGCGTCGTCGCGGTCATCCCCACCGGGCAGACGGGCCGCTGGGGGGACCCCGACGCCCATCGCGATGTATATCTCGCGAGAGATGGCGGCCCGGCGAACGGCGCGCTCGCCCGAGGGCGTTCCCCGGGGGATTTCCGCCGAGGCGCGCCGGCTAATTTGATCCTTCGCGTGCTGACGCGCCGCATCATTGAAGTCGGCGCGCGGAATCAGGCGGCCGTCGCGCCCGAACAGCTCGGCCGCACTCGGAAGAGCCCGCACATAGACGGACAAATTCGGCTGGACGCGCAACGCACCGGCCTCGGGCCGGATGCGGAGGTCTATGCCATGTGCCGGAATCTTGATGTCGCTGGAGTCATCGTCCCCGTCTTCGTTCAGGCGCGGCAGGATGAAGGCGCTTGCCAGGACACGCGAAGGCTTTTCGCCAAGGATGATAGCGCCGTGCACGCCCTCGCCCGAGACAACACGCCGCGTGCGTTCGAGAACGGCGTCGCAAACTGCTTCCTTTAGTTGCTGGCGGTCGTCCCATGGCATCCCATCGAGTGCGCGCGGTTCAGCCATAGTTGTTGCTCCCGGCAGCCGTCACGCTAACCTCCACAACTTCATCCACCGCATCGAGCACAAGCTGCCAAAGCCCCGGCATCATCTTCCATGCCACCGCCCCTGCCGCCGTACCTTCCGGGTCGAGAACGAATTGCACGACGCGCTGATTGAATAGAAAGCCTTCGTGCACTCTATAGGAGCGTGCCGGAACAATCGCTGCGCGCCAATACATGTCCGCTGAATGCGCATCCACGCCGACGGCCTGCATGAACACGCGGAAGCGGGGCCAATCGCGTGCCGCCCGGGGTTGTCTGCCGCCATCGGCCTCTTCCGGCGCTTTGTCAGCGGTTAGCCACCGCACAACGTTTTGGAGTTCGTGCGCCCCAATCGTCGGATCCAACGTCCGCATTGCCGTGAGGACCTGACGCGCCTTCTCGAGGTCCGAAGTCCCGGCTGCCGCAGCTCGTATCGCCGCTATCCGGCTGTGATACAATCCGAGCTGCTTCAGGCTTTCCCTCGAGCCTGCGATCGCTTGGCGGATTGGCTCGCGAACCGAGGCATCAAGGACCAGAATCCGGTCGCCCCGCCGAACTTCGCGCGCCTGCGTGCGTTCGAAGGGCCGCGCTTCACCGGGAGAGAACTCCAAAACGTCGCTTGCGGGCCGATACGCCAAGCGGTGGCTGCGGCCGGTGATGAGATGCAGGATCTCCCCCCTGTAGGCATCGCCGGATCGGGTGAAGTCGATCTCGCCCTCCGGCATCGTCGCGACGACACGAAACTCCGCTTCCGCCAGATCAAGCTTTTCGTTCGCGCCGCCGCGCTGAAGCGCGGCCGCCATCGCGCGGGCACGCTCCGCAATCGGCGCAAAGGCCGTTATTCGGCTAAGCGGTGCGATTTCGGCTGAAAGCAGCGCGATCCCGGCCGCATCGCCCAGGAGCAACACCCGCTGTGGCGCGTCTCGTGCGGTCAGCAGAGCCCGAACCACCTCCGGTGTCGGACCCACGACTATGATTCGGGTCGGGCGCCTGGATCTGAGAATGCCCCACAGACCACGCGCGTCCGCAATCTCACACCGCACGCCCAGGGTCCGATCCGCGCTCAGGTACACATCGGCTGTGCGGCGATCAGGAATGATCAGCGCCGTCGTCTCGCTATTCCAGGCCTTGTCTTGAAGCAACTGCACCAGTTTCGCAGAAACGGGCGTCTCCTCATCCCATGCCGTCACGCGGGTCTCGATATCGCCAATCAGCCGCCGCGCTTCAGCCCCAAACTCCGGCGCCAAATCTGCCGCCGCCGCGAGTGGGCCGAGCGCCATCTTCGGTCGAAACAGACCCCTGACCGAAGCATCGACCTCATCGTCGCCGTCATGGAGGATGTCGGCGATTTCGTGCGCCTGCCGCAAGCCGATTGGCAGGGAGGCGGATCTCCGCACAAAGCCGAGCGCGCGCGATACAGCATCTGCTGCTGCCGCTTGCCCGGCCTGGCGAAAGCGCCGGCCGAGCGCCAGAAGATCATTGCGCACGGCCGCCAGCGAGGCGTCCTTGATATCGGCCTCAAAAGCTATCGGCGTCAGTTCGCCATGCAACACCGCAGACGGTCCGAAAAGACCCGGCTCCGACAAATATGCACCGACTTCAAGCGGCATACGTCGAGCAGGACGCACCGCTGCATTGGTCGTTCGAAGCGTCCGCACCGCTTTTCGGAGTGCAAACGCATCTTCGCACAGAACCACGACAGGAGGCCGCCGACCTGAAGCGTGTTCAAGCGCCTGCAAGACAATTGCAAACCGGGCTTCCCAGTCATCCGGAAGTTCGGAACGTCCCGTGCGCGTCACATCGACAATCGCGGCGTCGAGCGACTTGGCGCTGAAGCGAGCAAACTTGAGGTACCGGACGAGCGCGTCCAACTTGGTGGCCGCCGGAAGACCAAAGATCGCGAACGGGGTCCTAATGGGGTCGCCGACGGCGGCGATATGACCTTCCAAGCCCGCGTTCCTGTCGCCAATATGGGTGTAATCACGGACCCTTCGCAGCACCTGCTGCCCATCGGCGGCGTATGCTGGGGATCTCGGGCCCTCGCTTGGCGCGAAAACGGAAGTGGTCTCCAGCAACGTCGGGCTGTGGACGATGATATTCGACCGGCCCGTTGTGGCTCCGTTGCCCGCCGCGCCGCCCGCCGCCGTTAGATCGCGCAGTCGCATCTCCAGGAGACAGAGAGAGTTGTGCGCCAAGTCCGGCTGTGACCACGCCGCGCCCTTATGCATTTCGTCGGCAGCCCGCGCCGCTGCCTGCGCAACATCTGCCGGATGCACGAGCACGGAGCGCGCTGCCCACGTCGCACCGCTTCGCCAAGGCCACAAGGCCAGCGTCGCATACGCGAGCCGGCCGCTCGCTCGCGCCTCCCGCATCGCGAGGGCACTGGCCGCAAACCCTCCCCCAGGCCGAGATGGCCACGCCATGATTACGCGGTCCGTTCCATCTTCGATGGAATCCAGAATCGCGTCGACAATGGAACGGCCCCGGTCGGCGGGCGCCCAATCAGTGGGTGCGCTCGTCGACGCGTAACGGATTGTTGTCGCCGTCGAAACGCCAGGCCTTGCGAGTCGTGTCTGCGCGTGGGCCGACTGACGGGCCGCCAACAGAGCTTGTACCCGCTCAACCTGTCGGCGCCTGCCCTCGTTGATGCGCTCAACGCGGTCAGTCTCGCCCCAGCTCCCACGGCGCCCCGGCTTTCTCGACACGTTTTTGGCTCACCCCCCGAATCCTTCAACTATGCCTAGAACCTTCTAATAACCTTCTAAAAAATGGCAGGCCTGATACCATCCTTGCCGAGAAACCTGACGCGATGCCTTGTCCGACCACGCCGGTTCCACGTCCGCTGGTGGCCATGGACCGCGCATCCGGGGTCGGTCAGCGAGACCTGCTAGTCGGGCGCGGCCTGAACCGTCTGCTCCATCGCCTTCAAGACCTGCATCTCCCGGCGCAGGCCGGCAATCTTGTTCCTTGGTGCGGATTGTCTTGGCTACAGCAACATCGCTCTCTTCGTGGTTGGCCCGATCCAGCCCTATCAGGAGGCCGCCTTCGAGGTGCCGTCTTCCGCCCGGCAAATCCACGAGGTGCCGACAGCCACTTTGGCAGAAATCGTCCGCCAAATCGTTTCCGTCGAGGGTCCCGTTCATGCCGACGAGCGAGGACAAGACCAGTCAGCTCATCGGATGGTTCTTTGGATGGTATTGGGCTGAGTACGCCCTATAACATATTGATTATTATGGTAAGATAGCGGAAGAGGCAGGAGTCGAACCTACCGAGGACGCCTACGCGCCCTCCAACGGGTTTGAAGCCCGCGCGCCCCACCGGGAGCGGTACTCTTCCGAGCGCGAGAATGCCGCGCTTTCGGCCGCCGCGAAAGAGGCGTTAGAGGCGGCGTTCGGCCTGCCGCTTCAGCTTCAGTTCGATCATCGCCAGCACGTTGGCGGCGCCGTGCTTCCTGCACAGCGCGGCGAGAGCTTTCGGATCGAGCGGCTCCGGGGCGTAGTTGATCGCCTCGCGCAACGCGGCCGGCAGCTGGTCGAACACCGCCATCAGCTCGCGTAGCAAGGCGTCCCGATCGTCCACGGCAATCTCACGCAAACCGGGGAAGGCGTTTGACAATCAACGGGCCGACCGATCGGACCATGCCGATTGCCGTCACCATCAGGCCGAGACCGAGCACGATAGCCGCCGGCCGCCATCCGGCAACGAGCGACCAATTGGCCGAGAACACCCGCACCGGGTCGACACCCAGCGCGATCCAGAAATATGCCGCCTCGCCGAGCGCGGTCAGTGCCGGGGCGATCAGGCTCAGCGCGCCGACCCAGGCGAGCGGCAGCCGGCCCCGCACGCCGACCAGCTTCACCAGCAACCGATATCCCATCAGCCAGGCATAGATCCCGGCGATGATCGTCGGCTCCCACAGATCGAGCTTCGACTGCATGCAGTAATGCACGACCGCCAGCAGCGCGATGACATAGATTAGCTGGTGCAGGCGCTGCCAGCGCCGCGCGCCGAGCCGGCGCACCATCGCATCGGTCGAGGTCGCGGCGAGAGCCGCCAGCCCCAACAGCGCGGTGAACCCGATCGTCAGATAAATGCGCAACGCGATCTCGGTGGCGGCTTTGGCGAAATCGAATTTCAAATCGGCGAGATACAGGCTGATATGCGCGAGGCCGTAGGCGAACGCCCCGACACCGATCATGCGCCGCACCAGGATCAGCCGCGGCCATTGCACGATCTGGCGCAGCGGCGTGATCGCCAGCGCGATGAACAGAAACCGCAGCATCCACAGACCGACCTGGTGGATCGCTTCGGTGAATGGGCGCGGTTGCAGCCACCCCATGCCAAAGGTGAAGGCGGTCCACAGCCCCGGCAGGAACAGCGCGACGAAGACCGCGAGCTTCAGCGGCGAAAGCCGGCCGCTATAATCCTGCCACGGGTACATGCCTCTCCACCGGTCCCGACGCTGCCCGCTTGCCCCTGGCCTGTGATGTGGCCCCGCTAGGGGCGGTTCGCCAGCGCGACGACGCGACAGGGAGTTGAGTGGGGCGGCGGGCTCGCAGATGGGGCACCGTCCGGCGCAACAAGATGACCGGCGCCTCGCTCGTGACCGCGACCGCTTCCAGGCGCCAGCGCCGCTCACGGAACAGCAACAGGGTGAGCAGGGTCTCTAGGCTCAGCGAAAACAGCAGCAGCACGGTCGTGTTGCCGATCGGCGCGGCAATAAGGATCGCAAACATCGTCGGCTTGGCCAGATTAACGATCCACCGCATGTCGGCCTCTTCGGTCCGGTCCCGGAACGATAGCTAAAATGCCGCACGAAAACCCGGAATTTCGATAATGGTCAAGGTTAACGCCATCAACACCGGGGGCGGCTACTTGCCGTTCCCGGGTATTGCGAAGAACGCGGGGGTTCCCGGGCGCGAACGCAATGTCTCGATGAAAAAGCCGGGGCGGTCGCCGGCGGGGTCGGAAGGCGGGACGATGCGGGTCCACTCGCGGCAATCGATCAGCACCATCGTCGCGCCCCCTTCCGGCACGGGCGCCTCGCTGCATCGGCCGGTCTCGGCATAGCTCTTGGCGGCCTCCGCCACCCTCGCGGCGCTGAACTGGTGGTTCCCTGCGGCATTCTGCCAGCGCTCCCAGCGTGTGCCGCCGAGCTCGCGAGTGAAATAGAACCGCTCGACGTGATCGGCGCTGTCACGGCGCGCTCCGCCGTAATGATCCGAGATCAGCGTGGTCAACGTGATCGGCGCGCCCTGGCCGGGCGCCGCGCGGTAGCGAAACGGCGCGACATGCCAGCTGGTGTAAGCGGCATTAAAGCGAGCCGGGCAGGCTTCCTGGTTGCCAACTCTCAGATCCTTCAGCCGCGCAATGGTCTCACCTTCAAGCGGCGCCGGCCGTTCGGCCGGGAATTCGGCGAGGATCCACGAATGCGCCAGCGCATCCGGTGTGACTGGGCCGGTGCACTCGCCGATAAAGAGTTGGAATCCGGCGCCGCCGTCTTCGGTGGCAGCAAACGCCACCCGGCCGGGCGATAGCACCGCGATATCGCCGCCATCGCTGCCGTGATCGAACACGCCGAATTGCCGGCCCTCTCCGGCACCGGCGCCGAAGTCAAAGGAATGCTCGACGACCTCGCCAAAACCCGCGGTCTCGACCGGAAACGAGTCATGCCGCTGATAGCCGAGCAGGACGCGATCGCCTTGATTGGGGTGGTCGTGCTTGTGATAAGGGAGCCGCTCTTTCGGCCGCAGATCACGCTGGTCGACACAGGCCGGGTCGCCATCGGCCGGGCTAATGCCGGCCAGCACGGCGCCCTGCGCATCCAGACAGACATTCTGGATCAAGAAATCACGGACCGTCACGGCGGTGGCGACGACCTCGCGCGGCAGCGGCTCGGCAGCAGCGGCTGGAGCCGGCGTGATCAGCAGCGCGACGGCCAGAACCGGTCTTGCAAGGGCCCCTGCCCGTCTCAGATCACAGCGGAAACTCGAGCTCGAAGCGGAACCGGAACGTGCTCGGATCGGCCGCGCCACTGAGCCGCCGCAGATAAGCCGCGTCGTATTTGATGCCGCCCGGCGCATCGATCCCGAATTCGCGGAAGCCGACGCGTCCGGCGACGGCGGGGCCGAGCCTATGCTGCGGATCTTCGCCATGCTCGCCGAGGCTGACAATTCCATAATACTCCACCCCCGGCTCGAAATGCGGGTCAAGGCGCAGCCGCGACTGCGCCGCAACGAACACGCCCGGCGTTCCGGCGCTGCCCGCCCCCAAGTCCTTGGTGAAGAACACATTCGCCGTGTTGAGCATACTCAGCCCGGGCAGCTGAAGCTCTTTCTGGATCATTGGCCCGATCTTCACCGAGCGGGGATCGCCGGTCCGGCCGGTCTGCTCATATTCGACGAAGATACCGAGATCGGCCCAGTATTTGCCTTGCGGAGTCAGCTGAAAAAATCCTTCGAGCGCCGTCGCGTCGTAATGCAGGCCCTGGCCCGGATCTGCCGCCAACTCCAGCTCAAGTCCGGGCTTGAACCAATTCGTCAACCCGTATTCCAACTCGTGCACCGTGGTTTTGCCGCGGCCGAAAACGAAGTTGTTCTCGAATTCCACCTCGCCGGCTTCGATGATCGGGCTGCGGATCTTGAGATCCTCGGCTTGCGCTCGAACCGGGCAAATGCCGCTCAGGACGAAGGCCGCCAGAACAAAGCCGCGGATCGGGCCGGCACAGGATTTAACGCGACTAAGACGCATTTTCAGCCCCTGCCGAGATTGGACGAAAAGACATAGGAAAGACAGCCGCTACTCGCCGGGCTGCAGCGCGGTCGGACCAGAGGCGGTCGAGCGATCGCGGCGGATGGATGGCGGCCCCGAGCGGTTGACGAACCACATCAGACCGCCAATCAGCAGCAGCGTCGCGAGGTAGAAGACGAGCTGAATTCCAGTGGGCTGCGCCGTATAGCCGATCAGTGTGTGCAACACCCGGCCCGGCAGGCTGTCATCGCTCAGGATAAAGGAGGTGTCCCACAAGCTCGGTCCGAGCGCCGGCAGCAGATCGGCTTGCACCAGGAAGGCGGCGGCTTGCGAGGCCATCCCGGCGGCGAGCAGCAGCACCAGCCAGCTCGTCACCGCGAACAGGTGGCGCAACGGGATGCTGATCAGCCCGAGATACATCCCGGCGCCGGCGGCTACCCCCGCGACAAGGCCGAGCGCGCCGCCCAGCGCCATAGCGCCGACGCCTCCGCCTTCGCTGGCCGCGATGCCGTAGAGAAAGAGCACGATCTCCGAGCCCTCGCGCAGCACCGCCAACCCGACCGCGAAGCTCAACGCCCAGAGCGGCTCCCTGCCGGCGCGCACATCGGCGCCGAGCCGGGTGGCGGCGCCGGCCATCTCGCGGCCGTGCCGGGTCATCCAGACATTGTGCCAGCCGAGCATAGCGACCGCGGCGAACAGCACCGCGGCGTTGAACACCTCCTGCCCCATGCCCGCGGCGGCCCCGGCGATGGCCTCGGCGCTGGCCGCGACAACGATTGCGCCCAGCACGCCAGCCGCGACGCCACCGCCGACCCAGCCGCCGCGCCCGCGGATACCGCGGCTCGCCGCCATGACGATGCCAATGATCAGCGCCGCTTCGAGCACCTCGCGGAAGACGATGATTGCGGTCGCGAGCATGGCCGGGGCTTTACTTCACTATGACGACGCCGCGGTTCTTCGGATTGAAATCGTCGAAGAACTCGTATCGGCCGGGGTTCAGCGGGCCGATAAAGACGCTGACCGTGCCGCCGGCCGGGATCACCTTCTCGCGCCGCATCTGGTGGCTCTCGAACTCGGCGGCGCTAGTCTGCTCGTTGCGGATCTTGAGCTCGACCTTGGCGCCTGCCGGAACCGTCACCTCGGCGGGCACGAACTGCCGGTCCTTGATCGTGATCGAAATCGGGGCGGGATCAGCGGCCTGAGCGGAGCGGAACACGGCGACGACGAAAAGCGCGGCAAGGGCAAAGGGGCGCATGATCCGAGATCTGCAATTAATAATCGCTCGCAAGCTATCAGCAGCGGAACGCGGTTGAAAAGGCCCTTTCGCGCGCAGCGGCTGCGCAAAAACGTCGCTGCTGCACTCCTGCGTGGCGAGCCGGAAGCGTTTCCCCGTCCGCCATCTGCGCTATAACTCGGCGGCCGAAGGGGAATCACCCTAGCGACACAGGAGGAGAGATGCTGGACCTGGGCATAAAGGGCCGCAAGGCGATCGTCTGCGCCGCAAGCAAGGGGCTGGGACGGGCCTGCGCGATGGCGCTGGGTCGCGCCGGCGTCGATCTCGTCATCACCGCGCGCACGAAAGAGACGCTGGAGCAAACCGCGGAGGAAATCCGCAAGGAAACCGGCGCCAAGGTGACCGCGGTGTCGGGTGACATCTCGACCGAGGCCGGCAGGCAGGCAGCGCTCGCGGCCTGTCCGAACCCCGACATTCTGGTCAATAATTGCGGCGGGCCGCCGCACGGCGATTTCCGCGAATGGTCGGTCGAGGACTGGCAGAAGGCGGTCAACGCCAACATGCTGACGCCGATCATGCTGATCAA
>Ga0070707_100004708_pt1 | contig 12778 bp, 7 predicted proteins | sample KBSK5502metaG_FD_65468 | JGI IMG/M metagenome (GOLD analysis project Ga0070707, IMG submission 65468) | Corn, switchgrass and miscanthus rhizosphere microbial communities from Kellogg Biological Station, Michigan, USA - KBS K5-50-2 metaG | ecosystem: Host-associated > Plants > Roots >... | reverse complement strand
TGTGGAAAGCTCGCCATAGTTGTGGACGTTCGCTCCACGATTGTGGAGGGAGATTTCACGATTATAAACTTTCCGTCCATAACTGTGGAAAGCGCTCCACAGTTGTGGCCGTTCGCTCCACGATTGTGGAGGGAAATTTCACGATTATGAACTTTCCGTCCACAACTGTGGAAAGCTCGCCATAATTATGTCCGCAATCTCCATAACTGTGGCGAGCTCGCCACAGTTATGGACGGAAAGTTCACGAATGTTCCCGAATTGGCCACAGTTGTGGCGCATTCCGTCAGCCCTCTAAAAATATTTTTTCACTGCTAACTCGTTCGCTTTCCGGAAGTCACGGCGGTTTTGCCTATCCAGCTCGAAAATTTTTTTCAGCGCTTTTCCTTTCTGCGGCGATTTACAACAGTATGGGGCGGAATTAACCGAACCCGAAAGGAAAGGAAAACGAACATGAAATGAGATTCATTGACCAGAGATGCGGATGAACTGTTGATGTTGGGCGGCGCTGTAGCGGCGATGCTGGCGGAGAACCAGGACCGGTTGAACATCCCTACAGGAGTCGAAGCTCTGTTGCGGGCAGGTATTGCGGCAGCGGAGTTCGCCATCGACGCATATGTGGCGATGCTTGCCGGCAGCTATAAATCGCAGGAAGCGATGAATCATCTGGACGAGGCGAGGTCGCGATGTGACCGGAGCCTCTCGCCCACCTTGGGAAATAGCGCTGACGTGTGGAAAGCGTCCGTGATCTGCCCGCAGGTTAACATAACACCCACACGGCGACATTCCCGGCCAGCGGCCGTACTTCACCACCTTCGCTTGAATTTCTTATCCTTTGAAAAAGATCACGACGCCAACCAATGTGCTTTTGAGATACACCATGCGTAACGCCCGCCGGAGAGCGATGGCTCTTTTACTTTGCGTGACGCAGCACTTCGGAGTCAAACTGCAATTTATTGGGCTTTGACAACCCATCGAGGAAGATATGCGATACCTCAGCAGCAAAGTCGTAGTGGTCGTGATCGCCATCGCGACCGCCGTGCCGCTGGCATCCCAAACGCCGCCAGCACAGAAGCCGTCGTTTGAAGTGGCAACCATCAAACCGAACGGTTCCGCTGATGGTCGCGTCGGGATCTCGCGACAACCGGGCGGACGGCTCGTCGTAACTGCTGCGCCATTAAAGCTGCTCATTGGCTTCGCATATATCCATCAGGATTTCCGAATTTTCGGAGGACCAAGTTGGATCGCAACGGATCAGTGGAACATTGAAGCGAAAGCTGAGGAAGGCAGTGTTGGCCAGCCAACAAGTACGCCCGATCCATCTGTTCCTGATCCAATGACGTTGATGCTCCAATCGTTGCTTGAACATCGCTTTCAACTCAAGGCGCATCGCGAAACAAAAGAATTGCCGGTCTATCAACTTGTGGTTTCAAAAAGCGGACCGAAGTTCAAGCTGTCTGAAGATCAAACGCCTCCAGGTTCTCCGGGGCAAGGTGGTCGTGCGCCGTCGCGAAGCGGTCCCGTCCCTCGCGGCGGCATGAGATTGGGAAGGGGCGTTATCGAAGGGAACGGAGTCACACTCGCGAATTTAATAGGATTGCTATCACTACAGTTGGGTCAAGTGGTGATTGATAAGACGGAATTGAAGAGCCTGTACGATTTCAAGTTGGATTGGACGCCAGCAATCGGACTGGAGCGAGTCGCCCCCGGTGCTCTTGAGCTAACTTTACCGCCTCCTGATTCTGGCCCTTCGCTCTTCACAGCTATTCAAGAGCAACTCGGCCTCAAGCTGGAATCCGCCAAAGGCCCCGTGGAAGTGTTCGTCATCGACAGCGTGCAGAAGCCTTCGGAAAACTAACATGCGCGGTGGATGCGCGTTGGTACGTGCATTGCAAAGACACCAGTTGAAGGACTTAACCGATCTACGATTCGAAATGGTTCATGACAATAGAGTGCGGAGACTCCTGGCAGACATGGCTCAAGAAGTGCGAGATGCTATTATTCGGACTTAAGAAACAATAGACTCGCATATGAAACAAAAAACCAAAATTTTCCTCAGCTACTCGTCATTCGATGAAAAACATGACCGGGGCAGAATGTCTGCCTTCTGCGAAAGATTGCGCGATGAGGTCCGCTTTCGCAAGTCCTGCCTCCCTCTGAAACCACCGTGCCCTATAGATCGACGAATGGGTTGACCACGCGGACCGTACCATAGAACCTGTCATGTTGAAGGTCTTCGGTGAAGATTTCCGAAAGCCCGTAATGTTCCGCATAAGCCCAAAGGTGCGCATCAAACCAGCTCAATTGATAGGTTGCACAGCCACGGATTGCGAGACGCAGCATGGTTTCGTCCGGATAGAGTACGAGAAACTGCTTAAGTAACTCTTCAGCTTCCCGCAAAGCATCGGCTTGATTCAGGATGACGTGACCGCGAATATTTCGTGTCACCGCGGCAACAAACTCCACGATTGCTTGATGTGGTATACGCACCGAGTCTTCCAGGATGCCATTTCGGAGGATCTTTCTGGCCACCTCTTGCTTTTCTGGAAATCGGGTGTCGAAACGGTAGACCAGGACATTCGTATCAATGAGAGCGGCCACGCGTGTACAGGTCCTCCCTGCGCCAGCCTCTGTCTCGTGGACGCTTCGGCCGGCGTGCCTTCGTACGTCGCTTGAGCCGTTCTGTTGCCTGATCAAACAAGCGCAACCTGGACTCCCGGTCGTCGGCGACCGGCTGCTTTCCAGGGGGAATAACCCTGATCACTTCGCCGGCTGCAACCCAATCAATGTCATCGCCTGGACGAATCTTGTACTTCTCAGCGATCGCCTTGGGTAACGTTACCTGGTATTTGGAAGTCACTTTGGCCATTGTCCTTACTTTAGCAAGGATGGAATCCTTGTCTCAAGTGCGCAAGGCGATTATCATACGCAGCTAAGTTGATGGGGGTGTTCAATGCGTGCCTCATCGCTCTCCGTTTCGGCCACTTTGAAGTCTTCTAAGAAGAGGAATCCATGTCTGCCATAGAGTTGTTGCCGACTAACTTCAATTTCACAAAAAGCGGGACTTTCCTGAAAGGTAATGCGGACCTCAGTGTGACGATCGATGCCGGTGATAGCCTCGCTATTGCCATGGCGCTTCGGGACGACACGTCGTTTCCGCCGGGCACGCTTCACTTTGGAACAGTTTCGGTGAAAGCATCGGCAGGGAGCGACGTTCAATTCGACGACGGTCACGGAACCGTATCGTTCTCGGCCGGCGGCAGCGTCGGCGGCGGTTTAGGGATCTACAGCGACGCCTCGGACTTGCTCAAGGACCTGGGAGGGGACAGCCATACATTCGACGAGCTCCGGTTGGGCGATCCGAGTATTCACCGCTTTGCCGCGCTGTACTGGCAGTACAACGCAAAGGCGGCAGCGAAGGGTTCGCTGGCGCTTGGCTTCGGAGCGTCTGCAAAATTCGGCGTTGATGCATCGAGCGGCGGATTGTACGCAGTCGTACGGGCTTTCAAGGAGGATCCCAAAGCCAGGATGGCGATTGACGACATTCTCTCCAGTTGGCGGCTGCCTCGACAGGTCAAGGCAGCAATGCTCGATGGGACAGACGCCGGCCGGCAGTTCAGGCCCGGCACCTGGCTCATCGCCGAGGTCGATGGCCAATTCGCGGCGACGCTCGGCGCGTCGTATGGCTACGACTTCAACTGGATTCGCAGGGTGGGGCTTCAGGGTCTTTCCGGCGACGTGGGCTTGAAGATACAGGCTGCCGTGGAGGTCGAGCTCGGGTTCAGCGCCAGCGGCAAATATCTTCTTATCGTCAGCCGCGACTCTTTGGACGACCAGAAGAAAATTGCACGTGTGCGCCTTCACAAGATGTCGAGCAGAGGCGTGAGCTTTGCCCTTGATGCATCTCTCAGTGTCCAGGGAAGCACGGGCAAGCTCCTGCCTGATCAGCTCGATCAACTGATCTCGGGATTGTTCGGGACCACTGCGCCGCAGATCGTCGAAGATCTGAAAATTCTCCGTCAGATCGGCGATCCCGCGGCTCCACTGAACAAGCTCGCAGGGGACTTCCTGGTTGATTTTGCGCAAAAGGAGCTCTCGACAGTTACGGACGTGCAGCAGAAATTCGATGAGGCGAAGAAACGCGTTGTCGGCTTCCTCGACATTTGGGATCAATTAGGACCGAAATCCGCCGGAATTCTGTGGAACGCCGTGAAGAAGAGGGATCCGAACTTCGTCAGGGTCATCAATGGCCTTGCCGACGTGAATGCCAGCGTTCAGGACATTCTCGAAAAGGAATTCGCCAAAGTTGATTTCTTCCGTACACCCACCGGTCAATTGATCGAAGCGATGGCGGCGACGTCGACACTGGCGATGCTGCAGAGCCAGTCCGAATTGCAGAAGATCGGCGAACTCGCCACGCGGATCAAATCGGTTCTCGACGGCAATGTCCTGTCTCAATTGACCCGGTTTGTCGACGACAAATTCGGTTTGGACAGGATCCGTACGCTTACGCTCGATCAGCTCGACCTGCGCCTGAAAGAAAAGCTGTCGGACTTCCTGGCCAGGCCCCTCGATAATCCAGGTCTGCAGAAAGTCAGAGGCATCATCTCCGAGCTGGAAAAAAAGGCCGACAAGTTGTATGTAGAAGCGCTCAAGGCTCTGAACGACAAGTACACATTTCACATTCACGCGACATACCAGAAAACAACCACCAAAGACGCGCTGCTTGACGTGTCCTTCGACTTCGGACAGAGCACCGAACTTTCGGAGGCGCTCCAGACCGCAATTGGCGGGGATTTCCAGGCGGTCTTGAAAGCCGCCGTCGCCCCGAACTCGGGTGTGACCATTAACGCCGCAACACTGACGCACGCCGTGACTCGTCACACCCACGTCGACTTCAACCTGCCTTATTTCTCCGGCTCGAGCGATCATCTGAACGAGGTTATGGCGAAACTGGACTTTAAAGCGGAGGACGGGGGCCTGTACCTGTTCGATGTAACAGCCGTCGACGAGCAGACCCAGGTTCGCAACAACTTGAACCGCTGGTCCAGCCGCCTCGCCATCAATATGAAACTTGCCGCTCTGGCCGGTTCGGGAATCCGCGACTATGGTGATCTGGCGAAGTTAGGGGAATCGATGACGGTCAGCTACGGTTTCAAACGCGCCATACCGGCAATGACGACCACGGCGCTTCTCCATCAACTCGGTGCATTGCAGCCGTCGTACTTTCCGAACGAATTCGGCGTACCTGGAAAGCCCAGCCTTTTGAATTGGGTTACCGACCTCGACAAGCTGTTTGACGAGATAGAATCGAACGGCACCGGTCAACTCGGAAATACACTGCTTTCAGTGCAGGTCAGCGCGCCAGGCCGCGTTCTGGCATCGTGGCTGGCGGCTCCGGCGAACGATAAGGATCCGGCATATCTGCAGATGTCGCGGAATATTCAGTCTGCACTGAAACGTCTGCTTCCGTACTGCTACTTTCAGGATTTGACCCGATACAAAGGCGGAAATTCCGCAGCCGCGGCAGTCCTGCTTTATGCGGCAATCCCGCCCATCAACTCGATTCACCTCGAGTCCGGACAACCGATCGCGGACTCGCATCCATCACCACACTGGGACGTTTTCGACGTCGACTTGGTGAGGGCTATGGCCAACAAGTCGGTTCTATGCATTCAGAACTTCGCGAAGTCGGTCGGCAACGTCAACACCCTGCTCCAATCGATCGATCCCCTCAAGAGCCACGCACAGTTCTATGCCGACGACCAGATCGGGAAGTTGCGCGCGGAGGCCCTTGGCGGCCCCGGCCTTCAACTGCTGATCAACAGCATTCTGTTCACTGAAGCTGAAGTCATCAAAAGCGCCGTCAACGCGGGTAAAGCTATGGCGGACTTCCGCACGAAACCGGCAGACGGTCTGGAGCATTTAGTGGATTTCAGCCATAAGCTCACGGTCTCGTTCAATAGCCACCTGACAGATCTTTTCAATGCAAAAGACGAGCCGGACCTGCTGCGTAACTTCGGCCTCCTGGTGTTTGTGGAAGCATCGCGTGCACTTGCAAACCTGGGCGCCATACAGGCGAGCGCAAGTTTGGATTTAGCTGTTCTTCGCACTAGAAACGCGAAGGGACCGGTGCCATTTCCTCCGGAAGGCTTTCCGAACAACGATCCTGTACCGGCTGAGAACATCGGCGTGGAACAACGAATCCTCGCGCTCTGATTGTATTGGACGCGAGCGAACCAGTGGTGCGATTCTGGATAAGTGAACACTAGACACGCTTTTGTCATGCTTTCACTGGGCGCGGTGGTGGCTTGCCAGCCCGCGAAACCCGCAGAGACGATAATCGCTTACAACAATCTCGTGCGTGAAGACTTCAACCGCCGTGCGGCCGAGAAGTTCCTGCCGCTGTTCTGGCGTGAGGACACGAATCGCGACGGCGTTCTGCAACCGAGCGAACTTGCCATCCTGTGGGGGTACGGTGACAGTGATCCGACCCACTGGGTGAATGCGCAGCAAAAATTCACTCCGCAGTTCGACCAGGCCTATCGATCGATGGTGCAGCCGGACGGGAGCGCCGACAGTAAGGCTGACAGTAAGGATGACCAGGAACGCCACAAGCTCGTGCTTCAAGAATTGGCGCAGGGCCGTCCGACTCTCGTCGAGACGGACCTGACGCACGAAACGCCCGCGAACAGCGGAGCCGTCAGGCATTTGATGACCGGAGCGCAGGGAATTGAACGGATCTACGCCAAACAGAAAGGCGTGTCCGATTTCGCAGACAAAATTCCAGCCACGGATCCGGCCAGCCGCATGTTGTTTTACCGGAATCAATCGCCGTTCTGTGAAGCGCCCATGACGGAGAACAATCCGAACTGCAGCGCGCTGCCGATGAAGCCTCCGCGAATATTCGGCCTGTACCCGGCAGGCATTCAAAGCGACCCGAAGTTTTGCGACGCGCTCGCGAAGGCTCCGAATGCTAAAGAGCTGATGGACCATTTCAACGTCGTGGTGGAAGGTGATCGGCCGGGCGCATTCAAGACGTTGCCCTACAACGAAGCATATAAAGATGACATGCAGGCCGTCGCAACCGAGCTTGAAGCGGCAGCCAACAGTCTCGGCCCTGAAGAGCAGGCGTTCAAATCGTATCTGATGGCCGCAGCTGAAGGTTTCCGCACGAACAACTGGGAACCTGCCGATCGCGCGTGGGTCGCCATGAGCGCCGAGAACAGCCGATGGTACGCGCGCGTTGCACCGGACGAGGTCTACTACGAACCGTGCGCGTGGAAAGCGGGTTTCGCTCTGCAGTTCGCACGAATCAATCCGGAGTCGCTCGAATGGCGCAAGAAGCTCGATCCTCTGAAGAACGAGATGGAAAACACCATCGCTGCCATGGCCGGGCCGCCGTACAAGCCGCGCGACGTGCAATTCAAGCTGCCGGATTTCATCGATGTCGTGCTCAACGCCGCGGACCAGCGCGCGCCATCGGGCGGCACGATTGGACAATCGCTGCCAAACTGGGGTCCGGTGGCCGAAGCTGGCGGACGCACCGTGGCGATGACGAATCTCTTCACCGATGCCGACAGCCAGAAAGCGCTCGCCGCACAGATGGCATCCCTGTTCTGCGCAGCGACGAATATGAAAGCCACAACCAGCGGCAAAGAGACGCTGGTCAGTTCATTACTGCACGAAGCGGCGCATAACCTGGGTCCAGCGCATGAGTACAAAGTAAACGGCAAAGTCGACAGCGTGGCTTTCGGCGGGCCGCTTGCCTCGATGCTCGAAGAACTGAAAGCACAGACGTCCTCGATGTTTTTGAAAGACTGGCTTATTACGAAAGGATTGTTCACCCAGGACGAGGTCAACCAGAATCATCTTCGCGACGTCGCGTGGGGCTTCGGCCACATTTCGCGAGGCATGTACACGGCGGAAGGTACACCGCGAACCTACAGCCAACTGGCAGCCATTCAACTGGGGTCGTTCATCAAGTCGGGCGGAGTAACCTGGAAGGCTGGAGAAAAGGCGGCAAACGGCAATGATACCGGCTGTTTCGAAATCGACTTCACGAAGATGCCTGCCGCTGTTCGAGATCTGGAAATGACCGTACTTCGGATCAAAGCCACTGCCGATAAAGCAGGCGCGGAAAAGCTGAAGGTGGCATTTGTGGACGCGAAGGACGAGTTCGCGCAAGTCAAGGACACCGTCAGGGAGCGATGGCTGCGTGCGCCACGGGCGAGCCTGGTGTATAGCCTGAAGTTTTAAATGACGCCGGACGGACTGACTTTTATCGCAACGTCACGGCGAACGGCTGCCCTGACTGCTGAAACAAACGCAACCAGCCCGAAGAAGATCCGCCGGCAGATCCGCTAAAAAGAATGACCTGGGTTGTATACCCACCTCCGTCCGGCAGGTGCGGGAGTAGAAGTTCGCCTGAGCTCGGCGGTGTGCCCTCATTCGCCGGTGGAGTCGTGGAGATAAGAAAATCGCCGCGCTCGTTGTAGCGGCCGCGTAATCCAACGACGGAGATTCCGGAAGAAGCCGTCGATACGCGAAGTATTCCCCTGAACGGGCTGGGCAGGCCCGCGAACGCTTGCGTCAGGAATTGGGAAATGTGTCCAAACGCCGGCAGACTCTGCGGCACTGGCGCCGGCAAACCAGTACTCGATCCGTCCAGGTTCGTGAGTTCAAGCGTAACGGTAACTGGCGCTGACGCGTTGTTGGTGATGGCGAAACCGCTTTGAATCATGCCCCGCTGTCCACTCGCTCCCGAAGCTTCCACATAGATGCGGAATGCCGTTCCGCTCGTGGTCGGAACGCCGGCCTGCGAAACAGTAATTGTTCCCTGGGGCTTATATGAAAAGATCACGAGTGGTATGGGCCCGGCCGCTCCATCTGTGGGTATGACGCGGATGGACCCGCTTGTGACGGCTGAACCGGCTCCATCGGTTGCAAGCTTTTGAGAAGAGCGTGGCGCAACGGCGTAGGCGAATGTGGTGTTGCTTTGTCCACCGATTGAGGCGGATGTCAACGCGCCGCTGTCGTCGCGGAACTCCACTTTTCCGCTCAGGGCTGTGTCCCCAGGGTTTACGAGGAGAATCTGCGTTGTCCAACCACCACCATCGCTGAAATGCGGAACAACGACCGCATTACTCTCTGGGGCAGCCGTTGTGTCGATAACGGGCAGCGTGGACATCAGAAAATCGTGGCGCTCATTGAGAAGCCCCCGAATCGCTACAGCTCCGACAGGCACATCGGACGTAAAACTGAATGTTCCTTCAAAAGTCGAGCCTGGGAATGTTTTGAAGGGATCGGAGTCCAGGAACCTGGCGATCTGCTGATTTGCTGGAATTGTCGTCGTGCCTGAACCGAGGCTATTACCCCGCGCATCCGAAAAGTAAAAGTTGATGTTTGCTGTCTGGCTGTTTGGATTGACGATGGCCAACCCCGTATCGACAGACCCCTTGACCTCCGCATAGATTCGGCCGGAAGTCATGGCCGCCGTTGCGGGCACACCCGTCTCACTGACAAGATAATTCCCCGCGCGATAACCAAAGATCGCAAGCCCGGCGGGCGTCACGCTGCCGTCGGCAGGATCGATACGGCCGAATCCCGTCTGGACCGCTGCAGAGTTTCCGAGAGTTGTCTGCGACGTCCCGCCGCGGTCTGCAATGCTGAAAGAAACGGCGGGCGCGACGATCTTACGAATGCGGTTGCTGAAGGTATCCGTGAAGAAGACTGTGTTGGTGCCGCCCACCGCGACGCCATATGGTCTGCTGATTTGAGCACTTAAAGCCGCGCCACCGTCACCGCTGAATCCATACGTTCCAGTGCCGGCAACTGTGGTGATAATGCCATCGGGCGTGACTTTGCGAATACGTTGATTGTTCGTGTCGCCAATGAACAGGTTGCCGGCTGCGTCTACGGCAACACTCTGAGCGTATGAGATCTGGGCCGCGGCCGCGCTGCCACCATCTCCGGCAAATCCGGCTGTTCCGTTTCCCGCCACGGTGTTGATGATGCCGTTGGGACTCACCACTCTTATGCGGTTGTTGACAGAGTCGGCAATAAACAGATTCCCGGCTCCGTCTACCGCGAGTCCTGCCGGCGAAGACAATTGAGCCGACACCGCCGGCCCCCCGTCGCCGCTGAATCCATTTATTCCGTTACCGGCAACAGTGCTGATGATTCCCGTGGTGTCGACTCGGCGGATACGATTGCCGGCTGCTTCGGCGATGAACACATTGCCGTTCTGATCCACGGCGACGCCGTCGGGCTCAGTGACTCGCGCCTGAACCGCGGGACCGCCGTCTCCAAGTGGGCGGCCAATAGAGCCTGCGATGGTGGTGATGATACCGTCTGGCGTAACCTTCCGGACGCGCTCGTTTCTGGTATCCGCAATATAAAGGTTACCCGCTGCATCTAATGTGATGGCTGCCGGATAGTAAAGTTGCGCGGAGGCTGCCGGTCCGCCGTCTCCGCTGAATCCGGCGCTTCCATTGCCTGCGAAGTTAGTCATGATACCGGCAGGATTGATCTTGCGGATACGGTGCATATCGGTGTCCGCAACGAAGACATTGCCGGCGCCATCGGCGGCAACTGTGTTCGGAAAAAAGAATTGGGCAAAAGACGCAGGCCTCCCATCATCGGATGTGCCCGCCCTGGAATCGATGACACCTGCAGCATTGACCTCGCGGATGCGGTAGTTGCCTTGATCCGCGATGAACAGATTGCCTGCGGCATCGACGCTCACGTCCAGTGGAACGACGAATTGCGCGGAAGTCGCCGGACCACCATCTCCGCTAAAGCCAACCGTTCCATTGCCTGCAAGAGTGCCGATGATGCCCGCCGGGTTTACCACGCGGATGCGGCTGTTGCCTATGTCCGCGATGAACAGATTGCCCGCACGATCCACGGCGACGCCACCGGGATTCGAGATCTGCGCCGAAGCCGCCGGGCCGCCATCTCCGCTGAAACCCGGAGTGCCGCCTGTCACCGTCGTTATGATGCCGGCAGCATTCACCATCCGGATCCGGTTGTTATGCTGGTCCGCTATAAATATGTTGCCGGATGCATCCACAGCGACAGCGATGGGCTGGTCGAGCTGGGCCAAAACCGCCGGACCGCCGTCACCGCTGAAGCCCGTTGTTCCATTTCCAGCGACCGTGGTGATGGTACCGGCCGAATTCACCATCCGGATTTCATTGTTCCCGGTATCCGCGATGAAAAGATCGCCGGCCTGGTCTACCGCAATGCCTCGCGGACCAGAAAGCCCGGCTGAAACGGCCGGACCGCCGTCTCCCTTTGAGCCCCACGATCCGCTGCCTGCAACAGTGCTGATGACACCTGAAGGGGTGATTTTGCGAATCCGATTATTTTTCGAATCGGAGAAGTACACATTGCCGACGCCGTCCGCCGCGACCCCTTGGATGTAGTTCATTTGCGCAGAGAGGGCGGGGCCATTGTCACCGCCGAAACCAAGCGTCCCGGTGCCTGCAACAACCGTGACCGTACCGTCCGAAGTAACGTGATAGATTCTGTTGTGATTGGAACCGATGTAGAAACCGCCGGCGCCATCCGCACTGACCGCCTGTGGTACTCCAATGGTTTGAGTGAGTGCCTGAGAACCATTCACTGGAAACGAAGGTCCCGCATAAGTCGTTATCATTGGCGACTGGCCGAGACCGATCGAACTCCAAAAACCGAGAAACAAAAACAAGACACTCAGAAAGCACACTCTCTTCATCACAAGCAATTCCTCACGGCGTTTGATAGGGGTTGTACTTGCAAGTTATTCGCCAAGAATCAAATTAGCTAACCGATGTAACGATCGCGGGCGATCGGCCACGCTCAACAGCGTTTGCATCAGACCAGCCAGGTGATCCGGCATTGAATCGAGATTGCACGGCAGCTGAGAGATGCCGTCGTTTTTCAAGCGATGTTGCACAGCGGCGAGGAGACCGGCTTGATAGTACTGTTTCAGGATGCGGCAATGAGCAGTCTTTGCGAATTCCTTCACAGCGGGTGAACAATTGGCAGGCGCGTAAGGATAATCCGACACCTCGAGCATCGGGATATCCTGCTCGGAATCACCAATCGCCGCAGTTGGGGCATCGTTCTTCAGGTACTGTTTGCCGAATATAACTCCTGTACCTTTCCCAGTCCCCTTTTGAACGATGTAGCTGTCCGAATCTCTGCAAATATACGCGAGCCGGTTGAATTGCTCAGTCTCGAGTAATGTCCGGATCTCATTCACGGACAGCCCCGTCGTACCCTGTTCCTTGTAGCGATACGCCCGAATCGCGTATTCGTATCCGGGGTCGACAAAGACACCGGGCAGTGTCCGAATCGCTTCACGGCACTTCGTCAATTGCCGCGCCGCCGCTTCATTGATGATGGGCAGTTCGTTCTTTTGTACGGCGTCAACAAAGACGCTGCCGAATTCCGCAACACCACCCGGGATGCCGTACGCTTTGCAATATTGGCGAACGTGTTGCACGCTCCGGCCCGTGTTCAGGACGACGGAATATCCGTTCGACTGCAATAGCATCAACGCTTGCAGCCCGCTCTTTGTGGCGTGAGGAAATCCGAGAAGCTCTTGATCGAAGACGCCGTCAAGATCGACAAAAAATAAGGAATCCGACCATGCGGGAGATTTGCGCCGCCCGATCCGGACGGCGCAAAATTCATTCATCGAATACACAAGAAAATCGCGCGCATATTGATAAAGGCCATTGTTCTCTTGCGGTTCCTTGGCGGCCAAAATCCGGCTGACTGCCTGTCGCAT
>Ga0070707_100004706_pt1 | contig 12779 bp, 8 predicted proteins | sample KBSK5502metaG_FD_65468 | JGI IMG/M metagenome (GOLD analysis project Ga0070707, IMG submission 65468) | Corn, switchgrass and miscanthus rhizosphere microbial communities from Kellogg Biological Station, Michigan, USA - KBS K5-50-2 metaG | ecosystem: Host-associated > Plants > Roots >... | reverse complement strand
TTCGACTTCCATCGGCCCACCCATCGGATTCTGCGCGGTTCCACTCATCGTTGCCGAGCTCGTCGCGCTCAACTTCAGCGCGGGTAGACCCGAAAAGCTCGATCGCTCACCTGCGGTGTAGTTGATCGTGAATTTGCTCTTGATGCTCGAGCCGTTCTGGCTGTTGGTCACTTCCACCGTATCGGTCCACACGTCTCCCGCCTTGGCGTTGGCGCGCACCTTGGGGAAGAAGCTGTGGATCACGCCCTGCACATCCGAAAGGAATGCGTTGTCGGTGGGACGCGAGCTGACATTCTGGACGTGCCCGTTGGCGTCCACGAAAGCATGCAGCGTACCTCCTCGCGCGCTGTCGACGGACGCTTGGGTCAGCTGGGGTGCCCCACCGTCATACTTCAGGGAATCCACGACGACATTAAGGATCCGTCCGCCGGCGGAATCATTCAACGTGACGGCAATCCAGCTCACGATCCCGAGGTTGACCTGCTGGTTAGGCTGTCCGACTCCACTCAAGTCGACGGTCGTCTCGGTCTTGGTCTCAATGCGGTAGTGCGTCGTCAGTAACGCCGGCCTGACCGGGACCGTGGGGCTGGCGGGAACCAGGCCTAAGAGTGCTGCAGTGTAGAGCAACATGACTTCTCTCCTGGAAAGAAAATTCCGTCAAAGTTCAGCAAGCAGAACCCCCGGCATCGCTTGCGGGACGCCGGGGGCACGGGTCGGAACGTAAGCCGAGTTCTGTTCCCTTCCCTCGCCTTGCGGTTTGGGATCGTGGGATGGTCATCTGTCTGGGATGGCCGTCGCCGGCCACCTCGAGCAGCCTACCCGCGGCTTCCTTCGTCGCCTTGACGGCGCCTCAGGTTGTCGGTGTGGGTCACACCTCGCCGCCTATTTGGCCTTGCTCCGACTGGGGGTTGCCGTGCCCCCTCGCTTACGCTCGGGGCGGTGGGCTCTTACCCCACCGTTTCACCCTTACCTCACGCCTTTCGGCGCTCCGGCGGTTTGTTTTCTGTGGCCCTCTCCGTCGCCTCGCGGCGCCCAGGCGTTACCTGGCAGTCTACCCGATGGAGCTCGGACTTTCCTCGGAAGGACTTGCGTCCTTCCGCGACCATCGCTTCCCACCCGTGCCCAAACATAGGCTCCCGCGGGGTGCCCAGCCAGTCTCGCGGAATGCGATCACGGGGCGCCGAATTCCGCTCCGTGTGTAGTTGAATCGTGTTTGAGAGTAAGCCTGCATCGTGGCCCCGCCCCTACCGGATGGCCGGCCATGCCGATGTTGTCAGCCGAACCCACCCCTACTCCGCTTTTCGCCACCTCAGGGCCCACGGTGGCGGCAGTCGTTGCGCCTGGAGAGCGGGCCAGTCTCGATGCCGCAAGCATCGGCTGTTTCGCCGTGCTGCACCGGAGCTCGGTGCCGGAGGCCGTACTCGCTGTGCGGGAGCGCGCGGTCGATGCGGTGCTGCTCTCGGTCCATCAGTGCGCCGGCGAGCGGAGCGATGCCATGGATCAATTGATCCGCGGCTTCCCGGGTGTCCCAACTGTGGCTCTCGTGACCCGTCACGATGCCGTCGCCTCGGAAACGCTGCTGCGCCTCGGTGCAACCGGGGTGCGTCAGGTCGTCGACGTGACAGCTGCCTCTGGCTGGACGCGCTTGCGGCAGCTCGTAGCCGAGCCCGCCACCCGCGGCGCCGCGCGCATTCTCGCACCGGTGCTTGCCACCTTGCCCGAGCTCACCTCCGATGCGCGGGTTTACCTCGAGCTCCTGGTGCGGCTGGCTCCGGAGATTGCTGCGGTGCGAGCCCTCGCGAGCCGCCTGCAGATCAAACCCAGCACCATGATGTCGCGTTTCTGCCGAGCCGGGCTGCCGTCTCCCAAGACTTACCTGGCCGCCGTTCGACTGCTCTATGCGGCACAGTATTTCGAAGGCGGAGGTCGTTCCGTTGCGGATGTTGCGTATCGGCTGGACTGTTCTTCGCCGCAAAGCTTTGGCCGGACGCTTCGCGCGATGTTGGGAATCACCCCGGGGGAGTTTCGCCGGCGTTTCCCCTTCCCAACGGCACTGGAGCGGTTTCTGGATCAGCTGGTGAAGCCCTACGAGCGCATCTGGGCGCGCTTTCATCCGCTTCAAGGCGCCAGTTACGACTTTCCGTGAGAATCAACGCCTTCTAGAGCCCCAATTCATGAGAAGTTGTTAGTACAACTACTCCAAGTCCTGAGGCCTCGATCGCCTGGCGGCCTCCTTGCTCCCGGTCGACCACTGCCAGGACCCCGAGCACCCTTCCTCCTTCTGCTCCAATGACCTCGATAGCCTGTAGAGCTGAGCCGCCTGAGGTGATCACATCTTCGAGTACGACCACAGGATCGCCGGGTGAGAAATTCCCTTCGACCCTGCGACTGGTCCCATGGTCCTTGACCGCCTTCCGCACGCTGAACGCCTGGATCAGGGGCGGTTGGTCCACGCTCGTCCGGGCTATAGCAAAGGCGACCGGATCCGCCCCCATTGTCAGGCCTCCCACCGCCGCAGGCATCCAGCCTGCCTCACGAATGGCGGTCAGCCCGAGGCGGCCGAGCAGGAGCTGGCCCTGGGCCGACATCGTGGTCTTCCGTGCATCGATGTAATAGTGGGACTGCTGACCTGAGGCGAGGCGAAAATCCCCGAAGCTGATGGAGCGCTCGCGGAGCAACGCCGCGAGCGACTCCCGATCACTCACTCCCCGCTCCGCCGAAAGATCGAGGAGAAAAACCCCGCCTTCTTGGAAGGAGTGCTCTCGTCACCTGTGGCTGAGCAGAACGCCTTGGCGAACTCCTCGACAGTTTTCCAGCGCTTGGCGAGATCGCGCTCGAGACCGGTCATCACCGCCTGCTCGATTGCCGGAGGGAACTTGAGTCCTTTGACTGCCTCATTGAGCGGGACGGCGGACTGGGTAAGCAGCTGTTGAAAGAGCTCGCGCGGGCTGCGGCCAGGGAAGGGAAGCACGCCGGTGAGCAGGTGGTAGGCAATAGTGGCCAGGCTGTACACGTCGGCCTGCTCTCCAACCAGCTCTCCCGAGAGCGCTTCCGGCGCCACATACTGGAGCGTTCCCACGAAAAACCCGGCGCGTGTCAGCCGTTCGGCGGGATTGTCCTCGGCGTCCCGCGCGATCCCGAAATCGAGCAGCCTGGCCGTCTGAGTTTCCGGGTCATACATGATGTTGGCGGGCTTGAGATCACGATGAATGATCCCGGCTTTGTGCGACACAGCGAGGGCCTGCCCCAGCTGCTCGATGATGTTTGCCACCACTGGAGGAGCCAGACGGCCCGCCGAGCTCAGGAAAGTGGCGAGCGGCTCACCCTGGGCCCATTCGAGGGCCAGGTAGTAGAGCCCTTCGGACTCACCGAAGTCGTAGGTACGGATGATGTTGTCGTGCCGGACCCGGGCCCCGAATTCTGCTTCTCGCAGGAAGCGCTTGACTGCGATCGGATCCTGGGCCATGCGTGGCCGCAGGATCTTGATCGCGGCAGCACCTCGTTCCGGATGCTCGGCGCGGTAGACGGTCGCGGTCCCGCCCTCGCCGACGTGCGAGAGCAGCTTGTATCCGGCCACGGTACGGCCGACGAGATTATCTTGGCTCATGGGAGGCAGTCCAAGCTACCGCCGGGGCAGGGGTGGTCACAAGCTTACGTGTACGAACTCCCGGCGCCAAGCGTCCCCCAAGCAACCATCCCGAGCGGTTTTGGCGGGGTCTCGCCACCTTCATCCCGGCGTTTGCATGAGGATCTCTCTTTTCACCCAGCCCCTGGTTACGGGGCTGCTGCTGGCCGCCCTCGCCTGTAGCTCCGGCCGTACTCCCGCAGGTGGTGTAACGCCCTCGACCGAGCAGACCCTTACCGAGCTCTTCAACCTTCCGGCGCTCTATCAGCGCATGGGACGGCTCGCTGCGAGCGGACCGATGCCGTTCATCGGGACCGTGGCATTTGTGGCGGGGCAGGGGGACTCGACGATCGCCCGTGTCGGCCTCTCCTTCGAGAATCATGCCTTTGCCTTTTCGCGGGAAGGGCGCGCTTTCACAACCCGCTTCCGCGTGGAGTACAGCTTTACGCCGAGCACCGGCACAGCGGGGGTCCGCGTCGCGGCGCCTCCGGAAGCCCGCACCGGGAATTCGTTGCAGGCGGTTCGGGAAGAGGTAATTCGGGTCGAATCCTTTCAGGAAACTCAGCGTGGCGACGAGAGCGTTATCGTCGAGCAGGGTTTCCTCCTTGCGCCAGGCAACTACACGTTGTCCGTCACCGTACGCGATCCTGCCTCCAACGCGTTTTCACGGGCCGAACAGGCGCTCGAGGTCCCTGGCTTTCGCGCCGGCAGCTTTACCGCCCCGGTCCTCGTCTACCAGGCACGCCCCCGCCAGCGTCCCGCGGACTCGCTCATGCTGGTCCTCAATCCGCGCGGGACGGTTGCCAACGGCGGAGGCGATTCGCTTCTGATGTACGTGGAGGGTTACCAGTTTGCTGCGGCACGCCAGCTTCCGGTCGAAGTCCGCGACGATCGAGACAGCGTGATCTATCACGGAGGCGTCTCGTTCCAGGGGGGGCGTCCCCTCGAGGGCCATGTCGTCCGCCTGGCGTCGGATGCACCTCCGCTGGGCGAATTACGCGTGACGCTGGGCGAAGGGACCGAAGCGAAGAAGGTCACGGCCCTGGTTTCCTTTTCGCGCAACTGGGTGGTCACCAACTACGACAACCTGCTTGCACTGTTGCGTTTCTTCCCCTGGGCTCCCGATCGCCTCAATGCGCTCCGCAACGCCAAGCCCAGCGATCGTCCGCGGCTCTGGAGAGAATTCTGGGCTGCAACCGATCCCATGCCGGAGACGCCGGAGAACGAGGCGCTTGACCAGTACTTTACCCGGATCGCCATTGCCAACGGGCGCTTCAAGGATGAGGGTGGGCCGGGGTGGCGCACCGACCGCGGCGAAGTCTTCATCGTGCTCGGCGAACCGGATCAGGTAATCGAGACACCTCCCGGCAACGAGCAGCGGCTGGTACGCTGGGTGTACAGCACCTACCGCGCGGTCATCGATTTTACCGGCAGCCTTGGCTTTTCCCGGTTGCGCATGACGCCGGCTTCACGGGCGGAATACTCCCGAGCTCGCGCACAAGTCATGCGTCAGGGGAATACCCGATAGGGTGATGCATGATCCCCCTCAGCTGTTTCTGGTCGACGGTCATGCCCTCATCTACCGTGCCTTCTTTGCGCTGATCTCGCGCCCCCTCAGGACCAGCCGCGGCGAGAACACCTCGGCTGCCTGGGGGGTCGTCAACTTCCTGCTCCGGCTGCAGACTAGGTACCGCCCCGACTATCTCATCTGGATACTTGACGCGGGGGACTCGTTCCGTACCCAGCGTTACGCCGAGTACAAGTCGACCCGGGCCAAACTCGGTGAAGAGCTGCGGGCCGACTTCGACCTCGCGCTCGAGCAGGTGAGCGCGCTCCTGGCGGCCTTTCGCGTCCCGATGTTGTCGGCCGCCGGGTACGAGGCCGACGATGTGATTGCTACGATCGCGCGGAGTGAAGCATCCGCCGGCCGGCAGGTCGTCATCGTGTCGGGAGACAAAGACTTTCATCAGTTGGTCGGTCCCCACATCGCGCTGCTCAACCCCGGCCGCGGCGGGCCCGCGGGAGTCGAGGAGCACTGGGTCGACGAGCGCAATGCCAGCGAGCGGCTCGGTGTGGCACCACACCAGGTGCCCGACTACCTCGCCCTGGTTGGTGATACTTCCGACAACGTGCCCGGCGTAAAAGGCATCGGCGAGAAGGGAGCCGTGCAGCTGCTGCAGCAATACGGGGACCTGGAGAACCTGCTCGCCCACGCCGCCGAGCTCCCCGGGAAGCGCCCGCGGGAGGCGCTGCAGCAATATGCCGCCGAGGCCCGGCTTTCTCTGGAGCTGGTGACGCTGAAGACCGACGTACCGGTGAGCTTCGACCTCGAAGCGGCGGCGGCTCGCGAGCCGGATCGCGCCGCGTTGATCAAAGAGCTAACCCGCTTCGAGTTCCATTCGCTCGCGAAACGCCTGGTGGATGCCGAGGGGCCCGCTGAGCCCCTCGTGCTCCCGACGCCGCAAGAGGATCTGGGCGCCCCCGCTCCGCCCGAATCGCCGTCGCCCGCGCGGCCGGCTGCGCTGGCACCCTGCGTGATTGCGCAGGTCGAGCGGCTGCCGGAGCTGGTGACCGCCCTTCGGGCCGCCGCCATCGTCGCGATCGACACTCGAGCGAGCTCGACCGAGCCCCACGACGCCGAGCTGATCGGAATCTCGTTCGCGACCGCTCCTGACACCGCCTGGTATCTCCCGTTCGGACATCGCCCGCTCGGCGGCGAGCTCGCCGCGCCGGCCCCGGTCACCAATCTGCCCGCGCTGACCGACCCCGCTTGTGAGCCGATCGCCGCAGTGCTCCGGGATCCTGCTGTCCAGAAGGCCGGCCACAACATCAAGTTCGCTTGGCAAGTGCTGCGGCGCGCCGGGGTCGAGCTGGCGGGGGTCGGATACGACACCATGCTGGCGAGCTTCGTGGTCGATCCCGGCAGACGCTCCCACGGCCTCGACACCCTGTCGCTCGATCATCTCGGCGCGCCGATCCGCGGCTTCGAGGAGGAGCTGCCCTTCGCCGAAGTCGCGATTCCGGAGGCCGCGGCATATAGCGCGGCCGCCGGCACCACGGTGCTGGCGCTCCGGGAAGTGTTCGAGCCCCGGCTCGCCCAGACCGCGTTGCAGCCCTTGCTCGACGAGATCGAAATGCCTCTGGTGGCGGTGCTGGTGGACATGGAATGGGCAGGGATCGCCATCGATCCGGAGCTGTTCGCGCGGCTCTCCCGCGAGCTGGGCGCAGACCTGCGGCGTCTCGAGGCGGACATCTCACGCGCGGCGGGCGTGCAGTTCAACGTCAACAGCCCACGACAGCTCGCCAGCGTGTTATTCGAGACCCTCGCGCTGCCGGTGCTCAAACGCACGCGCACCGGGCCTTCCACCGACGCCGACGTCCTGGAGCAACTGGCCGCGCTCGGCCACGAGGTCCCCCGCCTGCTGCTGGAGTATCGCGAGCTCCAGAAGCTGCGCTCGACCTACGTCGACATCCTGCCGACGAAGGTCAATCGCACGACGGGCCGCATTCACACCAGCTTCAACCAGGTAGGCGCCGCAACCGGGCGGCTGTCATCCGCGGAGCCGAATCTCCAGAACATTCCAGTGCGCACGCCGCGTGGCGAGGAGATCCGGCGCGGCTTCGTGCCAGCACCCGGCTGGAAGTTCGTGATCGCGGATTATTCTCAGATCGAGCTGCGCCTGATGGCGCACCTTTCGGAGGATCCCGCTTTCGTCGCCGCATTCCGGTCGGGCGAGGACATCCACCTGCAAACCGCCGCGATCATCTTCGGGGTTCCGGTTCCAGACGTCACGCCGGAAATGCGGGCGCGAGCCAAGACCATCAACTTCGCGACGATTTATGGGCAGGGCGCCTTCGCCCTGTCGCGCTCGCTGGGGATTCCGCAGGACGAGGCCAAAGCCTTCATCGCCGAATACTTCCGGCGCTTTGCCGGGGTGCGCGCCTTTCTGGATCGCCAGGTCGCGCTGGCGCGCGAGCAGGGGTACGTGGAAACCCTCTTCGGCCGCCGCCGCTACATCCCGGAAGTCCGTGACCGGAACTTCAACCTCCGCGCGTTTGGCGAGCGCCAGGCCCAGAACGCACCCCTGCAAGGCTCCGCGGCCGACCTGATCAAGCTCGCGATGGTGCGCCTGCACCGCGCGCTGCACACCGAGGGCTTTGCCGCGCGCTTGCTGCTACAGGTTCACGACGAGCTCGTCCTGGAAGCGCCGGTCACCGAGGTGGAGCGCGTCTCCGAGTTGGTGCGCCGCCACATGGAGGGCGCGGCGCAGCTCAAGGTCCCACTCGTGGTAGAGGTCGGCGTGGGAGACAACTGGCTGGACGCCAAACAGTGACCCGTAACCAGTAACCCGCACCGGTCACGGGTCGCGGATCATGGCTCTTCGCTTCCCCGGCCACCAGTTCCAGCTGCCCGCCAGATGCATGAAAGCGGGAACCAGGACCATGCGGATCAGCGTGGCATCCAGGAGGACCGCGATGGCCAGCCCAAAGCCCAGGAATTGCACCATCAGCACCCGCGCAAAAGCGAACGCGCCGAAGACCACAATCATGATGAGAGCCGCCGAAGTGATCACCGATGCGGTGGCTCCGACTCCCTCCATCGTCGCGTCGGTGTTTCGGCCGGTTCGGTCGAAGGCCTCTTTGATACGAGACAGCAGGAATACTTCGTAGTCCATGCTGAGCCCGAAGACCACCGCAAAGACGAGCACCGGTACCGCCACGAAAATCGCTTCGGTCGGACCAGCCAGGCCGAATTCTCGGGCACCGACCCCGTGCTGAAAGACCAGCACGATGAGTCCGAACGTCGCGCTTACCGAGAGTGAATTCATGATGACCGCTTTCAGCGGCACCAGTACCGAGCGGAATGCGATCGCCAGCATTATCCCGGTCACCCCGAGCACCAGCAGGATGATCACCGGAAAACGCCGCAGCAGATCGGACTGAAAGTCCACACTGCTCGCGACGTAGCCGCCCACGGCCACTCGGGCGCCGGCGAGCTGCCGGATGCCCTTGCCCGTGGCGATCCGGCGGGCGCGGGCCACGAGATCCATCTGGGTCGTCAACGTCGTCGTGTCTCGCGCGATCACGTCGAGCAAGGCTGTTTGCTGGTCCCGGCTCAGGTAGGCATCGGTAGCGTCCTTGTGCTTGGCCCGCGCCGCGGCGAGATCCGAGTAGAGCAGCGAGTAGCCAAGCAGCGACTGCCCCGGCTCCAGGTCGACCATGCTTTTCACGTCCCGAACGCGGGGATCGGCGCGCAGCGAGTCCGAGAGCCGCCGCAGCGCCCGCAAGGATGTGAGCTGGGTCGCCGGCTGTCCGGCTGGGAACTGGACGAGGATACGGATTGGAAACAGGTAGCCCGCCACGCCGATCCGCGAGAGCTGCTCGACCCCCTCACCGGCTTCGGTATGCGCGGGCCACCAGTGCCGGGCCGGCAGCCCGATCCGGATCCAGAACACGGGAGCTGTCAGGATGGCGACGGCAGCGCCGCCAAGAATCAGCGCGCGGCGCGGACTGCGTGAAAGCGTGCGTGCCCATTTCTCCCAGCCGCGCGGGGAGTGATACCAGGTGAGGCGCCGAGCCAGCCATCGCGGCCGGTCGATTTCTCTCCCGAGAATCGAAAGCAGGGCAGGGAGCAGCGTGGTCGAGAGCAGCACGGACACTCCGACGACGATCAGGCCCGCCATTCCCACGCTTTTGGTTTCGACCAGCGGTGTCAGGATCAGGGCCCCGAATCCGACCACCACGGTCAAGCCCGAGGTGAACACTGCGCGCCCCGCCGTGCGGATGGTGCGGGCGGCCGCCTCACGTCGCCGATGGCCTCGGTTCAGCTCTTCTCGAAAGCGGGTGACCATCAGCAGGGAGTAGTCGATGCCCACCCCCAAGCCGATCATCGTCGTGAGGTTGAGCACGAACACGGACATCGGAGTGTAGTGGGCCAATACTCCGATCAGCGCCAAAGAAACGGTCACCGCGAGAAAGCCAATGAGCAGCGGCAACAGCGCGGCGATCAGGGCGCCGAAGGCGAGCACCAGAATGATCAAGGTCAGCGGAATCAGTCGAGCCTCGAGCCGGCGGCTGTCTTCTGTGCTCACCACCCGAACGTCGAGATCGAGCGGCGAGCGCCCCGTCACCCAGGCCTGGTAGTCGTCGCGCTGGGGTACGCGAGCCAAGGCGCGATTCAAGGCGCCGCGAAAGCGGCCCACCAGCCTGCCAAGACTGTCCCCGGCTGGCGCGGTGACGGATACCAGCAGGAATGTCTCGCGGGCATCCGCACTCAAGAAGAGCGAGTCCCTGGTGGTCGGATACGAAAGCAGCGACCGGACGTATGGCTCGCGACGCAACTCGGCGCTGATGGAATCGAGCGCTGCGCGGGGGAGCGCCTCGGTGAATGGGGTCGTGCTCTCTAGAACGACCGCGAAAAACTCACTGAACGGCCGGTCGAATTGAGTCGCGAGAATCCGGTCGGCTCGAGCGGCCTCGGTCTCCCGGTCAGCGCCCCCGCGCACATTGAGCAGCTCGGGCGTGTGGCGGGCTCGAGCGAGCCCGACCACGGCAATCCCTGCCCACAACAGCAAGACCAGCCCGCGAAAGCGCACAATCGGGTTGGTAACCGGAGTCGGAAGGCCGGGAAGAGAATCGCTCTTCACGAGCGCATAAGTGCGAGTATTGGCAAGCCCGAATGGTAGGCCTGGCCCCAATTGGGCGCCAGTAACTAAGCTCCGTGCTGGCGATTCCGGATCGTCGTAAATAGACTTAGTTGTAAATACTACTAGTATGTTATCTGATGAGTGGTTGACCGTGGCGCCTGGTTACGTATCCTTTTCAGGGAACAGGAGGCGACTTGTGACCGAAGCACTCACACCAGAGCTCATCCGCAAAGCCTTGCGAGCAGTCAAGGATCCCGAGCTCGGTCTCAACATCATGGATATCGGGCTGGTGTACGATGCCGCGGTGAGTGATGACGGCGACGTGCGGGTCAAGATGACCCTGACTTCCCCGGGTTGTCCGTCGGGCGCCGAGATCATGCAGGACGCCCGGACGGTTCTCGGAGAGCTGGACGGAGTGCGTAGCGTAGATATCGAGCTGGTATGGGAGCCCTACTGGACTCCCGATCGCATCGATCCGCGAGTGCGAGCCTTTCTGGGTTGATCGCTTACTGCCCCACGAGTTCTTTCAGCAACGCCTTGACGCGTTCATCCTCCAGTCGCCCCAGCCGGTTGATCAGCGAGCGTCGCACCGACACATCGGTCTCGGTGCGTGCAATGCGCACCAGCGCATCCACTGCGCTTCGATCGCCGTTCTTGAACAGCGCGTTGATCGCCGCTTCCTTCGCGCGCCGGTCGGAGGCCTGGTCGTAGAGCTTCGAGAGCTGAGCGCTCGAGGCGCCGGCGCGTTGCGCCGCTTCGACTGCCTGGGCGCGCAGCTCGGGAGCCGCGTCGGTATCCGCGGCCACTCCGAGCAGCCACTGTAGATTCGCGCTGCCCCCCTGTTCTCCGAGGACCGAGAGCACAGCTTGTTTCGCATTCGTCGAGCTGAGGCCCCCGTAACTGGAGCGCAGCAACTCCACATCGCGCGCGCTCGCGTACTCCCGGCCAAGCCCGCGGATCACCGTAACCCGCAACTGGTCCGGCAGGCCGGCATCCCGAAACGCGGCGCGCAGGAATTCGCGGGCCCGTGGGTCCCCGGAGTTTGCCAGGGCTTGAACCGCCGTCTGCCGCAACCAGGAATCCGAGCCGTTGGCCATGCGGGTCAGGGCATCCAGATCAGCCCGTTCCGAGCGAGCCAGCACGGAGACCGCCTGCTGGCGGATCGGCAGGGTTTCCTCGACGTCGCTGGCAAGCGCGACAAGGGGGGCGGAGGCCTTCTTGGCCTCATCGCCGCCGATCCGGTCGAGCTCGCGGCCCAGCCAGCCGATGGCGCTCTGCCGCACCGAGCGGGACAGGTCGCGGTTCTTGGCGACTGCGAGCAGACCGGGCCACACCGTGGCGCTGTCGGCAAGCACGGCTGGCAGAATGGCTTCCCGTCCGGGGCGCCCATCGGCGCGACCCGCCAGCTCGAGCAGATAGTCCGCCGCAGTGGCTGCCGAGACGACGCCCAGATCGGTGACGCCTTCCGGAGTGGACTCGGGCGCGATCTCGGTGTCGACGCCGACAACCTGCCCTCCGGCGCGTGTCACTCGCACAACCACCGGTCCGTGCCGGCAGGTCATCCGATCCATCGCGTCGAAGTTGCCGTTACCCGTCGAGAAGTAAGTGGACCGACCGACCGAGATGTTGCCTCCCCAGCCGCACACATCGGCGCGCGCGGCATAACGGAACTGCACTCGGGCATCGCCGCCCCCCTCGACCCGCGAACGTAACCCGCCCTGACCACGCAGGACGGCTGCGCCGCCGATGAGTGCCGCCACGCCCAATCCGAGGCCCCACACCCGGGTGCTCATGGCTTCTCCACCAGCTCGAGGAGCAGCTTGGTGGTGCGGGGGTCGTTCTTCCGAGTAAGGGCCGCTAGCGCCTGCCGGCGAACCTGGGGATCGGTCCCGGATCGCACGATCTCGATCAGCTTGTCGACCGCGGCGGGGTCGTCTCGGCTGGCCAGCTGGTTGACCACGGCGTAACGCAGCTCACGCTCGGGGAGTGCGTCGAAGAGCTTGCCCAGCTCCTCGATGGAGAGCGTGGTGGTCTTGATTCGCGAGAGGGCCTCGCGCCGCAGGGATGACTCCTCCTCGCGGTTCTTGGCGACACCCAGCAGCCACTGATCATTGGTGGTCCCGCCCATCCGCGCGATGGCCGCAAGAATCGCCGATTTCACCTGGCGGGAGTCCGTCTTCCCGTAGAGACCACGCAGGAATGCCGCGTCCTCTTCGTCTCCGATCGGGCGCGCACTGTTGTGCTGCCCCTGACCGACTGCGAAGGGCCGGTCCTCCCCCATCGAGCTGCTGGCGAGCTGCAGGATCGCCTCGGCGCGTGTGCGATCGGACAGGTCGGACTTCTCGATGTAATTGCGCAAAGCCCGCCGGGCTTCCGGCCCGCCCTTCGAGCGCAACGCCGAGAGCGCGGCGCCCCGGGTTCGTTCGTCCGTGCTCTCATTGAAGAGCTGCTCGAGCATCTTGACCGTCGCCGTACCGGGTGCGCGGGCGATCAGCATGATGGCATCG
>Ga0070707_100004705_pt1 | contig 12779 bp, 13 predicted proteins | sample KBSK5502metaG_FD_65468 | JGI IMG/M metagenome (GOLD analysis project Ga0070707, IMG submission 65468) | Corn, switchgrass and miscanthus rhizosphere microbial communities from Kellogg Biological Station, Michigan, USA - KBS K5-50-2 metaG | ecosystem: Host-associated > Plants > Roots >... | reverse complement strand
GGCCGGAGCGCTGATCATGGGCCAGTGACCGGAATCGATGTTGACGAACGAGACGTTCTTGCTCTTCGCCAGCTCGGGCACCTCGCCCTGATCGATCCACTCCCGGGCCTGGGCCGGGGTGAACTCGGGGCAGACCAGCACCACCGGAACCTCATAACGGCGCTCGTCGGCCAGCCTGACCACTCCGCGAATGACCCCTTCGGGGACCGGGATCGCCGCCGACGCGATGGCCTGCTTCGCGGCGTCGTCCAGATCGGCGGAGTCCGGCCCCTCGTACTCGCCCCAGCCCGGGAACGCCAGCGCCCCATCCTGGGCGGGAAGGAAGTCGAAGTAGAGCTTGCCGTCCGAGGCGGGGAAGCCGCCGATCATGGCGACTTTGCTGATCTTGTCGGGGCGCGCGTCGGCGGCGAGCCACGCCAGGCTGGAGGCGGCGGAATGCCCCACCACCATCGGTCTCCCGGCAGCCGCGTCGACGGCCGCGAGCACCGCGGCCGACTGATCCGCGAGCGTCGCCGACGTGTTGCCGTCGCCCTGGCCCGGCAGGGTGACCGGCACGGCGCGATGGCCGCGGGCCTCGAGCTCGGCGATAACGTTCTCCCAGACAGACCCGTCGAGCCACAAACCGGCGATCAGCACGATGTCCATCGCGGTACCCCTTCCCGATCGCGGTCAGGTCGCGCTCGGCATGGTCAGCGAAAATTCCTGTCCCGAGGGTAGGCGCGGTTCCGGACGATCGGGCTCCTGATTAGTCTGCTCCTGTGAAAGCCGGCCTGAGCCCCACCGGGCGGGCGCTTCGGGCCCTCGAGCTGCTGCAGGCCCAGCCCGGCATCACCGGCGACCAGCTCGCGGCTCAGCTGGACGTGACCGAGCGGGCCGCGCGTCGCTACGTCGCGATCCTGCGCGAGGCCGGCATCCCGGTGGAGTCGACTCGGGGGCCCTACGGCGGCTACCGGGTCGGCCGGGGCATCCGGCTGCCGCCGCTGATGTTCACCGCCACCGAGGCGCTTGGCCTGGTCATGGCCGTGCTCGACGGCAGCCACGCGGCCGCGGACGCCGACGACCCGGTCGGCGCCGCCCTGGGCAAGATCATCCGGGCGCTGCCGGAGAATGTCGGCCGGCCGGCCGCCACCATGCGCCGGCACGCCTCCGCCGCGCCCGACCGCGGGGCCGCGCGCCCGGGCGCCGAGACGACCAGCGCTCTCGTTGACGCCATTGCGGCCCAGCGCCGGGTGAGCATCGGCTACCGCAGCCAGTCAGGCAAGCAGTGGGCGGAAGACGTTGACCCGTGGGCGGTCGTCGTGCGGCATGGCCGCTGGTATCTGCTGTGCCACTCGCATCGCGCCCGCGCGGTCCGGGCCTACCGCATCGACCGGATTCAGTCGGTCGCCGGGGGCGGCGACCACTTCCGCGTACCTGCGGACGTGGACTACGTCGACCTGCTGGAGCAGCACCTGGGGGCTGGATGGGAGTTCGAGACCAAGGTCGTGTTCGATGCTCCCTGCGATCAGGTCGCCCGGTATGTCAGGCCGCCGATGGGCCGCCTCAGCCGCGGCGAGGACGGCGCCGGATGCGTGCTGACCGGCACCACCAGCAATCCGGCGATGTACGCCGGAGAGTGGCTGTCCGCCATCCCGATCCCGTTCCATGTTGCGGGCGGACCCGAGCTCCGCGCCGCCGTCTCAGCGGTAACAGCCCGGCTGGCTGCCGCCCTGGGTGAGTTCGACATCAACTGACGAGGTCGCCCGCCGCGACTGCTCGTGCCGCGTTGTGGGGGTGTGTGTCATGGTGTCTGTGTGGGTGAGGGCTTGTGGGATGCCTATGACCGGATGGGCCTGAGCTTCGAGCAGCACGCGGCGGACAGCGCGTACAACGCCCATTACGACCGGCCCGCGGTGCTGGCCACGCTAGGGCCGGTCACCGGCCGGCGGGTCTTGGATGCCGCGTGCGGCCCCGGCCTGTACCTGGGAGAACTGCTGGAGCGAGGGGCCGAGGTCACCGCCTTCGATGCGAGCCCGGTCATGGTGAGCCTGGCCAGGCAGCGCACGACGGGCCGGGCGCGGATCGACCAGGCGGCGCTCGGGCAGCCGCTGCCCTACCGTGATGGCTCGTTCGACCTCATCGTGTGCGCGCTGGCTATTCACTATGCCAGCGACCGCGCGGCCGCATTCGCCGAGTTCTGCCGCGTCCTGCGCCCCGGCGGGGCAGCGGTGGTATCGACGCAGCACCCGGTCATGGACTGGCTGCGCAAAGGCGGCTCCTACTTCCAGACCACCCTGGAAACGGACATCTGGCATACCCCGTCGGGAGACGAGCAAGTGCACTTTTGGCGTGAACCGCTGTCAGCTCTGTGTACGGCTGCCACCGATGCCGGATTCCTCATCGAAAAACTCGTCGAGCCCGTCCCGGCCGAGACAATGCGCGAGCGCTATCCCGAGGATTACGAGAAGCTGACCAGGGAACCAGGATTTCTGATCCTGCGCCTGCTCAAGCCAGCCGGATCGGATCCCAGCCCGCCGAGCTGACCCACCGAGGAGGCCAAGATGGAGGAGCATTTCGTCTGGATGACGACACGTCAGATCAAGCCGGGCACGCTGGCTGACTTCGAGCGCGCATGGCGGCCGGGCACGCATCCGGAAGGCATGCTGCGCGCGTATGCGTACTGGTCTGAGGACGAACAGGAAATCGTCGGGGTCTCGTTCTGGGCCTCCAGACAGTCATGCGACGCGTGGCGGGCCTCCGCTGCCGAGGCGCGCCGACGTGAGGCCATGACCCCCTACGTCGTCGGAGAGCAAGAGGCGTTCTACCGAGGACGCGAGCTGCACGTACCCGACCACTAGAGATCTTTAAATAGGCGTGGCCGACGCCACGGCGGCTGCCGCCTTGTCGAGCACGGCCGGGGTGATCTGCCCCGGGCGCACGAACGGGTACAAGACCGTCACATGGGCCGGGCAGCCTGATCACCCCGACCGTTACCCACTCGACTGATCGGCGCGCCGTCATTGCCGGCGGGGGCGGGTTTCGAAGATCGGCCATCCAACCTCGGTTCGCCACAGGGACTCGTTTCGGGTTTCGGCGGGGCCGACGAGGTAGTACTCGCGAATCGGCCCGTCGACGGCCAGAGCATGCTGGGTCACGTAGGCGGCGAGCGCGCCGTAGGTTCGGTCGATGTCGGTGTGGGGGCCGGGGTGGACGATCGTCGCGAGCTCTGCTGGCGGGATCACGGTGAAGCCGACGCGTCCAAGAGGCCGGGGCGATGGATGGCAGGGAAGGAAGATGGTGGCTCGTCCCCGCTCATAGGTGAACAGCTCGGTGTCAAAGACGCCCCCGGCTGGCCCTGTGGGGTTGATCTCCTGGGCGGCGAGGGTGGCGGTCAGTTCGCCGATCGCTCCTTGATACCAGGTCAGCGCATCGCTCCGGTCGACGATGTCCGTGATGACCGCGGCGGGCGTGGCCGGGAGCTCGCGGTGACCGATCGCCGGGCTGGCCTGAGGGTGATCCAGGAGATCTCGGAGCGAGGTGACTGCCTCCTGGGTCCGAGCCAGGTTCGATTCCAGGCGGGCCAGGTGGCTGGCGATCACCTGGTTACGGCTCTCGACGTCAGGGGCGTCGAGCACGGCGTGGATGTCGTCAAGTGGCATGTCGAGGTCGCGGAACCGCCGGATGATCTGGGCATTGACGATCTGCTCTGTGGCGTAGCGCCGGTATCCGGTGTCGGCGTCGACGTCGACCGGCTCCAGCAGGCCGATCTCGTGGTAGTGGCGAAGCATCTTGACACTCAGGTGCGTGGCCCGGGAGAAGTCGCCGATGGGCAGCGTCGAGGTCACCGCCATAGTTTGGGGTCTCCCCCTATGGGAGAGTCAAGCGGCGGATCGGATCTTGACCCTCCGGCTGGCGGAGGAGCGATGGTGGTAACCAGCTGGCCGAGCGGCCAGCCCGAGGAACAAGGGACTTACTGCCATGACCAGCCAGGTGATCTCCGCACTGCCCGCTGTCGTTGCCGAGCACATCGCCGCGGTCAACGCCTTCGACACCGAGCGCATCGTCGCCACTTTCACCCCGGACGCCTACGTGAACGACAACCGCCGCGAGATCTGGGGTGTTGAGGCTATCCGTAGGTTCATGGCCAGGGAGTTCGTCGGCGATCACGTCACCATGGAGGTCCGAGAGGTCATCGACCACCACGGTGACATCATCGTCCGGGCCAGATACGACGGCGACTACGACAAGACTAGCCTGCCCGACGAGCTGATCATGTCCAGCTACTTCGCGCTCCGAGACGGGAAGATCGTCAGCCTGGCCGTCATCCGCAACCAGCCCTCACCATACTGACCGCGGTCCGCGCGCCCAGGCTCAGCTCGCCGGCTCAGTTGCCGGTGAGCGGGATCGTGTTGGATGTCGCGGGCAGGTAAACGGCGTCGCCGGAGTAGACGGCCACGATCTGGTGGGCTCCCGAGGGCACGGCGATGGTCAGTGACGCCGTCGCCCCGCCCGAGGACTGGGGCGTCAGCGGCCTGGTCGCGATCTTGATGCCGTCGTCGTAGAAGGTCACGCTGCCGGATGGCCGGGGCGCGCTGGAGACGGGCTGCACGCTCGCGGTGAAGGTCACCGACGACTTGGCGGGCACCGGGACGAGCGGGCCGTCCAGGAACATCAGGGGTGCCGGCGGGACCGTGAGCTTCCACAGTTCCCGGCCGTGCGCGGGGTCGGCGGCGCTGAAGTAGGCGACCTGGCCGATCACGGTGATGTCCCGGGGATCTGAGCTGGCCGGGCCCGGGTTGATGTCCGCGGCTCTGGCGGGTCGTTTACCGGCGCAGCAGCCCGAACGTGCGTGCGCGGCTGACCGCCTCGACCCGGCTGTGCACCCCGAGCCGCTGGTACAGGCGCTCAGCCCGCTCCTTCGCCGCGGACCGGGAGATGCCCAGCTTGTCCGCGATGACCGAGAAGGGCACGGGCTGCGGGAGGTAACGCAGAACCTGCGCTTCGGACCGGGTGATCGACGCGGCCCGCATCCTGGCCTCGGCTTCCTGCGTGGCCTCGGCGGCCACCTCATCGGCCGCGCCGATCAGCGCAAGGTCCTCGGCGACAGCCTGGCCGGCGGCCCGGTCCGCCGCGTCGGTGATCAGCCCGGCGGCGGTCAGCGCGGTGACCGCCGCATGCGCGGCCGCCTCCTCGACCAGCCCGGCAGCGATCAAGGCTGTGACCGCGGCCGCGGCGGCTGCTTCCTGGACCCGTTCAGAGGCGGCTTCTGCCTCGGCGGCCTCGGCGCTGGCCGCGACGGCGCGCAGCGCCGCGGCAGCCTCGGCAGCCTGCGCCCCGGCGATCACCGCGGAGGCCTCTTCCACCGCGGCGACCTCGGCTGCGACGGCCACCCTGGCATCCCCGGCCAGGAAGTCGTCACTGACCAGCGCGCCGCCGGCGGCAGAGGCGGCATCGACAAGCGGCCCAGCCCACAGATGCTCGACCAGCACGAAGGCGACCGCGGTTCCCGGGTCAAGGGAGTCCGCCAAGGTTTGCGCTATGCCAGAGCCTGCCGGCCCGTTGCCTGCCCCGTTGCCGGCCGCAGACCGGCCTTCGTCCTGTGACCCCGAAGGCGCGATGCTGGCCAGCAGCGAGCCGAAGTCCTCGTCATCGCCGACCTCCAGCCGCTCCACCGTGCCGTCCTGTCCCCTAGCCAGGAACGCCACGTCCAGGACACGGAGCGCGCCGCGGCCCTCGATTCGGTCAACCTCGGCCAGCAGGCGGCTTTCCGCATCAGCGCCGAGGCGGAAGGTCAGCGCAAGCAGTTGCAACGGTGCGGTCATTCTTGCCCTCCTCGAGCCGATCTTCGTGCCGCTTTCCTCCGCTTTTGCAGCGCTGTGATCGTAGCCCAGGCTCGCAGCCAGCATCTGGCGACCCGGTGACCAGTCGATTCAAGGCTGCGGCGCTGGTGCGCACCAGGGTGCTGGCGAACCCGCCGGGTCTTCTGGCGCAAGCTATACGTCCAGGTCAGAGTGTTCAGCCGTACAATGACAGCCGGGGGGAGATGACAGAGCACGGACTGGCCACAGCCGCGGTCGACGCAGAGGGCGCGGTCGTTGCCTGGAGCGCGCAGGCGCGGAGTCTGCTCGGCTGGTCGTCCGCGGAGGTGGTCGGGCGGCCGGCGGCCGACCTGCTTGCCGCGGCCCTGCCCCGCGAGGCTCGGAAGGCTGCCGAGCGGCTGGAGGCGTGGGACGGCGAGGTGGCCGTGCGCCATCGAGACGGCCGCGGCCTTGACCTCTGGCTTCGGGCTCACCCGGTGGATGACGCCGATGGAAGGGTGTTGTGGTTCCTGGTGGGGTTCCCGGCCGGTGCGGATCCGTGTGAACCGGCCGGGCGCGAGATCGCCCGGATGATGCTGGACTGGGCGTTCGCCCATTGCCCGCTCGATCTGACGCTTCTGGATATGGACCTGCGGTACGTGCGGCTGAACAGCGCGGCGTTGCGCCGGCTTGGATGGGGGGCAGAGGCCGAAGGCCTCGGACATCGCATGACGGATATAGCCGCCACCGTCGACATGGAAGCGGTTGTGGCGCGAGCACGCGAGGTGCTCCATACCGGGGAAGCTGTGCTCCACGAAGACTTCGGCAAGGGACCGGGCGAACTGCATGAGCACGCCTGGGAAATCACCCTTTCACCCGCGAAGGACCCGGCCGAGTGGGTGCGCGGCGTGTTGATGGTCGGGCGCGATGTCACCAAGCAGCATCTGGCTCGTCAGCGGCTGGAGCTGGTGAAAGAGGCGGCCAGGATCGGAAGCACCCTCGACATGACCCGGACCGCCCAGGAGTTCGTCGACGTCATGGTCCCCCGGCTCGCCGACGACGTGGTCATCGATCTGCTGGATTCCGTTCTCTGTGGCGACGAGCCGACTCCCGGCCCGATCGCCGGTACCGTCCCGCTCCGCCGTATCGCCGGCGGATCAGTCCTACGGGACAGCTCGGAATCGGTGATCAATCCGGGACAGGTGACCTCCTACGCCGGGCACTCGGCCGTCGCGGACTCCCTGGCCACCGGCCGGGCCGCGCTGTACCCGAGCGCGGAACGCACCGTCACCCAGTTGGCCGCGCAGGACCCGGCACTGGCCGCCCTCACCCGCCGGTACGGATGCCACTCCGTCATGATGGTACCGGTGCGCGTCCGCGGAGCCACGCTCGGAATCACGATCTTCGTTCGACACCGGCGGCCTGATCCCTTCGAGCACGAGGACCTCGTCCTCGCCGAGGAGATCACTGCGCGGACGGCCATCTGCATCGACAACGCCCGCCGCTACGCGCGCGAACGTGAGACCGCCATCGCTCTCCAACGCAGCCTGCTCGGGGGGCGGCCACACAAGCTGCCGGCCGTGGATACCGCGTCCCGCTACCTGCCCGCCGGCTCCCACGCCGCCGTAGGCGGTGACTGGTATGACGTGATCAAGCTGTCCGGGGCCCGGGTCGGCCTGGTAGTCGGTGACGTGGTCGGCCATGGCATGCAAGCCGCCGCCAGCATGTGCCGACTACGCACCGCGGTCCGGACCATCGCCGACGCCGACCCGGAGCCCGCAGAACTGCTTACCAGCCTCGAAGACGTCGTCAACCGCCATGTCGCCGACGACAGCGTTCCGCCGGGAGCCGATACCACCAGCGACTTCGGCGCGACGTGCCTGTACGCGGTGTACGACCCGGTCACCCGCGGCTGCTCACTCGCCCGAGCCGGCCACCCGCTCCCTGCCGTCGTCGCGCCCGAGGGTAGGGCCGACGTCCTTGACCTGCCCGCCGGCCCCCCGCTTGGCCTCGACGGGCTGCCCTACGAAGCGATGGAACTCGAGCTGCCCGAAGGTAGCCTGCTCGTCTTCTACACCGACGGCCTGATCGAGTCTCGTGAGCGTGACATCGAGGCGGGGCTGAACGAGATGCTGAGAGTGCTGACCGAGGTCCACCGGTCCGCCCACAGTTCCTCGGGCACCCCGCCGTCGCTCGAGACAGTCTGCGACGCTGTACTCGAGACCCTGGTTCCTGACCAGCCCGCAGATGACGTCGCCCTGCTCATAGCCCGCACCCACGCCCTTGATGCCGACCGGGTCGTCTCCTGGGAGCTGCCCGCCGAGCCGGCGGTCGTCGCGGACGCCCGCGCGCGGGCGCGCCGGCAGCTCGCGGCCTGGGGGCTCGAGGAGCTCACGTTCACGACCGAGCTGGTCGTCAGCGAACTTGTCACCAACGCCATCCGGTACGCCCGCGGTCCGATCCAGCTCCGGTTGATCCTGGACGGTGTGCTCATCTGCGAAGTTTCCGATCGCAGCAGCACGGCACCGCATCCGCGCCGACCCCAGCACCTCGATGAGGGCGGCCGTGGCCTCCTGCTCGTCGCCCAGCTCACCGAGCTCTGGGGAACCCGCCAGACCCGGGCGGGCAAGACCATCTGGGCTGAGCAGATGCTCCCCGCGGGCTAGGGGCAGCAGCGGACTGCGCAGAAGCCTTGTTCGCCGTTGGCACGGTGCCCTGCCCGGCGGGCGCCCGGAGGTAAGAAACCGGGTGGCTGGCGACGCCAACTGCTAGATGCGGGCGAACGGCCCCGCGATGGTACTTCTGCGGAAAGGACACCGTTCTCATGACCGTGACGCTCGGCATACTCGCGCTGCTCGAAGCCAAGCCTGGGAAGGGCGGCGAGCTGGCGGCATTCCTTAAGGCCGGCCGCGAGCTGGCCCTCGCCGAGGCAGGAACCGTCACCTGGTACGCGTTCAAGATCAGCGATACCAGCTACGGCATCTTCGACTCCTTCGCCAGCGACGACGCCCGGACCGCGCACATCAACGGGCAGATCCCGGCCGCGCTAGCCAGCGTGTCGGCTGATCTTCTGGCCAGCGAACCAGACATCCGGCCCGTCGACGTCCTGGCCGTTAAGTAACGGACCGGCTGGGCGCGGGCCTGGGGCGGCGAAGCTTTACCGTGGTCTGGCATCGAGACGCGGCGGGCGTGGCTGAGCCGCTCGCCGGCCTGCACCGGTGCGGCGGTGGTGTTTCCGGCCGGGGCGAGGGGGCACTGCCACCGGCTGTTGTACCGGCAGGAGGGGTGATAGAGGAAGTTCAGGTCGATGACCAGCGTGCTGGCCGTGCCGCCCAGGTCGGCGCCCTTGGCGGTGTCGAGAGCGTAGCGTCCTCCGCCGTAGCTGGTGTCGCCGGCGGTACCGTCACGCAACGGCAGGAACAGCCCGCCGCCGTATTGCCGTAGCCACCAGACATCGACGGTGGCGTCCAGTGGCGCGGGAAAAGTGACCTGCCCTATCAGGCGGAGTGTTGTGGTCTCGCCGGCGGCCGTCGGTACTTGCCGCTGCTGTGGTGCGGGCACCGGGACGAGCGGCAGTTCGAATCGCATGGCACGGTCGTAGTCCCAGTAGGGCAGGCCGGTCTTGCGGAGCGGATCCCCTGGCGGCAGCGGGCTTTGCGGATGCGCCCGGAACAGCGTGTCCCGTCCCGAGCGCCACGCCGCGTGCGCGCGCTCGGGATCGTGGTCAGCGCGCACCGCAGCGTAGAGCCCGGCCACACGGCGCCGCCAGTCAGCGAGCTCGAGGGCCGCGACAATGGAGACATCCGGTACGGCGCGCTGCCCGGACGCCAGCCAATCTCCCACGTTGCGTTAGCGGCGCCGCAGCGCCCGGTCTTACCATCACGGCCGGATCAGGCTGACGAATTGGGACACCGGATGGCCATGCCGGTGCTGGTCACGGCCATCGGTCCGGGACAGGTCCGCCGGGGCGGAGAAGGCCGGGGAGATCGGCAAGGTCGGTGATCACGTGATCGGGAGGCGATCCCCATGGGTCGAACAGTGCGGATGGGTGCCGCTTGCACCACGCGGTGCGGAGCCCGACTGCGCCGGCCCCGATGATGTCGAACGGGTTGGCGGACACCAGCACGGTCGCGGCGGGCTCGGCCTGCCTCGTAGTGAGCAGATGGCGGTAGATACCGGGGTGGGGCTTGTAAACGCCTGCCTGCTCGGCGCTGACGAGGTCGTCGATCAGCTCACGGTAACTGCTCGTCAGTTCCTCCAGCCATGCCAGGGGGCCGACGCTGAGCACGACGATCGCGTGCCCGTGCTCCCGCAGGGCGGTGATCGCCGGCCGGGCATCGGCGTAGGGCCGGAGCCGACGGTAGGCACCGGTGAGGCGGCCGACCTGTGATTCGGGCAGCGAGAAACCATACCCGGCCAGCGCGCTGGCCAGGCTCCACCGGGTCAGGTCCGCGAACGGGGGAAACTGGCCCATCGCGGTGACGCGGAACATGTACTCGAGCTGCCTGGTGCGCCAGGCCGCAGCGACGTCATCAGCCCGCTCTCCACACGCTGGGGCTAGCTCGCCGGCGACGCCGGCGGTATCGGCCAGCGTGCCGAACATGTCGAACGCCACGATCACGGCAGACTCCTGTCTGGACTGCCCGCCTGCGTCAGCGATCTGGCGAACAACCCGGGTTTGATGGTTAGCAGCTGGATGATGATGCAGACGGTCCCCCCGTCCGGGCAAGCTGCTAGACACCCAGAGATGGCAGCGGCTGAGAATCGTGTATCACCAGCGCCTCCAGGCTCCTCTGTAGGAGCATGGCGAAGCCGCCGGCGGGTCTTGCGACGGAGCCGTAGCGGTATGCGAAACGGAGGTCAGTTGTGACGAGCCAGCACGCCAGCCCACGCTTTTGGGCGGAGGCCATTTCCGCGACGGCAGCCGCTGTCCTTGCGTCACTCACACTGCTGTGGCCCGATTGGATCGAGGCACTGACCGGCATCAACCCAGACCACGGCAACGGGTCATTCGAGTGGATGCTCGTCATCGGACTCGCGGTGGTGTCCGCCGCGCTCTCACTTCTGGCCTGGCGAGAGTGGCGGAGAGTATCTTCGGCATCCGCCTGAACCGCACCCATTTAGCTCGCCTCGCCCAGACTCGAAAGGTCACTGCTATGTCTAATGTTCAAGTCAGCTTCGACACGGATTTGAACAACGCCAGAAGCGAAAGCTCTCTGGTGATAAATCCGAACAATCCGGCACAGATCGTTGCCGCGTCGAAGAAGTTCGTCGACATTCATACCTACAACTTCACCCTCGCCACGGAATACAGCTCAGACGGTGGACAGACCTGGCGCCCATCCTCCGCGCTGAACCTGCCTGAGGGTGCGACGGTGATGACCGATCCCACCCTGGCCTGGGATGACAGCAACAACGTCTTTCTCGTTGGCCTCACCGGCTTCAACCCACCCGCGTGGGACACGATCGGTATCGTGATATACAAGTCGAGCGATGGCGGCCAGACGTGGAGTCCGCCCAATCCGATTCACAACAGTCCCGGCGATGACAAGCAGTGGGCCGCCGGCGACGCCTACCCTGGAAGTCCGTTCCGTGGAAATGTCTACGCAATCTGGGACAATGGCGGGCTGGCCTTCGCGCGTACGACCGACCACGGCGCCAACTGGCAAGGCACGGCCGGCGCGGCGGCCGGCGACATCATCTCGGCCGGTACCGTCTATCCAGAGATCACCGTCTCGGATGACGGAACCGTCTACGTCGTGTCGACCGACGCGGTGTCGGATATCGAGATATTGGCGTCAGCCGACGGCGGAGCCAGCTTCACCGCCCGGACGAAGCCCGCGACCGGTATCACGAGCCTGGAAACGTCGGCACCGAGAGTCGACGGCTGGCCCGTGCTGCCGGGAGGGTCCTTCAGGGTCATCACAGATCCGACGGTCGCCTCCCGGGGTGGTATCACCGTCGTCGCCTGGGCGGACTACAGAGATCAGGAGTCCAGGATCTATTTCGTTCGCTCGACGGACGGGGGGCTGTCGTGGAGCACTCCCTCTGGCCAGCCGCTTCTCACGCGCCTCGTGCCGTCTGGATTTCATCATGTCATGCCGCAGATGGTGGTCGACGGCGCCGGCGTCTTCGGATGCGTCTACTACGAATTTGGGCCGAAGCCGACCACCAACCTGATCGACGTCATCATCTCAATGTCGTTCGATGGAGGGATGACGTTCGACTACTCCGTCGTCACCGACCAGCCTTGGGATCCCACGATCGATGCGCCCTGGTCACACGGAGACCCGGCCGTCACTTTCATTGGCGACTACATGGGGCTGGACGCAAATCCGCAGGGCTTCCATCCCGTGTGGACAGATACCAGGACCGGAATTCAGGAACTCTTCACGAGCACCGTCCCCACGTGCGTCGTCGAGTTCCTCGATGAACTCGACCCGGGCGAACTCACCCTCCTCCGATCCTTCCGGGACGAGACGATGACCCAGAGCCAGCTGGGTCAGCAGATCTCGACCCTGGTTGGTGCCCATCAGGCGGAGGTGACCCGGCTGCTCGCCGCCGACGACGAGCTCCGGGGTCGAGCCGCAGACGTACTTCGACGGACCTTCGAGCTTGTCAAGTCGTCGCAGAGCCCTGACCCGGCTCGTGTCGACGAAGGACTCGTTCGAGACATTGAGGCGGTGGCCGATCGGCTCGCGGCCGACGGCAGCGCCAGCCTGAGACGCGATATTCGGCGGCTGCGCTCCCGGCTGCACACGATACGCGGGAAGACAGCAAGCGAGCTCCTGGACTGAGCAATAGCTGGCACAGGCCGAGAACTCGGCCGCTCGCCGGTGGGCAGCGCGGTGAACTCCTCGGCGACCCTCTGTCAGGCGAGCTCGACCACCTCGTCCAGCCCGGCCCGGAGGTCATCGGTAAGCCCGCTCGGGTCGGTAACCGCGAGCGTGTCGGTATTGATGCCGATGCAGCAGTCCCCGTTGTGCGAGATGAGGGTGATCA
>Ga0070707_100004703_pt1 | contig 12783 bp, 10 predicted proteins | sample KBSK5502metaG_FD_65468 | JGI IMG/M metagenome (GOLD analysis project Ga0070707, IMG submission 65468) | Corn, switchgrass and miscanthus rhizosphere microbial communities from Kellogg Biological Station, Michigan, USA - KBS K5-50-2 metaG | ecosystem: Host-associated > Plants > Roots >... | reverse complement strand
GCCAGGGTCCGGACCGCGAGGTACTCGAGGATCCGCTCCTTGATCTTCTCGAGGCCGTAGTGGTCCTCGTCGAGGATGCGGGCGGCCTCGTTGATGTCGAGCCGATCGTCGGTCGAGACGTTCCACGGCAGCCCGACCAGCCAGTCGACGTACGTCCGGATGACGCCAACCTCCGGGGAGGCGGACGGGATCCGGCTCATCCGGTCGACTTCCTTGAGCGCCCGGGCCTTGATCTCGTCGGGCATGCCGGCGGCCTCGACCTTGTCGCGGAGCTCGTTGATCTCGGCCTGCTGCGGGTCGTCCTCGCCGAGCTCGCGCTGGATCGCCTTGAGCTGCTCGCGGAGGATGTACTCGCGCTGGGTCTTGTCCATCTCGGACTTGACCTCGGACTGGATCCGACCCTTGAGCTCGAGGATCTCGATCTGGCGGGCGAGGAAGTTGCTGACGAGCTTGAGGCGCTCGGTCACCTCGACCGTCTCGAGCAGCTCCTGGCGCTGCTCGGTCGTCATGTCCGGGCTGTAGGCCACCATGTCGGCCAGGAGCCCGGGCTCGGTGATGTTGCGGGCAGCGACGGCCGCCTCCGGCGGGACCGGGGCGCCATTCGCGACGTACTGCTCGATCTGCGCCTGGACGGTCCGCATCAGGGCCTGGACCTCGAGGCTCGCGCCGGTCTCGTCCGGCAGCTCCTCGATCGAGGCGCGGAGATACGGCTCGTGCGCAACGAAGTTCAGCAGCCGGAGCCGGGTCTGGCCCTGGACGATCGCCCGGACGGTCCCGTCCTGCAGCTGGACGACCTGGGCGATCTTGGCCAGCGTCCCGACGGAATACAGCTCCGAGGTGGACTCGATGTCCTCCTGCTCGGCGTGGCGCTGGGTGACGAGCGCGATCGGCCCGCCCTCCGCGACCGCCGCGTTCAAGGCGTTGACGCTCTTCTCCCGACCGACCTGGAGCGGAACGATCATCTCCGGGAAGATGACGGTCTCGCGCAGGGCAACCAGAGGCAGCTCGCGGGGACCGCCGGCGGTGCTGGCGTTGGGGGTGGGGTTCGGCTGATCGTCCCGGTCAGTCGGGCGCTTTGCCATCAAGAGTCTCCTGTCGAAGGTGTCGGGATCATCAGGCCTCGTCGGCCGTTCGTGAAGTGGGACGTTGTGCCCCGGTGGTGCGCGAGTGCTCCTCGCCAGCGGCCGCCGACTGGTCGGCACGCCGGCGAGTTCCCTCGTCAAAGAGCGCTTCGAGGATCCGGGCCCCCAGCCGCTCCTCCAGCTCGAACAGGAGCCGGATGCCGGCGAGGTTGACGCCGCGCTCGCGCGTCAGGTGGCGGATCCAGGTGATGCGACGGATGTCCTCGTCGCTGTAGAGGCGGATGTTGGTCGGTGTTCGGGCAGGGCAGACGAGCCCCTCGTCCTCATAGATCCGGAGCGTGCGTGGGTGCGCCGCGACGATGCTCGCCGCGACGCTGATCACGTAGACGGGCCGACGTGGATCGCGGTCGACCCGGCCATTGGTCATGGGATGAGGCCTTCAACTCCGTGGATTCTGGGCGGCCCGGGGGCCGTCCGTCTGAATGCATTGAATCCTAAAAGCCTGACAATGGCATTGTCAAGGAGGTTGTGAATCTCTTAGCCCCCTTGGCGACGTCGAATAGCGAGCGCGCAGCGGCGTGGTGCGGCGGCGCGGGACCTCAGGCGGCGACCGCGGGCCCCGGCGCAACCGGGCGACCCGCCGCCCGGACGACGACCGTGCTGACGGCGATGCTCACGGCCACCGCGGCGATCAGGGCGACGTACGTCTCTTCGCCGATCGCGCCGGCGGCCACAGCGGCCGAGCCGAGGACGAACGAGAATTCGCCGATCTGGCCGAGCCCGATGGCCAGCTGCGTCGGGCGGGCCGGGAGCCGAGCCGCACGAGCCAGGCCCCAGGCGACGACGACCTTGGCAATCACGATCAGGGCGAGGAACATCGCCAGCCAGCCAATGCCGCGAGCGAGCGCGCTCGGCTCGATCAGCGACCCGATCGCGACGAAGAACAGGACCGCAAAGACGTCACGGAACGGGAGGAGGCGTCGCCGCGCCTCGGCCGCCTCGTGGCTCTCGGTCACGGCCAGGCCGCCGACGAAGGCGGCGAGCGCCAGGGGCACGCCGAACACGAACGAGCCCAGCCCGGCGAGGGCCAGGCCACTCGAGACCGACACGATCAGGAACAGGTCGTGCTCGCCGTGGACCGCCCGGAGGACCATCGGCAGCAGCCGGGCCACGACGACCGCCACGACGAGGAACGCGACGAGACCGACCGCCGCCTGCTCGATCGGCCAGCGACCGCTGCCGAGCAAGGCGAGAAGGACCGCGGCGAGGGCGACGCCCGTCGTGTCCTGGATGGCGCTCCAGCCGAGGAGCGCGTCCTCGGTGGTCTTGTCGGTCGTCCGGCGGCGGCTCTTCGTGATGTTGACGATGACGACCGACGAAGACATCGCGATCGACAGCCCGATGAGCGCGGCCGGGATCGGGGCGAGGCCGACGAACCCGAGGAAGAGCGCCGAGATCGCGGTCGTCACGATCACCTGGGCCGGCGCGGCGATGATCAGTCCGCGCTGCTCCGAACGGATCCGGAGGATGTCGACCTCGATGCCGACCTCGAACAGGAGGAGGACGACGCCGAGATCGGCCAGCAGCTGGAGCTGGTCGCGGTTCGCGACGTAGCCGGGCGTGAACGGCGAAACCACGATCCCGAGGGCGAGGTAGCCGACGACCGCCGGCAACCCGACCCGCCGAGCCAGCCAGCCGGCCATGGCCGCGGCCAGCAGGAGCAGGCCGATCTCGAGGATGGGCCCGGCGGTGTGGTCCATGGGGACGATGGTAGCGGGCGCACTGGTCGCGCCCGGGCTCGTCGGACGACGCGCCGGAACTGGTGCCAGCACGCACCATCAGGTTTGACCCGTCGCGCCGGGCAGCAGTAGGTTTGCCGGACCTCTTCGCCGGGAGCGGGGAGGCCGCCAACGGGGGATGCCACGCGCCGTGGGTTCGAGCGCGCGGTTCCGTTGCGCGCAGGCGGGAGGAGGCGATCGCCGGAGGATCAGGAACGCCGTTCGTCCGCGTCCACAGCAGCCTTCGAGGGTCCCATGCTGTACCAGTCGTTCCGTGCCCGTGCGACTGCGTTGGTCGCCGCGGCAATGCTCGCGGTCCCCGCGTCATCCCCAGCGATCGCGGCCGCCCACCAGTTCATCCCGGCGGTCGGTGCCCATCCTCACATGCAGATGATCCGACCCCTGACCGGCGCCGGCGACGTCTTCTTCGGATGCCAGCTCCGGCACGTGGACGATCCGTCCGGCCGGATCGCGTGCGCCGACCCCGACACGGTTCAGAAGGCCTACGGCTTCGACAAGGTCCTCGCCCAAAGCATCGACGGCAGCGGTCGGACGATCGTCATCGTCGACGCCTTCCAGAACCCATACATCACGACCGACCTCGCGATCTTCGACGCCCTGTGGGGTCTGCCCGATCCCGTCTTCAACCAGGTCGCCCCGGACGGCCTGACGCCGTTCGACTTCACGAGCGACAACCAGATCGGTTGGTCCGGCGAGATCGCCCTCGACGTTCAATGGGCGCACGCCATCGCCCCGGGCGCCGCAATCAGCCTCGTTCTCGCGAAGTCGAGCAATGACGCCGACATCAACTCGGCGGTGCGCTACGCCGTCGATCACAACCTCGGCGACGTCATCTCGATGAGCTTCGGCGAAGGTGAGGCGTGCATGACCGACGCCAACCTCGCGTTCCAGCACGAGACGTTCCTTCGGGCGGTCAAGAAGCAGATCACCCTCATCGCCTCGTCCGGTGACCAGGGCGCCGCGCAGGCGACCCAGGGCCCCGACGCGTGCGATTTCGGCGTTCCATTCTTCAAGTCGGCGTCGACCCCGGCGTCCGACCCACTCGTGACCGGCGTCGGCGCCACCAACCTCTTCGCTCAGGACCCGGCCCTCGGCTCAGCCGGCTACATCGGCGAGCGGGCCTGGTCCGACGGGTTCACCGGCGGCTGCCTGACGATCGACCTCGGCTGCAGCGGCGGCGGATTCAGCACGTTGTTCGGCCGGCCGGGCTACCAATCGTCCCGACTCGGCAACTCCAAGGCGTTCCGTGGCGTCCCCGACGTGGCCTACAACGGCGGGGTCGACGGCGGCGTGATCGTCCACTTCGGCGTATTGAACGTCCTCCTCGGGTTCCAGCCCGGGGACCCGGTGTTCTTCGTCGCCGGCGGAACGAGCGCCGGCTCGCCGCAGTGGGCGGGTCTCGTCGCGGAGGCCGACCAGCTCGGCCACCACCGCGTCGGCCAGATCAATTCCTCGCTGTACGGCGTCACTCATTCGTCGAAGCTGTACGCGAATGCGTTCCACGACATCACCGCGGGGAACAACAACTTCGACGGCGTCGACGGCTTCGACACCCGGAGCGGTTGGGATCCGGTGACCGGCCTCGGAACCCCGAAGGCCGACTTCCTCGTGCCCTTCCTGGCGGGCGGCTGACCGCCGCCCTCCTGCGCAACGGGCCCGGTCGATCCGACCGGGCCCGTTCTCATCGAACGGCGAAAACCGGCGTCAGCCGGCGCCTGCCCCGACTCCGGCCGACTCGCCGATCAGCTGCTCGTGGAGCCGGGCCTGGCAGTCGCCCTTGCCGATTGCGATGACCTTGTCGCCTTCGGCGAGGACCGTGTCGGGGCGGAGCGGCGTCGCCACGCCATCGCGAACGACGGCGAACAGCGAGCAGCCCTCGGGGACCGGGATGTCCTTCGGCGCTTTGCCGATCGCGGGCGAGCCAGCCTGGAGGTGCGCCTCGATGAGCTCGAGCTCGCCCTCGCCAAGCCCGGCGAGGTGAAGCAGCTCATGGACCGGAATGTCCTGCTCGATCGAGCCGAGGATCATCCGCGTCGGGCTGATCAGCTCGTCCACCCCGAGGTGCTTGAACAGCTCCTCGTTCTTCGGGTTGTTGACGCGGGCGATCGTCCGCGGGACGTCGAAATGATGCTTGGCCATCTGGCAGATGACGAGGTTGTCCTCGTCGTCGCCCGTGACCGCCGCGACGATGTCGGCTCGGTTGGCACCGGCCTCGGCGAGGTACTTGCCCTCGCAGCCGTCGTGGGAGATCACGATCGAGCCGATCTCGTCGGCGATCTGGTTGGCGCGGTCCTTGTCCTTCTCCATGAGGACGACCTCGTGGCCGCTGTCGATCAACTCCTTCGTGAGGTAGTAGCCGACCTTGCCGCCACCGATGACGAGTACGAACACGTGATCAGCCCTCCCGGGCGCTGGCCGACGCAACCGGCGCCGGGGTTGGAACGCTGGGCGGCGACGGCTCGGTCGCCACGGAGGCGGCGCCCGGCGTATCTGCCGTCGCGGTGGTCACGGCCTCGCCGTCCGCCCCGGCTGTCGGATGGTGCTCTCCGCCCGGGTGCTGGCCGGTGGGCGGCGAAAGACCCGGCCCGTATTCGAGCCCGAGCCCGAGGAACTCGCTGACCGCGCTCGCCATGAGATTGGTCCGGCAGAGCGTCGCGAGGCCGAGGTCGGCGTAGGCCGTCGCCCGGAGCGGGTCGTTGATCTTCGCGATCACCTTCTTCGCACCGAGCGCTTCCGCGGCCAGCTGGCTGGCCATGACGTTCCGGTTGTCGCCCTCGGTCATGGCCATGAACAGGTCGGCGTTCTCGGCACCGGCTCGGCGCAGCGTGTCCTCGTCCGTTCCGTCGCCGCGGACGGCGGCGCCGCCGAACGAGCCGGGCAGGCGGTCGAATGCCGAGGTCGACGTGTCGATGATGATCACGTCGTGACCCGCCCGGTCAAAGCTGTCGGCGAGGACCGAGCCGACCCGGCCACAACCGACGATGACGGTTTTCACTGGTTCTCCTCCTGGATCGGCTCGCGCACGACCCAGACTGCACAGGGTGCGTTCTTCAATACATAGGGAATCGTCCGGCCGATTGCAAAGTCGCCACCGAACTTGGTCCGATAGGCAAGCCCGACAACCAGAACGTCGGCCTCGCGCTCGAGCGCCTCGTCGACGAGGGCGGCGCCCACGTCGCGGGCCTGGAGCAGGACCGACTCGAGCTTGACGCCGGCCGACTCGGCCGTTCCCTCGGCGAGGTCGAGGACCTGCTGGATCTCCTCGGACCGGCCGGCGACGTCGACGTCGAGCGGCATCGACCAGTCCACCTCCACGACATGGACACCGATGAGCTCGGCCTTGTGGACCTTCGCGACGTCAGCGACCAGGCGGATGAGCCGCATCCCGTTGGGGTGTCCCGACAGCGCGACGACGGCGCGTCGGAACGGAATGGCGGCGGTGGGCTCTGGCACGGCGGCGACTCTACACCCCCGGCGGCGGACGGGCTGTCGCGGCGGACACAGTCAGCTACCGATCGGGTACCAATCAGCGCCGCGATGCCGGCGCGGTATTGATTTCGTGCTGACGCCTCGGTCTCCGCCGCGATTCATGCCAGCGCGGCATGGATCGGGCGGGTGTCGTCGTCCGTCGCCGCGGTCCGATGCCGAAGCGGCATGGACCAACCGGGGAGCGTACTGGCCGGCGCGCCCGAGGCGGAAATCAATGCCGGAGGGGCATGGGTCGGGCGCGCGCGAGGCGTGAGTCTCTGTGGCATCAGGTTCGGCCGCGGCGAACAGGCCACGTGATCGACTCCGCCGAATCTGGGGGAGGGCCATGCCTGGTCGGCCGGGATCCGAGTCCCTCCGGACTCACCCAGGAGCGGGCAGTGGTAGCCCAGTTCGATCAGGACTCCGGCGGCGGCTCCGGGCCCGGGCCGCTCTCGGCGACGGGCGTCCGCTCGAACAGCGACGGATCCTCGCGGCGGTACGGCACGTTGACCACGACGGTGTGCGGCCGGCCGAGCAGCGCGCTCCGCAGCCGCTTCACCGACTGGTTGTACAGGATCCGCTCCCACCACCGTCGGGCGACGTACTCGGGCAGCACGACGAACGTGATCGGCGACGGCTTGTCCGGCGGCCAGGCCGCGTCCAGCAGGTCGAGGTAGGCCTCGAGCGGCCCGGTCAGGGCCCGGTACGGCGACTCCACGACGACGAGCGGCACGCCCGGCAGCTGCCGCTCCCAGCGGTCGCGCAGGGCCTGGGCGTCGTCGGGGTCTTCGGTGATGAAGACCGCCCGGACGTCGTCGGAGATCGATCGCGCCACGTTGACCGCCTGGATCACCGCCCTCGTCACGCCGGGGATCGGGATCACGACCCGCTCCTCGCGTTTCGGGCTGGCGAAGACGAGGCTCGGCTTGACGGCCAGCTCCCGCCGCGACGCGTCGTACTGGCTCTTGATGAACAGCATCGTCGCGACGATCAGCGGGACGAGGATGACGACGAGATAGGCGCCATCGGCGAACTTCACCGACGCCACGACGACCAGCACGACCGCCGTAAGGACCGCGCCGAACCCGTTGATCGCGGCGCGCCACCACCAGCCGCGTTCGCGGTGGCGCGACCAGTGTCGGACCATCCCGATCTGCGACAGCGTGAAGCACACGAACACGCCTACCGAGTAGAGCGGGATGAGGGCGTGGGTATCCCCGCCGAAATACACGAGAATCGCGGCGGCGATCGTGGCGAGGAGGACGATCCCGTAGCTGAACGCGAGCCGGTCGCCGCGGAACGCGAACTGGCGCGGGATGTAGCCGTCGATGGCAAGCAGGGCGGCGAGACGCGGGAAGGCGTTGAAGCTGGTGTTCGCGGCGAGGAAGAGGATCAGCGCCGTGCTGGCCTGGAAGAGGTAGAACAGCGGCGAGCCCGAGCCGAAGATCGTGCCGGCCACGAGCGCAACGACGGTCTGGCCGCCGTCGACCGTCGGCTCGATCCGGTAGGCGTCCGAGACGAACGTGATCCCGACGAACAAGACGCCGAGCAGGACAGCCATCGCGACGAGCGTGTTGGCGGCGTTCTTGGACTCCGGCGGCTGGAATGCCGGCACCCCGTTGGCGATCGCCTCGGTCCCGGTCAGGGCGACCGACCCGCTCGCGAACGCCTTGAGCAGGAGGAACAGCCCGAGCCCCTCGGATCCGTTCTTGACCGCGTCGGCCTGCTGGATGTCGACCGCTTTGCCGGTCACGACGTTCATCACTCCGATCGCGACCATCGACAGGGCGAGGCCGAGGAAGAGGTACGTCGGGATCGCGAAGATGTTCCCGGACTCGCGAAGGCCCCGCAGGTTGGCGGTCGTGATGAGGGCGATGGCGACGACCGCGATCTCGATCCGGACGTCGTACAGGCTCGGCACGACCGAGTAGACCTGGGCAACAGCCGACGCGGTCGAGACCGCCACCGTCATCACGTAGTCGATCAGGAGCGCCGCGGCCGCGACGAGGCTGGCGAGCGCGCCGAGGTTCTCGCGCGACACCGAGTAGGCGCCGCCGCCCGAGGGGTACGCCCGGCAGACCTGGCGGTATGACAGCGCCACGACGGCGAGCAGCAAGGAGACCGCCGCCGCGACGGCGAGCGACAGGGACAGGGCGATGCCGGCCCCGGCCAGGACGAGGACCCGCAGGATCTCCTCGGTCGCGTAGGCCGACGAGCTGATCGCGTCCGAGCTGAAGATCGCCAGCGCCTTCTTCTTCGACAGGCGCTCGCCGATCTCCTCCTCGCTCGCCAGCGGCCGCCCGATCGCGATCTTCCGGATCCGAGCCCACGTCCGCCCGAGGGCGGTCTTCGGCTCGTGGGCGGCGGCCTTGGCGACGAGCTGGTTCCGGCCGGTGTAGCGGAAGTAGGGCGAGTGCGGCCGCTCGACGCGGACGCGTCGATCCGCCGGTTTCCGGCCGTGGAGGGGCCGGCGACCTCCGATCATCGGACTCCGTTCTCGGTGGACCGGGCCGCCTTGGAGCGGCGCGGGTCAATGGCCTCGACGATAGGGCACGTCCGCGATGACCGTGTGCTCGCGGCCGACGAGCGCCGACTTGAGGCGCTTGGCCGACTGGTTATACAGCAGCCGGTCCCACCAGTGGCGGGCGACGTACTCCGGCAGCACGACGATCGTGATCGGAGCCTCCTTGTCAGGCGGCCAGGCCAGATCGAGCACGTCCAGATACGCGGTCAGCGGCCCGACGAGGGCGCGGTACGGCGACTCGACGATGACGAGGGGGACGCCCGGGACCTGCCGCTCCCATCTCCGCCGCAACCGCTCGCCGTCCTCCGGATCCTCTGTGATGAAGACGGCGCGGACGTCGTTGGCCAGCGTCCGCCCGAACGTCAAGGCCTGGACGACCGCCCGGTTGATCCCGTTCACCGGGACGACGACCCGCTGCTCTCGGTGGGGCAGGCCCACGACGTAGTCGTCGCGGACGTCGAGCTCCGCCTCCTGGCCGCTGTACTGGCGGTGGATGAACGTCATCAGGCCGACGAGGACCGGGACGAGGACGATCACGATCAGCGACTGCGGCGCCTTGGCGATCGTGACGACGACCGCGACGATGGCGGTCAGCGACATCCCGAAGGCGTTGATGGTGAGCCGGCGGCGCCAGCCGGGCGGCCGCTCGCGGCGCCAGTGCCGGATCATCCCGGCCTGGCTGATCGTGAAGTCGATGAACACCCCGACCGCATACAGCGGGATGATGAGGTGCGTCTCGCCCTGGAAGAACCAGATCAGGAACGCCGCGACCGATGCCAGCAGGATGATTCCGTAGCTGAAGGCGAGACGGTCGCCGCGGAACGCGAACTGACGCGGCATGTGGCCGTCGACGGCGAGGATCGCGAGGAGCCGCGGGAAGGCGTTGAAGCTTGTGTTCGCGGCCAGGACCAGCAGCAGGGCCGTGAAGCCCTGGAAGAGGAAGAACGGGATCGAGCCGGCGCCGTAGACCCGCGCCGCGACCTGGCTGATCACCGTCTGCTTCTCGGGCAGGTCGATGTGGGTGATCCCGAAGTTCACGGCGAGGAACGTCAGTCCGATGAACAGGACCCCGAGGAGACCGGCCATGACCCCGAGGGTCGTCGCCGCGTTCTTCGACTCAGGCGGCTGGAACGCCGGGACGCCCGTCGCGATCGCCTCGGTCCCGGTCAGGGCGACCGCGCCGGCCGCGAAGGCCCGCAGGAGGAGGAGGATGCTGAGCGTCTGGAACGACTCGCCGGTCTGGGCGATCAGCGCGGTCTCGTCGTAGGTGCCGTGCTCACCGAAGACGACGATGCGGACGCTGCCGATCGCGATCATCAGCAGCGCCGAGCCGAGGAAGAGGTAGGTGGGGATCGCGAACAGGTTCCCAGCCTCTCGGAGGCCCCGAAGATTGCCGACCGTGATCAGGGCGATCGCGAGGACACCGAGGACGACCCGCTCGTCGATGAGCGCCGGGAGCGCCGAGGTGACCTGTTCGATGGCCGACGCGGTCGAGACCGCGACCGTCATCACGTAGTCGATCATCAGGGCCGAGGCCGCGATCAGCGACACGCGTCGGCCGAAGTTCCGCTTCGACACCGAGTAGCTGCCGCCACCCTGGGGATAGGCCAGGCAGACCTGGCGGTAGCTGATTGCGACGGCGATGAGCAGGATCGCGATCGCGATGCTCACCCACAGACCCCACGCGAGAGCCGCGACACCGCCGAGGATCAGGACCCGCAGGATCTCCTCGGTCGCGTAGGCCGACGAGCTGATCGCATCCGAGCTGAAGATCGCCAGGGCCTTCTTCTTCGACAGGCGCTCGCCGATCTCCTCCTCGCGCGCCAGTGGCCGGCCGAGGAGGATCGCCTTGCCGCGGGCGATCAGCCGCTCCGTCGGCGTCGTCGGTCCGGAGGCGGCCTCCTTCGCCGTCAGCTGACCCGGACCGGTCCAGCGGAACAGGGCGGCATGGGGTCGCTCCACGCGGACCCGGCGGTCGCCCGGCTTGCGGCCCTGGAGGGACCGCCGGCCTCCGATCACAGGTGCTGATCGGTCACGTCACAGGCCATGGCGGAGCCGTTCGGCGAGGCGGACCGGAAGGCCGGCATCGAGCATCGCCGCCTGAACGGTCGGGATGTCGTACTCGACCCGATGCCACGTCCCGAGGCCCTCGGCGAGGTCGAGCTCGAGCCAGCTTGCCCGCGGGTCGCCGTCGCGCGGCTGGCCGACGCTGCCGGGGTTGATCAGCAGGCGGGCTGTGCCGTCGAACCGGATGGTCGCCGCCGGACGGGGCGAGATCCCCTCGATCCGGCCGTCGCGCTCGGCCCAGATCATCGGCACGTGGGTATGGCCGAACAGCCCGATCCTTGTCTCGAGCTCCAGGAGGTTCGCCCGCGCAACCGCCGAGGACATGACGTACTCCCAGATCGGATCCCGCGGGCTGCCGTGGACGAGGAGCGTCTCGGACTCGGTCCGCTTCAGCGGCTGAGCGGCGAGCCACGACGTCGTGGTCGAGGAGATCCGTCTGCGCGTCCACTCCATCGCGGCCTTCGCGTCCGGATTGAACCAGTCGATCTCGTTCCCGCCGGCCGCCGCCCGGTCGTGGTTACCAGCCACTCCCACGGCGCCGGCCGAAGCGAGGCGACCGACCACGGCATCCGGCTCCGGGCCGTAGCCGACGACGTCACCCAGGTGCCAGATGGCGTCGACCGATCCTGCGCTGTCGAGCACTGCGTCGAGGGCGACCACATTCGAGTGGATGTCCGACAGGACGGCGACACGCACCGACCCAGCCTACCTCGGGCGGCACGCCTCGGAAGGTTGCGTGCCACCCTCGGGCCCACGCCGCCGGCCACAGCGCCGCGTGTCCCTCACCAGGGATGGCGCCGTCGCACCGCCGGGTCGCGCGGCCAATGATCGGCGATGGGACCGGGGCCGCGCGTCACCACGACGAGGTAGTGGTCGCGGAGATCACGAACGGACTCGCCCGCGTCCTTCGGGATCGCCGCCTCCACGGACATGCCGCCGCCAGGGCTGATCGCGTCGAGCGCCCGCCGAGCGCTCGCAATCTCGCCGGTCGGTCCCTCGTCGAGGGCGCTGGCCCCCTTCCAGGCAATCAGCCGACCTCCGGAGCCGACCAGCGGCAGCGCGAGCTCGATCAGGTCGGCCAGCGGCGCCACCGCCCGGGCGACGACCGCGGACCCACGCGGCACACCGCCTCGTCGGGCGAGGTCCTCGGCACGGGCCGCCTCGACCCGGACGAGATCGCCGAGGCCAGTCGCCGCCACGACCGTCTCGAGGAACCGGGCCTTCTTGCCGACCGACTCGACGAGGAGGGCCCGGGCCCACGGCAAAGCGACGACGAGCGGCAGACCCGGAAAGCCCGCGCCACTGCCGAGGTCGAGGATCCGCGTGACCCGCATCTCCCGGAGGACACGAAGACCGGTCAGGCTGTCGACGACGTGGCGGATCGCGATCGCGGCCGGATCCCGGATCGCCGTCAGGTTGATCGCAGAGTTCCACGCCAGGAGGAGCCGGACGTGGTCGTCGATCGTCGCTCGCACGTCGCGCGACAACTCGACGCCGATCGCGAGGAGGCCCGCCTCAAGCGCGCGGTGGTACGTCGCGGGAAGGTCCGGAAGGGTGTTGACGCGCGTCGGGAGCGGGTCCGGCGGACGGTCCAGGCACCCCTCCTGTCGGTCGTGCCTGCGGCCGTCCGGCGTCCGCTCCCGGCGTCGTCGTACGTCACACCAGCTCAGACCCGGTCTTCCGCTGCCGGTCCGGTTCGCGGCCGGGTTTCCCCGTGCCCCTCGCCGGCCTCGGTCTCCAGGCGGTCGGTGCGGATGCCCGACGCTAGGCGCCTCGCCCCGCCACGTCAATGCGGTTATCCACGAATCCACGGTCCGGGCCGAAACCTGTGGACAATTCGGCC
>Ga0070707_100004702_pt1 | contig 12788 bp, 11 predicted proteins | sample KBSK5502metaG_FD_65468 | JGI IMG/M metagenome (GOLD analysis project Ga0070707, IMG submission 65468) | Corn, switchgrass and miscanthus rhizosphere microbial communities from Kellogg Biological Station, Michigan, USA - KBS K5-50-2 metaG | ecosystem: Host-associated > Plants > Roots >... | reverse complement strand
CACGCCGTCTCCGAGGAGAAAGGTGACGGCGCGCGCATGATCGGCGATGACCCGGAACGACGCCCCCCGGCCTTCCATGCCGCCGGGATACGGCGAACCCACCAGCTCCCCGATCCGATCGAGCAGCGGCTGGAAAGCATCGGTGTGAAAATTGTCGTCCTTCTCCTGGAGTACCGACGCGATTCGTTCCAGACCCGCACCGGTGTCGACGGCGGGACGCGGCAGCGGAGTGAGGGTGCCGTCCGCTCCGCGATCGTACTGCATGAACACCAGGTTCCAGATTTCGAGGTAGCGCCCCGCTTCGGCCTCCCGCTCAAAGTCCGCCTGCGACAGGGCCCGCGGCGGGGAGGATGGGGTCCACTCGAGATCCACGTAGATCTCGGAACAGGGACCGCAGGGACCGGTGTCTCCCATCTGCCAGAAATTGTCGGCGTCGCCCAGGCCGTACACCGACTCGGGCGGCATTCCGGCCACTTCGCTCCAGAGCCGGCGTGCTTCGTCGTCGGTGTGATGGACCGTGACGCGGAGCCGCTCGGCCGGAATTCCGAGGAACTCCTTCGAGGTGACGAATTCCCAGGCGTAGGCGATGGCCTCGCGCTTGAAGTAGTCGCCGAAGGAGAAGTTCCCCAGCATCTCGAAGAAGGTCTGGTGCCTGCGGGTGTATCCCACCTGCTCCAGGTCGTTGTGCTTGCCCCCGGCGCGGACGCACTTCTGACAGGTCGTGGCGCGCAGATAGTCGCGCTGCTCCTGACCGAGGAAGACGCGCTTGAACTGCACCATCCCCGCGTTGGTAAACAACAGGGTGGGATCGTCCTTCGGCGCGAGCGGCGCCGAGGGCACGAGGCGATGCCCCCGGGTCACGAAGAACTCGAGAAAGAGACCACGGATGGTGCTGGTTTTCATGGGGGGAATATACAGCGGGGAACTGCGTGAACGGTGAACGGTGAGTGGTGAACGGGAACTACCCCGCTCGGCAGTTACCGTTGACCGTTGACCGTTGACTGTTGACCGAGCAGCTCCCCCACCAGCGCGGTCACTTCCCGTCCCGCAAATCCGCGGCGGGCAAGGTAGGCGAGAAGCCGCCGGCGCTGTACCGGCCTGGGAAGTCCCCGGAGCTGGCCAAGGCGCCGCTTGGCCAGCGCATCGGGCGTCGGTGCATCGACGCCATCGGCTCCGAACGCCTGAGCCAGCGCACGATCGATGACCGCGCGCTCGACGCCGAGCGCGGCGAGATCCCTCCGGAGCCGAAGGGGACCCCGCCCCCTGGCGCCGCGGGTTTCGGCGAAACTCACGCTGTACTTCACATCATCGAGGAGACCGTGACGCTCCAGCCGCTCCCGTGCCGCTTCGGCCGCCTCCGGAGGATGACCCTTGAGCACCAGCCGCCGGGTGAGAGCCCGCGCGGCGAATGGCCGGTGCTCCAGAATCCGGAGACCGGTGCGATACGCCGCCTCGGCATCGGCCGCCCGGGAGAGCCGGGCATAGAGCGGGTCATCGAGTGCCAGCCCGGCGGTCAACCGCTCCTCCTCCGCCACGTTGCGCGGCACCGTCAGGAGCGGACGGCCCTCCACGAGCAATCGCACGCTGTCGGGCCTCCTGGGGTCGGGAACCACCGCCCCGATGACCAGGCGGCCCGGCATGTCACTCATCGTCGCCGGCACCTTCCTCGATCTCGATTGCCGCGCCCGCGGTCGACTTCATTCCGAGGAATTCCTTGACCCGACCTTCGACCTCGGTCAGGAGCGCCGGGTTGTCCTTGAGGAAGAGCTTGGCATTCTCGCGACCCTGCCCGATGCGCTGATCGCCGTAGGAGTACCACGCTCCCGATTTCTGGATGATGTTGGCCTCGGACGCGAGATCGACCACGAGCCCCGCGTGGCTGATGCCTTCATCGAACATCACGTCGAATTCCGCCTGCTTGAACGGCGGGGCCACCTTGTTCTTGACCACCTTGACCCGGACATGGTTGCCGATGACGGTTTCCCGCTCCTTGACCGGACCGATGCGACGAATGTCGAGCCGGACCGAAGCGTAGAATTTGAGCGCCTTGCCCCCGGTGGTGGTTTCGGGATTGCCGAACATCACACCGATCTTTTCGCGAAGCTGATTGATGAAGACGACGGCGCAATTCGAGCGATTGATGGCCCCCGCCAGCTTGCGGAGCGCCTGGCTCATCAAGCGGGCTTGCAAGCCCATGTGGCTGTCGCCCATTTCGCCTTCGATTTCCTGCTTCGGCACCAATGCCGCCACCGAGTCGATGACCACGAGATCGACGGCGCCCGAGCGCACCAGGATTTCCACGATCTCGAGCGCCTGCTCCCCGGTGTCGGGCTGCGACACGAGAAGATTGTCGATGTCCACGCCGAGCTTCTTGGCATACTCGACATCCAGCGCGTGCTCGGCATCGACATACGCCGCGACCCCGCCCGCCCGCTGGACATTCGCGGCGAGGTGGAGCGTGAGCGTCGTTTTGCCGGACGACTCGGGCCCGTAGATCTCGGTGATGCGTCCCCGGGGAACCCCGCCAATCCCGATGGCCGCATCCAGGTTGATGGCGCCGGTGGAGATGGCCTGGATCCGTTCCCGCGGCCGGTCCGACCCCATCCGCATGATCGAACCCTTTCCCAGCTGCTTCTCGATCTGGGCGATGGCCAGATTGAGCGCCTTACGACGCTCGGCGTCGATTTTGGCTTCCTTGACGTCCGGGACGGCCATGGGAACCCCTATTGTAAGATTGTGGTTGATTTTGCGCCATCAAACTACTTCCATCAAAGTAACACCGAACATTGGCCGAAACAAGACGGCACTTTCTCACTTGTCCACACAGCCCCAGGCGTTCTCTATGTGGCGAACCTGCGGAGATGTGGACGGATCGCTCCCGTGCTCGATCGCGATGAGATCGAAGCGGTAGCGGTCTCTGGGGAGCCCGAATCGGGCCCTCCAGAGCTCGGCCAGCCGGCGCAGGACTTCGCGCTTGCGCTGGTCGACCGCCTCCTCCGGATGCCCGAAGCGCACCGACGAGCGGGTCTTGACCTCGATGAACGCAACCAGGTTTCCCAGCCGGGCCACGAGGTCCACGTCGTGATGTCCGAGCCGGAAGCGGTGGGCCTCGATGCGCCACCCCGCGCGCAGCAGATGCGTCATGGCGATTCGCTCGCCGGCGTAACCCTTCCGATGACGGGGGTCGGTCCACTCTTCGACGGGAATTGGAGCACGCGGGCGGCGCATGGCGAGAGCATACTGCTGCACCGGCGAGCCAGCATCACCGGAACTACGCCGCACACAATCGTTCCGACGCAGGGAGAAAGCGAAGAGCGAAGAGCGAAGAGCGAAGAGGCAAAACCCCCGCTTCGCTCTTCGCGCTTCGCTACTCGCTAGCTACAGTACTCGTCGAGCTGCGAAAGTCCGATCAACACCTCGCGCGGCTTGCTGCCGTCGGGAGGACCGAGGATCCCGGCGGCGTGAAGCTGGTCGATCACTCGGGCGGCTCGTCCGTATCCGATGCGGAGCCGGCGCTGCAGCAGCGAGGTGGATCCCCCCTGGTTCTGAATGCACGCCTCCGCCGCTTCACGGAAGAGCGCGTCGCGATCCCCCTCTTCGCCTCCGGGCTCGCCGCCGTCCTCCTCGACCTCCTGCGCCCGCATGAACGCGAGGATATCGTCCTCGGCGCGGCGTTCCTGCGCGAGCGTTTCGCGCCGTGCCTTGAACCAATCGGTGAGCCGCTCGGTTTCTTCGGTGCCGATGAAGGCACCCTGGAGCCGGAGCGGCTCGCTCTTGCCCGGGGGCAGGAAGAGCATGTCCCCGTTGCCGAGCAGCGCCTCGGCGCCGTTCCCGTCGAGGATCGTCCGGCTGTCCACCTTCGATGCGACCCGGAAGGCGATTCGGCTCGCGAAATTCGCCTTGATGAGTCCGGTGATGACATTCACCGAGGGGCGCTGGGTGGCCAGGATGAGGTGGATGCCGATCGCACGGGCCTTCTGCGCGAGCATCGCGAGCGGCGTTTCCACCTCGCTCTGCACCGTCATCATCAGGTCGGCCAGCTCGTCGACGATGATCACGAAGTAGGGCAGCCGACCCTCGGTGTAGTGCTCGTCTCGGGGCGGCTCCGGCGCGCCGGGTTCCGCATCGGCGCTGATCGTGGCCAGCGTCGCCTTGAGCCGCTCCGGCATCCTGAGCGGCTTCCCCTCTTCCACTTTCCGGTTGAAGTCCGTGAGGTTCCGCGCGCCATTGGCGTGCAGGAGCTCGTAGCGGCGATTCATTTCGTGGACCGCCCACTTCAGCACTCTGGCGGCATCGTGATTGTTGGTGACCACGGGATGCCGCAGGTGCGGCAGCGCATTGTACATCGAGAGCTCGACCATCTTCGGGTCGATCATGAGCATCCGGAGGTCGGCCGGCGTGTACCGGTAGACCAGGCCGGTGATGATCGTATTGATCGCCACCGACTTGCCCGACCCCGTGGCGCCGGCGATCAGGAGGTGCGGCATCTTCGCCAGGTCGGTGACCACCGGTTTGCCTTCCAGATCACGCCCCAGCGCGATGGGAAGCACCGAGCGCAGCCTCCACTCCGGCGCCTCGAGCAGCTCCCGAAGGGTGACCATCCGCGCGGTAGGGTTGGGGACCTCCACTCCGACCGCGCCGCGCCCCGGAATCGGCGCCACCCGGATGCTCATGGCGCGCATGGTGATGGCGAGGTCGTCGGCGAGGGCGATGATCCGCCCCGCCTTCACCCCCGGCGCCGGCACGATCTCGAACTGGGTGACGACCGGTCCGCTGGTGCGTCCCGCGATGGAGCCTTCGACTTTGAATGTCCGCAGGGTGTCGAGCAGCGCCTGACCGAGACGGTCGAGCTGCGCGGTATCGGCGGCGGTGTCCTGCGGAGGCGGCGGGCTGAGCAGGTCGATCGGCGGGAGCAGCTTGTCGTATTCGGTCGGTACCCGAGGGGGCGGCGGGACCGGCGCGGATGATTTCTTCGACTTCGCATCCTTCTTTCGAAGTCCCGGGGCTCTCACCGCGACGAACACCCCATCATCCTCTTCATCGTCCGAATCCTGCGCTGCGCTCCCGACTGACGGCTGAGGGCTGAAGGCTGAAGGCTCCGTCTTCGCGTCTTCGCGTCCTGCCTCCAGCCGATGCAACGGATGCCAGGCCAGCGTCGCCAGGGTGAGTGCCGACAGCACGAGAAAGGCGAGGAGGAGCCCGCCCGGCTGTCCGATCAGCTGGAGCACCCCGCGCGCGGCGAGGCCCGGAAGGAGACCACTGGCGCGCGCGGCAAGATCCCAATCGGCCAGCGGAGGATCGAACGCGGCGGCGGGTACGTCGGTGATCACGGCGATGGTGAACGGCACCAGCAGGGCAAGTCCGCCCACCAGGAACCCGACTCGCTTCATGTCGAGCCGGGGGAGTCGGTCGAACCCGGCCAGGGCGAGGCCGAGCCCCAGGAGGGGCAGCCCGATCGCGCCGGAGCCCAGGGTGCGCCAGAGAAACGCGCCCAGCCCGCGACCCAGGGGGCCGGTCGGAACGGCGCGCACGAGTGTCAGCCCGAGAAAGATTCCGAGCACCAGCGCCGCGACTGCGCCGAGCCGGCGGCGGTCCTCGGGTCTCACGATGCCGCGGTCGGAACGCCGGCGGCCGCGACGGTGATGCGCCGGTCGTGAAAAATCGGAAGCACCGGATACGCGTTCTCTCTGCCCGCGTCCGCCACATCGGCCTGCATGCCGAGCTTGACCAGCTGCCGCCCCGCGGCGGAAAAATTGAAGGGTCGCTCCCACCGGTCGCCGTACCGGCGCACCAGATCGACCGCCACCAGCGCGGCGTCGTTGAGACCTTTTCGGCGGCGGCGGCCCTCGAGGGCCTCGCGCACCAGCCGTCCGGCGGTGTAGGCGTCATCGAGCCCGAAGCTCGTTTCCTTCCCGGCGCAAAGAATCACCAGGTCACGCCGCGATCGCAGCAGGTCGCGCGCGCGTGCGCCGGCCAGCGCGAGATTCACGAGACCGGCGACATACACTTCCGAGGCGCTCTGCGCGGCGAGGAGCGCCCGGGTCCCGTTCGTCGTCGTCATGACCAGGGTCTTGCCCCGCACCAGGGCGTCGGTCATTTCCAGCGGGCTGTTCCCGGCCCCGAACCCGGGGATCCGCTCGGAATTCTGCTCGCCCGCCAGCACGACGTCGTCAGGTCCGAGGGTCTGCGCGAGGCGGATCGCTTCCTCCGCCGTCGCCACCGGCACGACCGCGCGCGCGCCGTGATGGAGGGCGGCGCAGATACTGGTCGTGGCGCGGAGGACGTCGATGACGAACACGGCCCGGCCCGCGACCTCCGCCGGCTGGAGGCCTGCGGGCGAAAAAATCACGTCGAGCTTCATACGTCGGGATGGAGGAGATGGCTCTCGCGTTCGAGGAATCTCGTGTCGATCCGGCCCGACACGAAGCCGGGCGACCGGATGACCCGGGCCAGGAAGGGAATGGTGGTGGTGACCCCTTCGAGAATGAAGCTGTCCAGCGCCTGTCCCATGCGCGCGAGCGCTTCGGGGCGGTCGCGTCCATGGACGATCACCTTGGCCAGCAGGGAATCGTAGTACGGCGGCACCGTGTAACCGGCGTAGACATGGGTGTCGACCCGTACCCCGGGACCGCCCGGCGGATGGTAGGCCGTGATCTGTCCGGGGCAGGGCTGGAAGTTCCGCGAAGGATCCTCCGCGTTGACCCGGCACTCGATCGCGTGCCCGCGCAGCCCGTTCATATCGGCGGGAAAGGTGAGTGACTCACCTGCCGCCACGCGAATCTGTTCCTTCACCAGATCGAATCCGGTCACCATTTCGGTCACGGGATGCTCGACCTGAATCCGGGTGTTCATCTCCATAAAGTAAAACGATCCGTCGGTGTCGAGCAGGAACTCGATCGTGCCGGCGCCGACATACCCGATCGCCGCCGACAGCGCGACGGCCGCCTCGCCCATCCGGAGCCGCAGCTCGGGCGTGAGGCCCGGGCTGGGGCTCTCCTCGATCAGCTTCTGATGCCGCCGCTGCACCGAGCAGTCGCGCTCGCCGAGGTGGACGACCCGGCCGCGGGTGTCACCCATGACCTGGATTTCCACGTGCCGCGGATGCTCCAGATACTTCTCCACGTACACGGCGCCGTTTCCGAACGCGGAGAGCGCTTCGTTCTGCGCCAGGCTGAAGAGCTGCGGAAACTGCTCCGCATCCTGGGCGATGCGCATCCCCTTCCCGCCCCCGCCCGCGCTCGCCTTGATGATGACCGGAAAACCGATCTGTTCTCCAACCGCCAGCGCGTCCTCGGCAGTTTCCAGAATGCCCTCGGAGCCGGGCACCGTCGGTACCGAGGCCTGGCGGGCCAGCCGCCGCGCGGAGGCCTTGTCGCCCATCGCCTGGATCTGCTCGGCGGTCGGTCCGATGAAGGTGATGTTCGAAGCTTTGCAGATCTGGGCGAATTCGGCGTTCTCGGCGAGGAATCCGTACCCGGGATGGATGGCGTCGGCCCCGGTGATCTCGGCGGCGGCGATGATCCGCGGAATGTTCAGGTAGGATTGCCGGCTCGGCGGCGGTCCGATGCAGACGTCGTCGTCGGCAAACCGGACGTGGAGTGACTCGCGGTCGGCCTCGCTGTAGACCGCGACGGTCTGGACCCCGAGCTCCCGGCACGCACGAATGACCCGCAGCGCGATTTCGCCGCGGTTGGCGATGAGGACTTTGTCGAACATCTAGGGCATCACGTCGCGCATCAGCCCCTGCGGATTCTGCACTTCCTCCTCCGGATCGCTGAAGGTGCGATCGGAGGTGCCGGTGACCCCCGCCGCCCGGAGGGCGAACTCGCTGGGGTTGGTGGCGTAGTGCATCGCGCTCTCGTAGCTGATCACTCCCGATTTGTACCAGGTCATCAGCGACTGATCGAAGCTCTGCATCTTGTAGGAGACCGACCCCTCGGCGATGAGATCGGGAATGTTGAGCGAGGCTTCGATGGTCCGGATGTTCTCCGCCACCGCCGCGGTGTTGATGAGCACCTCGCACCCGGGTACCCGGCCCCGCCCGTCGGCCCGGGGCACGAGCCGGAGGCTCACGATCGCCGCGAGCGCGGTCGAGAGGAGCGCGCGGATCTCCGCCTGCTGGTGCGGCGGGTAGAACGACAGGATGCGGCTGATCGACTGGGTCGCGTCGGTGGTATGCAGCGTGGAGAAGACCAGGTGGCCGGTATCGGCGGCCTTGAGCGCCGTATCCAGCGTGTCGCTGTCGCGGATTTCGCCGAGCAGAATCACGTCGGGATCCTGGCGCAGCACGTGGCGCAGCGCCGAGGCGAACGAAAGCGTATCGCTCCCCACTTCGCGCTGGGCGATGTTCGCCATGGCGTCCCGGTGCAGGAACTCGATCGGATCCTCGATCGTGATGATGTTCACCCGGCGGTGCCGGTTGATGTGGTTCACCATCGCGGCCAGCGCGGTGGATTTACCGGAGCCGGTGATGCCGGTGACCAGCACGAGACCGCGCGGCTTGAGCGCGATCGTCTCCAGCACTTCGGGAAGGTGGAGCTCCCGGATGTTGTGGACTTCATAGGGAATCGCGCGCAGCGCGAAGGCGAGGGTGCCGCGCTGCTGGTAGATATTGGTCCGGAACCGGCCGACGCCGGGCACACCGATCGCGAAGTCGGCCTCTTTCCGCTCCGCGAACTCCTTCACCTGCCGCGGGGTCATGATCTGCTCCGCGAGGTGCTTGAGCTCCTCGGGCCGCACCGGCAGCATCGGGAGCGAGAGCAGGTCGCCATTCACCCGCACCGTCGGCGGGCGGCCGACCTTGAGGTGCAGGTCGGAGCCCCCCCGCTGCACCATCTGGGAAATCGCCAGCTTGAAGTTGAACGGCGCTGCGGCCGCGGGGGTATCGAGCCCTGGCAGATCAGCCATGAGGATCCACCCTGAAAAGGACTTGGCCAAATTCCACCGGCTGGGCGTCTTCCACGAGAATCTCCCGGACGACCCCGCCGAACTCCGCTTCGATCTCATTCATGATCTTCATCGCTTCGATGATGCAGACCGTCTGCCCCGCCGACACCCTGGCGCCCACCTTGAGGTAGGGATCGGCCCCCGGCTCCGGCGCGGCATAGTACGTCCCCACCATCGGAGACTTGATCTCCTTGAGCGCGGACGCCGGTGCCGCGGATCGCGCGGGCTCGGAGGTCCCCGCCGCCGCGGGCGCGATCACCATCGCCGGAGGCGGCGGCGCTGCGCTGCCCTGCATCGCGGCGGGAAATCCGGCGCCCGTCCTGGTGAGGACGACACCCGTCCCGAACCACCCCTTCAGCTCGATCGACCCGACTTCAGGCGACTGCTGCAGCAGCTCGACCAGGCGCTTGACGTCCTTGAAATCGATCCCCTTCACCCCGGGGACCTTCTGCATCAGCTGCGCGAGCTCCTTCATCTCATCCGGTTTCATGGGTGCATGAGCTCTCGGCGAGGCCGGGGGAGACGTGGAGGTTATGAATCAATGAAGTTCCAGCAACTCGGTGCGTCCATCGGTGAGACCGCGCGCACCGTCGGCGGCGAGGTGGACGTCGTCCTCGATCCGCACGCCGCCCCAGCCCTGAAGATAGATGCCCGGCTCGACGGTGACTACGGCTCCGGCCGGAATGGGTTCCCGCGCCGTGCGGGCCAGGCGGGGGGCCTCGTGGACCTCCAGGCCGAGCCCGTGCCCCAGCGAGTGCCCGAACGCCTCACCATAGCCGGCCGCTTCGATGACGTCACGGGCCAGCGCATCGGCTTCCCGACCGGACATGCCGGGGCGAAGTCCGGCGATCGCGGTACGCTGTGCCTCGGCAACGATACGGTAAATCTCCCGCTGACGCTCGTCCGCCTTGCCGCCCACAATGACCGTCCTGGTGAGATCGGCGCAGTACCCGTCCAGTTCGGCGCCGAAGTCGAGCAGCAGGCACTCGCCGCGGCCGATCGGGCGTGCGGTGGCGCGTGCGTGCGGCAGCGCGCTCCGTGGCCCGGCCGCGACGATGGTCTGAAAGGGATGCCACTCGCTCCCGCGCAGGCGAAGATACAGCTCGAGCCGCGCGGCGACTTCGCGTTCCGTGTCCCCCACCTTGATGGTCGGCAGCAGCTCGGCGAGCGCCGCATGGGCCAGCTCCGCCGCCGCCCGGATCGCGGCGATCTCCCCGGCGTCCTTGATCATTCGCTCCGATTCGACCAGCTCCGACGTCGGCACCGGCTCGGCGACTTCGAGGCGTGACAGTCGTTCGGCGTCGCGGACGGTCACGTGGTCGCGCTCGAAACCGAGCCGTCGTGGTGCTCCGGTTTCCAGCACTCTGCGCAACCGGTCCCAGAGATCGCTGCCTTCCATCGCAACATCGGCGGCGCCCCGGGTCTCCTCGGGGGCCTGCTCGGAATAACGAAAATCAGTGATGAGCAGGGTGCGATCGGGAGTGAGCAGCAGCAGCCCTGCCGAACCGGTGAAGCCGGCGAGGTAGCGGAGATTCGGGCCGTGCGAGATCAGCAGCGCGTCGAGCGCCAGCGTGTCGAGGCGGCGGCGGACCGCCGCCTGACGGTCCAGCCTGCGGTCAACGTCCACCGAGATGCCGGCTGAGCGTCACGAGTCCCAGACGATAGCCCTCGGGTCCCTTTCCCGTGATCACCTCGAGCGCCAGATCCGCGAAGAGCAGCCGGCGACGGGACTCCTCGCGGGCGGCCACATCGGTGAGGTGGACCTCGACGAACGGCACTCGTACCGCGAGCAGTGCGTCGCGGATGGCGAGGCTGGTGTGGGAATAGGCCGCGGCATTCAGGATCAGTCCGTCGGCGGTGGCGGGGAGCGCCTGGATCTCGTCGACCAGGGTGCCTTCGTGATTGCTTTGGAGGAAGCGAATCACAGCACCGAGACGATTCGCCTCGGCGCGAAGCATCTCCTCGATCTGCGCGAGTGTCGTCGTGCCGTAGATCGCTGGTTCGCGGGTGCCGAGCAGATTGAGATTGGGACCGTTGAGAACGGTGACCCGCATCTAGCGCTTGAGACCGCGCAGCCAGGCGTTGAACTGCTCCAGATCCTCGGGGACCTGGCTCGCTGCTCCAGCCTCACTCCCCGGCGGTTTCGGGAGCTCGCTCTCCGCAGATGCGCCGGGCGCGAAGAACTCATCGAAGCTCGGCTCGCCGGCGTTGTCCGGCGGCGCCGAGGCAGGTCCCGCGGGAGCAGCTTCGTCCCCGAACACCGCGCTCAGGCTCAGTGCATCGTGGGCCGGGCGGGTCGGCTCGCCGAGTGGGCGACGAGGTGACTCGAACGCGGGGGGGTGAACAGCGGTCGCGACGGTGGGGCGACTCGCCGACAGCAGCGAGCCGAGAAACGCGTGAACCGAACGGCCGCCCGTTTCCTCGGCGGCAAAGGTCGGCTCCGGCTCCGGCGGCGGCGGAGGAGGAGCCGGCGGTGTGAGCTCCTGCTGGAGCGCGGCAGCCGCCGCCGCGATCCGGTCGTTCCCGGGCTCACGCAGCGAAAGCTGAGTGTACACAGCGAGCGCGAGCTCGCGATGACCCTGGCGGAGGAATATCTCGGCCATCGTCTCGGTGACGACGAGCTCCGGCTCGGCCGCGGGCACGGGCGCATCGGTCTCTTCACTCTCCGGTGCGTCCTCGAAGTCCGGTACCGGCGGCGAAGGCTCGGACTCGTACGCCTCGACGGGAGGCGGCGGAGGCTGAACATCCACGATCGGAACCGCCGATTCCAGCACGACAGGCGAGACGTCTTCGGGTGGCAGCTCCGCTTCCGGCTCCGGCGCCTCAGATTCCGCGGTCTCTGCTTCCGGCGCGAGGGGAGGCGGCTCGTATGCCATCACCGAGGAAAAATCGCCGGTGCTCAGGACGAAGGACTCTTCGGCGTGCGCATCTGCGGCCGGCTCCGGCACATCGAGCTCGGTCTCGGTCGCGAGGAGCACATCCTCGAGCCGGTCGTCCGAGGGCAGCAGCGTCTCGGCATCGTTCCGCAGCTGATACTCGCTGGCGAACGCCGGCGTCGCCGGTTCGGGGGCCGGCTCGGCGGGCGCGGGCTCTTCCTCGAGGGACTCCATCAACGGGAGATCGGCCACCGGCGCCGGTACGGGGGCCGGCTCCGTCATCGCGTATGTCGATGCCGCGGGCGCCTCCGGATCCACGGAGGCGAACACTTCGCGCACTCGATCGAGCTGGCCGCGCGCCTCTTCGTTGTTGCGGTCGATGTCGATCAGCAGCTCGAGGCGGCGGATTGCTTCGGGAAGGTGGCCGGCGCGCTCGGAAATCTCGGCCAGACTCTTGAGGGCGATGACATTCTCCGAGTCGAGCTCGGTCACCCGGAGGAAGCAAAGCTCCGCTTCGCCGTCGGACTGCATGTCGAGGAAACACCGACCCCGCACGATGTGACCGGGGATGTAATTGGGGTGCTGCGACATCCCGGCTTGCAGGAGCAGCAGCGCGCGCGCGGGATCCCCCGCCTTCCGGTAGGCCTCGGCCAGCGGGGCAAAGGTCAGCCCCAGCTGGTTTTCGGCCCAGCGCCGTTCGAGTTTTTCGATTTCGCCGGAAGAAGCCATGGTGCGTGACGCTCCGAGTGTGAGCCATTCGGCCGATCGACCGCGCCCCAAAACTCGCAGGGCGGAGCACGGATCGCCATCCTTGAGATGCCCTCCCCTGTCCGTTAAGCTTCAGGGCTTCATACCCTTAGGCAAATCGGACCGGTTCCCTCTCATGATGCAATTTTTTCGCAGCGCCGCCAAGCCGATCATCCTGGTGACGACGATTGCATTCTTCATCTGGCTGGTCTATGACCT
>Ga0070707_100004701_pt1 | contig 12791 bp, 9 predicted proteins | sample KBSK5502metaG_FD_65468 | JGI IMG/M metagenome (GOLD analysis project Ga0070707, IMG submission 65468) | Corn, switchgrass and miscanthus rhizosphere microbial communities from Kellogg Biological Station, Michigan, USA - KBS K5-50-2 metaG | ecosystem: Host-associated > Plants > Roots >... | reverse complement strand
GATCGGGGCTTGCACCTCCCCGCGCGCCACCAGGTCGTTGAACGCCAGCCCGGCCAGGTCCCGTTCGCCGTAGCCGAGCCAGCAGATGCGGGCGGGCAGGCCCTGGAAATGGACCTTCTTCCCCGCCATCTCGATCCATCTGGCCAGCGGCTCGTTGCCGGGGAACAGCTCGAGGATGGCCCGGTCGGTGACCGCGATGTCGGCCGGGTCGCCGGAGAGCGCCGCCCACCGGAACGGTCCCCTGCCCTCGCAGAACAGCGGCCTGATGTAGGCGGGCACAAAACCGGGGAACGCGAATGCCCGCCCGTACCCGGCCAGCTCGGCCTCGCCGCGGATCGAGTTGCCGTAGTCGAACACCTCAGCGCCGGCGTCCATGAACCCCACCATCGCCTCGACGTGCGCGGCCATCGACTCGCGGGCGCGAAGCGTGAAACCCGCCGGGTCCTCTGCGCGCAGCGCGGCCATGTCCTCGAACGCGACACCTTGCGGCAGGTAGGTCAGCGGATCGTGCGCCGAGGTCTGGTCGGTCACCACGTTGATCGGCGCGCCCATCCTCAGCAGGGCAGGAACCAAGTCTGCGGCGTTGCCGAGCAGGCCGATCGAGAGCGGCTGCCCGGCGTGCGCGGCGGCCGTCGCCCGCCTGATCGCGTCGTCGGTATCGTCGGCCTGAACGTCCAGGTAGCCGTGCTCGATCCGGCGGCTGATGCTGGCCGGGTCGCAGTCGATGCAGATCGCGACGCCGCCGTTCATGGTGACCGCCAGGGGCTGCGCCCCGCCCATGCCGCCGAGGCCAGCCGTCAGCGTGATCGTGCCGGCCAGCGACCCGCCGAACTTCTTCGCCGCGACAGCCGCGAACGTCTCGTAGGTGCCCTGCAAGATGCCCTGCGTGCCGATGTAGATCCACGAGCCGGCCGTCATCTGGCCGAACATGGTGAGCCCGAGTGACTCGAGCCGCCGGAACTCATCCCAGGTTGCCCACTGAGGCACCAGGTTGGAGTTGGCGATCAGCACCCGCGGCGCCCACTCGTGGGTGCGGAACACGCCCACCGGCTTCCCGGACTGGACGAGCAGGGTCTCGTCGGCTTCAAGATCACGCAGCGAGCCGACGATCGCGTCGAACGCATCCCAGCTCCGGGCCGCGCGGCCCGATCCGCCGTAAACAATCAGCTGGTCGGGGTGCTCGGCAACCTCCGGGTCGAGGTTGTTCATCAGCATTCGCATGGCTGCTTCCTGGGGCCAGTCCCTGCAGGACAGGTCTGTTCCCCTGGGTGCCCGGACCGGCCGGGGGGTGGAATGCCCGGCCGGTGCCTGATCAGGCGTTCGCGCAGCGGTCATCGCCAGTTTCCTCGCTGACCAAGTCAAGGGCCGCAGCCGGATGCGACGGCCAGGCCTTCATCTTCCTCGCTCGCGATACCGGATCGCCAGGCGCATCCGCCGAGTTGCCTGGCCAGTCCGGCCAGAATGGCTCAGCTCACGCGGTACAGCTGGTGCAGGATCCTGCGCAGCCTGGCTGCCGTCAGCGCGCCGACGTTCTCACCAAGCACCGTCTTGCCCGACGGAGACAAGAAGAAGGTCACCGGCAGCCCTGGCACGCCGTACCGGTTGGCGGCCGTGCCGTTGGGGTCGAACGCGATCGGATAGGAGACCTTGTACCGGGTGACGAAGCCGATTGCTTTCGCACGGTCGTCTATCGTGTCGATCCCGACGAACCTGACCTTGCCTGCCATGGTCCTGGCCACCCCGGCCAGTGTCGGAGTCTCCTGCTTGCAGGGACCACAGGTGGAGGACCAGAAGTTCATCACTATCGGCTTGCCGGCCAGCCCGGCCAGGTCGATCGTTCCGCTCCCGCGCAGGCTCGGCAGGCTCACGGGTCGGGCCGGGCGGTCGAGCCTGACGAAGCCGAGCCCGGACGTGGTTCCCGCGGCCCGAGCGTGCGGCCGGGCGACCCAGCGGACGGCGAGCAGGGTCGCGGTCGACAGCACGGCTGCCGCGGCGATGACGAGAACTACCGCGACAACCGGCCTCCGCGGTTGCCGTCGGCCGGTGCCTGCGGCTCCGGGCGCACCGGGCGCTCCCGTGTCACCGGGGTTCGTCATAACTGACACGATATTCGCCCGCCGCGCTGCGGCGCGTCCGCGGCCCGGCAGCACCAGGAGCCGCTTAACCGGCGGAGGCCGCGGTCAGGATCTCCTCGATATCGGCTGCTGTCGGTTGCCGTGGAGCATTCGCCAGCACCTCGTCTTCGAGCGCGTCGGCCGCCAGGCGGGCGAAGTCAGCCACAGTCACCCCGAAATCGGCCGGCTCGACCGCGAGCCCGATCTCGGCTCGTAGCGCCTGGACAGCGTCAATCGCCGCAGCTGCGTTCCAGTCGGCGTCCCGACCAGCGTCGCCGGCTCCAAGCGCCAGCCCGATCGCGGCGAGCCGGTCCTTCCTGGCCGGCGCGCTGAACCCGAGCACCTGGGGCAGCACCGTCGCGAGCGTGATCCCGTGGGCAATGTTGTACCTGCCGCCAAGCGCATGACCGATAGCGTGCATTAGGCCGAGCCCCGTGGTGGCCATCCCGATCCCCGCCATGTGCGAGGCCAGCAGCAACTGGGATCTCGCTTCGAGATCGGCACCGTCCGCGCAGGCCCGCGCCAGGTGCGCTGAGATCATGCTTATGACCTGGAGCGCGATCCCGTCCGACCAAGGGTTCGCCCGGACCGACAGGTACGACTCGATGGCGTGGGTCAGCGCGTCGATCCCGGTGGCGGCGGTTGCCGCCGGCGGCAGGCCGACCGTCAGCTCGGGGTCCAGAATCGCCGCGGCTGGCATCGTGCTCGCGGCGCCGACGTAGAACTTCCGGTGCGTCAGCGAGTCGGTGACGACGCCGAAGGCATTGGTCTCGGCTCCCGTTCCCGCGGTCGTGGGCACGGCCACGATCGGCAGTCCACATGCGGCGAACTGGTTTTTGTAATCCAGGTCGCGGCCCCGCTCGGGGTTCACGGCCGCGAGCGCGATGCCCTTGGCGGCGTCGATCGATGAGCCGCCCCCGACGGCCACCAGCACCGCGTCAGCGGGCGGGCCATCCGAGACGATCGCGTCGGCCCCCGCAGCGAGGTCATCCGTGGTCGGATTGCCGTGCACGCCGCTGAACACGTTGGACTTGATTCCGGCGTCCGAGAGGCACGCCAGGACGGCATCGATCACAGGCGTGGCCAGCATGCCCGCGTCGGTGATGATCACGGCCCTGGCGCCGCCCGTCGCGGCCGCCAGTGGTCCGAGCTTGCTGATGCCGCCCGCAGCGAAGTGCGCGGACGGCGTCGGAGCAATGGCTAGCTCAGTGCCGGCGAGCCCACCGAAGACGCTGGAAACCAACTCGGTTCACCCCCTGGTGTACTGCCCCTGCTCAGGCAACCTGAAGCTGGCGATCCTGTCTTCGTCAATGTCCGCGCCGAGACCGGGTGCCTGCGGTACCCGCAGGCCCCCGGTCTCGGCGTCGATCATCAGCGGCTCAGCCAGGAAGAAGTCGCGGCGCTGCGGCGTCCATCCCGGCGGGTCAAAAGGAAACTCAAGGTACGGGCCGCCGCCGACGCCGGCGGCCACGTGCAGGTTGGCGAGCAGGCCGAGGCCGTTGGTCCAGGTATGCGGGGTGAACCAGTGGTTGGCCAGCAGCGCGACCTCTGCGACCGTCCGCGCCCGCAGCATGCCGACCGCGAGGACGACGTCTGGCTGAACCACGTCCAGGGCCCCGGCAGCCAGCGCGCCAAGCAGTTCGCCCGGCGTGCGGGCCATCTCGCCGCCGGCCACCCGTACGCCGGCCTGCTCCCTGAGCGTCCGCATCCCGGCGAGGTCGGCCGCCGGGAGGGGTTCCTCGATCCAGAGCACGCCGAGCTCGCGCAGCTCGTCGGCGACGCGCCGGACCGTCGGCAGGTCAAGCGCAAGCGAGATGTCGCCCGGCATCCGCCACCACTGGTTGAGGTCGACCATGATCGCGAGGTCGTCCCCCGCAGCCTCGCGGGCGGCGCGGACGGCGGCGAGCCCGGCCGCCGGGTTCTCGCGGCCGATCCTGATCTTGACCGCGCGGAATCCAGCCTCGCGGGCACCGAGGACGGCATCGGCGCGCTCGGCCGCGCTGCGTGACTCGCCGAACGAGGCGTAGCAGGCCATCGTGGCCAGCGCGGCGCCGAAGAGAGTGGCCACCGGCTGGCCGCAGGCCTTGCCCGCGATGTCCCACAGCGCGGCCTCCAGCGGCCAGTACCGGCCAGCATGGAACGCGATCGTCTCAAGGACGCGGACATGACTGGCGATCTGGAGCGGGTCACGGCCGATGAACAGGTCCGCATAGTCGGCGAAGCCGCTCATAGTGTCGCCGGAGCCGTAGCCCGTGATGCCCTCGTCGGTGCGGACCCGGACCAGTGTCGCGTCGAAATGCGTGCGCGGAACCGGGTCCCATGCGGCCAGGAAGGGCGGGTCGAGCGGAAACCTCAGCCGCTCGATCTCGACCGCCGTGATTTTCACTGCGCGTGCCTGACCTGGACACGACGAGTTTTGCCACATCGTTGCGGTGCTTTGGACACAAAACTAGGCTAAGGCCCAGTTAGCCAGGTCCGCACGGCCGGGCCTGGCATTCGGCAGGGAGGCAGCGTGACGCGGTACCTGCTCAGGCGTGTGGGCCTCGCTATCGTAACTTTGTGGATTCTCAGCGTTATCGTCTTCTTCGCCGGCCAGATACTGCCAGGTGATCCGGCCCGCGCCACACTCGGGCCACTGGCCGCGCCGAGCGCGGTCCGGGCGCTTGATCACCAGCTGGGCGTTGACCGCCCGTTGGTTACCCAGTACCTGAGCTGGCTGGGCGGCCTGCTGCACGGCGATATGGGCACCTCCTACGCCTACCAATCTGCAGTCTCGCCGTTCATCCGTGCTGCACTGATCAACTCAGCGAAGCTGGCCGCACTGGCCCTCATCGTCATCATTCCGCTCGGCATCCTGGGTGGTGTCATCGCCGCCCTGAACTACGGCCGACCGATCGACCGGGTGATCTCGCTGTTCGGCTCGTCCGCGGCAACGGTGCCTGAGTTCGTGTCCGGCATCGTGGTCATCGTGGTCTTCGGCGTCGCGCTGAAGGTACTCCCCGTGACCGCCGCGGCGGGCACCGGGGCACCCTTCCTCACCCAGCTCAAGTACCTGATCTTGCCTGCGGTCCCGCTTGTCCTCGTGCTGTTCGGCTATATCGCGCGGATGGCGAGAGCAGGAACCGTCGAGGCGCTCGAATCCGACTATGCGCGCACTGCAACGCTCAAGGGCCTCAAGCGGAGCGTAGTGATCCGCAGGCACGTGCTGCGGAATTCTCTGCTGCCGACGATTACCGTGATCGCTACGCAGACCGGTTATCTCATCGGCGGCCTGGTGATCGTCGAGACGCTCTTCAACTACCAGGGCATCGGCAAGCTGATCTTCAGCGCGGCCACGGCGAAGGACTTCCCGATGCTGGAAGCTGGCGTGCTGACCATCGGCGTGGTGTATATGGTCGCGACCCTAGTCGCCGACATGCTGACGTTTTCGCTGAACCCGCGGCTGCGCGTTGGAGGCTGGAGTGACTGAGGTCGCAGCGGCAGCCCCCGCCGAGATCATCCCCGCCGTGTCCGCGAGGGGCGAGTTGCCGGCCTGGCGGCTGCTGATACGGCGGCCGTCGTTCCTGGTCGGCGCGACGATGCTGCTGTTCTGGGTCGTCTGCGCGCTATTCGGCAACGCCATCGCCCCGCACGATCCGCTGGCGCAGCAGCTGCTGTCCATCAACAAGCCGCCGTCGGCGGCGCACTGGTTCGGCACCGATTCACTGGGCCGGGATGTGCTATCCCGCGTGATCGTCGGAGCCGGGCCGATCCTGACGGTAGCGCCGCTGGCGACACTGCTCGGCACCGTACTCGGTACTGCGCTCGGCCTGGCAATGGGCTACTTTGGCGGGCTGCTTGACGCTCTGGTCAGCCGACTGGTCGAGGCGGTGCTTGCGCTGCCGGCCGTGATCGTTATCTTCTTGTTCATCGTCGCGCTCGGCACGTCGGTCAGCACACTGATCATCGTGATCGGCTTCATCTTCACGCCGCTGATCGCCCGCACCGTCCGCTCGGCGGTGCAGGTCGAGCGCCATCTGGACTACCTATCGTCGGCCCGGCTCCTGGGCGAGCGGCCGATCCGGATCATGTTCGTGGAGATCCTGCCCAACGTCGTGCCGACCGTCGTGGTTGAGTTCACGGTGCGCCTTGGTTACGCCATCTTCGCCGTCGCCACCCTGGCCTTCCTCGGTTTCAGCGTTCAGGTATCCGCGCCGAACTGGGGTTCGGACATCAACTCCAGTTACGGCTTGCTCGGCGCCGGATACTGGTGGGAGACCCTGTTCCCCGCGCTTGCCATCGCGTCCCTGGTGGTTGCGATCAACCTGGTTGCCGACTCGATCCAGCAGGTGGTGTCCGAATGACCGGGGCAGACCAGGCGAGCCACGCTGACCACGCTGGCGCGACAGAAGCCGTCAATGCGCAGCTTGCGGCACCGCCGCTCGCCCTTCAGGTTAGTCATCTGGACGTCACCTACCGGGTCCGTGGCCGTGACCGGCTGGCTCTGCACGACGTCTCATTCGAGATCGGCAGGAACGAGTCGTACGGACTGGTTGGCGAGTCCGGATCGGGCAAGTCCACCGTGGCGCTCGCCCTGACCAGGTACCTCGCAAGGAATGGCCGGGTCAGTGCTGGCTCAATCAGCATCAGCGGCCGCGATCCGCTGGCGATGGACCGATCCGAGCTGCGTGACCTGCGTGCGCGCACCGTCTCGATGGTGTACCAGGAGCCGGGCAAGGCGCTGAACCCCTCGCTCAGGGTTGGCCGGCAGATGGCCGAGGTTTTCCAGGTCGCCGGCTCAGACAAGGCCGAGGCCGCGATGCGGTCGGAGGCGATGCTTCGCAAGGTTCAGATCTCTGACCCGGGCAGGGTGATGGACGCCTATCCGCACCAGCTGTCAGGCGGCATGGCGCAACGGGTGGTCATCGCGATGGCCCTGGCTGCCAACCCGGCGCTGCTTATCCTGGATGAGCCGACCACCGCGCTCGACGCGACCGTCGAGGCCGAGGTGCTTGACCTCGTGGCCGGGCTGCGCGATGAACTTGACACCTCCGTCCTGTTCATCAGCCACAACCTGGCGGTCATCGCCAAAATGTGCGACCGGGTCGGCGTGCTGTACGCGGGCGAACTGATCGAGGAAGGACCAGCGAGCCAGGTCTTCGAACAGCCGAGGCACCCGTACACGGTCGGGCTGCTGCGCTGCATCCCCCGGCATGGCCAGCGCAAGGACCATGGCAGGCTGGACGCGATCCCGGGGTTCCTGCCGCAGCCAGGCCACAAGCTGGCCGGATGTATCTTCGCCCCGCGCTGCCCGATCGCGGTGCAGCAGTGCCGTGATGCGCCGCCGCCTGCCTTCGACGTCGGGCCTGACCGCACCTCTCGCTGCTACCGCCATGACGAGACGAGCGGCCTGCCGCGGAGCACGCCAGCGGATGTCTCGCTGCCCACGCCGCCCACCGCCGCCGATCCCGTGGTGAGGATGCGCAATCTGTCCAAGACCTTCACGTCCAAAGCTGGCCAGGTCGCCGCTCTTGCCGGGGTGGACCTGGACATCGGACGTGGCGAGACCCTGGGCTTGGTAGGCGAGTCAGGCAGTGGCAAGACCACGCTGGCCAGACTGCTGCTCGGCCTGACCGCGGCCGACGAGGGGTCGCAGCTCAGCCTCGACGGCAAGCCACTCGGCCGCGACCTAGCCCACCGCGGCACGGAAGAGCTCAGGGCACTGCAGATCGTGTTCCAGAATCCAGACTCGGCGCTGAACCGGCGGCATACCGTGCGCCGCCTGATCAGCCGCCCGCTGGCCAAGCTCGCCGGGCTCAGCGGCGTTGCCCTGCGCGACCGGCTGGCCAGTCTGGTCGCCTCGGTGCGGATGGAGGAGCGACACCTCGCGCTGCGGCCGAGCCAGCTGTCGGGCGGGCTCAAGCAGCGCGTGGCAATCGCCCGTGCATTCGGCGGCGGTCCCCGGATCGTCGTCTGTGACGAGCCGACGTCGGCGCTGGACGTGTCGGTGCAGGCGGCCATCTTGAACCTGCTGGCTGACCTGCAGGCTAAGGAGCGCGTTACTTACCTGTTCATCTCGCACGACCTGGGCGTCGTGCGCTACCTGTCAGACCGCATCGCGGTGCTGTACCTGGGCCGGATCATGGAGACCGGACCGGCCGAGCGAGTGTTCTCCGGCCCACACCATCCCTATACCGAAGCGCTCCTGTCGGCCGTGCCCAGCCTCGACGGCCAGCGCCGCACGCGGATCAAGCTGGCCGGGGAGATCCCCTCGGCCGCCAACCCCCCGTCCGGCTGCGTTTTCCACACCCGCTGCCCGCGCCGACTCAGCAGTGGCATCTGCGAGTCCACCGAGCCGCCGCTCGCCGAGGTCGAGCCAGGCCACCTGATGAGCTGTCACATCCCGCTTGACGAACTGCGCGTCATGCAGAGTGTTGACGCTTCGGATGACAACACTGCGTCCTAGCCCTACATTCATGTGAATCGGCAGCCGGCACCTCAGCGGTGCCGACCGCCGCTATCAGGAAGGAATCAAACAGTGACCGTTGATCATGCTCGGCTCGATGAATTGCGTGCGGGTCAGGGTGATATCGCGAACCATGTCATCGACGAGTTCGCCGCCGGAAGGCTATCCCGCAGGGATTTCCTCCGGCGTGGTTCCGTCGTCGGGATCTCAATCCCGGTGCTCGGGGCGGTGGTCGCCGCGTGCGGCGGGTCCTCACCCTCCACTTCCACCGGCCCATCCGGTGGGGGAACTAACGCAACGATCAAGGCCGGAATTGTGACGCCCGCCACTTCCATCGATCCGGTCACCGTCGCCGACCAGGGCGGCTTGGACATGCTCGCCCAGGCCGGTGAGTACCTCTGCCTGTCCAACCAGACATTGACCCTGCAACCTGTGATCGCGGAAAAGTGGACGCCCAACTCCGCCGCTGACGTGTGGACGTTCAAGATCCGCAAGGGCGTGAAGTTCCATAACGGCCAGCCGCTTACCGCCGACGACGTCGTGTACACCTACAAGCTGCAGACCAACCCGGCGGGCAAGGGCGCCGCCCTGTCCGCGTTCGGCGGCGTGCTTACGCCAAGCGGGGTGAAGAAGGTTGACGACTACACCGTCGAGTTCCACCTTGAGAGCCCGAACGGCAACTTCCCCTACCTGACGTCGTCAGACAACTACAACATGATCATCATTCCGAACAACTACGACCCAACCAAGTGGGAGAGCTCGTTCCTCGGTACCGGGCCGTTCGTGCTGGACAAGTACACGCCCAAGGTCGGTGCGTCGTTCAAGCGCAACCCGAATTACTGGGGTGCCAAGGCCAAGCCGGCCGCGACGGAGTTCACCTTCTACGCCACCGAGACGCCGTCAGTCCTGGCCCTTACCGGCGGCACCATCGACGTCATCGGGCAATTCACGGTCGCCAATAGCCCGCAGCTGCTGACCGGCAACTACAACGTCATCAAGCTCAAGTCCAGCGCCCACCGCGAGCTATCGATGCGCAACGACCAGGCGCCTTTCACCGACGCACGGGTCCGGCAGGCGATCGCGCTCAGCCTTGACCGCCCGACCATCGTTAAGGCGCTGTTCAAGGGACTTGCCGACCTCGGCAACGACAGCCCGTTCGCCCCGGTTTTCCCGTCAACCAACACGAGCATCGCGCAACGGGCGCAGGACATCGCCAAGGCCAAGTCGCTGCTCTCCGCCGCCGGCCACCCGAATGGCTTCTCCGCTACGCTGACCGGCGAGATCTTCCAGGAGATCCCGCAGTTCGCGCAGATCGTGCAGGCGCAGGCCAAGGCCATCGGCGTCCACCTCACCCTGAAGATCGAGGCGCAGCCTACCTACTACGGCAAGTTCGTGTTCGGCCAGTCGGACTGGCTGGATGCCACGATGAGCCTGGTCGACTACGGTCACCGCGGAGTGCCTAATGTGTTCCTGACTGCGCCGCTGCAGACGATCAACTCCAAGAGCGGCACCGGCGCATGGAACGCTGCGCACTTCAACAACAAGCAGTACGACACGCTGTCCAAGCAGTACATCGCGACGTCAGACTCGTCCTCGCAGCGCTCCATCGCGGGACAGATCGAAACTCTGCTCCTGAACGAGACGCCGGTGATCTATGCGTACTTCTACAACTACCTGACCGCTTCGGCGAAGAACGTGAACGGTGTCTATCCGACCGCAGTTGGTCACCTGTTCCTCAACAACGTGACCAAGGCCTGACGCTAGCTGAGGTCTTACCCAGTCCGTCGGTGGCGGCCGGTCTCCGGCCGCCACCGACCTCTCTTCGGCCGTCCAGGGCCCTCGCGACGTGCCAATCATCCGGATTGTGCCGTTTCAGTCGCATCCAATCCGAAGTCCCGGAAGGGACAGCTTCCCCGGTCGCAGAGCCGTGGAGCTGAGGCGGCGCTGGATCTGTTGGGTCCGAATATGCTGGTAGTTCCCGTGACTGAGCCAGCACCCGCGCACGGGTTCAACGACCGGTCCGGCGGCGCTACCAGGCAGGTGACGATGACATCAGCTGAGAACCAGCAGGACGCGACGCCGGAGCTGCCGCGCGACCAGCCGCCAGCGACCGCCGCTCGCTATGTCCGCCAGCGGTCCAGGCCCAACCGCCCGTACCGCGGCGAGGCACATGGGCACCATCACCGGGATGTCTCCGGCGGCTGGCTGCGGCCCGCGGTGTTCGGGGCTATGGACGGCCTTGTCACCAATGTGTCGCTGATCGCAGGTGTCGGCGGCGCCGGCGTGGCTAGCCGCACGATCGTGCTCACCGGCCTGGCTGGCCTCGCGGCCGGCGCCTTCTCGATGGCGACGGGCGAGTACGTGTCCGTGTCGTCTCAGAATGAACTCGTCGAGGCCGAGGTCACGAAAGAGAGGTACGAGCTCGAGCACAACCCGGAGTCGGAGGCTCGGGAGCTAGCTGCCGTGTTCCGCCACCGGGGCGTGGACGCCGAGCTCGCCGACCGGGTCGCGCGGCAGGTCGGGCGGCGGCCGGAGGAGGCCCTGCGCATGCATGTGCGCGAGGAGCTCGGCGTGGACCATCATGACCTGCCCTCGCCCTACGTCGCGGCTGGTGCCTCGCTCGTCACGTTCGCGGTCGGCGCGCTGATCCCGCTGCTGCCCTTCCTGTTCGGCTTGCACTCGCTGCTGGCCGCGCTCCTGATCGCCGGCGTCGCGGCGTTTATCGGCGGCGGCGCGGTCGCGCGGATCACCGACCGGCCGTTCGTGCGCGGCGCGGTCCGCCAGCTCCTGCTCGCCGCCGTGGCTGCCGGGCTCACGTACGGGATCGGCACCGCAGCCGGCACGGTCATGGGCTAGGGCGCTCGCACCTGAGGCGCCAGGGGCGCGCGCTCAGGCTCCGCTTGCCGACTTGCCGGCCGGCAGCAACGGCCGACCGGCCGCAACAGCCTTACCAGGCGTCGCCGAAGGACTCCTCGGCATGCCCGCCGGACGAGAGCAGCTCAAGGTCGGCCTCGACCATCATGGCGATGAGCTCCTCGAAGGCCATCTTCGGCTCCCAGCCGATGTGCTCCCGAGCCGCTGACGGATCGGCGCACAGCTTGTCGACCTCAGCGGGCCTGATGAAGGCCGCGTCAGTGACGACATGGTCGCGCCAGTCCAGATCGGCCACCTTGAAAGCGTGGTCGAGCAGGTCCTCGACCGAATGCGTCACGCCGGTCCCGATCACGTAATCGACCGGCTCATCCTGGCCGAGCATCAAGTGCATGGCCCGGACATAATCCCCGGCGAAACCCCAGTCCCTGCGAGCCGACAGGTTCCCGAGCCGCAGTTGCCGCTCGTATCCGAGCTTGATCTTGGCGACGCCCAGCGAGATCTTCCTGGTGACGAACTCAGCCCCGCGCCGCGGTGACTCGTGGTTGAACAGGATCCCGGACACCGCGAACATGCCGTACGACTCGCGGTAGTTCTGAGTGAGGAAGTGCCCGTAGGCTTTCGCCACGCCGTACGGGCTGCGCGGGTGGAACGGGGTCTGCTCGGTCTGCGGTGACTCCCTGACCATGCCGAACATCTCCGACGACGAGGCCTGGTAGAACCTGATCTGGCCGCGGCCCGGGCTGCGGGACGCGCTGATGCCGCTACATACCCGAATCGCCTCGAGCACGCGCAGCACGCCGAGTCCGGTGACGTCGGCGGTCAGTTCAGCCTGCTGCCACGACATCGGCACGTACGAGATCGCAGCGAGGTTGTACACCTCGTCGGGCTGCACGCGCTCGACCGCTGAGATCAGGCTCCCCTGGTCGAGCAGGTCGCCCCGGATCAGCCTGACCTCGCCGAGCAGCTGCCTGAGCTGGCGCACCCGCGGATTCTGCTGGCCGCGGACCAGGCCGTAGACCTCATACCCCTGGGTGGCCAGGTACTCGGCCAGATAGGACCCGTCCTGGCCGGTGATGCCGGTGATCAGTGCTCGTCGGGACAGGATTGCCTCCAGGTTCGGTGGCCGGTCACGCCGCAACCAGGCGCTGGGCCGGCTGCGCGCCGGGTTACGGGCCTCGTCGCGGCAGCATATCGGCACGTGGCCGCTGAGGTGACATCTCCGACCGGACCGCCCTATAACGGTTGCCCCAGGTTGTCTGGGGCTGGACCGGTCTGGGACGTGGGATCCCCATCGTGACCGATGGTAATGTCGCTGCGAACAGGGTCAGCGGATCGGCCTCGACCGGCACGCCGCGGCC
>Ga0070707_100004700_pt1 | contig 12794 bp, 9 predicted proteins | sample KBSK5502metaG_FD_65468 | JGI IMG/M metagenome (GOLD analysis project Ga0070707, IMG submission 65468) | Corn, switchgrass and miscanthus rhizosphere microbial communities from Kellogg Biological Station, Michigan, USA - KBS K5-50-2 metaG | ecosystem: Host-associated > Plants > Roots >... | reverse complement strand
AGGACTGTGCGGGACTCTTTCTTTACAACGGTGCCTGCACCGTGGTGCGGATACACCACCTTGTCGCCGACCTTGTACAAGCCGACCCTCCCTTTTCGTCGCTTACATCGCCAGAACGCCGACGGAGTCGAGCCCGTCGGCGACGCGAGCCAGTATACCGAAAGTTGGTCGAAAAGGCCACTATTTCCAGGGATTTTCAACCCTGGCCCAAAAAGCCCTGCTCAGAGCAAACTACTTCGCACCGAGGTTGAGCTAGAGCTGCAGGTACCGATCGACGAGGTTGTGCTCCTGCAGGCGGCGCAGACCCTCGCGAATCTCGCGCGCACGGACGGCGCCTACGCCATCCACCGCCTCCAGGTCCCGCTGCGACGCCCTGAAGATCCCCTCGAGCCCGCCGAGCTCGCCGACGAGCCGCTGGATCACGTTCTCGGGCAAGCGTGGGATATGGGTGAGCACGCGGTAGCCCCTCGGGGCGACGGCGTAGTCCAACGGCGTCGTCGCCGCATACCCAAGTATGGCGAGCAACTCGAACTCGAGGAGGTCCTGGTACGGCAGCTGGGCCAGCGCCTCCAAGCCTTCGGCCACGCGTTCGGCGCCGCCGTCGGCGTGGTAGTCGTAGACGATCGCGGCCTTCTCGGCCGGCACCTCGCTCACGTGCTCCTCGAGCTGCATGCGGATCAGCCGCCCCTCCGATCCGAGCTCCGTGCAGGCGCGCTCGATGTAGTCCGCCATCCGTGTGGTCAGCTCCGCTCGCTGCAGCACGACGAGGACGTCGTCGAGCATGACGGCGTTCTGAAACTCGAGCGCGGTCAGGCGCGTCAGCACGTGGTCGAGGCGCTGACGATAGGTCTCGAGCGTTGCTAGCGCCTGGTTCGTCTTCGCGAGCACGTCGGCGATCGGGTCGAGCTGGTAGCGGCTCTTTCCCAGGAAGACGGTCACGGTCTCGCGCTGCTGCGAGATCGAGATCACGAGCGCCTTCGTCTGCCTTGCGACACGTTCGGCCGTTCGGTGCCGAGTGCCGGTCTCGTTCGACGGGATCGTCGGATCCGGCATCAGCTGAACATTGGCCTGCGCGATCTTTCCGATCGCGGTGTTGACGATGATCGCGCCGTCCATCTTCGCGAGCTCGTAGAGGAGCTGCGGCGTGAAGGCCTGGTCAAGCCGGATCCCGCCGGAGAACATGAACGACAGCTCCGAGGGCTCGCCGATCACGATCAGTGCGCCTTCCCGGGCGCGGATGATGTCGTCGATTCCCTGCCTCAGCGGGGTGCCGGGCGCGATCCGCGAGATGGCCGTCAGGACGCTGGGATCGATACGCGGGTCGAGCTCTGCGGCACTGCGAGGAAAGCCGAGCGGCGCGGCCGGTCTTCGGTCCTGCCTATCTGCCCTCGGATCGGTCGCCATCGAGCCCCGCCCCTATCGCCCTGCCCAGAGTCTCCGCTTCGAGAATGCGTAGTTTGCCACTAGGCGTTCCGGCCGGAGCGACAACCTGCGTGAGGCCGAACTTCGCGCACTCTTCCAGCCGCCGCTCGGCCTGGGTCGCAGCCCGCAGCCGGCCCGTCAGCCCGATCTCGCCGAACGAGGCCGTGCCTTCCTTGACCGGTACTTCGCGCGCAGCCGACGCGATCGCGAGCGCAACGGAGAGGTCGGCGCCCGGCTCGTCGATGCGGACGCCCCCGGCAACGTTGACGAAGACGTCGGCGGCGCCGAGCGCCAGGCGCGCGTGCCGGGAGAGGACGGCGACGATCATCGCCAGCCGCTTTGGGTCGACGCCCGTCGCGACCCGCCGCGGCATGGCGAGGTCGGTCGGAGCCACGAGAGCCTGGATCTCGAGCAGGATCGGACGGGTGCCCTCGAGCGCGCAGGCGACGGCCGAGCCCACCTCCCCTTCCGCGCCCCGTCCGAACAGCTCCGAAGGCTCGGGAACTCCGACAAGGCCGGCGCCGGTCATCTCGAACACTCCGAGCTCGTTCGTCGACCCGAAGCGGTTCTTCACCGCACGCAGTACTCGGTGCGCGTGGTAGCGGTCGCCCTCGAACTGGAGCACGCAGTCGACGAGATGCTCGAGCACGCGCGGGCCGGCGACCGTGCCGTCCTTGGTCACGTGGCCGACGAGGAACGTGGCGACGTGAGACTGCTTGGCAACGCGGAGGAGTCGCGCCGCCGCCTCGCGAACCTGGGCGACCGAGCCCGGCGCAGAGCCGACCTCCGACGAATAGAGCGTCTGCACGGAGTCGACCACGCACACGTCGGGCCGCTCGCGCTCGAGCATCGCGCAGACGGTCTCGAGCTCGGTCTCGGCGAAAATCTCGACAGCCTCCGCGCCGCCCAGTCGGGCGGCCCGGAGGCCAACTTGGGCTGGGGATTCCTCCCCTGTTACGAGCAAGACTCTTCTATCGCTGCTGATCGCGCGCAGCGCGCTCAGCAGCAATGTCGACTTACCGACGCCCGGCTCGCCGCCGACGAGCACGAGCGAGGCCGGTACGAGCCCGCCGCCGAGCACGCGATCGAGCTCGGGGATCCCGGTCGGGATGCGTTCGGCCTCGTCGGCCTCGACGTCGACGAGGCGCAGCAGCGGCTTGACTGAAGCGCCGGCGAGCGTGCCGGCCGACTCCTCGACGAGCGTCCCGAACGCGCCACAGCCCGGACACTTGCCGAACCAGCGCCCGGCGCTGTAGCCGCATTCCGTACACGCGTGATGAAGGGCCGCTTTCGCCATGCTGCCAGTCTAGGAACGGCGCCCGACGTGGTCTGCCCGCCGTCGGTAACGAAAGTGCGCCGATTCGGCCCTCACTTGCCGCCCTGCCTCCGAAGACCGAGACTTCGCAGCGATGGAAATTCCGGAGACACGTTACGCTCGCAGTGGCGACGTTTCGGTTGCGTATCAAGAGTTCGGCGAGGGCCCACCGGACCTCGTCTGGGTTTCGGGAGTGATCTCGAACGTCGAGTATCAGTGGGCAGAGCCCCGGTTCGCGAGCTATCTCAGGCGCATGGGCTCCTTCGCGCGAGTGATCCGCTTCGACAAACGAGGGACGGGCCTCTCCGACGGCGTCGGCGGCGTGCCCACGCTCGAACAGCGAATGGATGACGTTCGCGCAGTGCTCGACGACGCCGGTTCCGAGCGCGCGATCGTCCTCGGCGCGGTCGAAGGCAGCCCCATCGCGATTCTGTTCGCAGCCACCTACCCCGAGCGCACACTCGCGCTCGTCCTTTACGGGTCCTATGTGAAGACCGTTTGGGCGCCGGACTTTCCCTGGGCACCGCGCTTCGAAGACTGGGTGAAGACGATCGACGAAGCAGCGCGCGGCTGGGGAACGCGCGCCTACTGCGACGAGGCAATCGCGAAGCTCGCTCCCTCCGCCGACGAGAGCTTCCGCCGCTTCTGGAGCGCCTACATGCGCTTTGGGGCAAGTCCGGCGGCGGCCGCTGCGCTGATGCGCATGAACATGCAGATCGACGTCCGGGAGATCCTGGGCACGATCCGCGTGCCGACGCTGATCCTGCACCGCCGCCAAGATCCGGTTGTGGACGTCAACCAGAGCCGCTACATGGCCGAGCGGATTCCGGCCGGGCGGTACGTCGAACTGGAGGGTGTCGACCAGGTGCCCTTCGTCGGCGACGCCGAGGCGATCTTGCATGAGGTGGAGGCGTTTGTCAGAGGCGTGCGCGACTCTGCCGAGCCCGATCGAATGCTGGCGACCGTGCTGTTCACAGACATCGTGGACTCCACCAGGCAAGCGGCCGAGCTCGGAGACCAGTACTGGCGCGAGCTGCTCGACGCGCACCGCACCGTTATTCGGGGGCTGCTCGCCCGTTTTCGGGGCAATGAGGTAGACACTGCCGGCGACGGCTTTCTGGCGACTTTCGACGGGCCGGCTCGCGCGGTCGAGTGCGCCTGCGAGGCAGTCGACGCAAGCGTCGAACTCGGATTGGAGCTGCGTGCAGGCCTCCACACAGGAGAATGCGAGGTAGCGAGCGGGCGCGTGACCGGGATCGCCGTCCACATCGGCGCACGTGTCGCTGCGGAGGCTGGAGCCGGCGAGGTCGTCGTCTCGCAAACCGTCAAGGACCTCGTAGCCGGCTCGCAGCTCGCGTTCGCCGAGCGAGGCGTGGTCGAGCTGAAGGGCGTACCTGGGGAGTGGCGGCTCTTCACCGTCGCGCGCTAGCCCGGACCCTAGTTCTTCAGTAAGGCCTCCGTGCCGTCTTTGTGACGAAATTCTGGAACCCGCTTTCGGTCTCATCTGTTGTCTCTACTGTTAACAGAGAACCGACAGGCAGGAGGAGCCATGAGCGGAATTTCTCGAAGCAAGCGACGCAAGGGGTTAACCCTCGCTTTCGTCGCGGCGATCTCGTCCGCAGGCGCGTTGACAATCTTGGGCACCTTCGGCGCCCACGGGGCGGTACCCAGAACGGGGCCGCTCAGCGTCCACGCGGGGCTGCAGAAATCGCCGGGAACATTTGTGCGAGGCGACGGCCTCTTCACCGGGAGTGGAGCTCGGAGCCAGCTCGGCGCAAGCGTCTCAGGCGCCATGATCGGCCCGCTTTCCCCCGTCGCCGTCCGTTCGAGCGACGGCAAGCTTGTCGCGTACAACACCTGGCAAGAGCTGAGGGCGGTCGACGCTGATCAGTCCTTCTCGGGACAGGGGATCGCCGACGGCGACGCGCTGGGAATTCCCTCGCTGAGGGTCCACGACGACGCCGGCAAGGACCTTCTGCTCGCTCGCGGCGCCTACTCGGCGGCCTGGCGACACGACGGAGCGATCGCCTTCGTCGAGGGCGTCGACCCGAGCTTTCGGGCCGATCGCACCTATACAGGGCAGGTTGTCGTGCGGCGCGGTATCCACGGCCCCGACATCGCTTGGACGACCGAGCCGGCCCACTACGTCGTCTATTCGTGGGCCGGCGACCGGTTGATCTTCTACCGAATCGGGCTAGCCGAAAAGGCCGAGCTGTTGGTCGCGGACGGGCCCGGAAGGATCCGCCGGCTCGCAGACGGCAGCGCGATCGCGCTCAGCCCCGATGCGACTCGCATCGCCGTCCTCAGCCAGCACGCGACGAACGTGCGCGTGCTCGATGTCGCCACGGGGAGCGAGCAGTCGTGGCTCGACGTGACGACGGCGACGCCACCGCTCGCCTGGCTTGCCTACTCGGGCTCATGGGTGGGAGACCACGTCGTTGCGCCCGCGAGCGCCGGGTTGGCGGTGCTCCACGTCGGCTCACGCTCGCTGGAGCTCGAACAGGTGCTCAGCCTCGACCACGCGGACTTCCCGGTCGGCGTCCAGGAGCCGCGTTTCGTCGACGCCGACGGCAACGAGATCACCGCGACGGCCGACATCCCGCCGGCAAAAAGCACTGCAGGAGTCTCGTTTTTCCTGCAGTGCCACCGCATCGCCAGAACCTGCGAGCGCGGAGAACCCGCACCGGCGAAGGACTGGTTGCGCTTGGTCGATGGCACAGCCGCCGCGAAGGAAGGAGGTCACTGATGAAAGTCCGAGCTGCAATTGCCGCGGCGGTCCTGGCGGTCACGCTGATGATTCCGGCGAACGCGTTCGCGTACCTGACCTGGTTCGAGTTCACGCGCCAGTCGAATATCTCCTCGACGCTGACGATGGCCTGGCAGTACGGGCCCGGCTACTACGGCACGCAAAGCTGGCGGGCGGGTTCCGGCGTCTCGACCGACGCCTGCTGGATCGGCCACGGCTGGTTGCCGACCGGCTATTACGACCTGAAGGGCCACTGGGACAACTACAACGGCGCGATCGCGGGCCGCGTGTTCTACCTCCAGAACAAGCCGTGCTGGAACGGCACGTGGCGCACGGAGCTCTTCGTCCACTCGGAGGAGACCGCCGGCCAGGGCCAGTACTGCCCGACCGCCGGCGACGATCCGTACTGCTGGGAGGGCGACTATGACTACTACTCGAACGGGTGCATCAAGGTCTCCCGGGCGGCCTATCCAAGCGACCTACGGCTCGTGCACGACGGTTGGCACGGAAAGAGCGGCGACTACCGCCACGGTTACTTCACGATCAACAACTGGCTCTACGTCCGCGGCTGAGCCGGCGCAAGTCCCTCTCCCCAGAGGAAAGCGAGGCGGCGGCCTCGAGCCGCCGTTTCGCTACTCGTCGTCTGAGTGGTTGTGGTCGTCTTCGTCCGCCGAGTCGCTGGGCTTCTCGGGCGGGACGGTCACCTTCTCCGGCGTGATCTCGCCGGGAATCACGGTGATGTCGACCTCGTCCTCGTCCTTGCGCTCGACGAGGATCGTCGAGCCGGGCTCGAGCGAGCGGCCGAGGACGAAGTCCGCGAGCGGGTCCTCGATGTAGCGCTGGATCGCGCGGCGCAGCGGCCGGGCGCCCATCGCGGGGTCGTAACCCTTCTCGACCAGCAGCTCCTTCGCCTCGTTGGTGAGCTCGATCGCCACCTCGTGCTCGCCCATCTGCTCGCGCAGGCGGCGCAGCACCAGGTCGACGATCGTCGTGATCTCTTCCTTGCTCAGCTTGTGGAAGACGATCACCTCATCGATGCGGTTGAGCAGCTCGGGGCGGAAGACCTTCTTGAGCTCCCCGAGGACGCGCTCCTTCATGTCCTCGTAGGAGAGACCGCTCTCGTCGCCGATCGAGAAGCCGAGCGTCTGGTTCTTCGAGATCGTGCCGGCGCCGATGTTCGAGGTCATGATCACGATCGTGTTCCGGAAGTCGACCTTGCGGCCCTGGGCGTCGGTCAGCCTCCCGTCCTCCAGGATCTGGAGCAGGATGTTGAAGACGTCGGGGTGCGCCTTCTCGATCTCGTCGAGCAGGACGACCGAGTAGGGCTTGCGGCGCACGGCCTCCGTGAGCTGGCCGCCCTCGTCGTAGCCGATGTAGCCTGGCGGCGAGCCGACGAGCCGGGACACGGAGTGCTTCTCCATGTACTCCGACATGTCGACCTGGATCATCGCGTCCTCGTCGCCGAACAGGAACTCGGCGAGCGTGCGCGCGAGCTCGGTCTTCCCGACGCCTGACGGCCCGAGGAAGATGAACGACCCTGTCGGGCGCTTGGGGTCCTTGATGCCCGCGCGCGCGCGCCGGATCGACTTGGAGACGGCAATGATCGCCTCCTCCTGGCCGATCACTCGCTTGTGGAGCTCGTCCTCCATCCGGATCAGCTTCTGCGACTCGGCCTCGGTCAGCTTGAAGACCGGGATGCCCGTCCACATCGAGACGATGTCGGCGATCTCCTCCTCGCCGATCTCGGGCTGCTCCTCGGTGCCCTCCGAGTTGCGCCAGTTCTCTTCGAGCTCGCGCTTCTTCTGCGTCAGCTTGCGCTCCTTGTCGCGCAGCGAAGCGGCCTTCTCGAACTCCTGGGACTCGATTGCCTCTTCCTTGTCCTTGCGAACCTTCTCGATCTCGTCCTCGAGCTCGCGGTAGCGAGGCGGCGCGCTCATCGTCTTGATGCGCATCCGCGAAGCGGCCTCGTCGATCAGGTCGATGGCCTTGTCCGGCAGGTGGCGATCCTGGATGTAGCGGTCGGCGAGGGTCGCTGAGGCACGCAACGCGTCATCGGTGATCTTGCAGCGGTGGTGCGCCTCGTAGCGGTCGCGCAGGCCGCGCAGGATCTGAACGGTATCGTCGACCGACGGCTCTTCGACCCGGATCTGCTGGAAGCGCCGCTCGAGCGCGGCGTCGCGCTCGAGGTACTTGCGGTACTCATCCAGGGTGGTCGCGCCGATCGTCTGCAGCTCGCCGCGCGCAAGCGCCGGCTTCAGGATCGAAGCGGCGTCGATCGCGCCCTCGGCCGCACCGGCGCCGACGAGGTTATGGAGCTCGTCGATGAACAGGATGATGTCGCCGCGCTGGGTGATCTCCTTCATCACCTTCTTGAGGCGCTCCTCGAACTCGCCGCGGTACTTGGAGCCCGCGACCAGGGCGGCGAGGTCGAGCGTGTAGATCTGCTTTCCCTTCAGGAGCTCGGGTACCTCGTTGCCGGAGATGCGCGCGGCCAAGCCTTCGACGACGGCAGTCTTACCGACGCCGGGCTCGCCGATCAGGACGGGGTTGTTCTTCGTCCGGCGCGAAAGAATCTGCATCACGCGCTCGATCTCAGTCTGGCGGCCGACGACCGGGTCGAGCTTCGCCTCGGCGGCGAGCTTCGTCAGGTTGCGGCCGAACTGGTCGAGCAGCTTCGAGCTCTTCGACTTCTCGCCCGGGGCGCCGCCGGGGCCGCCTTGCTGGCGCCGGCCCGGGCCGGACAGCATGCGGATGATCTCGTTGCGAATCTTCTCGGCGTCGGCGTCGAAGTCGAGCAGGATCCGTGCCGCGACTCCTTCGTTCTCGCGGACGAGCCCGAGCAGAATGTGCTCGGTCCCGATGTAGTTGTGCCCCAGCGACAGCGCCTCGCGGAGCGCCAGCTCCAAGACCTTCTTCGCGCGCGGGGTGAACGGGATCTGGCCGGTCGTGACCTCGTCGCCCTGGCCGACGATCCGGGCGACCTGCGCGCGCACCTCCTCGACGGTGATGTCGAGCGACTCGAGGACGCGGGCCGCAAGCCCTTCCTCCTCACGCAAAAGACCGAGCAGGATGTGCTCGGTGCCGATGTAGTTGTGCTTGAGCGCGCGCGCCTCGTCCTGGGCCAGGACGACCACTTGGCGGGCTCTTTCGGTGAAACGTTCGAACACGTATTCCCTCTCTCGGCTTCCGGGACCCTACGCCTTAGCGCCCGCCCACTGTAGCGAACCCGTCGGGGGCCCCCGAGGGGCCTGCGGAGAGGCTTTACGGATCCGTTACCAGGGCTGAAGAGAGGCCTGAAAAACGCAGCGATTCACCGCTGCGAAGAACCGGATTCCTTAACCAACGATCGTCGGCGACCCGCGCCCACCCGTAGTCTCTGCGTAATGAAAGCCGAACGGCGGCAGACGGCTCTGATCACCGGCGGCGCCGGGTTCATCGGCTCCCACCTGGCCGAGCTTCTGCTCGACGGTGACTGGGAGGTGTACGCGCTGGACGACCTCTCAACCGGAAACGAATCGAACATCGAGCGGCTCCGCGACCGGCCCGACTTTCACCTTGTCGTCGACTCCGTCCTCTCACCCTCCGTCGTCAGCGAGCTCACGCACAGGTGCGACGTCGTCTTCCACCTGGCGGCTGCCGTGGGGGTTCGGCTGATCGTCGAGCAGCCGGTCCACACGATGGTCACGAACGTGCAGGGCACCGAGACGGTGCTCGAATACTGCAACCGCTTCGGCAAGCGCGTGCTCGTCGCCTCGAGCTCGGAGGTCTATGGCGATCACCGCACCAAACAGCCACTCTCGGAGAACGACCGCCGGGTCTATGGGCCGACGACTGAAAAGCGCTGGTTGTACGCCGACTCGAAGGCGATGGACGAGCACCTCGCACTCGCCTATCACCAGGCGCGTGACCTGGATTGCGTGATCGCTCGGCTGTTCAACACGGTCGGCCCCCGCCAGAGCGGCCAGTACGGGATGGTGATCCCGCGCTTCGTCGCGCGGGCGCTGGCCGGCGCTCCCCTAGAGGTTCACGGCGACGGCAGCCAGACGAGGTCCTTCTGCCATGTTAAGGACACCATCCGCGCCCTCAAGAGCTTGATGGAGGCGGACGGCCTCTCGGGAGAGATTCTCAATGTCGGCGCAACCGAGCGGATCCGGATCCTCGATCTGGCGGCCAGGATCATCGACATGACGGGATCGAGCTCGGAGATCGTGTTCGTGCCGTACGACGAGGTCTACGGGCTCGGCATCGAGGACACGCTGCACCGCGAGCCGTCGATCGAAAAAATCGGACGCGCGATTGGCTGGCGTCCGACGTGCAACCTCGACCGAATCCTCACCGACGTGATCGAACACGTTCGCGCCACGCCCGCGTCCGAGGTGGCGTCACCAGGCTAGCGCTCCCGTAGCGCCGGAAAGAGCACCACGTCGCGGATGTTGTCTCGGCCCGCCAGGACCATCGTCAGGCGGTCGATGCCGAGCCCGACCCCGCCCGTCGGCGGCATCCCGTAGGCGAGCGCCTCGACGTAATCGGGATCGCCCGGCTCGCCGCCGGCCTGGGCGGCCTGCTGCTCGAAGCGCGCCGCCTGCTCGGCGGGGTCGTTCAGCTCGGAGAACGCGTTGCCAAGCTCTGTCCCGCCGACGAAGTATTCGAACCGCTCGACGATCGCCGGATCCTCGTCGGTCGTGCGGGCGAACGGCGAGAGCTCGACCGGATAGTCGTGGAGAATCGTCGGCTCGATCATGGCCGGCTCGACGAAGTGGCTGAGCGCGTGGTCGACGAGCTGGGCCCAGCTCTCGTCGTGCGAGGTGTCGACGCCGCGTTCGTGCAGACGCGAGCGCAGCTCGTCGGGATCGCGCGTCCAGAGCCCGTGCTCCTCGAGCGCGTCAACGAGCTTCGTGCGGCGCCAGGGGGCGTTCAGGTCGACTTCGTGCCCGCGGTAGGTCACCTTCGTGCCGCCAGTCGTTTCCCGAGCCACGCTTTCGATCAGCTGCTCGACCCGCTCCATCTGGTCGCGATAGTCGGTGTAGGCCTCGTACCACTCGAGCATCGTGAACTCGGGCACGTGCTTGTAGGAAAGGCCCTCGTTGCGGAAGTCCTTGCCTAGCTCGTAGACCTTCTCCAGCCCGCCGACGATCAACCGCTTGAGGTAAAGCTCGGTCGCGATCCGCAGGTAGTAGTCGGCATCGAGGGCGTTGTAGTGCGTCACGAAGGGCTCCGCGAAGCCACCGCCGTAGAGGGGTTGCAGGACAGGCGTCTCGACCTCGAGGAAGCCCTGGTCGTCGAGGTGGTGCCGGACGGCGGCCACGATCCGGGTGCGCAGCTCGAAGTCCGCGCGCGTCTCCTCGTTCATCAACAGGTCGAGGTAGCGCTGGCGGTAGCGCGTCTCGACGTCGGTGACCCCATGGAACGTGTCGGGAAGAGGCCGCTGGATCTTCGCGAGCAGCTCCAGCTCGTCGACCGCCAGTGACGGCTCTCCGCGCTTTGCGCGTGCCGGCGAGCCGGTGGCACCGACGATGTCGCCCAGATCGAGGTGGATCGGCCCGGTGCGGCTCGTGTCGCAGAGGAGCTGGATGCGCCCCGAACGGTCGACGAGGTCGATGAAGACGAGCTTTCCCATCTCGCGACGGGCGATCACTCGACCGGCGATGCGGCGTTTTTCGCCGGCCTCACCGCCCGGCTCGAGCTTCTCCGCCTCGGCCCGGACCGCGGCGATGCCGTCTCGGTCGGGAAATCGCTTGGGCAGGCCCATGGCCGCGCGAGCCTAACGAGCTTGCCGTTGTGACGGTTTCGGCACGGACCGGCCACTCACCCGTCGGGCTTTTGGAAATAGGATCGAACGTGGGCGGGCGTGGTGGGAACCCGGGTTGTCGCGCGTGAACGTTTAGCGTGGCCCGGCGATGGCATCCGGGCCGGTCCCGTTCATCGACGGTCACAACGACGTCCTGCTCGCCCTCCGCCTCGCGGGTGACGGGGCCAGGCCGTTTCTCGCGAGACGCTCGGAGGGCCATCTCGACCTCGAGCGCGCACGCGAGGGCGGGTTCGCGGCCGGCTTCTTTGCCGTCTTCGTGCTGCCTGAAACCGAGGAGGAGCGCGCCGCAACGCAGATCCCGAATCGCAAGCCGCCGTACGCGCTGCCGCTTTGCCGGGTCGATCCCGACCGAATACGCGGCACGTGAGGCCGGCACGATCGTCGACCTGCTCGACGAGCTCGCGGTGAGTGGCGAAGTGCGCGTGGCGGGCTCGGCCCCCGACGTCCAGGCCGGGCTCGGCAACCTTGCGGAGCTCTACGAGCGCGGGCCGCGCTCCGTCGGTCTCGTCTGGAGCCGGCCGAGGCGTCCCGTTTCGCTTTCCGTCAACGCCGGACGTCGGCGACCGACTGACGGCCCCAGGCCGGCGCCTTGTCGCCGCGTGCAACAGGCTCGGGATCCTGATCGACCTTTCTCACCTCAACGAGCGAGGCTTATGGGACGTCGCCGCGCTGTCGGAGGCGCCGCTCATCGCCAGCCACTCGAACGCCCACGCGCTCTCGGCGAACTCACGCAACCTCACCGATCCGCAGCTCGACGAGATCGGCCGCTCCGGTGGCCTCGTCGCGTCACCTACCACGCCAGCATGCTGACCGAGGTCGGATGCAGGACATCGCGAAGCTTGCCCACGGCAACTGGCTTCGCGTTCTCCGTGAGACCTGGTCCGACTAATCGCAAGACGCTCTTCACTACTACCGGGCGCCGTCCCTTCAGTCGGGTTTAGCGGCCGTGCCGCACAGGTCGGCACGGCCTCTTAGACGGCATCGCAAGCGACGCCTACGCGGCCTTGATCTCGAGGATCTTGTACTTCATCGAGCCACGGGGCGCGGTCACCTCGACCGTCTCGCCCTTCTTGTGGCCGATGATCGCCTTGCCGACCGGCGACTCGTTCGAGAGCTTGTTCTGCGCAGGGTTCGCCTCGGCCGAGCCGACGATGTGGTATTCGACCGTCTGCTTGGCCGTCACGTCGCGCAGCTTGACCTTCGAGCCGACCGAGACCACGTCCTTGGCGACGTCTTTCTTGTTGATCACCTTTGCGTCTCGGAGCCGTTCCTCGAGCAGCGCGATCCGGTGCTCGAGCAACGCCTGCTCGTTCTTGGCGTCGTCGTACTCGGCGTTCTCGGCAATGTCGCCGAATTCGCGAGCGATCCGGATCCGGTCCGCGACCTCGCGCCGTTTGTCGTTTGAGAGGTACTCGATCTCCTCTTGGAGCTTCTTGTATCCCTCTGGAGTAAGGATGACTTCCTTCACAACTTGCCCTTTCCGAAAGAAAAGCGCGGCGCTA
>Ga0070707_100004697_pt1 | contig 12796 bp, 10 predicted proteins | sample KBSK5502metaG_FD_65468 | JGI IMG/M metagenome (GOLD analysis project Ga0070707, IMG submission 65468) | Corn, switchgrass and miscanthus rhizosphere microbial communities from Kellogg Biological Station, Michigan, USA - KBS K5-50-2 metaG | ecosystem: Host-associated > Plants > Roots >... | reverse complement strand
TCGTACGTCAGGTTCTTTCGCATGCGCTCTTCGCGTGAGAGGCGACCAACGTGAATGCCCGGATTGTATTTGCTGATATACATCGAGCGCGTGCCGAAGGATTCAACCTCTTTGGTGAACGCCGTGTCGATCCCGCTGATAATCGAGGCAATCAGCATCACCGTCACGACCCCGATGATTACTCCAATGATTGTCAGGAACGAGCGCAGCTTGTTGGCTCGCAAAGTAGCCAGGGCCAACCAAAGATTCTCTAAGATATCCGAGCGGAATATTTTCATAAGCGACTCCTGCTCTCAAAAAACATTGAAAATTGAAAAATGCAAACTGAAAATTTCAAATCGTCGCAGCCATTGTTCAAATTTGCATTTTTCGATTCTCAATTCTCATTTTGCAATTATGTTTCAGCGCGAAGCGCTTCAATCGGATCCAAACGGGCCGCTTTCCATGCCGGCACAATTCCGGAAATGATCCCCATCCCTCCCGAAGCCGCGAGGGCCCCGAGAATCGCAAAAATCGAAAGATAGGTGGGGAAGAAAGTGGCAGTAACAACCTTGCCTACAACCCAGGCCAGAAATATTCCCACGGCGCCTCCGATTGTCGCCAACGTGACGGCTTCAAACAGGAATTGCTTGAGGATGTCGAGCTTGCGGGCCCCCAGGGATTTGCGCAGCCCGATCTCTTTGGTTCTCTCCGTGACAGAAACGAGCATGATATTCATGATCACGATGGCCCCAACCACGAGCGCGATAAAAGGGACAGCGATCGCTACAATAAAGACTGTGCCAAAGATACGATCACGAAGGCCCGTGATTGCATCGGGTGTCACGATGCCGAAGTTGTCCTTCTCGTTGGGTGCCAGTTTGCGACGCGCGCGCATCAGAAATCTGGCTTCTTCAACTGTATCACTGAAACCCTCATCACTCTTTGACGTGGCCGTAAAGTACAGCGAGCGTCGCCCAATCAACGGGCCGAAATCCAGATGATAAGTTTTCAGCGGAATTACGATGAAACTGTCCTGCGGAATTCCGAAGACAGTTCCCTTGACGGCCTCGATCCCGATGATGCGGTAGGGCAGGCCACGTATGTCGATCTCTCCGTTGATGGCATTGCCGCCCGGGAATAACTTCGACGCGATGTCAGCGCCAACGTACGCGACGCGCGCGGCGCCGTCGGCCTCAGTGTCTGAAAAGAAGCGGCCATCGGCGATGGTCCGATTGTCGATGTCGGCTGTGTTTGCCGTCACCCCACTAACGAAAACATCCTCGAGTATCTGATCGCCCCGTTTGATTAACGCCGGAGTGCCGCGTGCCTTGGCGCCGATTTTTGCTATCAGCGCTGAGCGCTGCTTGATGAAATCATAATCGTCGAGCGTCAACTCTTTGTTGCGCCGTTGCGCGGCGGCAATCGTGTCGGTGTCTTTAAAATCTTCGAATGGATTGAAGCGCTGAATGGAGAATGATTTGGCGCCGATGTTCGCTATCTTTTCGTCGATGTAGACGTTGAAGCCCTGGATGAGCGATACGACCGTAACAAACGCGGTGACTCCTACGATCATGCCCAGCAGGGTCAGGGCCGAACGCAGCTTATGCGCCCAGATCGCGGCAAACGCGACTTTAAGGATTTCGATTAGCTTCACTGAGGTAATTATACGGGTGAAGAGGGTTTTTGGTTACCGGCGAGCGGAAAAAGAGCAGTGTCTTACTGTGGCTTCCGATCTTGAACAGCACGAGCATTCCCGGGCCAGGCTAACGTCGGCGGTACAACTGCCGGTATTCGTTCGGAGTGAGATTAAAGCGCGACTTGAAGACTTTGTTGAAGTGGCTTTGGTCCGCAAAACCTGCGTGAGCGGCAATCTGGCTCAGTGGTCTGTCAGTGTTCAGTATTTGCCGGCAGGCAGATTCAACCCGCAAGCGACGCACGTACTCGCCAACTGTGCTGTGGACTCTTTGACGAAACACCCGCGAAAGGTGGGCCGGATGAACACCCGCGATTTTCGCGACCTGCGTCAGGGTAAAGGATTCGGCAAAATTGTCGTGCAGAAAATCTTTCGCTACCTCCAGCCACTTGGGGGAATCTTTTTCGCCGCCGTGCGTGCCGGCTCGCGATGCTTCGGCCAGCATTTCCAGAATAAGTCCTTCGATTTCGAGGGCTGAGATCGCGTCGATGCGTCTCAATTCCTGCCGCAGACGTGCTCCCAGCCACGAAACCGTTTCCGAGCGGCAACTCGAAGGAGAATCCAGGACAGTGGATCGCCGTCGGATGTCGGCAAGTTTGTTGAAGCTGAAATGCACGCTCAGGATCTTGACCGGACTCTCGTATAAAACCGCGTGTGATTCCTCCGGAGGGTGAAGGATGACGGTCGGGCCCTGGCGTGCGTAAGTCTTGCGGCCCACGGCCTCGCGATAGTTTCCGGATGAAACAAAGCTGAAAGAGGCCAATCGATGCGAGTGCCGAGGCTGGCTCAGTCCGGCCGGATAGATGTCTTCCCTGAGTCTGAAGTCATCGGTCGCCCAGATCGTTTCCGCGTGGCCGCGCCTGTCAGTTGAGGAATCAAGAAAGTCGCCCATCGCTCGTTGCTCTCCCGTTTACGCCGCGCTTATTCCCACCTTAGTGACTCAATCGGATCCAGCCGGGCCGCTTTCCACGCCGGCCAAAGTCCGAAAACAATTCCGACCCCGGCTGAGATGCCCACGCCGACGCCAATCGCCCAGGCCGGTACATAAGCGGGCAGCGGCGAATACTTGTTAACCAGCAGGCTAAACAACTCACCGATGGCGAGTCCGAGCAATCCGCCAATCGCCGTTAACACAACTGCTTCAATCAGAAACTGCCAGAGGATATTGGTGCGCGTGGCCCCGACGGCTTTACGTAATCCGATCTCTTTCGTTCGCTCGGTCACCGACACGAGCATGATGTTCATAACGCCGATGCCACCGATCATCAAAGCCACAAACGAGATTGCCGTCAACACCAGATACGTGGCGCCGGTCAGCTGATTGTAGACATCCAGCAGAGCGTCCTGTGACGAAATGCCGAAATTGTTGGGCGCCCCAGGCGGCACCCGGCGTTGACGCCGCAGTACATCGGTCATTTCGTCGATCGCTGACTTTACATACGCGCGCGAAACCGGGCGCACGATTATTGCTGAGATAATTTCCGGAAATTCAATGTCCGGATAGTATTTTTCAAACGTCGTAATCGGTATGTAGATCGAGTTGTCCCGTGATTGCCCCAGGATACTGCCCAGCGGTTCCATTACTCCAACCACATAAAACGGCCGTCCCGCGATTTTTATTTCTTTGCCGAGCGGATCTTCCGAAACGAAAAGAGCCTTCACAAGGTCCTGACCCAACACACAAATATTGGTGCGCTGCTCGACGTCCAAATCCGTGACATAACGTCCGCGCCCAACATAGCTTGAAGTGGTAAATTCGTGATAGGAAGTGACTCCAATCAGAATCGGCGTGTCACTTTGCTTGTCGGCATAGCGAGCGGTCTCGTTAATCTTGCGATAGAACGGAGAGACGCCAACGATCGATGGTGCTTCGCGCCGGATGGCGTCGGCGTCTTCGATGGTGAGTTCCTTGCGGTGAATTTCTTCCGAAGTTGGTTGATGGCCGATGCTGGGATCGAACTTCGTCGCCCAAATGGTGTTGGAACCAAGAGATTCGATTTGCGCGGCGAACGCTTTGTTCAATCCCTGGATAATCCCGACCATGAAGATCACTGTGATTACGCCCACACTGACGCCGAGGATCGTCAGCGACGAGCGCAGCTTGTTCGCGCGCACCGTGTCAAACGCCATGACGGCGGATTCTTTGACGTCGATGAAATTCATAGTGCAATAATCCGCAGATTACGCAGATTTCACAAACTCAACCCTGGATAAAGATCACAGAATCCTAACCGAGTCCCATTTTCCCTCTGTGCAATCTGTGTAATCTGCGGACACTTACTCTGCCCTCAGCGCCTCGATCGGATCCAAACGCGACGCCCGCCACGCCGGCCAGAGGCCGCTGATAACGCCCACGATTGATGATACTCCTACTCCCAGCACAGCCGACCAGATGCTGAAGAGCAAAGGAAAGCCGATTGCCAGGGCGATCAACCAGGCTGTGCCGAACCCAGTCAAAACGCCGAAGGCGCCGCCGATCGCTGTGACCATCACCGCCTCAATCAGAAACTGGGTCATGATGTCTTTGCGCCGCGCGCCGACAGCTTTGCGAATGCCGATCTCCTTCGTTCGTTCGGTTACTGAAACCAACATGATGTTCATGACCACGATGCCGCCCACGACGAGCGAAATCGCCGCCACGCCAATAGTCACGAGATAGATATTCGACGTCGCGCTTGCATACAGATTCAAAAACACATCCTCTGTCTCCAGCGCAAAGCCGTCGTCCGCGTCTTTGAATGTCTTGCCGCGCCGGTTACGCATCACGGCGCGGACCTGGTCTTCAGCAGTTTCCAGTTGATCGGCCGACTGCGTTTGCACAAAAACAACGAGCGCTCCCGAAGTGTTGAAAGCGCCACGGGCGACATTCAACCCATAATCTTTTTTGTAGGTCGCGAACGGAATGAAGATTCGTTCGTCGCGCGAGATGCCAAAAATTTTCCCCAGCGGTTGCAGTACCCCCACTATTCGATACCGATGTCCGCCGGCCCAGAGATCCTGGCCCACCGCCTGTTCGGGCGATTCATAGGGAAAGAAATTGGTAATAATGTCAGAGCCCACAACACAGACGCTTTGCCCCGAATTGCCTTCGGTCTCGCTCCAAAAGCGACCCGCGTTAATCGTCACAGCATCGATCTCGAACATTGCCGTGGGCGCGATGGCGCGGAGGGCGACGGTGTCGGCTTTTTGATTGCCTCGCTTGACCGGAACGGCGTCATTAGCAGCCAGACCGGCGCGCCAACAAGTGTTGCACAGCCGAAAGATCGCCTGGGCGTCATCTTCGGTAATGTCCTTACGCCTATTGAACTTAATGAAGTCTTCGCGTGAAGTAATCACGCGGGGACGCTTCGAGATAGTGAAAACGGTCGAACCCTGCGAAGAAAAGGTTTGCGCGACGGTCTGATCCAGCCCTTTGATGATGGTTACGACGGCGATTACGGCCGTCACACCGACGACAATTCCTATCAGCGTCAGGCCGGTGCGCAATTTGTTTTGGCGCAGACTGCCGAGGGCAACCAGGAAAGCTTCCCAAACTGCGATAATTCGGAAAAAGGGCAGGGAACGAAGTCTTGCCGGAAGAGCGATCCGTCTCTCCGCAGGAGGTTCGAGCGGTGGATTTAGAGAGTTGCTGCGGGGGAACATCGCAGCCCCCTATCTAATCTGTTCGTCTTTTTCGATCAGCCCGTCGCGAATCGAAATGACGCGATGCGCGCGAGCGGCAATGTCATGCTCGTGCGTAACGAGGATGATAGTGTTGCCTTCTTCGTGAAGCTTCTCGAAGAGGTTCATGATGTCGTAACTCGTGTGTGTATCTAGGGCGCCGGTGGGCTCATCCGCCAGCAGAATCGAAGGATGGTTCACCAGGGCGCGGGCAATCGCGACGCGCTGCCGCTGTCCACCGGAAAGTTCATTCGGCCGGTGCATCATGCGATCGACCAGATCGACTTCGGTCAAGGCCTGCTTGGCCATCTCGCGACGTTTGCCGCCGGGAATGCCCCCGTAAATCAATGGCAGCTCGACGTTGTGCAGGGCGGTCGCTCGCGCCAGCAGGTTGAAAGTCTGAAACACAAAGCCTACTTCCTGGTTGCGAATGCGGGCCAGCTCGTCGTCGTCCATCTCTGAGACATTCTTGCCGTTGAGCCAGTAGTCTCCCTGCGAAGGCGTGTCGAGACACCCAATCAAATTCATGAGCGTCGATTTGCCCGAACCTGACGGACCGGTGATGGCAACATACTCGCCGCGATGCACTTCGAACGAAACGCCATGGAGCGCGTGTACCTTTTCCGCGCCCATGTCGTACGTCTTCCAAATGTTCTGCATGCCTATGAGCACGTCTGCCTTGCCATCTGACGATGGCAATTTAGACTTGGCGAACACGCCTGCAGACTCCTGTGATGTAGCGACCGTGGCCTCGGTCATCAGCTGCCTCCACCTGAGTTACTGTTAGCGTCAGGCTTGCGGGTTTGTTTCTTCACCTTGTCGCCGGCTTTGAGTGTTTTCAGAACTCGGCTGGGACCAGTGATGACTTCCATTCCGGCGCCCAGTCCACTCACTACTTCAATGTCCGATTCGCCGGTAATACCCGTAGTCACTTCGATAAACTTCACTTTGCCGTCTTTCTCAAGAATGTAAACGCCTTTCTGTTCCTTCGGCTTTTCGCCCGACGGTGGCGGCGCGCTGCTGGCTATCGACGGGCCGGGTGAAGGCCCCGGCGCCGCTTTTTCGACAATGGCCTGCAACGGCACGGCAATCACGTTGTTCTTGGTCTTGGTGGTAACGGTTGCGGTGGCGCTCATGCCCGGACGCAGCTTTTCTTTCACTTCGTCGGTCATATCTCTGAGTTCCAGAGTAACCTTGAATTCCTTTGCTTCCTGCACATTCACGCGATTCGAAAGTCCGCCCTGCGTGTCCGATTTGGCAATGGCCAGCGGGTTCTTTTGCGTGACCACGGCCCTGACTTCTTTCTCGCCGAGGGCATCAACTTTAACTTTGGCTTCCTGGCCGACGTCGACGCTCGCGATTTCAGTTTCATCAACGTTTACTTCAATGTTGATTGTCGTCATGTCGGCAATCGTCATCAGCGGAGTCGATGAAAGTTGGGAAACCGCAAACTCACCGACCCGGGTGGGGATGTCGGCGACCACGCCGTTGAGCGGTGAATACTGAGTTGCTTTTTCGCGCTGGCTGGACTGGCCACGCAAAAAAGCCTGTTGCTGGTTCGCGCGCTGCTCGCTGCTCTTGACCTGAATCTGGGCGCTCTTGACCGCCTCCTTCTGCTGGTCGCGGCGAGCAATTGCTTCGTCGACAGACTTTTTTGTGACTTCAAGATTGGCTTTGGCGGTGTCGAGCGCAATTTTCGCCTGATCGAATCTATCTTTTGCAGCGTCATATTCTGCCCGGGAAGACACGCCTGACTCGATCATGTCCGTGGCGCGCTTGAGTTCGCGCTGGGCCGCGTTCAGGTCAATCTGCGCCCTGCTGACGTTGGTTTGCGAAGACACGACCTGCTGTCGCGCCGTAGCTACCGACACATCCGCGGCCGAGAGAGACTGTTGCGCCTGTGATACTGAACTGCGGGCGTTCTGCACGTCGCTGAGTGACGCCTGGGTGGCTGCCCATTGAGCTTCCTGGCTGGACTGCAATTGCGTGGGATCGATCCGCACCAGCGCCTGGTTCTGTTTCACGATATCGCCTGGATTGACGTAAATCTCCAGGATTCGGCCGGGCACTTCGCTGGTCAGCTTGATATAGCGAATCGGGCGTATCTCGCCTGAGGCGGTGACGGTCGATTTCAATTCGGGGCGAATTTCGACTTTTACGGTGGTTACTTCGGGCTCGTCCTTGCGCGTGGCGAGGACACTGATAATGACGACCAGCAGCAGCACGACGAGCGCCGACACACCGATAATAATTTTCTTTTTTCTACTAAGGGCCATTGGGGTCTCAATTTCCTTATCTAAATTTCGCCGGGTTTAGGATCTTTGGCCAGATTAGATGCCGACACTCCGGAATAGTTCACGGCCAGAGATGTTTTTACGAAGAACGACTACGCCTGGTTTCATAGAAATCCGTGAGCATAAGGAATTATAGACGAAACGAGTGAGACTTCCGAAGTCACCAGAAATCCTGCAATCCTGGTCGCCTGGCCTGCTTTCCGGTGATGGTGCAGTTTGAAATGCCGGCGCATCTTGCGCATGGTTTACGGGCGTAAGGCCCGGGCCATCTCGGCAAACGGCATCACGACCGTCATTCCGGCAGGTTTTGCGCAGCAGAGGCAGTCAAAGTGCGTTGGCGCGCCCTGTCGTTTCGCGTTAAGATATTTCGTGCGCGCATGAATTGAGCCGCCGCCCCGATGTCGATGATCGTCTGCGAGAGATGTAATACTGAGAACTTGGATGGATCGCGCTTTTGCGACGTGTGCGGCGCAGCACTTTGGATGGCCGGAAAATCAGGGAAATTGCCCAACGCACCGGGAAATGGCTCGAACGGAAGCGCGCACAAACCGGCGGCGAGTTTGGTTCCCAGCGGCGCGCACCATCTATCTGGAGAACATAAAGCGGTCGTCGCTTTTGAGGCGGGCCCTGCAACGCATGCCAGTTTAGTGATCGAGCGCGGTGTTTCGGCGGGCAAAAAGTTCCCTTTAAGCAGCGCCGAATCAAGCATTGGGCGTTGGGACGCAGATGGCGGCGTGTTTCCTGACGTTGATTTGGATTCTGACGATCCTGAGGCTAAAGTTTCGCGGCGGCACGCGCGAATTTCGCTCAGCGGCGGGAATTATCTGATTGAAGATTTAGGATCGACGAACGGGACGTTTATTAATCGCGGTCGACGGCTTGCGCCCGGTGATCGTCATCCGTTGAAGGATGGTGATGAGATCATCGTGGGTAAGACGTTTCTGCGGTTTCGAGTCGCGAAATAAGTTATTACAGACGGTTGGTTTGCGATCGCGGCGCAAGTTGACGGCTTGTGCTACTTAGCCTCATGACCCTGTGCTGTAAATGTGGCGCGAACGTCGGGCCGGATGAAAACTTTTGTGGAGTTTGCGGCACGCGTCAGGTTCGAGACGACAGCGCTCTCGCGCCGGGTATAGCTGTGGACAATGAACCGCCGAGCATAGCCTCGCACGGTGAAGGTTCGCAGCTCTCTCAAAGTTTCGATGGCGAAAGAACGTTGGAACCTTCGCAAAATAATTCTACACCTTCGGCCCGCGGCACCGGAGATCTAAACGAAGACTTCTCTTCGAAAACCTCACGTGCTGACCAGGTTCCCGATCGACGCCCCAAGCCAAAGGCGCTCGGTGCCGGAAAGGTCTTGAATAACCGCTACGAGATCGTCCGTCGCATAGGCGGCGGAGGCATGGGCGCAGTTTACCTGGCGAAGGACCGCAACCTGGGCGAAGTGCCGCGAGCGGTTAAAGAAATGATCGAGTCGCATCTCGATGATTCGCAGCATGAAAAAGCGATTGCCGACTTCAAGCGCGAATCGCTGTTGCTGACGGAACTCGAACATCCGTCAATCCCAACGGTCTATGACTATTTTTACGACGATGCGTCCGAACGATTTTACCTGGTGATGAAATTCATCCCCGGTAGTGACCTCGCATCGCGCCTGCGCGGCACGACCGGTGGGCGGATAGACGAACTGACCGTCACCGATTGGGGAGCGCAGATCGCCGACGTGCTGCACTATCTGCACACGCGGCCGCAGCCCATCATCTACCGTGATTTGAAGCCCGCGAACCTGATGCTGGACAGCAATCTCAATCGCATCATGCTGATCGACTTCGGGATTGCACGTTGGGTTAACAAGAAAGAGAAAGGTGTGACGGCAGTTGGCACCATGGGTTACGCGCCGCCGGAATTGTTCGGAGGCCACGCGGATCCGCGGGTGGACATTTACAGTTTGGGCGCGACCATGTTTCACCTGCTGACGGGTTCTGACCCGCAGGACAATCCGCTGCTGATTTTTGATTTCACCAAGAATCCGCGACCGCGCCAAATTAATCCGGCGCTTTCCACTGAGATGGAACGGCTGTTGATTCGGACCGTCGAATACAAACCTGAGCATCGCTTTCAGACGGGGGCTGAGTTGCGCGATGCCCTGCACGCGCATCTGGAGAAGTTGCGGTCGGGCCAGGTCAGCTATGGCCTGCAGGCGGGTGAGTTGGGTGGCGACACCGTGGCCGTGGCGATCGTCTTCTGCGGGTTCTGCGGTGGTCGCATCGCTGCCGATGACATCTTTTGCGCGCACTGCGGATCGAGACAGCCTCTTGCCGGAGTGGATTCCAGTTCGGGGCTGGTGGCTCGGGCCACCGCCAAACTTGTCGTGGCCGGCACCACCGAGCTTGATGCATCATTCAACCTGCAAAAGGACAGCAACCTGGTTGGGCGAACAGATCCGCTTTCGAACATTTTTCCGGAGATTGATCTGTCTCGATTCGATCCGCAGACTAAAGTGTCCCGTCGCCATGCCCGCATTTGGCGCGAAGGCGAATCCTTCCTGGTGGAAGATTTGGGTTCAGTCAACGGCACGGTGATCAATGATATTATTCGACTCGAACCGCGACAGCCACGCGCTCTGGACAGTGGCGACCGCATAAAACTCGGAGAGACGACACTGCATTTCCTGATTGGCTGAAAGGATTTTTGATTTACGATTCTTGATTTTTGATTCGATTCAATTGAGCTAATCGCAAATCAAAAATCTCAAATCAAAAATCAAATTTGGTTCCCCTATGACGGCTAACATCGAGACTACCAAGCTGCCTTCGATAGCCACCGGCCACCGAAGCGAGCGCGCCCGGGTTCGTTACCGTGCGCCGTTCGCTCTTCGCTGCGGAGCCTTGTTAATTGACTATATCGTGCTTGCACTCATTATGACCTTCAGTACCATGATCGCCCGCTTGATTGGTGGCGGCGCGCGCATGGCCGGAGGAACTGCGGAGAAGGTGGGTATCGTTCTAACTTTGGTGGTTGCGGTCCTTGATCTTGGCCTGCTGGCCGGCTTAACGGGAAGATCGATTGGCAAGTGGACCACCGGGTTGCGGATCGAACGAATCGGTGGGGGCCCGCCCGGAATTCTGCGCGCCTGCCTGCGTCACTTTATCGGCTATCCTCTGTCACTGTTGCCGTTTGGCCTTGGATTTCTGATCGTAACGGTCAGTTCCAGCGGCAGGTCGCTGCATGATTTGATTGCCGGAACAATTGTTGTGAGAAGAAATCAGGTGGTCGTAGTCCCCGCGCAGCGTTCCCGGGGTTGAGTTGAATCAACATCACCCATGGCTGAGTTAATCGTCAAATATCCGGATCGGGCTGCCGAACATTTTCAGATTAGTCGCTTGCGCATTACGATCGGGCGCTCGGCGCGAAACGATTTGTGTATCCCGGATCCTTTCGCCTCGCGCGTCCATGCCGAAGTGCGCAGCGAAGGCGACGAATACTTCTTACAAGATCTGGGGTCGGCCAACGGAACCCTGTACAACGGTTCGATAGTTGACGCCCAGATCAATCTTTCGCGCGGCGGCCGCATTCAAATCGGCGAGACGGAAATCATTTTCAATGACAGTCCGTTCCCGCTGAGCAGCGGCGCCACGATGATTACCGACAATTCGCAATCAATTCCGGAAGCCACGATCGCCCTATCGTCGGCTGACCGCACTACTTCCGGGTTGTTTGAGGCCATCGAAGGCGCGCGCACCCAGGAAGACTCGGCGCCGCACATGGCCAGGCAGAGCGATTTGCTGGCTTTGATTAGTAAGGTGGGCGTCGCGCTCCTGGCTTCAGTAACGCTGACTGAGACGCTCGAGCAAATTGTGACGCTGGTGTTTGAAGCAGTGCCTGCCGATCGCTGCATGATCATGATGCGCGATGCGAAGAGTCCCGAGTTGAAGGTCGCCGTGGCGCGGCTTCGCGATCGGGCCGGCGAAGTGGGCGAGATTCGGATTAGCCGGTCCGTCATTGACGAAGTGGTCACCAATGGCAAGTCGGTTTTGACTTCCGACGCGCAGGCCGATCCGCGCTTCGCCGGGGGCACCGTGATGCTGCAGGGCGTGCGCTCGGTCCTCGCGGTTCCCCTGGGAGTCGGCGCCAACGTTTTTGGAATCATCTATGCGGATTCGCCTTTATCGGACGCTCGTTTCACCGAAGATCATTTGAAAGTTCTGACGACCTTGTCTTCGGTCGCGGCGATTCGCGTGGAGAACGCGCGCCTGACTGAAGAGCAGATGGAGCGCGAGCGGTTGGAACGCGAACAGCAAGTCGCCAGCGAAATCCAGCAAAGATTTCTGCCGGCCGCGGCTCCGCTCGTCGAGGGTTACGAATTGCAGGGCATCAGCTTCCCCTGTTACGAAATCGGCGGTGATTATTACGATTTCATTCAACGCGAAGACGGCAACATGGTGGTGGCCCTCGGTGACGTCTCGGGCAAGGGAACAGCGGCGGCGCTTTTGATGTCCTCGCTGCACGCGGCCATCCACGCGCAGGCGGACACTCACGATTCGATCGTTGCGACGATTCAAGCAGTCAATAAATATTTGACTGAGAGCATACCGCCGAATCGATTCGTGACGCTCTTCTATGCTGAGCTTAATCCTGAACTCGGACGGCTGACGTTCCTCAATGCGGGTCACAATCCGCCGCTGATTGTGCACGCGGGCGGGACCATGGAGCAGTTGGCCTCCGGCGGCTTGCCGCTGGGAATCATGGCCGACGCGGAATTTCGCGAGGGGCGCACCCAACTTCACCACGGTGACGTTCTGGTGATTTATTCAGACGGTGTTTCAGAAGCTGTGAATCCGGCGGGCGAAGAGTTTGGGCCAACAAGACTATACGAGGTAGTGGCGCGTAACCTTGACGCTTCAGCGAGCGGCATACGCGACAGAATCGAATCCGCATTGACGAAGTTTTGCCAGGGCACACCCGCGGCGGACGACATCACGCTCGTGATCGTCAAGCGCCTCGCTGAAGCGGCGGATGTGGCTACGCCGGCGGCCGGCTAGAAAGTTTGAAGTTCCGACCTGCGCCGGCGCCAGCCGGTTCCAAATTACCTTCCTCACCATTGATTATCGAATTTGAGAGACCCGGAAAGAGGTGCCTTGATCAAGGCCATAACTTGTTGAAAAAG
>Ga0070707_100004691_pt1 | contig 12809 bp, 12 predicted proteins | sample KBSK5502metaG_FD_65468 | JGI IMG/M metagenome (GOLD analysis project Ga0070707, IMG submission 65468) | Corn, switchgrass and miscanthus rhizosphere microbial communities from Kellogg Biological Station, Michigan, USA - KBS K5-50-2 metaG | ecosystem: Host-associated > Plants > Roots >... | reverse complement strand
CCGGTAGGTGGCGTTCTCGGACAGGCTGAGCAGCGCGACGTGGGCAGTGGCCGGGAACCCGAATGGCTCGAGTGCAGCCCTGGCGAACGGGTCATAGCCGCGGAGCACGGCTTCCTGCGAGTTGTCCGTGACGCTCACTGGTCCCGCCCCTCGATGCTGCCAAGCAGCCGCTCGATCTCGGCCGCGGCGGTGGTCACGCCGGCCGTGGTTCCCGCGATGTAGAGGCGGCCCGACGCGCCGATCATGGTCACGTCCACGAGCGTGTTCTCCGGCGCGGCCGTCTCGGCCTCGTTCGCTGCCACGGCGGCGAACAGGGCCGGGGTCATCTCGCACACCAGCAGCGACTGACCTGGCAGCAGCATCGACGCCTGGCGCGACCTATTGATGATCACGGCCTGCTGGTCGGTGACATCGGTGATGATGTCGATGTACCGCAACACCGGCCTGAGCTGATCAGACGCGCTCCGGCCGATCCCGGCCAGGATTGCCTGCCCGGCCCGCTGGACGGCCGACGCCTCGGGCGAGTGCACCTCGAGCACACCGAACTGCCGCTCCACGAACAGAATCCCTGGCTCGACCGACGGCTCGGCCCGCAGTGCGAGATCGGTGACCCGCTCGATCGCGAGGCCCGGTGCGACCTCGACGATCAGCGCGTGATCACCTTCGGCCGCCGGATAGCCGCGCGCTCTGGTCGGCGTGCCGAGGTAGGCGGCGAACTGCCGTCGCAGGCCCGCGATCGGCAGGTAGACCCGGAGTTCGGTGGTCGAGGTTCGCGTCACTCAGAGACCACGAAATGCTTGCCGAGCTCCCCATGCGGGCGCGGGATCACGTGTACCGAGATCAGCTCGCCGACGCTCGACGCGGTCTCGGCGCCCGCCTCGGTCGCAGCCTTCACCGCACCGACGTCACCGTTGATGATCACTGCCACGAGCCCATCGCCAACCTCCTGGCGCCCGACAATCACAACGTTCGCCGCCTTCACCATTGCGTCGGCGGCTGCGAGAGCGGCGACGTACCCTTTGGTCTCGATCATGCCGAGCGCGTTCTGTGCCATGACAATTTCCTCTCTTCTGATTTTGGCCTAACGGGACGCACGGGCCGATCCCGGCTCCTTCTTGGATTTGCCGCCCGGGGTTTTCCCAGCTGCCCGCCGGGCTGGGCTGGCTGCCGTGGACGGCTCGTCGATCGAGCCGATGATGAGCGCGTCGACCGGGGGCCGGTCAGGCAGCCAGCCGGATGCCACCGAGCCCTGCGCGATCAGTACGCGCTCGCCGGGACCGCTGCCCAGCACGTCGAACGCGACGAGGCGATCACCCGATCCCACGACTTCGATCTCGAGGAAGGCCCCATTCGGCAGGCCGTCGATCCGCTTGGTTGACCAGATGTTGCCGACGACCGTTCCCTGCAACATCACCGCTCCTTTTCGATCGGGACTCCGAGCGCCCTGGCCTTATCTTTGGCCAGCGGAGTCAGCACAGCGCGCGGCCCGAGCACGAGGCGGGCGCCCGCCTTCGCGGCAGCGGCGACGACCCGCTCGGTGACGGCGCCCTTGTCAACCCGGTGCGCGGCGGCGGGTCCGGCCGTGGCAGGCCCGGCCAGTGCAAACCTGACCCGCCCCGCAATCAGGTCGCGCCTGAGCTTGGGGTTGTCGGCTAGCTTGAGCACTCGAAGCGCGAATGCGTGCAGGTCGTCGTCCGTATTAATCCGGACGGTCCATGGCCCGGAATCGCGGCCGGACTCGCCACCGACCGCTGGGGCAGAATCAGGCGGCGGTACCTTCCCGACCACCTCAGCAAGGACCTCCTTGACCAGCAGCCTGAGCTGGTCGGTGCTCAGCGCTCCGAGTCCGTCGTCCACGGCGCTCACTCCGGCTCGCCGAGCAGGGCGGTGACGGCCTCGGCCGCCTGCCGCACGTCGTCTTCGCGTCCCGACAGGTAGACCCGCCCGGTGGCACCGATCATCCGGTAGTCGACGAGCTTGATCTGCGCCGCCTTTTCCGCCTCGTTCGTGGCCAGGATCGCGTACGAAGCCGGCTGCAGCTCGAGCACGAACAGCGATTCACCCGGCAGCACCATCGAGCCGAGCTTGTTCCTGTTCACCAGGAACGCATGCTGGCCGTCGACGCTGGTGATCGTCCGCGACGCCAGCACCTTCGGCCTCGTGGCCGACGTGGCATCGACACCGAGTGCAGCCAGCACGGAGCTGCTCGCGGCCTTCACCGCCGCTGTTCCGCCATGCAGCAGCAGATAGCCGAACTGCCGCTCGACGACCAGGATGCCGGCCTGCACGTCGGCCTCCTTGAGCGCAACGTCGGTCAGCGGCTCGATGTCCAGGCCCGGCGCGATCTCGATGACCTGGGCCGCGACGTTGAGCCTTGGCAGCCTGCCGCGCACCCAGGTGCCCAGGTAGCACATGGTCTGCGGCTGAAGCTGGTCGAGGAAGATGAAGGAGCGCAGCTCGGCCATCGGCTAGCCGCCCGTCAGCTGGGAGAGCTCTTCGATGATCATCGCTCGGAGCTGGTCACGGACCGAGTCGGGCAGCGTCCCGCCGGCCGAACCGGGACCCGTCGCGCCGCGGCGCGGAGGGCTGGCCGTCGGCTGGCCACGGCCCTGCAGCGCCTCGGCGGGGTCGCCCTGGCTCTCGGGCGGCAGGTTGGACGCACGTGGGTAGGCGGGCACCCGAGCCGGCGGGCGATGCCAGGGCTCGATGCCGGCGAAGTCAGCGAACGGCACGCCGGGATCGGAGTTGTAGGCGACCCTGGTCCAGTTGACCAGGTGCCGCGGTTCCAGGTTCTCGCCGATCGAGCTGCGCCCGGCGAAGCCGGTGCCGAGGGTCATCGACAGGGCCAGGTTGGTGTCCATCCCGGCGCTGCCGGTGCTGTTCGACGCGTTGACTGCTACCCGGAGCACCGGTACCCGGACGCCATACCGCGTGATGACCTCCGGGTCCTGGCTGTGAATGGCCGCCGAGTGCCCGGCCCCGCCGATCCGCACGACGGCGCGCGCGGCCTCGACCCCGCGCTCGGCGGTCGGCACCGTAACGACGCCGAGCACAGGCGACAGCTTTTCCCGGCAGAACGGCTCCTCGGGGACGACCAGGTCAACCGGGGCCAGCAGCAGCCTCGTCCGCGGCGGCACCCTGATTCCGGCCTGATCGGCGATCCATGCCGCGTCCTTGCCGATGGCGTCGCCGTTCAGCAGGCCGTCGGGGAACAGGTAGGCGCGCAGCCGGTCCCGGCCCGCGTCGTCGAGCACGACGGCACCCTGGCGCTGCATCTCGCGCACCAGCCGCTCGCGCACGCTGTCGACGACGACCAGCACGGACTCATTGGTGCACAGCACCGAGTTGTCGAAGGCCTTGCTGTCGGTGATCAGCCGCGCGGCGGCGGCGATGTCGGCGGTCGGGTCGACCAGGACGGGAACATTGCCGGGTCCGACGCCGAGTGCCGGGTTGCCTGACCGGTAGGCGGCGCGCACCATCGCGGTGCCGCCAGTCGCCACGATCACGTCGGTGACGGGATCGGACATCAGCGTCTCGACGAGCGCGACGGTCGGGTGCTCCACGACCTGGACGGCGCCGTCCGGCGCGCCGGCCGACTCGGCCACCTCGGCGAGCAGCCTGGCAGCGTCCGCGCAGCAGGCCCTGGCCATCGGATGCGGGCTGACCACGATCGCGTTCCTGGTCAGCAGTGCCAGGATGACCTTGAAGAAGACGCTGCACACGGGATTGGTCGACGGCGTCAGCGCCAGGATGACGCCTGCCGGCCGGGGTATCGAGACGATTTTCGCGGCTGGGTCGATCCGCGGGCTGACGAGGTCCTCGTCCCTGTACCGCTCGAGCAAGCCGAGCGAGCAGGCCTGGTTCTTGAGGATCTTGTGCTCGACCACGCCGAACCCGGTTTCCTTGACCGCCCAGTCCGCGTAGCGGGCGGACTCGGCGTGCGCGGCCCTGGCGACCTCTTCGGCGATCCGGAGCACGGTGTCGCGGTCATAGTCGGCGAATGCGCCGGCGGCCCAGTGCGCCCTGGCGAGCGTCTGCCGCGCCTGGTGCGCGGCGCTGGCCCCGTCGCCGACCCGCGGACCCGCACCGGCCGGGTCGGCCGGCTGCGAGGAAGCGCCCTGGCGGGTGCCGGTCGCCTTGGTACTCATCGCCTGCTCCCTGCGCGGGCGGGGCGCCTGACGGAGCCCCGGACCTCTGTATGGGCCCTGGCGATACCGGCCTCGGTGCGGTCGAGCAGCTCCTCGCACAATTCCGGTGTCATCAGCAGCCCCGGCTTAAACTGGAGCACCCTGGGATCAAGAGTCGAGAAGATCGCCCAGACGCCGGCCCGGTACAGGTGGCGCATCACGTACTTCGCCCCCTCCGGGTGGTCGAACTCCAGGCCCATCACCACGCCGTTCTGCCTGATCCCGATGAACCAGTCCGGGTAGCTGGCCTGGATCTCGCGCAGCCCGGCGCCGATCAGGTCGGCGATGTAAGCCACCATCGACCTCGTCTCCGGCCGCCCGCAGATCTCCAGCGTCTTCAGCGCCGCGACGCAGCCGAGCTCGGCTCCGCCGAAGCTCGAGATGTGCGCGAATCCGTCCTCGGTCAGCCAGCCCGCGTTCTCCTCGCTGACCAGAACTGCGGCGATCGGGTACATCCCGCCCGACAGCCCCTTGCCGGTAACGAGGATGTCCGGCTCGATCCCGTGCTTGGTCACGGCCCACATCTCGCCGGTCCGCATCAGCCCGGTCTGCACCTCGTCGGCGATGTACAAGGTGCCGTGCTTTACGCACAGCGCCTTGACCGACTCGAGGTAGCCGGGCTCGGGTAGCGGGAAGCCGTAGGTCGCCGGAATCGTCTCCATGATCACGGCCGCGACGTCCCCGGCGGCGAGCGCCGCGGCCATCGCGTCCAGGTCGTTGAACGGGACCTGGCTGAACTCCTCGGGGCGGTCGGACAGGAAGATCCTGGCGAACCGGTCATCCCCCGTGGCCACGGCCAGGCCGGTATGGCCGTGATACGCCTTGATGATCGAGACGATCTTGCGGCGCTGGGTCGCGTGCCTGGCGGTCTTCAGCGCGATGTCGATGGCCTCGCCGCCCCCGCTGCCGTAAACCACCTTGGTCAGGTTCGGCGGCGCAGTCCTGATCAGTGCCTCGGCCAGGGCCGCCCGCGCGCTGGACGGGAAGTGGTGATTGCCGATGTCGAACGAGCGCATGCCCGTCGTGATGGCTTCGACGAGCTCGGCGTTGCGGTGCCCGAGATTGAAGGTGCCGCCGTTGAGGTGCACGTCGATCAGGCGCAGCCCGGACATGTCCCAGATGAAATAGCCCTCGCGCCGGTCGATGACCAGGTCGACGCCGGTCTCGCTCCAGAAGTCGGTCTTCCCAGGGTTCCAGAACTCCCTGGACTTCTCCAGGACCTCGGCCTTGGACTCCACACTGAACACGTCGTAGTCGTGCATTGCCCTGCCTTCGCCCTGCGCCGCACCGCCCGGCACGAGCCCTGGAGCCACCGAGCCGCGCGCCGAACCCATACCAGACCGAATCATGTATCGGTCTGACCCATTAGTCAAGAGTTTCAGCGAACCAGAGCGAACCTATTGTCATGCTCGATTTGACCATGTTACGGTCGGGGTCCGGTGAGGCGAGGTCAGCGCCGATGATGCCGCTACGCTGCGCGGCCGTCGGCCGTTAGCACGATCGCCCAGCCGGGACATGCCAACCGCTTTTGGTGTGTCTAGGAGGGGTACGGCGGTCGTCATGGTCCGACCAGAAGCATCGCCCGTCAAGTTCCGGGCCGAGCAGGCCCGCATCGCCGCATCCGGGCGACCCCTCGTCATTTCCACCCGCCGATCCCCGGGCCAGCCGCGGCCCGGCGACGGTAACTCGTGCCCGCCAATCGGCGCTCGGCACGGGGCTAATCCCTGACGGGAGGCTGGCTGTATGTCAGATACCCAAGCACCGCCCGGCACCGGCGGCGAGTCCGCCGGAGCAGGTTTTGTCAGTACGACCGGTCTGGCCGAGAGCGTCGACATTTCCGGCCGCGAGGACGTCCATAAGCTCAAGAAGCACGCCGTCGGCCTGGCCGGCGTGCTCTTTCTGACGGTGACCGGATCGGCCCCGATCTCGGCGATGCTGTTCAACACGCCGATCGTGGTCGGTTATGGCGAGGGCGTCGGGGCGCCGGCGGCGTTCCTCTTCGCCACCGTTGTGCTCACCATCTTCTCGGTCGGTTATGTCGCGATGGCCAGGGAGAAGACCACGGCCGGCGGCTTTTACTCCTATATCAGCTATGGCCTTGGGCGCGAGGTGGGGATCGGCGCCGGGTATGGCTCGGTACTCGCCTACTCGGTCTTCGAGGCTTCGCTGGCCGGTGGTTTCGCCTACTTCCTCAACCTCAAGCTTGCCGATTTCGGGATCAATGTGAGCTGGCCCTGGCTCGCCCTCGGCATGGTGCTGCTGATCTCGATCCTGACCTACTTCGACGTCAGGCTGTCGACCGTCATCCTTGCCGCCGGCCTGATCACCGAGGTCGTGATGCTGGTGGTCTTCGACGGCTTCATGTTCGCGCACGGCCACATCCCCGCCGCCGCGATCAACCCGGTGAACGCGTTCAAGGCGCTGGCGGCGAGCGGCTCGGGAAGCAGCGCGATCGCCGCGGGGGCGATCGGGGTCGGGCTGTTCTTCGCGTTCTGGTCCTGGGTCGGGTTCGAAATGGCCCCGAACTACGGCGAGGAGTCCAGGAACCCGAAGCGGAACGTGCCGCGGGCGTTGTACATCTCGGTGATCGGCCTGGGCATCTTCTACATCCTGACCTCGTGGGCACCGTTCGCCGGCTACTCCTCGGCCAACGCCGCGGCGCACCAGGCCCAGACCGACGCGGCGCACTACTACCTGACCCCGGCCCACAACATCGCGGGTCATTGGGTCAGCTCGATCCTCAGCTACCTGATCATCACCGGCTCGTTCGCCTGCGGGATGGCGTTCCACAACACCACGGCCAGGTACGGGTACTCCCTGGGCCGCGAGGGGCTGCTCCCCCGGGCGCTCGGCAGGACGCACCCCAGGTACAAGAGCCCGTTCGTGGCCTCGATCGTGCAGACTGTCATCGCCGCGCTGATTGTGATCGGGTTCGCCGTTTTCACCGGGACCGGCGATCCCGCCAGCCAGGCCTACCTGCAGCTCTACGGCCTGATGGCGGTGATGGGCGTGATCGTCATCCTGTCGGTCCAGGCCCTGGTCTCGCTCAGCATCTTCATGTACTTCGAGCGGCACCCGGACCTGAGCGGGCACTGGTGGAAGACGAGGCTGGCGCCGGCGCTCTCCTTCGTGTCCCAGGCCTTCGTCGTGTTCCTGCTCTTCGACAACATCAAGTTCCTCGGCAGCGGTTATAGCTACGCGAACTGGCTAGGGCCGATTGACGCGATCGTCGTGGGCGGCGGCATCGTCTACGCGTTCTACCTCAGGTTCCGGAACCGGGAGAAGTACGAGTCCGCCGGGCGGCTGATCAACGAGGGACTGTAGGCACCGGCTTTCCTGGTTCTGTCCGGCCGCCCGGCCGGACAGAACCAGGCCTTGGGCTGGCTCAGCCGGCGTGGCGGGCGGCCGCACGGCCGCCCGCCACGCACCGGACCTGACCGATCATCGGGGGAACCAGACATGGGCTACGTGATCGGCGCGGACATCGGCTCGCAGAGCGTCAAGGCTCTGCTGCTCGATCCCGGCGGCCGCGAGGTCGCATCCGCTGGCCAGGGCGCCGCGATGAGCCATCCGGCCAGCGGGTGGGCCGAGCAGGACCCGGCCCAGTGGCGAGACGGCCTGGCCGCGGCCGTCCGCCAGCTGATCGCCGCCTCGGGCATCGCGCCGGCTGAGGTCACCCATCTGGGCCTGGCCTCGCAGGTGGACGGCGTCGTGCCGGTCGACCGGTCGCTCCGGCCGATCAGGCCGGCGATCATCTGGCTCGACCGGCGGGCCGCCGATCAGGCGAACACGCTGGCGGCCAAGATCGGCGCCGATGCCATCTTCGCGACCACCGGGCTCAACGCCGACTCCTCGCACATCGCACCCAAGATCATGTGGCTGCGCGAGCACGAGCCATGGACGTACCGGGCGGCCCTCTCCTTCCCGCCCGCCGGCGGGTACCTGCTCGGCTGGCTCACCGGCACGATCGCGCAGGACCACGCCAACGCCTCCTCGACCCTGCTCTACGACATCAGCTCGGGCACGTGGGATGAGGCCATGCTGGATGCCTCGGGTATCGATCCAGGCACGCTTGCCCCGATCAGGCCCGCCGGCGAGATCGCTGCCACCCTGACCGCGGAGGCCGCCGCCGCCCTGGGGCTCGACCGGCGCTGCGCCGTGGTCGTGGGAACCGGCGACGAGCACGGGGCCTGCGTCGGCGCGGGCGCGATCGAGGCTGGCCTGGTCGCGGACGTCACCGGGACTGCCGAGCCGGTCGCGGTCACGGCGCCCGGCCCGGTGTTCGACGCCGAGCGGGTTGTCGAGACGCACGCGCACGCCATCACCGGCCTGCTGCTGGTGGAGAACCCGGGCTTCGTCTCCGGCGGCTGCACGCTCTGGTGCGGCGAGAACATTCTGGGTACCGACCAGGCTGGACTGTTCGTGCAGGCCGCGCTGGCGCGGCCCGGCTCGGACGGCGTGCTGTTCCTGCCCGCATTGTCGGGCGCGACGGTGCCGAGATGGAACGACAGGATGCGCGGCGTCTTCGCCGGCCTGTCGATGAACCACGGTCGCGCCGAGCTTGCCCGCTCAGTCATCGAGGGCTGCACGTTCGCGCTGCGCGATGTGCTCGGCCGGCTAGACGCACTCGGCCTAGCCGGAGAGGAGATCAGGGTGCTCGGCGGCGGCGCCCGCAGCGAACTGTGGCTGCAGATCAAGGCGGACGTCACGGGCCGCCGGGTACAGCCGGTGCTCTCGGCCGAGCCTACGGCGGCCGGGGCGGCCATCCTGGCCGGCGTGGCCGCTGGCACGTTCGGCGACGCGGCCGAGGCGGTCGCCCGGACGGTCAGGCTGGCGCCGCGCTGCTACCTGCCCGATCCGCGCACCCGCGACATCTACGCTGAGCGGTACGCGCAGTACCGCGCGCTGTACGACGGCGCAGAAGGCGCGCTGGCATGACGGGTACCCCGGCGCCGCAACCTCCCGTCCCCAGGACGGCAGTTCGGATCGACCTCGAGGCGCTCCGCAGCACGCTGGCCAGGGCGGAAACTCGACCGGGCGGAACCTCGACGTCATTTGAGCCGCTGGACATGAGCGAGGTGAGCATCGGGCCCGGCGCGGTTGGCCGGCTCGGCGAGGTGGTCGCTGGCGTCGGCGGAGATGCGGGCGAGCTAGTGGTCCTGGCCGCCGCGACGCCCATGACCGTGCATGGATCGGCATTGCGCGAGGTGGTCGAGTCACACGTCGCGTCCCGTTATGCGCTCCGATGGGTTGTGCTCGGGCCGGCCGACGGATCGGTGCACGCCGACGAACCCGCCGTGACCGCCGCCAGGCAGGCCGCCGCAGAGGCCGGCTGCGTGATCGCGGTCGGGTCGGGCACGATCTGTGACATCGGCAAGGCCGCGGCGCCGCCGGGCGTGCCGCTGGTCGTCGTGCAGACGGCGACGAGCGTGAACGGCTACGCGGATCCGTTCTCCGTGCTGCTGAAGTCGGGCGTGAAGCGCACCACGCCCACCCGCTGGCCGGACGCACTGATCGCGGACACCGACGTGCTGCTCGACGCCCCTGACCGGCTGGCCCGGGCGGGCATCGGCGACATGGCCGCGATGTTCACGGCGACGGCCGACTGGTACCTGGCGGCGCTGCTGGGCGCCGACGGGCCGCCGTACCGGCCCGAGGTGACCGATCTGGTGCGGCCGCACGGCGCGGCGATGTTCGGCCTGGCCCGCGGCCTGACCACCGATCCCGGACGGCTGGCCGACCTGGCCGGGCTGCTGACACTCAGCGGGATCGGGATGGGCGTCACCGGCTCGACCGCACCCGCCTCGGGGATGGAGCACGCCGTCAGCCACCTGCTGGAGATGGCTGCTACAGCGACCGGCGGGACCGGGGGCACCTCGACGCCGGATCGAGGTCCCAGCCTGCACGGCGAGCAGGTGGGCGTCGCCTGCATCGTCGCGGCCGCGACCTGGGCGCACGTGCGCGAACGGATCGCCGCCGGAGGTCTCGGCCAGGCCGCGCGGCTGCCCGATCCTGACGTCATCGGCGAGCGGATCGGCGCGGCGTTCGCCAGCCTCGATCCGACTGGGGCAATGGCGGCCGAGTGCCTCGCCGACTACGCCGTCAAGATCCGGCTGCTGGCCTCGGCGGCCGACCCGCTGGCGGCGCTCCGAGCGTGCTGGGCGGACTGCGATGCCGCGCTTGGGGGGCTGCTGACCAGCCCGGCAGAACTCGCCGCAGGGCTGGCATCGGCCGGCCTGCCGGTGCGGTTCGGCGACCTGCCCGAGCCCGTCGACGACGAACTCGCCAGGTGGGCCGTCGCCAACTGCGCGCTGCAACGACGGCGCTTCGGCGTGGCCGACCTCGCCATGCTGATGGGCGCCTGGGAAGACGAAGACGTGGCGGGCGTGCTGGCGGCCGCAGAGACAGTAGCCGACGGAGCCACGACGTGAGGCTCAGGCCGCCCACCAGGCAACGCCGCCAGACGCCTCCGGGGGCGGGGCGGCCGGCTCGCAGCCGCCCGCCGCGCGTCTTCGCGGGCTACGTCGTCGACCTGGACGGCACGGTCTACCTCGGCGACGAGCCGCTGCCCGGCGCCGTCGACACCCTCGCCAGGATCCGCGACGCAGGCTCCCGGCTGGTCTTCCTCACCAACAACCCGCTCCGCTCGGCGGCCAGCTACGCGGAGCGGCTGCGGAGCTTTGGCGTGCAGGCCGACGAGCGGGAGGTGGTGACCCCGCTCGCCGTGCTGACCGGCTACCTGAAGCGGCATCATCGGGGCGCCGTCGTGCTCACGGTCGCCGAGCCGCTCGTCGATCAGACCCTGGCGGCGGCGGGGATCGATGTGACAAGCGAGCCGTCCGCGGCCGGCGTTGTCGTCGTCTCGTTCGACCGGACCTTCGACTACACCAAGCTGCTCCGGGCGTTCCGCGCCGTACACAAGCACGGAGCGGTGATCGTGGCCACGAACCCCGATCCGTTCTGCCCGACGCCCGACGGCGGCCTGCCCGACTGCGCCGCCGTGCTCGCCGCCGTGGAGGCCTGCTCGGGTGTGCGGGCCGAAGCGGTACTCGGCAAGCCGGGGCCGCAGACGGTCGCCGAGGTGCGGGCCAGGCTGGGAGTTCGGCCGGCCGAGGCCGCGATGGTAGGTGACCGCATCCTGACCGATGTCGCGATGAGCCGAGCGCTCGGGATGACCAGCATCCTGGTGCTGTCAGGCGCCACCACGGCGCGTGACCTGGCCGGATCAGCTGCCCAGCCCGACTATGTCATCGACGGTATCGCCGACCTGCTGCCCGGGCCGCAGCCACAGCCGCAGCCGATGCGACAACCCCGGCCCGCCGGACCACAGGAGCCACAGTGATCGAGTTCGTATTCATGCTGACCCACCACGACCGCACGGTCGACCGGCCGCTCGATGTCTACGAAGAGATTCGCGACTGTGGCCTGCGATACGTCGGTTTCAAGGACATGGGCGCGAGCGTCGCCGAGTTGCGCGCGGTCTGCGGCCAGGCGCACGCGGACGGCCTGGAGGTCATGCTCGAGGTCGTCTCGGTGAGCAAGGAAGACGAGCTGAAGTCGATCGCGGCGGCGGCCGAGATCGGCGTCGACTGGATCCTGGGCGGCACCCATCCGGCCGACGGGCTCGCCGTCCTGGCCGGGACGAAGGCACGCTACTGCCCGTTCCCCGGCCGCGTGGTCGGCCACCCGAGCGTGCTGCTCGGCGAGATCGCCGAGATCGCCGAAAGCGCACGGCAGATCACGGCGCTGGACGGCGTGTACGGGCTCGACCTGCTCGCCTACCGGCATCCGAGTGCCGACGCGGCGGCCCTGACCAGCGCGGTCGTGCGGGCCTCGGCGGGCCCGGTGATCGCGGCCGGATCGGTTGCCTCGCTGGAGCAGATCGCGGCGCTCGACGCGGCCGGCGCGTGGGGGTTCACCATTGGCGGCGCCCTCTTCGAGGGCAGGCTGCCCGGCGGCCCGTCGGTCGGCGGCCAGATCAGGCAGGTCCTTGCGGCCGCTGCTCGGCCGGTTGCCCGGCCGGCTGCCCGGCCCGCAGCCCGGCCGGCCGCCCCGCAGGCCCGCCCCCAGGCCGGATGAGCCGCCAGGACTCGCGGTCATGCCACCCGTGATCCTGGCGGTCGACCAGGGCAGCTCATCCAGCCGGTGCGTGGTGTTCGACGCCGGGCTGGAGCAGGTCGCCGTCGCTAGCCGGCCGCTGACGAGTGCGTTCCCGGCCCCTGGGCGGGTCGAGCACGACGCCGGGGAGATCGTCGACGGCGTGCTCGGCTGCGTGCGCGAGGCGCTGGTCGCGGCCGGTGCCGGCTGGCCGGACGTGGCCGGCATCGGCCTGGCCGCGCAGACCGAGACGTTCGTGGTCTGGGACGCCGCGACCGGTCAGCCGGTCAACCCGGTCATCAGCTGGCGCGACACCAGGACGGCGGATGCGTGCGAGAGGCTGCGCGCGGCCGGCCACGAGGCTGCTGTCCGGGCGAGGACCGGGCTGCCGCTCGAGGCGGCGTTCAGCGCGTCCAAGCTCAGCTGGCTGCTTGATGAACTGCCGGGCGCCAGGGCCGCTGCGGCCGACCGCTGCCTGCTGTTCGGCGACATCGGGTGCTGGCTGACCTGGCGGCTTAGCGGCGG
>Ga0070707_100004689_pt1 | contig 12810 bp, 8 predicted proteins | sample KBSK5502metaG_FD_65468 | JGI IMG/M metagenome (GOLD analysis project Ga0070707, IMG submission 65468) | Corn, switchgrass and miscanthus rhizosphere microbial communities from Kellogg Biological Station, Michigan, USA - KBS K5-50-2 metaG | ecosystem: Host-associated > Plants > Roots >... | reverse complement strand
GCAGGCGCCCACACCGGCTCGGCCGTCTCCACCAGCAGCCCGTCCGCGCCTCGCAACGTTATCGAGCAGGCTACGTCCGGAGCTCGGTGGCGAATTCGCACGCGGGCCTCGAAGCGCTCCGCGGGCGGTTCCCCGGCGACGAAATGGCGATCCGTCACCACAAACTGCGACTGAGCGATCTCATCCCGCGCGCCTATCACCACCGTGTTCGAGGCGGGCCTGATCTCGCGCACGTAGACCGCCTCCCCCAGCGCGACTCCCAGGCCGTGGCGTTGGCCGACGGTGTAATGCGCGTATCCGGTGTGGGTCCCGACCGTCGCGCCCTGTGCGTCCAGAATCGGCCCCGGCTCGCCCGCGTAACCGCGCCGCTCCTCCAGGAGGGCCCGATAGTCGCCGGCCGGTACGAAGCAGATCTCCTGCGACTCCGGCTTGGCGGCCGTCGGCAGCCCTAGCTGCGTTGCGATCTCGCGGACCCGCGGCTTGGTCAGCTCCCCCAGCGGGAAGCGCGTCGCCGCCAGCTGCTCCTGGGTCAGCACCCACAGGAAGTAGGTCTGGTCCTTGTTCGCGTCGAGCGAGCGCAGCAGCCGCCAGCGTCCGTCGATTCGGTCGATTCGTGCGTAGTGGCCGGTCGCGACCTGGTCCGCCCCGTAGGCGGCCAGGCCGCGTCGAAGGAGCTCATCGAACTTGATGTACTGGTTGCATGCCTGGCAGGGATTCGGTGTCGCGCCCTGCAGGTACGCATCCGCGAACGCGTCGATCACCCGCGCCCCAAACGCGTCCTCGACGTTGAGCACGAAGAACGGGATGCCCAGGATCTGCGCCACCCGGCGCGCATCGTCGGCGGCGTCCGGCGAGCAGCAGGAGCGCTTCGCCTCCCAACCTTCGCCGCCGAAGGCGTGCGTGCGCATCCAGACCCCGACCACCTCGTCGGCCGTCTCGAGCAGCCCTCCGTCGGGCGTGATGCCCGCGACCATGGCGGCGGCAACGCTCGAGTCGACTCCCCCGCTCATGGCGGCCACGATCCGGCTCATGCGCCCGATCATAGCGGCGCGAGCGTGCCTAGACCGATGGCGCCCCGGACACGGCGGCTGGCGCCTGCGCCGGCTCGGGCGCGGCGGAGGCGGCCCGCAGGCGCGCGACGCAACGCGTGACCGCCTCAATGGTCGTCTCGATGTCAGCCGCGGTGTTCTCCCGGCCAAGCGTCAGGCGCAGCGATCCGCGAGCACGCTCCGGCTCGATCCCCATCGCCAGCAGGACGTGGCTCGGCTCCACGCTCCCGGTGGTGCATGCGGAGCCCGTGGAGGCCTCGATTTCCTCGAGGTCCAGCGCTGCGACGAGGTCGCCGCCTTCGATCCCGTCGATCACCACGCTCGCGCTGTTCGGCAGCCGGAGCCGCGGATGGCCCGTCCGCAGGACGCCCGGGATGGCGGTCACACCGTTCAATAGCTCGTCGCGCAAGGCTGTGAGCCGGTCGTTCTCGGCCGCTCGTTTCGAATTCTCGGCGGTCGCCGCAAACGCCGCCGCCAGGCCAACGGCTCCTGCCACGTTCTCGGTGCCCGCTCGCCGCTGGCGCTCCTGAGACCCGCCCTGCAGCAGCGGGACCATGGACGTCCCCTGGCGGACGAAGAGCGCACCGCTGCCTTTTGGTCCGTAGAGCTTGTGCGCCGAGATGGATAGGAGGTCCACCTGCCAGGCGTTGACGTCGATCGGCAGGAAGGCAGCCGCCTGGACCGCGTCGACGTGGAAGCTGACGCGCCGCTCCCGGCAGATCGAGCCGATCTCGGCGATGGGCTGGATGGTACCCACCTCGTTGTTGGCGGCCATCACGCTCACCAGCACCGTCCGCTCGGTGATCGCCGCGGCCACTGCTTCCGGGTCAACCATTCCGTACTCGTCGACGCCCAGGTAGGTGACCTCGAAGCCGTGCCGCTCGAGGAGCGCGCAATCCTGCAGAACCGCCTTGTGCTCGATGCCCGAGGTGATGATGTGACGACCGCGCGCAGATGCAGCCCACGCCGCGCCGCTGATCGCCAGGTTGTCGGACTCGGTGCCGCCGCTGGTGAACACGATCTCGCGGGGCTTGGCCCCGATCAGCATGGCCACCGTCTCGCGCGCTTCGTCGAGCCCCTGGCGGGCGCGCCGTCCCGAGCGATGGATGCTCGAGGGATTCCCCCAGTGCTCGGAGAGATACGGCAGCATGGCCTCGAACGCCTCGCGCCCGAGCGGCGTGGTCGAGGCATGGTCGAGGTAGATAGTCACCAACCGATGATAGCGCCGCCGACCGAAGCGGCCGGACACGAATGTAGGGAGAAAGCCTGTGATCATTCGGAGCGCTGCGGAGGTAGCCGGCACCCCACGCGACGTGAGCGGCGATGGCTGGCGGAGCCGCCGCCTGCTGGTGCGGGATGACGCCACCGGATTCTCGCTGTCCGATACCACGGTAGCGGCGGGCGCCGAGCTGCATCTGCAGTACCGGCACCACATCGAGGCCTGCTACTGCCTCGACGGCCAAGCCGAAATCGAGGATCTCGCGACCGGTGAGCGCCACCGCATCGGTCCGGGCGTTCTCTACGCGCTCGACAAGCACGATGCCCACGTTCTTCGCGTCACGCGCGACCTGCGGCTGGTGTGTGTTTTCAACCCGCCGCTCACCGGCGGCGAGACGCACGACGCCCATGGAGGCTATCTCCCAAGCGCCGACTGAGAACGAAGGCCGGCTCCGGGAGGAGCCGGCCTTCACATCGGTCTTTTTTCAGAGGCTGGGCGGGCGTACCCCTACGGGGCTGTCTGTCCGATGAAGCTTCCCCAGTTGGCGAGGAGGGTACGGGTGTGCCCGCATGTCGTGTCGGCGATGTACTGATTCAGCGTGCAGGTCTGGTTGATCGTCTCCGCGGCGAACCAGATGGAGCCATCTGCGGCAGCTACGGCTGCGCCGTAGTCGCCCCAGCGCTCGACTCCATTATCGACGGGGTCCTGGCTCTGCTCGCCGGTGAATCCGTCGGCAGGACCGCTGCCGAAGCGGGCCACGAAGACCGTTGACGCGTCATGGCTGGCGTCAACCTTCGCGTAGGCGGCGCCCGGGAAGAAGCTGGGGCCAACCAGCGTGAAGCTGATGATCCCCTTGCCGGCGGCGTTGGCAGCGATGGCCGGGAAGACCACGTTGTTGTTCTGCACTGCCACGTAGCCCTGGTTGGCGATCGAGCCGGCCAGGGTCGTGCCGTTCCAGGACGGCGCGACGATGAAGTACGCGATGCCGGTTCGCGTCACACCGGTCGGCGACTTGACCACCGTATTCACGGCACCCCAGACCTTGCCATCGGCGTAGACGGTCTGGTTCATTCGGTCGTCGTTGCTGTTGAGCACGTTGAAGTGCTCCGTGGCCGGCTTGGCGACGAGGCCAAGCTGAACCCCGAGTTTGCCTTGGAGCGCCTCGTCCAGCGGCGCCGGGCCGAATCGTTGCTGCATCGCCGGCGGCTGGCCGTACACCTCGGTGCCGAGCACCACGTGGTTCAGCGCCACCGACGGCGTCCCCGAGGTGAGGCTGCTGGTGTTGGTGAGCGCCCACAACGTGATCCGGTCATCCAGCGTGGCATCGAAGTCGAGCGACGACAGGAAGAACTCGGTGCCGCCGTTGACCGACGCGTGCGCCCCGCCGGGCGGCGTGGTCGTGGGCTGCATCGAGAAGGCGGGTCCTTCCGCCTGGGTCAGGTCGTCGATGTGCACGACCGTCGGCAGCGAGCCGCTCGCGAGCGCGAACTTGTTGAGCGCATAGACCTGTGCGCCGTTGAAGCCGTTCACGTGGATCGGGAACTCGTTGGTGGTCACATAGAAGCCGGTTGCATCGGCGCCAATCAGAGGCTGGTCGCCGAAGCATGGGCAACCGGGATGTGATGGCGTGCCGTTCGTGCCGTCATCGGTGGTGTCGAAGCTGAATAGGTTCCAGTCGCCCGTTGGGTCACCGTTCTTCGTCACCGCGATCAGCTGCTTGGCGCGATTTCCAAAGTCGCCCGTGGTCGGGACGATGTCGATCTGCAGCAGGGTCAGGAAGAACTGGCCCGTGTCGGTGTCGAAGTAGCACTTGGGATCGCTCGTGAAATCGCCAAATGGGCCCGCCGGCCGGATGATCTCGGGTGTCAGACCAAAGAACTGGTTGAGCGCGATGGGAGCCGTGAGGTCGTTCCCGGTTGCATCGCGAACGCGGACCGCGGTGTTGATGGTCTCGACCACGAAGCCGTTGCCAACGCACAGTCCCTGGTCGGGCGGCTCTAGGCTGAACTGCGTGCCCGCATACGCTCCGGTGCCGGCGAAGCGCTGATCGAAGTGGTTGAGGCCATCGAAGCCATTCCCGGCCGTCGCGTCGGCCACCGGGATGGTGGCGGGGCGCGGTACGTGCGCTGAAGGAACGCGCGCCGCGTTGATGGAATTCGGGATCTGCCTGTCCACACCTCCGGCGCTCTCGGGATCCGGGCGGATCTCGCCAATTGCGAACGCACCAGCCTTGAGCTTCGCCACATGTGCGGTGCCGATGCGGGTGAGCTTCTGCGTTGACTGGTGGCCAAGGGAGGTCGTCGGGCGCGCTGCCGCGACTGGCGCCGCGGCAGTCACAATGAGGCTAAGCGCGGCGCCCACCGCGGCCAGCCGAAGGATGGACCGGCGCAGTAGCGGCCGGTTAGGCAAACCTGACATTGGGTCTCGCTCCCGTATAGGTGGTTGGCGCGGTGGGGCACCGCGGTTTCCTCCGGTGGTGAGTACGTGGCGAGTGTCAGTCGTGGGCGTCGACCAGGCACACGGCACGTCCCCCTTCCCCGATGGTAGGCGTCCAACCGGCCCGTCCCGCAAGCGGGGGCCATTCAGCGGTGCCTCGATGCAACGAGGTCGTGTCAGTGAAGAGCCGTGCTCCAGCCGTACCGCGGGGCTCAGGTGACGTCAGTCGAGGTCGAGGCGCAGGTGCAGATCCCGAAGCTGCTGCTCGTCTATGGGCGATGGGGCGCCCAGCATCAGGTCGCTCCCCGACTGGGTCTTGGGGAAGGCCGTCACCTCTCGAATGTTGTCCTGGTTGGCGAGCAGAGCGACCCACCGCTCGACCCCGAGGGCGATCCCGCCGTGCGGTGGCGCGCCGTACTCGAGTGCGTCGAGTAGCGCGCCGAACTGGTCGCGCATCCCTTCAACGCTGTGGCCCATGAGCGCGAACGCACGCTCGAGCAGATCGCGCCGATGGATCCGGATGCTTCCCCCGCCTAGCTCCCAGCCATTGAGGGCCAGGTCGTATTGCTGTGCGTGGATCGAGCCAGGGTCCGCCTCCATCCGATCGGCCTCCTCCCATACGGGCGCACTGAAGGGGTTGTGCGTCGCGTCCCAGCGGTTGAGGTCTCGGTCCCACTTGAACATAGGGAAGCGATAGACCCACACGTAGGCGAGCACAGCGGGATCCTGCAACCCGAGCCGCTCGCCCATCTCGAGACGTAGCTGCCCGAGCGCCGTCGCGGCAATCACGCGATCTGCGTCGGCCACGATCAGCAGCAGGTCGCCTGGTTCGGCACCGGTCTCTGCCAGAATCGTTGCGTCGGACCCCTCCAGGAATTTTGCGGCGGGCCCGCGCAGGGAGGCATCGGACTCAACCGACAGGTGCACCAGCCCGCCCGCACCGTGCCGCTTCGCCAGGTCGGTGAGCTCGTCGAGCTGCTTTCGGGAGTACCCGCCGCAGCCCTCCGCGCGGATTGCGTACGCCGCTCCATCCGATGCCAGCGCATCGGCAAAGACGCGAAAGTCCACGTTGCGCAGGACCTCCGACAGGTCCGCGAGCTGCATCCCGAAGCGAAGGTCTGGCTTGTCTGAGCCGTAGCGCGCGAGTGCCTCCTCGTACGTCAGGCGCGGGAACGGCGTCTGATAGATCCGCCGATCAGGCACCACCGCTCGAGTCACCGCCGTAGCCATGGCCTCCACCGTGGCCATCACGTCGTCTTCGCGCACGAAGCTCATCTCGATGTCCACCTGCGTGAACTCCGGGCCGCGGTCCTTTCGCGAATCCTCGTCCCGCATGCAGTGGGCCATCTGGTAGTAGCGGTCGTAGCCGGCCACCATTAGCAGCTGCTTGAGCTGTTGCGGGCTCTGCGGCAGGGCGTAGAACTGACCGGCCTGCAGCCGCGACGGGACCACAAAATCGCGCGCTCCCTCGGGCGTGCTGCGAATGAGGAGCGGCGTCTCGACCTCCACGAAGTCGTCAGCCTCGAGCTGGAGCCGAATCGCGGATGCAAGGCGGGCACGAAGCAGCATCCGGTCGCGCATGGGTGGCCGGCGCAGGTCGAGATACCGATATTGCAGGCGGAGCGCCTCCTCGAGTCCGGGCTGCTCCTCGTTGATGTAGAAGGGCGGGACTTTCGACTCGTTGAGGACAATCAGCTCATCGACGGCGACCTCGACCTCGCCCGTGGAAAGGTCGGGATTCGTAGTGCCGTCCGGCCGGTGGCGAACCAGCCCACCTGCCTGGATAACCCATTCGTTGCGCGCATCAGCGCCGGCCTGGTGCGCCGCCGGCGCCTCGTCCGAGGAGGTCACGACCTGTGTGATGCCGTACCGATCGCGCAGGTCGAAGAAGCTGAGGTGGCCGTGATCGCGGCGCCGATGCACCCAACCGGCGAGCGTCACCCGCTGCCCTACGTGCTCCGGACGCAGCTCACCGCAGGTGTGCGTGCGGAGTGACTGGTGACCGGCCATGGGACCGGCATGGTACCGGAAGCGCCCTGGGATCTGGCGCTTACGCCGGGGATGCGCTAGCTCCGCCCGCGGACCTTCGCTGTGGCTAGGCCGACTTCGTTTGGGGAGTCGCCGCGGTGACCTCGGATGCGGCAACGTCGGATGCGACAACGTCCTTTAGGCGATCGAGGCTCTGGCGATACATCTCCAGGAGCAAGGGGCCCATCGCCTCCATGGCGGCGCGCTCCCGCGCGCTGGAGGCCTTCTGGATGAGGATTACCACGTGCGTCCCGGCCTCATCTGGCTCGAACACGGTGGTGCTGACGAAGCCCATGCCACCTGGGATGGTGCTGCGCACGGTCGTGTATTCGAACGGCCGCCAGTCGAGCACCTCTTCCAAGGTCGCGCCCTCGCCGTGGACGCAATGGTTAACCATCCCGACGCCCTGGCGACCGCCGGCCAGGTCCTGCGTGACGCCAAGCACACCCAGCTGCCATCGCATGCGCAGCTCTGGCGAATTCAGGTACTGCCATGCGGAGGCCGGCGGGACCGGCAGGTCGAGCTCGAGCCGAGCCGCGGCTTGGCGCTCTCGGACGCGCACCCGCCGCTGCTCCTGCTCCCTCCGCCAGGCCGCCTCCAGGTCATGCGCCCAGGTCCGCACGCTGCCGAATCCCTCCACTTGCTCCTCGTGCTCGACCAGCCCGAGTACGAGCGGGTCTATGCCTGCGGCACGAACGCACGCATCGGTCAGTAGCAGGTAAGCGGGCATATCGAGGTCGCTCGTCACCGAGTTTTTCACGAGTCGATGCACCACGATCACGTCCGTACCCGTCAGCTCCTCGGTGCCGAAGACGCGCTCCCGCACAAAAGTGCCGTAGTGCGCAAGGACCTTCAGGTTCAGGCTCGGCAGACGCAGGCAGGCGTTGCAGTCGCAGGTGGTCGCACGGCTGATGGCATCCAGGCGCCGACGGAACGCGAAGTACGCGCCTTCCAGGGTGTCCAGTAGCGGCTGTCCTTCCAGTCGCTCGGTGATCGCGTAGGCGAAGGCCGCGTCCCCTTCAAGCTTGGCCAGGCGGAACTGCGGGCGCAGCTGGCCCACGACGGTCTGAATCAGGTCGCGCAGAGCATCCTGCGCGTGCTCGATCTCGCTCGCGACCATCAGGCCGGTGTATCCGGTGATGTCGGCAATCACCAGGCAGCCGCGTTCCGCTTCCTTGAGCATGCTCTCCGATTCTCGATTGGCGACCGAGGGGCCTGATTCTAGGCCGCTGCGCCGCGGTCTCCGGTTGTACGTCGGGGGCCGCAAGTCGCACGTGTCCGAATCACGCGGAGAGCGCCGCCGGAACCTGGGAAAGGGCCAGCTCCCGCTGTTCGCCAGAGATGAGGTCCCGCAGCGTGAGCTGCTCCCCCTCGGTGTCGTTGAGGATGAGGGCCCAACGCGCACCCGCCTTGACGGCGCTCTCCAGCTGGCGTCCGAGCTTCCGAGAGAGCCCGTCGACGCGGACCGGGACCCCGGCGTCGCGCAGTTCAGTCGCGATCCTCAGACGCCCGGCGGAGGCCTCCGGCGAAGCGGATACCACCGCGAGGACCGATGGCTTGGGTTCGGCCTCGGCTCCCTGCGCCCGCGCAGCGAGGACGGTGCGGTCGATCCCGAGCCCGAACCCGATCGCCGGTGCCGGCTGCCCGCCCAGGACCTCGATCAAACCGTCATACCGCCCGCCCCCGCCGAGCGCGTCCTGCTGTCCCTCGCGGCCCGCGACGTAGAACTCAACCGTGGTGCGCGTGTAGTAGTCGAGGCCGCGAACCAGGCGGTGGTTGATCGCGTAGCGAAGCCCGAGGCGGTCGAGCAGGTCGCGCAGCCCGTCGAAGTGCGCGCGGCAGGCGTCGCACAGGTAGTCGAGCGACTTGGGAGCCGCGGCCGCCAGCGCGGGATCCAGCTCCTTGTCATCGAGCACGCGCAGCGGGTTGACCCGCAGCCTCCGCTCCGAGTCCGCACTCAACCGGTCGGCGAGCGGAGTGAAGTAGGCCAGCAGCGCCTCGCGAAATCGAGGGCGGCAGACCGAGTCCCCGATCGAGTTGAGCTGCGCCACGACGCCGCGTAGTCCGACCTGGGCGTAGAAGCGGTGCGCGAGCTCGATCAGCTCCGCGTCCACCATCGGTCCTGGATCGCCGATCACCTCCACGTCCCACTGCGTGAACTGGCGGTAGCGCCCGGCCTGGGGGCGGGCATAGCGGAACATGGGTCCCATCATCCAGAGGCGCAGCGGGCCTGGGCGCACGTGCATTCCGTGCTCGATGTAGGCGCGCACGATGCCGGCCGTCGGCTCAGGGCGGAGCGCCCACTCGGAGCGCTCCTCCTCGCTCCCCTTCGCGCCGGCGACGCGGAACATCTCTTTTTCGACCGCGTCGGACGATTCGCCCAGGCCGCGCGCGAAGAGGTCGATGCGCTCGAAAATGGGCGTCTCGATCCGCTCGAAGCCGTAGCGCGCGGACAGGTCTCGGACCACAGCCTCGACGCGCTCCCACGCAGGCGCCTCGTCGGGCAGCAGGTCACGGGTGCCACGCGGTGCGCTGATCTTGATCTTCTGGGGCATCGGCGAGAGTGTACCGATGGGCTGGGGCGAAGCGGTGTGCGCTGCGCGCCGATCCGGTCCCACCGCCGTCAGCCCGCTTCTGATTGCACGAGTAGACGATCAGACGAGCAGACGACTGGACGTAGAACTGAAAGTGGTTGACGCAGGCAGGCGCACGCCTGGCGCGGATGAGTGGCTCAGCCCACCTCGCGGGTGACGCTGGTCACGTCGCGCACGCGCTCGATGCGGGTCAAGACCCGCGACAGCTGCTGCAAACTGGTGACCTTGAGCGTGGCCGTGATCGAGGCCATGCCATCCGGATGCACGCCGATGCTCGCAGCCACGATGTTCACCTTGTGCTCCGCAACGACATTGGTGATCTCGTTGAGCAGCCCGGGGCGGTCGATCGCCTCGATCCGCACGGTGATCGGGTAGGTCTGCAGCCCGGGGCTCTCCCACTCAACGTCGATCAGCCGCTCGATGTCCCGCTCCGAGAGGACAGACGGGCAGGTGGACCGATGGATCGTGACGCCCTTGCCGCGCGTCACGTAGCCAACAATCGGGTCGCCCGGGATCGGTGAGCAGCACTTTGCGAAGCGCACCAGCAGGTCACCAACGCCCTTGACCCGCACACCGGTAGTCGACGGCGCCGCCGGAGGGGCGACCTCCGGCAGCGTGATGGCGACGTCGTCATGGATCTCGAGCTTGCTGACCACAGAAGCCGGCGAGACTGCTCCGTAGCCGATGGCGGCGTAGAAGTCGTCGACCTCCCGGTAGTGGTGCTGCTGGGCGATCTCGTTCAGCTTCTCGCTGTCGATCGAGGCCAGCGTCTCGTGCGCGAGGCGCCGAAGCTCGCGATCGAGCAGATCCCTGCCCTGCGCGATGTTCTCGTCGCGCTGCTGCCGCTTGAACCATTGCCGAATCTTCTCGCGTGCCTGGTTGGTGCGGACGATCGCCAGCCAGTCACGGCTCGGCCCGTGGGCGGCCTTGGTGGTGATGATCTCGACGATGTCGCCGTTGTGCAGGCGGTAATCGAGCGGGACCAGGCGGTTGTTGACCTTGGCGCCAATCGTTCGGTGGCCCACATCGGTATGGATGCGGTACGCGAAGTCGAGCGGACCGGCACCGGCGGGCAGGTCCTTGACGTCGCCCTTGGGTGTGAAGACGAAGACCTGGTCCTGGAAGAGGTCGAGCTTGAGGCCCTCGACGAACTCGGTAGCGTCCGCGACCTCGCGCTGCCACTCGATCAGCTGACGGACCCAGGCGAGCTTCTCGTCGTAGCGGCGGTCACCGCGCGAGCCCTCCTTGTAGCGCCAGTGCGCGGCGATCCCCGCCTCGGAGACCTCGTGCATGTGGTGGGTGCGGATCTGGACCTCTAGAGGCTTGGCATCCGGACCGATGACCGCGGTGTGCAGGCTCTGGTACATGTTCGCTTTGGGCATGGCGATGTAGTCGTCGAATTGCCCGGGAACCGGCCGCCACAGCGAGTGCACGACGCCGAGCGCCGCGTAGCAGTCCTTGACGTCGCTCACCAGCAGCCGGATGGCGTGGATGTCGTAGATCTCGTTGAACTCAGCGCCCTTGCGCTCCATCTTCTTGTAGATCGAGTACAGGTGCTTGGGGCGGCCCGAGATCTCGGCCTCGATGCCCACCTTGGCCAGCTCCTTGCGCAGGATCCCGATGGACTTGTTGATGAATGACTCGCGCTCCTTGCGACGGTCCGCGAGCATCCCGGCGAGCTTGCGGTAGGTCTCCGGCTCGAGCACCTTGAACGAGAGGTCCTCGAGCTCCCACTTGATCTGCCAGATCCCGAGCCGATGCGCGAGCGGGGCGTAGATCTCCATGGATTGGCGGGCGATGCGCACCTGCTTCTCGGGCGACAGGTATTCGAGGGTGCGCATGTTATGGAGCCGATCAGCCAGCTTGATGACCACGACACGGACGTCCTCGGCCATGGCCATGAACATCTTCCGGATGTTCTCGGCCTGCTGCTCTTCCATCGTCCGCGCCGATCCGAACTTGCTCAGCTTGGTGACCCCATCGACCAGGCGGGTCACCTCGCGGCCGAAGCGTTTCTCGATGTCCACCAGGGCCACGTCGGTGTCCTCGGGGACGTCGTGGAGGAGGCCTGCCGCGAGGGTCTCGGCGTCCATCTGCAGTTCCGCGAGGTAGTAGGCGACCTGCAACGGATGGGTGATGTACGGCTCGCCGGAAGCTCTCAGCTGCCCTTCGTGGGCGGCGGTCGCCACCTCGTGGGCACGCTCGATCAGGCCGACGTTCAGGCTCGGCCGATGGCGCCGAGCTTCGGCCACGACGTCAGCGATGGAATGCGATTCGGGCGCGGCCTCTGGGGTGCGCGTGATGCGCTGCACCACGGCGGCAGGAGCCGCACGCAGGCGTGCGAGGTCCATGGAGCCGAAATCTTACACGGACGAACCCGGATTCCGGGCATGGGACTTCCGTTGTGGCGGCGACCGACAACCCTTGCGCGGCTTTTCAACGCGCCCGGGCTGGCTCTCGGCGTCCTTACACGGCAACGCAGCGAACCCGGAATCGCGGGTCAGCTCATTGAGGGTTGCGCGGGTCGGCGACTACTAGCCCCAGATCGAGCGGCGCATGGCGGTCCACACGCGGGCAAGAACGCCCCGCTTCGCGACGAGGGCATCCTCTTCCAGCTCCGAGGTGTACTCGGCCTGCGAGGCGATGCTCCCCATGTTCGGCTTGTAGGTGTCTCGCTCGGCGTAATCGGCCGATGGCGGGTCGAGCCGGCCGGTGTTGAAGCGATCACTTCCCATTGGATGCACGGCGAGTCACTCCTCCTGCCGTGCACAGTATCCCCCGCCCGTCGATTGAAGGACCCGGCGGGATTCGCCGCGCACTGGTCCTCAGCTGCCACGAAGGCGGGATGTGACTCCGCGGAGGCGGTAGACCAGCGGGTCCACGATCAGGTCCCAGGAGCCGGCCCAGGAGACGAAGCGACCGTCGAAGCCCTTCTTGAAGAGGCTGTAGCCGTACCAGGGATGGTCGGGGCCGGCGTTCTCCGGCGCGACGCCCCACAGGTCATGAGTCCGGGCGCCCATCTCGCGAGCGGTGCGCATCATCTGCCACTGAGCGGCGTACGAGGGGAAGCGCTTGGTCTCGCCCTTTGCCTCGCGGATCGACCCGGCGTACAGGTAGATGGACCGATCCCCCTCGACCACGAGGAGGCCCGTCGCCTCGAGCGCGTCGCCGTGCCGCGCCTGGATGATCCGGGCGCGGCCGGCGGCCGCCAGTCCGCGCCAGATGGCGCGATAGCGTTCCAGGCTGGGCAGGCGGTATTGGGCGCGATCCAGGGTCTCGGTCACGAGGCCGTGAAGATCGGTGAGCGCCTTGTCATCGTCCGGGTCATCGATCACAGACGTTGTTACGCCTTCCCGTTCTGCGCGCCGGATGGCGTAGCGGGTGTCCTTGTCGAACGTCGCAAGCAACGCGTCGTCGTCGGCGAGCAGCTCGACGAGCCGTGTGTCGGGCGTCTGCAGCGTCGCGTCGATGCGGGTGAGGCCGA
>Ga0070707_100004685_pt1 | contig 12818 bp, 11 predicted proteins | sample KBSK5502metaG_FD_65468 | JGI IMG/M metagenome (GOLD analysis project Ga0070707, IMG submission 65468) | Corn, switchgrass and miscanthus rhizosphere microbial communities from Kellogg Biological Station, Michigan, USA - KBS K5-50-2 metaG | ecosystem: Host-associated > Plants > Roots >... | reverse complement strand
GGAACATCGATGTGCCGTAGACGGTCGCCGGCGGACAGCCAGGGCCCATCGATGTTGGCCGTCCGGGGGCTCCAGGGGCGTTGATGTGCCGCCGATGTTCGCCGGGCAGTTGGCTTGCGAAGATCGGCGGCACGGCGAGTGGCTGTTAACTAGCGAACGCCTGCCTCAGTCAGCTGTGACTTGTCCGCGTCGGCCGGCGCGGGCACCGTGATCGGGGCCGGGACGGGGACCGGGGCCGGGGCGGCGGCTTCACCCTGGTCCTTGGCGGGGCGCAGGGCCAGGTAGCTGATCACCGCGCCGGTCGCCACCAGGGCGACTGTGACCAGCAGGCCCGCGTGGTAGCCGTCGAGGAACGCGCCGCCCGGCGCGGTCCCATGCCGCAGCGCCTCGCTCTGCCTGGACCGCAGGATCGCTCCGATGACCGTGATCCCGAACAGGCCCGCCACCTCACGGGAGGCGTTGAGCAGTGCCGAGGCGACGCCCGACTGCGCGGGCGGCTGGCCCTGCAGCACCGAGTTGGTCAGCGGCACCTGCATCAGCCCGGCGCCCGCGCCGAACAGCAGGAACCCTGGCATCAGGCTGGCGAAGGTCGCGCCGGCTCCGAGGACGGAGAACAGGTAGAGGCCGAGCGCCATCACGGCCATCCCGAGCGCGACCGTTCGATGCGCGCCGAGCCTGGTGTAGACCGGGCCAGCGACGCCCGCCGCCGCGGCGAGGCACAGCGCCATCGGCACGAACGCCAGCCCGGCCTTTGTCGGCGAGAAGCCGAGTACGTCCTGCAGGTAGATCGAGGTGAAGAAGTAGATCCCGAAGATCCCGAACGCCCACAGCATCATCGTCACCGTGCCGCCCGCGAACACGCGCGAGCGCAGCAGCGCCGGGTCGACCATCGGGTGCGCGGTCCGCGCCTCGACGGTCACGAACACCGCGCCCGCGGCCGCAGCCAGCGCGAACGCGCCGACGATCAGGCCGGAGGTCCAGCCTCTGTCGTGGCCCTCGATCAGCGCGTAGGTGAGCGCGAACAGGGCGACCGACGACGTGATCATGCCAGCGACGTCGAGCCTGCGGGCAGCGGACTCGTCGCGCGACTCGTTCATGGTCAGCGCCGCGATCGTCAGGGCGACCACGCCGACAGGCACGTTGATGAAGAAGATCCAGCCCCAGTGCAGGTGCTGGCTGATGAACCCGCCGATCAGCGGGCCGAACGCCAGGGCCATGGCACCGATCGCGGTCCACACGCCGATCGCGGCGGTGCGTTCGCGTGCGTCACGGAACGTTGCCATGATGATCGCCAGCGTCGTCGGGACCAGCAGCGCGGCCCCGAGGCCCTGGACCACCCGGGCGCCGATCAACATGCCTCCGCTCCCGGCCAGTCCGGCCGCCAGCGAGGCGAGCGTGAACACGACCGTTCCGGCGAAGAAGAGCCTGCGCCGCCCGTACACGTCGGCCATCCGGCCGGCGGCGAGCAGCAGCCCGGCGAACACCAGGACGTAGCTGCTGACGACCCATTCCAGGCCGGCGATCGACAGGTGCAGGCTGCGCTGGATGGTGGGGATCGCGACGTTCGTCACGTTGTTGTCGAGGTAGGTCATGAAGGTGGCGAGGCCCACTGCCACGAGGGTCCACCAGCGTCTGGCCATCTGCCCGCTCCTCCCTGGGACTGTGCGACGCTCCTTTACAGGACATCTATACGTCGCACCTATACAGCAGTCCTGTACGTTGTACATTGCCTAGCATCCACTGTACGCCGTATAGTTGTCAAGTGATGGCACCAACGAAGACGGCAGAGACCGAGCGGACCAGGCTGAACAGATCAGCCGTGGTGGACCGCGCGCTGGCACTTGCCGACCGGGAGGGCCTGGAGGCGCTGACGATTCGGCGGCTGGCGACGGAGCTCGGCGTGACGCCGATGGCGCTGTACTGGCACTTCCGCAGCAAGGAAGAGCTCATCGCGGGCCTGGCCGACCGGATCTGGGGCGAGATCAAGACCGACGTCGACCGCTCGTCGCCCTGGTGGGATCAGCTGCGCGTCATGCTCGAATCGCTAATCGACGTGCTCCGCTTGCACTCGTCAGCCTCCACGCTCCTGCTGAACAGCGAGAAACTCGGCCCGTCACACTGGCAGGCCACGGAGACCACGCTGGAGATCCTGCGGAGCGCCGGCTTCGATCCCGTGCACGCGAGCGAGATCGCCAAGTCGGGGCTGTGGACCGGCCTGACGCTGGTCATGAGCGAGCCCGGATTCGGGGCCGGCCTGACCGAGCAGGAGCGCGCCGAGGTCATGCGGCGCAAGCAGGTGGAGCTCGCCTCGCTGCCACCGCGTCAGTACCCACGCCTGGTCGAGGCGGCGGTCCCGATGACCTCGTACAGCGACGGCCCGGACTTCCACTACCGGTTCGGCGTGGACCTGTTCATCGCCGGGGTGCGGGCGCTGGCACCAGGCGCTGAGTGAGCGGGCTGAGCGCCGGCTCCTGAAGCGGCCTGGTCCAGGCGCGTCCGTTGTGCTGACGCATCGGTCGCGTCATGCGGAGAAGTGAAGTATAAAGCGTTATGGGCTGTTACCTGACCGCTCTGCTGTCAGCTCCGCGATCGGGCGGAGATCGTCGGGCGGGCCATGGCCGCTGGGCGCGCTAGGCAGATGCCGGCCCGTCGGCATCGGAGAACGGCAGTAGTTCTCGGAGCGGGCGGGGTGCTCGGTGCGGCGTGGATGACCGGCGCGCTGCCCGCGATCCAGGAACGGCTGGGGTGCCCGGTCGGCGACGTGGACCTGATGGTCGGCACCAGCGCGGGCAGCGTACTGGCTGCCGCCCTGCGGTGCGGCGCCTCCATCGACGAGATGGTGGCGTACCAGCGCGGCGAGCCAGTCGGGGCGCTGGCGGGGCTCGGTGAGGTGCACAGCGGCCCGTGGCCCCGGCTGCCGAGGCTGCGATTCGGCTCGCCGAGGCTCATGGCGTCCGCGCTGCTGGCACCGCACCGGGTGCATCCCACGGTTCATGCCAGCGCATGGCTGCCGGTGGGCCGGGAGAACCACGCGCGCCTTCGCGCGATGGTCCACCTGCTGCACTCGATGGCGCCGCCCTGCACGCTGACGCCGTACTGGGTGGAACGCGGGCAGACGTGGGTTGTCGCCGTCGACTACGAATCTGGCCGCAGGGTTGTCTTCGGCCGCGAGGACGCGCCGCCAGCCGGCCTGGCCGACGCGGTCGCGGCCTCCTGCTCGGTTCCCGGCTGGTACGAGCCCGTCGTGATCGACGGCCGGCGCTACGTCGACGGCGGCGTGCGATCGGCGACGTCGCTCGGGCTGGTCGGCGGGACCGGCGTCGACGAGGTGTGGGTACTGGCGCCGATGGCCAGCGTGGCGGCCGACCGGCCGCCAGCGCCGCACTTGCGGGTGGAACGCCGGGTGCGATCGCTGTTCACCTACGCCCTGCTGCGTGAGGTCCGGGTGTTGCGGGCGGAGGGGATGCAGGTCACCGTGCTCACACCGGGCCCGGCCGACCTCGCGGTCATGGGCATCAACCTGATGGACCCGCGCCGCAGGCTTGCCGTGCTCGAGACGTCGCTGCGTACCTCGCCCGCCGCGCTGGCCGGGGTCGGCCTGCCGAGGACTCAGGCGGGAAAGAAGACGGCGTGACCGACCCCTTCCTGCGCAGCGTCTTCCACCCGGTCCGGACGCCATGGCGGGACCGGCACGGCCTGACAGTCGTTGCTCAGGCCGACCCCGCCATCGCCTCTGCCTCGATCTCGACCTTCCACCGGGGATCGGCGAGCCCGGCCACAATCACCATCGTGGCGGCGGGCAGCGCGGTGCCGAACGCCTCGCGGTGCACCGCGCCGACCGGCTCGGCGTCGGCCGCCGAGGTGAGGTACATCCGAGTCCTGATCACGTCGTCGAGGCCGACGCCCGCCTCCGTGAGCGCGGCGGCGATGATCTCCATGCACCTGCGGGCCTGTGCGGCAGCGTCGGCGGGGCACGAGCCGTCGGCGAACGCCGGCCCCGTCCCTGAGACGAGCACCCGGTCCCCGGCCACGACCGCCCGGCTGAAGCCGATCACCGGCTCGAATGGCGAGCCCGAAGAGATGCGGATCCTGCTGCTGCCTGCCACCGATGCTCCTTCCGCACTCAAGCGACCGGGCGTCCGGCACGTCGCGCGGGCTCGGCGAGTAGCCGGGCGGCGTGTCGGCTTCGGCTACCCGCGCGGCGCAGAGGCCGCGCCGGCCGCGGCGAAGACCGATCCGGCGTACCACCGCCAGGTGCTGGCGATGCCCTCTTCCCTGCCGACCGTCGGCGCGTAGCCGAGCACCTTTCTGGCGAGGTCGTAGGACGCGAAGTTGCGGCCGACCTCGCCTGGCCGCCCCGGCCGGTACTCGACCGGGTGATCGGGCGCTCCCGCGGCGGCCCGGCACAGGTCGGCGAGCTCGGCGACCGTCGTCTCGACCCCGGAGGCGATGTGCAGGACTGTGCCCCCCGCCACGTCGGTCGCCAGGGCGAGGCAGAGCGCCCGCGCGATGTCGTCAACATGGGTGTAGTCGCGCGACGACGAGCCGTCGCCGTAGATCACGATCCGCTGGCCGTCGTGGATGGCCTTGAAGAACATGTTGATGGCGCCCTGCTTCCTGGCGCTCCATGGCCCGTAGACGTTCGCGAACCGCAGCGCGACCGTGCACAGGCCGTAGCTCTGGGAGAACGCATGCGCGTAGCCTTCTCCCGCCAGCTTGCTCGCCCCGTACGGCGAGATCGGCTTGGGCAGCGAGTCCTCGTCGACAGGCGGCGTGGCGTCGCCGATCAGCGCGCCCCCCGTGGACGCCTGGACGATCCGCTCTACGCCCGCCCGGCGGGCCGCGTCCAGCACGCGGAACGTGCCGAGCACGTTGACGTCGAAGTTCGTGTAAGGGTCCTCGATCGACTTGATGACCGACCCGCCGGCCGCGAGGTGGATGACCGCATCCATGCCGCCGAGCGCCGCGTCGAGCGCCGCCGGGTCGCGGATGTCGCCCTCGATCTGCTCGGCGGCGACGCCCGCCAGGTGCGCCGAGTCGCCGGTCGTGTAGTTGTCGAATACCCGGACAGTGTGCCCCAGCTCGACCAGCTGGCGGACCAGCGTGGCTCCGACGAAGCCGGCTCCCCCTGTGACCAGAACCCTTTTCCCGTTCGTCATGACAGACGAGACTACCTGCGGATAGGTTCGCGGCCTCGACCGGGAGCGAGCGCCCTGTGTTGTGCCGGGACGCCTACCGGGTAGTGGCCCCGCCCGACCGGCCGGGCTCGGGCGCGCCGTGGCTGAGCCGCTCGCTCACCTCCGGCAGAGCCAGGCAGATCGCACCTACCTGCCCGGCCCGCTCTTTCTGCCAGAGCCTTAATGTCAAGATTGGCGTCGCGGAGCCCGCTGCTCGGTCAAGCGGGCGAGCACCTCTTCGGCGGCCCTGACGCCGGAGCGGAGCGCACCCTCCATCATCCCGGCCCATGCTCCCGCTGTGTGCTCGCCCGCGACAGTGACACGCCCGAACGGAGCGGCAAGCCGCTCGTCGTCGCCGGGCGCCGCATCGATGGTCAGCGCCGAGTATGACTCGCCGGCCCACGGATCATCGTTCCAGCTGGTCAGCAGCGCGCGGTCCAGGTCCAGGCCAAGCTCTGGCCGAAGCGACGCGACGGCATCTGCCCAGGTGGCGGGTCCCTGCGCCACGTCCAGGGCGGCGAGTGCCTCTTCGGTGCCGCCGAAGGCGTGCAGCACCGGTTGCACCTCGCCTGACCCGTCAGTCGCGGTCCACGTCCAGAACCGTCCCGGCACGCTCTGCACCGCCGAAGCGGACGCGGGCGCCGTCAGCGGAATATGCAGCTTCGCGTTGTGCGCGAGCCCGGCCCGCCGCCACGCGTCAGTCAGATGATCGGGCGGCGGCGGCGAGAACCTGAGCTCTCTGAGCACTGCCATCGGCACCGCGACGATCACGGCATCGCCGCGCAGCTCAGCGTCGTCCGTGAGCGCGCGCACCCCATCGGCGTCCTGCTCGATGGACCGGACGACACATCGCTGGCGAACCGCCGGGCCAAGGCGGCGGGCCAGCCCGGTCGCCAGGAGCTGATTGCCGCCGGCGGCCCGCCAGCACGGCCGCGGCTCGAAGTCCGCCGCCAGGCCGGTTATGGACGACGCCGCGAGCCGCTGCGCGCTCATGCCGTGCGTGAGTGTGACCCGCGACATGAACGCGGCGAGCGCGGCCCGCGGCCCTTGCCAGGCCGACGCCACGTCGGCGACGGACGAGCCGGGCCGCGCGGCCCGCGCGAGCGCAGCTACCTCGCGGGCGCACCGCGCCACATCATCGCGCGTGGTCTGTTCACCGCCGCGCGGCTCACGGTCGTAGTACGACATCGTCGTGCGCGCGAGACCGACGCCGAGCTCGCGCAGCACGGCACGCATGACGTCATAGCCGTCCAGCACGAACTCGGCGCCGCGCTCGACGATCGTGCGCGGGTCACCGGGCACCAGCTCGGCTGACCAGACCCGGCCGCCGACCCGGTCTCTGGCCTCGAGCACGACCACCTCGTGCCCTGACCCGGCGATCATGTCCGCCGCCATCAGGCCCGCGAATCCGGCTCCCACGACGATGACCCGCATGCCGCCATATCGTAGGCGTCGCGAGAGTCCGGGCGGACCCGCGGACGATTACTGCGTCAGCAGCATGTCCGTGTTGTAGCCCACGGTCAGCGAGCCATTGGCCGGCACGGTCACCTGCCAGGCGAGTCCTTCCGAGGTGTCGTGGTCGTCGGCCCTGACGGTGTCAGAGAACGGGTTGCCGGTCGCGATGTCAGTCCACAAGTCGGCGTAGAACTCCTCGACGTATGTCGATCCCGCCGTGCCGGGGCGCAGGCGCAGCGTCCGCGCGCCGTTGGTGGTCACGTTGTCCGATACGCACGACACCGAGCCGCCCGAGGCGGTGCCGGTCCCGGTGTCGCTGTTTCCCGGGTAGCAGTCGAACGCGTGGTAAAGCATGACCTGGACCGGCGAGCCGCTGGTGTTCGTGAGCGTCGTCGCGGTGCTCACCGTGCTCCCGCCGATCGCGTATGTGTCCGTCTGGCTGACGGTGATCGGCGACCCGTCCGCAGAGGCGTCCGTCGTGATGACGTACGGGTCCCCAGACGTGCCGGATCCCGTTTGCGTCTGGTTGACAGGGGTCCACGGGTTGTAATTGCTCGCGCCGGTCAGGTTGTCGCCCTGCCGGAATGCTCGACGGACCGTAGAGCTGACCGCCCACCGCGATGATCGTGCCGCAGGCCGTGTCGTTATAGAACTCACCGCTGGTGTCGCTCGAAGAGTACATCGCGCAGTTCAGGTCCTGGCCGACGTCATACTCGGAAATAGCGTCAGGTGTCGTCACCGCGGGGTTGACCGTGAGGCTGAACGTTCCGATCGCGGTCTTCCCGTTCGAGTCCGTCGCCTGGGCGGTGAACTGCGAGGTTCCCGCGGAGATCGGCGTACCTGACAGTTCCCCGTCGCTGCTGAGCGTCAATCCGGCTGGGGGCGAGCCGTTGATGATCGTCCAGCTGTACGGCGGCGCGCCACCCGAGGCCGACAATGTTTGGTCGTACGCGGTACTCACCTGGCCGTCGGGCAGCGTCCCGCCGTTGACGGTCGGCTGAGACTCGCAGTCAGCCGGGTAGTACCACGGGCTGCCCGGGTAGTCGAAGCTCCCCTGGAGGGCGCTGATCGTGATCGTGCGGGAGGTGCTCCAGCCCCCGAGCCAGGCCTCCGCGGTCAGGCCGAGCCCGAGTTCCAACGCTGCCTCGAACTTGAGGCAGGGACTGGCGTCCAGCGGGGACACCAGCCCGAAACTGGCCTTGAGCGGGTTGAAGGTGCCGCTGACGCCGGCGATGACGCCGGCGTGAGCGTCCCCGACGCCAGGACCTACGATGACCTCTCCGCCGAGCGTCAGGCCGATCGATCCGCTCGCCGTCACGTCGGGCGTCAGCGGCCGCGCGGTGAGGATGTCGCTGCCCGTGAAGTGCGCTCCGCTCGTGAGGCCGAGGGTGCCGGAGAACTGCACACCGCCGGTGACGGTGGCGCCGAGGTTTGAGGCGGTCACGGCGCCGTCGACGCTAACGTCAGCTGACGGGGTGAGCAAGATGGAGATCGGCACCGGATCCACCGTCAGCGTGTCGAAGACCTGCCCGAGCTTCAGGCCGCAGCTCAGGCTGGCACTGGTCTCGACCGACATCGCCCCCGTGACCGTTGCCGTCAGCTCCATCGACAGCGACGCGCCCACCGGGATGTGCCGGAAGCTGGTCGTGTTGATCTGCGCGTGAAACGAACCGCCCAGGCGGAACGACGGGCTGAAGGTGACGGTTCCATCGGTGCTGCGGTCGCAGTCCGGCGGACTGGCCGGGGAAGGCCCGCTGGCACCGGTGACGCTGTTCCTCTTCAACGGGATCGCGGCGCTGCGATAGCTGGGAACGTCGATGTTGTAGTAGGAGAAGGCGTCGCTGAGGCTGGCCGGCTGCAGCGTGAGCGTTGAGCCGTCAGGGGATAGGGCGCCGACCCGCCCGATGTAGCCGCCTGGCAGGCTGGCGGACTTCGGCAGGACGACGACGGACCCGATCACGGGCGTGGTGGTGCCGGTGCCGCTCAGGGAAACCTGCACGCCAGTGCCGGTCGTCGTGGCGGCGTGCACCTGACTGGGCGTCGCGAGAACCGTGCCTGGCGTGACGGCGTAGGAGGCGGTCTTGCTGGTCGCGGGGGCGGCCGTCCCCGCCAGCAGGGTGATCGGCCCTGCCCAGTGGCCATTGAGGTGGGTGAACAGCGCGTAGGCGTAATGGGTCCCGGCTCGCAAGCCGGTGTCGCTGGCGCTATGCCCGGCCACGTGGACGGCCGTCCCGGCCCGTCTAGTGGCGGCAGGCTGGGTTCCGACGGTACGGCGGAAGGCGAAGGTTGCGCCGGGCGGCGCGGACCAGGCCAGCGAGATGCTTGTCCGCGTGATGCCGGTGACGTGCAGCGACGACGCTGACGGCGCTCGTTTGAAGCGCACCGTGATCTGGACAGGCCGGCTGGCGGTCACGGATACGGTCTGGTGACTCGAGCTCTGGTACAGAATTCCATGCGAGACGACATCGCGCGGACGCACGCGGTAGCGCCCGGTCGGCAGCCGTCTCGTCACGCTCGTTTGCGTGCCGCCGGGCGGCTTGGCGAACAGCGCCGTACGGGGGCCATTGAGGTAGACGTCGGCGGCGACGCCGCGCGGCGCGCGGATGGTTACCGTAACCTTTCCTGTCGCGGCCGGGACGGCTACGGCTGCGGAGCTTGGGGAGCCGGACGAAGCGATCATCGCGCCGGCGAGCGTCAATGACAGGCAGGCCCCGAGGCTGAATGCGCGAAGCACCGAGCGATTCAGGGCAAATCTAATTCCCATAATCCCCCCCCTTTTCACTTATAAATGGCAGAGCCGTGCGCAGCGATGATGTTCGCGTCTTATCGCGCCTATAGCTCAGTCAGGGATTTAGACGCCGTCTTGCCAGCGGAGGTTTACCTCTGTGACGATTCGGACCCGGGCATGGCAGGCAGACGCGAAGGTCCGCCCGGACCAGGCGGTCCGGGCGGACCTTCGCGGGGCGGGCGCTAGGCCCGATGGCGATGGCTCTCGTGGCGGCGCAGCCACAGGAACGCGATCAGGCCGAGCAGCAGCCACGGGAAGAACGAGTGGACGAGTGCCTGGCCGATCACGGCCGCGGCCACGATGATCAGGACGACGATGGCGATGCGAAACATGGGACTCCTAGCGGGTGGGCTGTTGACCGGGACGGGAGCGGCGTCGGTGCCGTGTTCGGTCAGGTCGGGCAGGTCGGCGAAGAGGCCGGCGAAGTCGCCGTGCGTCTTGGCGCTCATCGCCCGCTCCATCCGCTCGTTGAACTCGGCCTGGTCGAGCCGGCCGTCCCCGTAGTGCTTGGACAACTGGTCCGACACTTCCTGCCGCTCCGCGTCGGAGACGCGGATGTCGGGGCTGGGTTGCCCGCCGCGGCGGCGGGCCTGGTAGCCCGCCGTCCATGGCTGACCGCTCAGCCACGGCGGGCCGTACTGGGGTGACATCTGACTGCGACCTCCTGGTCTGGTGAGCGGCTCAGTGGGACCGGTTCTCGAGCGAATTGAACAGGTCGCCGGCGATCGACTGGTCGGAGCCCTCTTCGGGGATCAGCAGCCAGGCGGCCACGTAGATCGGCACCGCCGCGCCGCCCACGAAGGCGAGCAGGACGATGACGAGACGGACGATGGTGACGTCGGTGCCCAGGTACCTGGCGATCCCGGCGGCGACACCGCCGAGCATCCGGCCCTCGACCGGCCGGCGCAGGGTGTTCAGCCCGCCGACCAGGTCACGGGCGGCTCCGCCTGGCCTGCCGTCCGACGAGGTGGCGTCGGACGGCTCGGCGTCGATGTTGGACTGCGGGTTCGGGGCTGTGGTGTTCATGACTCCAGCGTGCGGCGGGCGGGTGCGGTCCGCCATCGGGATGAACCCTGATCGGACCCTGATCCGCGGGCGGCCGGATCCGGGTCTTGCCGGATAGAAGCACGCGCGTAAAGGCGGCATCATGGATGGGTGGATGCACGCCAGGACGGCCGGCAGCCCCCCGGCGCTCGGATCAGCCCAGGGGGGCGGACCGGCGACGGCGGCGGCTGCGGTCATGACGGGAGGCACGGCATTCCGGCCGGCCCGCCGTTCCGCCGCGGCTGGGTCCGGCCGCGCGCGGCCGGGCCGCTGCGCAGGCAGCAGGAGGGTCGGCTGGCCGGCGGCGTGGCCTCCGGCATCTCGGCCCGGACCGGCATCAATGTGAACATCATCAGGATCGTCTTCGCCCTCACGTCGCTGCCTGGCGGATTCGGTGCGGCGGTGTACGTGCTGGCCTGGCTGCTCGTGCCGGCCGCAGGGGAGGAGACCAACATCGCCAGCCGGGCGCTTGGCGACAGGCGCGGCATCGCGCTCACGGCGGCTGTGGCGTCCGCGCTCGCACTGCTGCTGATCATCGCGTCGCTGCTGCACCTGGCGTGGGTCGGCTCGCTGTCTTGGCCGCCGGTCATCGCGCTGGCCGGGCTGGTCCTGGTCTGGCGCAACGCCTCGCCTCAGGAGCTGACTCTGCTGCGCCAGCTCGCCGAGCCGCTGCTCGCCAGGGGCGACGGGCGGCGGCCGAGGATCAGGCTGCGGCTGGCGATCGCCGCAGTGCTGGTCGTCTGCGGCGCCGCCTTCGTGGTCTCCGCGCACGTGAGCGGAGTGCTGTTCAGGCCGCTCACCGGCATCTTCCTGCTGATCGCCGCGATCGGCGTGCTGTTCGGCCCCTGGTGGCTGCGGGTGTTCAAGGCCTCCCTGGCCGAGCGCCAGGCCAGGATCCGCGCCGAGGAGCGAGCCGAGATGGCAACCAGGGTGCACGACTCCGTGCTCCAGACGCTCGCGCTGATCCAGCGCCGCGCCGACGACCCGCAGCAGGTCGTGAGCCTGGCCAGGGCGCAGGAGCGCGAGCTGCGGTCGTGGCTGTTCGACGGCCGGCCGCCTGGCTCGCTCGATGGCCTGGCGACCACGCTCGCGGGCGGCATCCGGCTCATCCAGCAGGAGGTCGAGGCCCAGCACGGCATCGTGGTCGAGGCGATCAGCGTCGGCGACTCTGACCTGGACAGCGATCTGAGCGCGCTGCTCGCCGCGGCCCGGGAGGCGACCGTGAACGCGGCGAAGTGGTCGGGCGCCGCGTCGGTGTCGCTGTTCGCCGAGGTCGAGCCCGACTCCGTGTCGGTGTTCGTGCGGGATCGCGGCCGCGGCTTCGACCCGGACGCCGTGCCGGCCGATCGCAAGGGACTCGCCGAGTCCGTGCGGGCCAGGATGGCGCGGCGCGGGGGTTCTGCCGCGATTCGCAGCACCCTCGGCGAGGGCACCGAGGTAGTCCTGACGATGCCGCGGACGGCCGGCCAGCGCGAGCCGAGCTCAGCCTCATGACGGGATCGGGAGATGGTCGGGCGCGCGTGTTCATCGTCGACGACCACAGCCTGTTCCGGTCGGGCGTCAGGTCCGAGCTCGGCGATCAGGTCGACGTTGTCGGCGAGGCCGACGACGTCCGGCCCGCCGTCGAAGGCATCGCGGGCTGCGAGCCCGACGTGGTGCTGCTCGATGTGCACCTGCCCGGCGGCGGCGGGCAGGACGTCGTCTCGCAGGTCACGCAATCGCACCCGCGGGTGCGGTTCCTCGCGCTGAGCGCCTCGGACGCGCCAGAAGACGTCATCGCCGTGATCAGGGCGGGCGCGAGAGGCTACGTGACGAAGACGATCTCCGGGAGCGAGCTTGTCGACGCGATCCGGCGGGTGGCCGCCGGGGACGCGGTGTTCTCGCCAAGGCTGGCGGGGTTCGTGCTCGACGCATTCGCCGCCGTGGCGCCCGACCAGCGGGTGCGCCCCGCGTTTGACCCTGAACTGGACCAGCTGACCCCGCGCGAGCGTGACGTGCTGCGGCTGATCGCTCGCGGCTACACCTACAAGGAGATCGCGCGGGAGCTGTTCATCTCGACCAAGACCGTCGAGAGCCACGTCTCTTCTGTGCTGCGCAAGCTGCAGCTGTCCACCCGCCATCAGCTGACGCGGTGGGCGGCAGAACGCCGGCTGACCTGACGGGAGCGCTGATGGCTGATCAAGACCGTTCGCGGAGTTCGCTCCGCGGCGGGGGGTCGCAGGGGGGTCGTCCCACCCGTGGTCAGGACGGTGACCTGTGCGGCTACGAAGCGGTCACACTGGCCGGCCTGCTGCGCCGCCGTGAGGCGTCGGCGCGCGAGGTCGTCGCCGCGCACATCAAGCGGATCGAGGAGG
>Ga0070707_100004684_pt1 | contig 12818 bp, 10 predicted proteins | sample KBSK5502metaG_FD_65468 | JGI IMG/M metagenome (GOLD analysis project Ga0070707, IMG submission 65468) | Corn, switchgrass and miscanthus rhizosphere microbial communities from Kellogg Biological Station, Michigan, USA - KBS K5-50-2 metaG | ecosystem: Host-associated > Plants > Roots >... | reverse complement strand
GAGTCTTGCGAAAAACTCATCGAGCTACACAGAAAATGCTACGCAGCTCGCTCTGAAAATTGAATGACATACGAAGAGGTGCATTGTGTCGCCACATCGAAGAACGATTCCACCTGCCAACGCGACTTGTAGATCTGCGCAATCGTCAAGGCGGGGAGGGCGAAATTGTTGGTTAGGAACTTCAGTCGCTTATTGGTCTGCTTGTCGACGAAGGTGACACGGCGCAGGGCATCGGGATAAACCTTGGCCGATTCCAAGGACGTGAGAATAACAGTGTGATCAGATCGCAGACCGGTGGTCTTATCGACAGGACGCGAGTAGCGCCGTTGCAGCAGGACATTCTGTTTCGTGCGTACGACAAAGAAGGCCGAAGACATTTCGAAGATAAAGAGCCGTTCAAAATCGACGTAGCCACGGTCCATACGTAGAACGCACCCGCTTCGGGAAGAATCTCGTCGAGGATGTTCACGTCGTGCACCTTACCGTCCGTAATCCGGATGAATGTGGGAATGTTCCCATGCAGATCGATTAGCGTATGCATTTTGACGGCGGCTTTGTGCTTGCGAAACTTCGCCCATGGAAACATGGATAGGCAAAGATCGATCGTCGTCGAGTCCAGAGCGTAGAGACCTTGATCGAGTTCGGCACCGATCGGATCATCGGCATACAACGGGCGGGCGATTGCGATGAGAACCTGTGCAAAGTCCGCGTAGATGCGCCAGTCGCGAAGTTCATTGGCGTCGGCCAACGTGGACCTTTTGATTTTGCTGCGAAAGCCCATGTGATAGAGCTTACCGCCGAAACGGGATGGGCTGGATCAATGGGCTGACGATGACCCGCAACGGCCCACGCCTGTCGGTTGTATCAACAGCGGATTGATCTCCTCAACGAAGCATCGAAGGGTATTTTTACACCGGAGTCGAAATTACTCGCGAGTGTTTTCTACTCATGTCAAAAATACTCGACCTATAATGTCCCGAAGATGGCCGAAAAGCCCCGCTATCTCCGCAAGCAGGTTCTCGCCGATCTGGAGCGGAAAATGTTTTTCTCTCGGGTCCCCGCCAGGTGGGCAAGACGACGCTTGCCCGAAGCCTGCCGGGGAGCAAATCCGGCTACTTGAATTGGGATTCGCCCGAGCATCGCGAAGCGATCCTGAAGAGGCAGTTGCCCCCATCGCATCTTTGGATTTTCGACGAGATCCACAAATATCGGAAATGGCGTAACTACCTGAAGGGACTCTACGACACACGTTCCGAAGGCCACCGCATTCTGGTGACGGGAAGCGCCCGTCTGGATTTCTACCGATTCGGCGGAGACTCCTTACAAGGAAGGTATCATCTCTTACGGCTTCACCCGTTTTCGTTGGCGGAACTTGGCGTTCAAACCGCGGCCGGCTTGCAGCAATTGCTTGCTCTGGGTGGATTTCCGGAGCCGTATCTGTCCGGATCCGAGACCGAAGCGCGGCGGTGGTCCCGCGAATATAGAACGCGCCTGACGCGGGAAGATGTCGCCAGCCTGGAGCGTGTCCAGGATCTCGGCCAACTGGAACTTCTGATGATGAGGCTGCCGGAACTTGTCGGTTCGCCGCTATCGATTAATGCCGTACGCGAGGACCTTCAGGTGAGCCACAAAACCGTCGCCTCATGGCTGCAGATCCTCGAGCGCCTCTACGCCATATTCCGGATTTCGCCCTTTGGAGCTGCACGAATTCGAGCAGTAAAAAAGGAACAAAAGCACTATCACTTCGATTGGTCACTCGTTCCTGAAACGCCGAACCGGTTTGAGAATCTTGTGGCTGCCCACCTTCTGAAATGGGTGCACTTCCGCCAGGACACCCAAGGCCTGGATCTCGAGCTCCGATATTTCCGCGACATCGATGGCCGTGAAGTCGACTTCGTGATCACCGAAGGCCGCAAACCGATCCTGTTCGTCGAAACGAAATGGTCGGATACCGAACCCGATCGCGGCATCCGCTACCTGAAAGCCCGGTTCCCCAAAACCGAAGCCTGGCAAACCTCAGGCACAGACTCGGGCGGAAAGCCAGGATAGTCCCGCGCAATGTCTTCGCCGCTCATTCCCTCCGCCAGGCAGGCGAGGATGTGGGAAACCGAAAGCCGGGTTGCCTTGACCGCCGGTTGTCCCCCCAAAAGGTCGGAATCCGCCACTATCCATTGATAGCCTGGAACGGTTTTGATTGGTTCGTCCACGCGGTCACTATACTCCGGTTCAAAACCCCGGGCAAAAGATGGAAAGACATGAAGGTCGTCCGGGCGCTGCGCACGTTCCTGCTTCACGCACGGCCCCGGAGAAGAGGGGACTGAAACTGGTTAAAGCGAGCGGCATTGTCCGCTCGCGTGTCGAGTTTCTGTGCAGACGACACGATTCGTGTCCGCACCACCGTCTTGAACGTCGCGTGCCGTTTGCTAACGTGTCCTACTGTGGCTTCTTTCCGACAAGCTTGAGGAATTGCCGCGACGAATTCAGGTAATCCACCGATGACTTCGGGTCATGGTTGGATTACCTGACCCGCTTGATTGTTTTATTGACACAATGCATTCGATGGATAAACTTTCCTTCATTCTGAACAACATTTTGTAGAGTGGGCATGAAAACACAGGATGCTCTCGGGCAATTCGAGCAACTTGTCCTGACAGCCGTGATGGCTGCTGCACCGGATGCCTACGCGAGCGCGATCCGCCGAAAAGCAATGGAATTGGGCGGGCGGAAGCTCACGTTCGGGTCGGTCTTTATTACGCTGGACCGTCTGGAAAGAGAAAGGGTACGTCGCTTCGAAGCGTGGCACGCCGTCATCAGATGGCGGCAGGCCGAAACGCTATTACCGGATGCGCGCTGCCGGCGAGCGCGCTCTGCGTGAAGCGTTCGAAACTTCGAAGCGGCTGCAACAAACAGCCGGATCTCGATTCCAATTCGTCAAATGGAAAATCCAAAACATTCAAAATCCGACCCCAGAACCCGATGGATCGTAAGCCTGGCCAAGTGGCTGCTGCCAGAGTCTGAGGTGATCCGCTTGAACGATCTGCTGGACGAAGGCATGCCGCCGCGGGAATTCGCATGGGAAGTGGCTGGCACAATTGCAAGAGGCATCCAGAGCGCAACCGGGCGCGGCTTCCGGCTCGAACGGACCGTTTTGGAAGCCGCCGTTATATATGTTCCGCTTTGGTCAGCGCCGCTCCTACCCGCCATTGCCGCCGTCATTCCCGTCCTTGTGGTGTTGAGAATCCGTGAAGCGATGACTTTTCCGGGAGACGGATCGCCGGGCGAAATGACAGCCGATGCGTTAGTCGGGGCATCGGCGCTCCTCATTTCCCAGCTTCTCTTATGGTCGGCCGCGCCATCGCTCGTGTTGGGAACTGTGGATCTCGCGCGAGGAACGGCGATCGGCATATTGAGCGTCTCTTTACTGCGAGTGGTTTTTCATCTGAACACGCCCAAACATAACCCCGACCGGGAGCTGGCTGCCACTACGTTTACAACGACGTTGCGCATTATGGTGATGTGGCTGGTCTTCTGTGTCATCTTGCTCCTTACGAATCTCGCTGCTGTACCCGCGACACAGCCGGGGCGGGACACTGTGTTGATCGTCGCGCTGTTTATGGTGTTCACGACAGCGTACAGGTATCAGAGCCCCGCCATTGGAGGGGTATTCGATAAGACTGAGCCGAAGTTGTCTCTGTTTTCCGCACAGGAGGCGGAAATGAAGAAGATGAAAGAGGCGCTGTGGACGGGATCGGATATCTTCTTGACGGAGCTTTATGAGGCCGTCTTCTTCCTGCTGCTGATGTTTCCGATGGGCCTTGCGATCTGGAGATGGTTTCATGGCGTCGCCGGTAATGTCGACTGGCTTCAGATCTGGATGAATGCACTCTCCGCCGGCATCCTCATTTTTTTGTGGAAGAAGATCAAAAAACTAAGCAGGAAAGCGGCTGAAAAAATCGACGAAGTGATTGAGGAGAATACGCATGACGGCAACCATCCGGGAAAAGATCGGATTCAAGCATCAATAGACCGCGCAGAAGGTCCCGCCACTTGACTTTACGCATGCAGGTGCTAGCCTGAAACCGACGCCGATTTTCGTTTAGAAACAGGAGGATCGATGAGAACAAAAGCAGTCATTGTCATGATCGGCATGGGAATGCTTCTTGCCGCGATGCCACTCATCGCGCACCATTCTTTTTCTGCGGAGTATGACCAGTCGAAGGTTGTTACGTTAACGGGAAAAATGATCGATTTCGAGTGGGTCAATCCGCATTCGTGGGTTCACCTCGAGGTCACGAATCCCGACGGAACGAAGACTGTCTGGAAAGGTGAAACGCCTCCCGTGAACGTCCTTTACAGGAACGGCTGGACGAAACCGCTGGTCGCGGAAATGGTAAAGAATGGTGAGGTCGTGACGCTGCGTGGTCCGGCAGCGAAGGACGGCTCGAATCACATCTTTTCGCAATCGCTGACGCGGCAGGATGGAGTCACCGTCCTCGGCCTGAGCGGCGAGCCACCGGCAAAGTAGATGCGATCGACAATTCCTTTAAGTGTTGCTGCCTTTCTCTTCGCGGCAGCGTTCAGCGGTGCCGGCCAGTCGCGCGCCATTCCACGGACAGCGGATGGCAAGCCCGACCTCAGCGGAATCTGGCAGGTTCTGGATAATTCCCTCGACGGAAACATCGAGCCGCACGCGGCGTCGTATGGAGTGCACGGAGGTCAGGGCGCGATCGTGGATCCGCCCGATGGCAAGATTCCCTATCTGCCGTCGGCGCTGGCCAAGCGCCAGGAGAATTACAAGAATCGCGCGAAGGATCCTGTCGCGTATTGCTTCAAGCCCGGCGTGCCGCGCATCACGTATATCCCGTTTCCATTCCAGATCACGCAAACCTCGAAGATGATCCAGATCACGTACGAGTTCGTGCACAACTACCGGAGCATTTACCCCAATGGCAGCGAGCACCTTCCCGGCATCGATTTCTTCAACGGCGATTCGCGGGCACACTGGGAGGGAGACACGCTCGTCGTCGACGTCGCCGACTTCAATGACGATCCTCAACATCCGACCTGGTTCGACAGCACGGGCAACTATCACAGCGACGCGCTTCACGTCGTCGAACGATGGACGCGGACGAGTCCGGATACGATGGTCTACCGCGCCACGATGGAGGATCCCAAGGTGTTTTCGCGGCCATGGACGATCGAGGTGTTGCTCTACCGGCATCAGGAGCCGAATTTCCGGATCATGGAGTACGAATGCCAGATGTTCAAAGAGAAGCTGGTGCGTGAAGGCAAGGGGAACAACCTGAAAGTCGTGGAAGGAGATATCCGATGAGAAGAATCCTCCGAGTGGTCACCATCATCGTCGGTCTGGCGATGGTTCTCGCGGCCGGCTGGTGGGATGCCCAGATGCTCGCCTCTCAGGCACGAGGACAGCGCGGTGGAGCCGGCGGTCCGCCTCCTCCGCCCGCAGGGCCCGTCGTGCGCGGACCCGATGGCAAGCCCGACTTCACGGGATATTGGATATCGGCGACGAAGACGAACATCAACAACGGCCGCGGTGGAATCATCAATCCCGACACGGGCGCAGCCGATGGGAAGATCCCGTACAACGCAGAGTGGGAAGCGAAGGCTGCGGACACCACGAAGAATCACATGTTCGACGAGCCGTACGCGCATTGTCTCCCCTCCGGCGTGCCCACGAATTTCGGAATCCAGATGGGATTTCAGGCCGTGCAGGATAAGAACGCCATCGTGTTCGCGTGGGACACGGCCGGGTCCACGCGCATCATCTATCTCGACAACCGCAAGCACGTGCCGGCAAGCATTCGCCTCTATCAAGGCGATTCGATCGGCCACTGGGAAGGGGACACGCTCGTTGTCGATACGACCAGCCAGGCCGCCGGCTGGTGGGATGCCAACGGTGCGGTTCACAGCGATGCGACTCACGTTGTCGAGAAATTCACCCCGAAGGATTCCAACACGATCTTTTATGAAGCTGTGGTCGAGGACCCGATCGCTTTAGCCCGCCCCATGACGGTTACGGATAATTTCAGGCGCAACCTCACCGTGCCTGCCGGTTTCAGGAATCGTCCCACCGGGTATGAGCAGACGGAAACGGCGTGTATCGAGGGCGAGCAGGATATCAATCTCTACACCGAAAGCGGCGGCGGCTTTGCGAAAGATCGCCCGCCTGCAGCCGATGCTCCGCCGGGATCGGTGACTGCTCCGGCTCCTCGCGGCGGCGGGCGCGGCCGCGGCGGCCCGCCTCAGTAGAAGAAGGAATAGCCACAAAAAGGCACAAAAGGCACAAGAGTTATTTGATCTTTTTGTGACTTTTGTGCCTCTTTGTGGCTATTTTTCTTATCTTATCTCAGTGCAAACGTAAACAACCCATTGCCGGCGGCCGCGGAGACATACTGCGTTCCATTCACGGCATACGTGATCGGACCGTTCGCTACCTGGCCGCCGAGCATCGATTTCCACAGCAACTTTCCATCGCGCGCATCGAGGGCGAAGAAGTAACCTTCACGTCCTCCAGCGAAAACGAGATTTGTGGCTGTCGTGAGCACGCCGCTGTCGGTGACCTGGGCCATCTTGTACATCCATTTGATATCGCCGGTGCGCGGGTCAACCGCTTTGATGGACCCGTAATATCCCTCGTCCTCAGTTCGCGTAAACGTGTTTAGCGGAGTCAATCCAACCGGTATGGTTGGACCGCCGCCGCCAAACACCGTTCCTGCCTTGAACTCCTGTTCGCGCTTGGTGAACGTTGACGAGGTATCTTCCCAGGTGGGGATGTAGAACAAGCCGGTGCGCGGATTGAACGCCGGGTTGTACCAGTTCGTTCCGCCCTGATTGCCGGGATAGACGAGAACGCCGGAACTCGACGTCTGCACGGCGCGTATCGGTTTGCCTTTCGCATCGAATCCGTTCATCCACGTCACTTTCACAAACGGTTTTCCGAGCAGAAACTCTCCGGTTGCGCGGTCGAGCACATAGAAGACGCCGTTTCGATTGGCCCACATCATGACCTTGCGGGGACGTCCCTGCCATTCGATATCGGCGAGAACAGGCACCTGCGTGGAGTCGTAATCGAACTCATCATGTGGCGAGAACTGGTAGTGCCATCGGACCTTGCCGGTATCGGCGTCGAGGGCGACGACGGAACAGGTATAGAGGTTGTCCCCGGGACGCGGATCGCCGTTCCAGTCGGGGCCCGCGTTTCCTGTTCCCCAATAAGTCAGGTTCAATTCCGGATCATAGCTGCCGGGTGTCCAGATGGAGCCGCCACCGTGAACCCATGAGTCGCCGCCCCACGTTTCGTGACCGGGTTCGCCCGGTTCCGGAATGACGTGGAAGCGCCATTTCTCGTTGCCAGTCTTCGCGTCGAACGCCGCGATGTAGCCGCGGACTCCGTATTCACCGCCGGCGGGTCCGAGAATGACTTTGTCTTTTACGACGAGCGGCATCAGCGTGAAGGAGTAATCGATCGGAGTACCCGTGGCGGGCGACTCGACTTTGTTGTTCCACACTTCGCGGCCGGTTTTAGTGTCGATGGCGATCAGGTGCGCATCGATCGTTGCGAGATAGAGACGGTCGCCCTGAATCGCGACACCTTTACTGTTGCGTCCGCAGCACGTTCTCGCTTCGCCGGGATTGTACGTGTAGGTCCAGAAGATTCGTCCCGTCGCCGCGTCGAGTGCGACGACTTCGTAGTTGGGCACGGGAGGCTTCACGACGTACATGATCCCGTCGACGACGATCGGAGTGGCTTCGAACTTGGTGATGCCGTCCATTGCGCGGACCTGCAAGACCCATTGGAGTTCGAGGTTCTTCACGTTATCGGTGGTGATTTGGGTGAGCAGGCTGTAACGCTGATTGAACAGCGTGCCGCCGTACGTCAACCAGTTCTGCGGCTCCTTGTTCGCATTGAGAATCCGCTCGAAGGGAACTTGCTGGCCGTAGATGGCGCCTGCAATCAGTAACAGAAACAATGTCAGCCGGAGTTTCATTACTTCACCTGACCTTTCAGGGACATGAGATAGGCCAGCAGGTCGGACATTTCCTGGGCACTCAATTTGTCGCGGTACGAAGGCATGGGCGACTTGACCGCAGTGAATTCGCGGAGATCGGTTCGCGGGATGGTGATCAATCGTTCCCTCGAATCGAAAAGCTGGACGGCGAATGTATCGAGGTTGAGAAGCCGGCCCGTGACGCTCGATCCATCCTTTAATACAGCGCGGAATGTTCGATTGGCCGGGGTCACCTCGGCGTCGGGTTCGAGGAGCGACTGCCGCAGTTGCTGAACGATCGCGGCGGGCGTGGGCGCTGGCGGTGGAGGCCCGAAGAAGACCAGTGGTGGGCGTGGAGCACCGATGGACGTGAGATCGGGTCCAACGCGCGAACCGTTTTCACCGACGCGGTGGCATGTGAGACATTGGCCTTTGCCTTCGAAGATCGCTTTGCCGCGCGCCGCGTCGCCGAGCTGGGGCATGTCGGGCGGTGGTGTCGCGCTTCCTGATATCGACCTCAGGTAAGCGACAATCGTGCCGGCCTGCTGTTCGCTGAAGGTGAAACTCTGCATGGCGGTGCCGGGAATGCCGTTGCGAATGATTCGCGCGACGTCATCGTCGGTTGAGGCACGGCGGAATTTGCCGGACATCAGAGCGACGCCCGGCACCTGATCGCCCGCCGATCCATGACAGCTCGCGCAGTTGGACTGGTAGAAGCGTCCACCTTCGGCGATCTCGTCGGGGGTGAACGCGTGCTGCGCGAGGAGAAGTGTGAAGGTAAGGATTGTTGTTAGCATGTTAATCACCCTAACGGCTGACGCGGTAGCGGCGGCTGCGCGCTATCGCGCTTGCGCTTCGCGCCCGTCTGCGCGGGCTAAGGTGGCTTCGCAGCTTTTTCCTCTCCGCGCAGCCACCCCTCCTCAGCTGAGGAGGGGAGCTCGCTGACCTCTCAGTTGCTCGTCGCGCGGCTGACGACGCGCATCAGTTCCGCCTTGTTCACGACCCGCGCAGGCGCCGGATAGTGAATCGGGATCAGCCGGTCCACATCCAGCTTCAGCCGTTCAATGTTCGAGACCAATGCCATGTTGTACGGACTCACCGGATTCGCCGGCGACGGATTCGGCTGAGCCGGCGGGTTGTACGCATCGGCTTCGACGAGGACTTTCTCCTTCGGCAGATACGCCATGATCAAGCCATCGTGATGGCCGATTCCCGTCATGTGATACAGCTCGATCACGTGATTGCCATCCGTCATGACTTTCTTTTCCGTCATTGTCTCGAAGGTCGGCTTCCGTTTCGCCTGCTGCAGCCTGTCCGGATTGATCGTGTGCGGCAGGGAAGCCACTTTCTCGAGGAACGGCTTGTTGAGTTGGTGCGTGACGACCGTCGCACCTTCGGCCATAAAAGTCCGGATGCCGCTGGTATGGTCGTAATGCGAATGAGTGTTTACGACATACTTGATCGGCTTGTTCGGAATGAGCTTCTTCGTCTCGGCGATGATCGCGTTGGCGCGCTCTTCGCTCTGCGGCCCTTCGATCACGACGATGTAGTCCTTGAAGTCCACCGCGACGGCCGCGTACCCCCCGAGGATCAGGTAAACGCCATCACCCAGCTTTTCCGACGTGGTTGCCGCAGCTTGTGGCGCCGGTGCAGGTGGAGCCTGAATATTGACCTGCGCGTTCGGTTTCACATCCGAGATCGTGAGATCCAGGATCGGATAGTCGCCCTGCTTCTGAACGATCTTCGTGGGAAACTTCACGCCGCCGAAATCTTTGTATTGCGTGTAGGTCGCATCGAAGAGCATGTCGCCGAGCACGGGATTATCGATCCATGTTTCCACGCGCTCGACCATGTTCTGGTCATTGATATAGCCGTTCACCTTCGCCTTGTTCTGACCGTTGAAGGTCAGCACGCTGAATTTCTTTCCCCCGATGGTCTTTGCAGACGCGGTGGCATTGTTCATCTTTGCGGCCCGAAGGAAGCCGTAAGGCGTCATCCAGATTTCGAGCTGCTGCACCCACGGCGTATTCGGGCCGATCACCACGGTCTGGTTCTGCTGCTGATCGCCGACAATCGGCTGCAGACCGCCACCGCGCGGCGGGTTTTCCCCCTGATTGCGAACCCGGTCCATCCGCGATGCGGGCGTTTCGAAGTTGATGCTGCGCGTATACGTTTTGTCGATGAACTTCGGCCACGGCGAATTCGGATTGACGTTCTGCCCGATGGCGAAATCGAAACCCGAGCCGGAATACTGGATCGTCTTCAGGTTGTCCGCGCCCATGGCTTTCGACGCGTTGGCGATGATGGTATTCGCGTCCTGCGCGGCGGCTGTCCACGAAAGCAATGTCAAAAGCACTGCTGCACACAAAACTTTCTTTAACATACATCCTCCTAACTGTCGCGGTGCTCTACGAAGGTGTGAACCGTCACGACAGAAGAAATCTACGGCAACGCAAACACAACGACCGAATCGGTAGCGATTGCGGCCACGTATTGCTTGCCGTTCTTGCCTTGATACGTCAGCGGATTTGCATTTACAGTCTGGTCGAGCTTAAAAGCCCACAATTCCTTGCCTGTCTTGGAATCAAACGCGCGGAACCGGCGATCATTCGTCGCGCCGATAAACACAAGTCCTCCGGCAGTCACGATCGGGCCGGCGCTGCCGGATCCTCCGACATTTTGTTTGCCTGCCGGCAGCGCTTCATTCAAGCCAAGCGGCACCTGCCACCCGATGTCGCCGGTATTCGCATTCACCGCCCACAAGCGGCCCCAGGGTGGTTTCTGACACGGGGCGTTTCCGATGGTCTTTCCACTCGCATCCTTAATTGGAGCGGCAAACCCGTGATACGGCCCCGGCCCGTCGTACGCGCCTCGATCGTACGGCTGCGCTGAGCCGTTGCCGCTGTCATAGTTTCCGTTTGGCCGTTTCTTCTCAACCCATCCGCTCAGGGCCGCATCGTGCGTCTGCACGAAAACGTATCCCGACCTCGGATCCGCCGCCATGCCGCCCCAGTTGGGTCCACCGTTTCCGGGAAAGATGATTGTACTTCGCGGCGGCGCACCTTCGTCGTGAAAGAGAAACGGCGTGAATGGCCCGGCGTTGTAAAACCCTCCGGCCTTTTCATAGATCTCCTGACAGGCCTTGGCGTGCTCCGGCGTCGTGTCTTCGGGGGTGACGATGTCTTCCTTCTTGAAGCTCGTTCGCGCAAGCGCCGGCGGTTTCAGCGGAAACGGCTGCGTGGGCGAGTACCATTCGCCCGGCACATCGCCGGCTGCGACCGGCCGCTCTTCAACTCCGAAGATCGGCTTTCCGGTCTCGCGATTGAGAATGAACATCCACGCCTGCTTGCCGATCTGCGCGAGCGCCGGGATCGTTCTTCCATTTTGTTTGATGTCGATGAGGACCGCTGCCGGCGGCAAATCCGAATCCCAAAGATCGTGATGAACCGTTTGGAAGTACCACTTGAGCTTTCCCGTTTGCGCATCGACGGCGACAACGGAGTTGCCGAACAAATTGTTTCCAGGCCGGTCGCCGCCCCAGTAATTGGCCGATGGCGAGCCGATGGGCATGTAGAGAATTCCGCGCTGTTCGTCCAGTGTGAGATACCAGCCCCAGACGTTGGTGCCCGACCGATCCTTCCATCCGTCGTTCAACCACGTGTCGTGGCCGGGCTCTCCGGGCTGAGGCACGGTGTGGAATTCCCAGAGTTTCGCGCCCGTGCGTGCGTCGAACGCGCGCGTGTTGCCGGGATCGCCCGTGAGCATCTCGCCGACGGTGGCGCCCAGCATGACGACATTCTTATAGATGAGCGGAACGCCGTTCCAGCCGATTTTGATATCGACCATACCGTCCTGACCAAATCCCTGCGACGCCTCGCCGGTAACGGCATTGATCGCGACAAGCCGCGGACCGGCTGTGAGAATGATTCGCGGCGGAGTGGTGCCTTCGCCAGGCCAGTAGGCGACACCGCGTGCCGTCGTGGCGAAGCCCGGGAATTTGTATTCCCAGACCTGCTTTCCGGTTTCGGCGTCGAGCGCGAGGACGCGGCTGCCGGCCGGGAGATACATCACGCCGTTGATGACGATCGGAGTCGCTTCCGGATTGACAGTCGGCAGCGGTCCACTTCCGCGGCGCTGGCCGACACCACCGCCTCGTCCACCGCCCGCGCGGAGACCGCCCTGATCATCCGGCTCTTCCGCCGCAGCGGCACCACGCCCCGCGGGTGCCGGCGTCGTCCGGAGCTTGTAGCTCCACGCGAGTTTCAGATCGGAAACATTTTTCGTATTGACCTGCGTCAGTGGAGAAAAACGTGTGCCGCCGAGGTCGCGGTTGTAGAGCGGCCAGTCGGCATCGGCGTTCGGTTTCGTGGCGCGCGTCTGCGCGAGCGCGGGCAAAACCAGCACCACGGCTGCCAGCGCGACATGATAAATACGCATCAATAAAAACTCCTTGCTCTACTTTTCCCCACTCTTGAGGAATGAATTGACAGACTGTTTCAGTGCGGACACATTCCCCTCCTTGAAAAGGAGGGGTGGTGCGGCATTAATAAAAAGGCGCGAAGCCTCCGAAGCGCCGCAGACGGGGTGGTCAGTTCGGCGAAACTCTTCAGGCCTAAAGATTTCGCCGGACTTCTCTTGAGGCTGCGCCCTATCGGGCTTGCGCTTCGCGCTACCCCGTCTGCGCGAACTAAGGTGGCTTCGGTGCGCCAGGCGAAGCCTGGCTTATCTTGTAAGCTGAAAGGAGCTTACCCTTGAAATAACCCGTTCATCAAGGTAGCCGAGCAAGCGTGTGGAATTGGAGTAATC
>Ga0070707_100004683_pt1 | contig 12818 bp, 16 predicted proteins | sample KBSK5502metaG_FD_65468 | JGI IMG/M metagenome (GOLD analysis project Ga0070707, IMG submission 65468) | Corn, switchgrass and miscanthus rhizosphere microbial communities from Kellogg Biological Station, Michigan, USA - KBS K5-50-2 metaG | ecosystem: Host-associated > Plants > Roots >... | reverse complement strand
ATTTCGCTTACACGCCAACGTATCGCCACTCGTGTACCGGAGACATTCTGTCTGCCTTGTCCGTCTCTGGGCAGTTCGATCAGGAGGGCACGGCCTTAGCGTTTCGCACTCCCAGCGCAACAGGAGTGGATGCCTTCGCCGGCATCGTGCGCGGTGACACCGTCGTGATGCATCGCGCCGTAGGTTATGTGTACACCTTCATCAAGCAGCACTGAGGCGCACCGCTGTCCTGGACCCGCACCACCTAGCCAGCGCTTGCTGCTGACGGGGCGTTTGCGAGGCGGCAGCCGCGCCCTATCTTCCGACGTGGCTGCGCGGCTGCCGCCGCACGCCCCGCAGCAGAAGCGCGATCCGTTATACGGGCAAGAAACCGGGACGGATGCTCGACTGTTCTGGGCGACTCCTTCGTCAACGCGATCCTTCGAAACGCGACCTCGGGAATTCTGTTCGATCACCGCCCTGGCGCGTTCGCGGAGTTCGCTAAATCCGGCCACGGGCCGCACAAGCTCAGGAGCACGACGCATGCCCTTTTATCTCACGCGGTTCAGCTACACGCCTGAAACATGGGCTAAGCTGATCAAGAATCCGGAGGACCGCCGGACCGCAGCGAAGCGCTACATCGAATCTGTTGGTGGAAAGCTGCACGGGTTCTGGTACGGCTTCGGCGAGCACGATGCCTACAACTTGTGGGAGGCCCCGGACAATGTGTCGATGGCTGCCACGGCCATCGCCATCAGCGCCGGCGGGGCACTAAACTCCTTCCAAACGACCGTGTTGCTCACCGTTGAAGAAACGCTTGCCGCCCTCGAGAAGGCCGCCTCGATCAGGTATCGACCGCCGGGAGAGGAAGGCTAGCGTGCACTTTAAGCGCGCCCGACCGATTCCGCGGATGGAGGCTGTGTGGCATCGGGCGAGCATTGAAGCGGCCGTATAACCAGCGCTTGCTGCTGACGGGGGCCTGAACGCCTCAGCCGCCGCAGGATATCTTAGGACTAGGATCTGCGGCGGCTTCGGCAGGCCCCCAGCAGAAGCGCAACGCGTTAGGCGGACTATTGGCGGTGGTGAGGAGGTGTCAGGCCCATGAACGTGCGTCGCGCATCGAGCCCGAAGGAAATGCAGGAAGGACCTCGGCAGGTGGCCACACGCCGTAATTTCCTAGCCCGTGGACTCGGCTTGGGTCTGTTGCTCGGATCGGCTGGGGCGTGTCGAGTAGGATCGCGATCTTTGAAAGAAGGTCATGAGCTCTTCGACCCGAACGACCTGCCGTGGCACCCGGCTCCCGGCCACGGCCCTGGTGTCTGGGAGCGGATTGTGAGCGGCGGCCGCGACGCGGGCGTGACAACACGCTTTCTGCGTTTTGATCCTGGGTCGGGAAGGGACGAGGTGGTCACGCACGATTTCTGGGAAGAGATCTACATCGTCTCCGGGACCTTCGAGTCTGGCGGCCGGCCGTACCCGGCAGGCTACGTGGCGGTGCGCCCTCCTGGAGTGCCGCACGGCCCGTTTCACTCGACTACGGGGTGTCTCAATTTCGAGGTTCGCTACCGAGTATAGCGATGAAGAGTGCAGGATCGACGTCGTGCCGCCTAACCAGCGCTTGGAGCTGCCGGGGCCCTCAACGGCTTGGCCGCCGCGATGTATGTTCCAACCGTGGATTCGTGGCGGCCTCACCAGGGCCCCGCAGCTCAAGCGCAGGTCGTTAGGCCGCTCACCTTTGTTCGGCGGACCCTGCGGAGACGGCTCCCTCGGCCGCTTGACTCTCCCTTGATCCCCACCCGGTATCCTGCCACAACATAGATGGCACATTGCCAGTACATGGTAACACGCCGTGGGGGCCCAATGTTGCGTCACCTATCCCTTTGCGAGTATCAAGCGATGCCCCGGTCCTTTGTGGCGCTCCATGGTTCTCGCTGGACCGTACAGATATTGACATTGTTTGCGCTCTGCAGCCTCGCCAGCAGCAGTGTCGCGCAGGATCCGCCGCGCGTCGGCATCGGAACCAGAGTCCGGCTGACATTCCACGGAGTCCAGCCTACCGTCGTTGGCCGGCTGATAGAGTTTGGCCCGGATTCCCTGACCATCGCGGGCGAGAAGGCTCGGGATCACAGGGTCTTTCTCCAGTCCACCGTCCGTCAGGTGGAGGTATCGCTGCGTCAGGAGTCCCAAGTCGCTAAAGGACTTGCGCAAGGCGCCGTCGCGGGCTCCCTTGTTAGCGGAGCACTGGTTCTTGTTGTCACGGTCGTGACCCCCTCCTGCGGCGAGGCGAAGGACTGGCAATGGTGCCACAAACTCACCGCAGGTAAACTGCTCGCCGGAATAGGCCTCGGGGCAGCCGCTGGCGCGTACTTTGGAGGCGCCCATGCCGCCAAGCATCCCCGTGATGTCTGGGCTCCAGGACGGTGGCCTGAGGGGGTGGCCCGGCCCTCGTCCAAACCCTTACCACTGTTCGGCCTCGGCACGCTCGGCGACCATGACGTTCTTCTCATCGGCCTTAGCTTTTCCCGATAAGCCACGAGAGGCTCCCGCACACACGCGTTCGTTTGAGTGGCCTAACCAGCGCTTGCTGCTGGCGGAGCGTGTGCGCCTCAACCGCCGCAGGATATCTTTGGTCTTGGTGAGCTGCGGCGGCTTCGGCAGGCCCCCGCAGCAGAAGCGCAACGCGTTAGGTGGCGGTCAACGGAATACTCGATGAACTGGTTTGCGCAGATCCTAGCGGGCGTGTTTCCACGCGCCACGGGCTTGGAGGTTGACGAGCCCGACCCGCTAGCATTCCAACTGCCCCCCTCGCCGACGAGGTTCTTCGAAGCCCTCGGTCATCTGGTGGGGCCAGAGGCCACCCTTTATTGGGAAGGACCAGCAGGGCGAACGCTCGCGGCGTGGCTAGATCGATACACGTCTGCACCTCGACCGCGGGTGTCCGTTGGCGTTATGCCGGTCGGGGACTTCTACCTTGTGCCGCTGACCGACGAAGTATTGGAAGAACTGGCCGTGCGGGTTACCGAGCCTGGGGCGCTTCGTGGTCCGGTTCGCATTCACGTCCATGAAGGGGAGCGGATAACACTCCAGTGGCGTCCCGCGTTTGGGAAGCGCCCATTGCTGCTCTCCCGTCGACTCCCGGCGGATCGGGTCCGAGAATTCGTTGCGGCAGCCAACGCGACCCCAATTCGACGCACGACTGCCACCTAACCAGCGCTTCCTGCTGCCGGTCCGCGGCGGCCGGCCGCCGAATGAGTAGCTTATCTGGCGGGGCCGCCGCGCCCCGCAGCAGAAGCGCGAGTCGTTAGGCGCCGCAAGGCGTCATGGATGTGACTGGTGCGTAAGGATCTCGCGGGCACGCGCGCGTAGAGGCAGCATTCCGCCACAGCCCCCATCGAACCGCGAACCCCGCTTTGAGGAGATCTGAATGCGCGTGTTCCTTGGTGTGGCTGCCGCAACTGTTACGGCGTCGTGCCTGTCCGCACAGGTGCCGCGGGCGATCAGCACCGATCCCGAGCGCGACAGTGCCAATCCAGCTCGAATGGAGGTGCTGCACATTCCCTCAGGTGGCGTGAACATCAATGGCGTGGCCTATGTTGCCTCCGGCGCTGGCAGACACCCCACGTTCATTTTCTTACACGGCCTACCCGGCAACGAGAAGAACCTCGATCTGGCCCAAGCGGTCCGGCGTGCCGGGTGGAACGCCATCACCGTGAACTACCGCGGGTCATGGGGGAGCCCAGGGGAGTTCCGTTTCGGTGGCAATCTCGAGGATGCAGAAGCGGTGCTCGCGTTCGCGCGGGATTCGACGAATGCGCGCCTGCTTGGAATTGACCCGCGGCGCATTGTGATGGCCGGTCACAGTATGGGCGGCTGGGTCACAGCCCTAACCGCGGCCCACCACCCGGAATTGCTCGGTGCCGTTCTGATCTCCGCGGCTGACCTTGGTCTTGTGGGCACCATGCAACGCGACTCGCTTGCGGGCCTTATGGCCGGCAACATGGAGTCACTTTCGGGGGTCACAGCACTGGGCATGGCTGAGGAACTCATTGGCGGTGCATCCCGCTGGCGATTGGAGACGGCAGCTTCAGGCCTGGCGCGAATGCCCATGCTGGTGTTGACGTCTGACGATGGACTGGCCGAGCACACAGATCCGCTCGTCCGGCGGGTACGCGCGCTGGGAAATACCCGCGTCACGACGGCGCATCAGTCGACTGATCACTCCTGGTCAGACAAGCGCATCGCTCTCCAGACTGCGGTGCTCACCTGGCTTGCACGACGCTAGGGCCGTTGTTCTTGCTCGGCGCCTAACCAGCGCTTGCTGCTGCCGGGGCGTCGGCGGCCCGCCGCCGGAATGATGGGTAGAGTTGGCGGGGACCGCCTTGGGCCCCGCAGCAGAAGCGCAACGCGTTAGACGGCGTCCATTAGCGGTCTTGCCACCACACTCTCACGAGCGCCCTGATGCGTCCCAGCTCTGTACTGCCACTTGCGGTGGTCGCTGTCTTCCTAACTCAGCCTCTCCACGGTCAGAACCCCATACACGTGGCACCCAATGCGCCAAGGGATCGCACTCTAGCAATGGATTCCTGCATCCTTACCGCCGCCGAGAAGGCCATAGCACCGCTAACCATCGAAGCGAAAGTCACATATCCAGGCGCTAAGGCGAGGTTTCAGAAAGGGCTTCCTCCGAAACACTCGCTTTTTGTGGTCACCCACCTGCGCGACAGTCTCGGCAAATTCGAGCGCGTCTTCATTGCGGTTGATTCGATCCGCGATTCGGTGGGAGGTAGTGCGAGAATCTTTGGGCGGATCTGGAACCAAATAACCTTGGTGCGCGGTTACAGACTCTACCAAGCCTACGCGCTTCCGGAAGCGGAGCTGCTCGATTGGTTGATCTCCCGGCCCGATGGTTCGGAAGAAGGCAATCTCATCGGCAACTTCTTGGATCGGTGGCAGCCCCCTCCAGCCTGTTTGCGAATTAAGCCGCCGTCTAACCCGCATTTGGAGCTGTCGGGGGCATAGGCGCGACGGCAGCCGCGCGATAGGTTTGACCCAGAAGGTGCGGGGCTGCCGCCGCACGCCCCCACAGCTCAAATGCAGGTCGTTAGGCGCTCGCCGTTCCTACACCTTTGGGGGGCTTGATGAATCTCCGAGCCATTGCCCTTGCCCTTGTCCTGTGCTCAGCGAGCCCCCCGCTGTTCGCTCAGCGCGGTAGGGTGCTACGCTTGGCCGAGTTGAACAGCGTTTCACTTGCCGCGCTCGACCCCGCAAAGACCGTCTTCATTCTGGCCAACGGCCCGCTCGAGGCGCATGGACCGCACCTTCCGATCGCCGCCGATATCTACCAGACGGAGTATTCAGCCCAGCGCATGGCGGAGCAGCTGGCCGATTCGCTTAGTGGGTGGTCGATCGTGCTCGCGCCGATGCTTTGGTACGGGGTGGATGGTGCCAACACCATCCCCGAGCGATACGACATTCGCGGCACGATCACCCTCCGAGCATCCACGTTGAGGGCCATCGTCGCCGATCTTGGGAGCCAGCTCGCTGACCACGGCTTCCGCTGGGTCCTCGTCGTCCACATCCATGGAGCAGCGCACGAACACGTCGCCATGAGTGACGCAGCCGACTTCATCCGACAGACGCGTCACATCGGGATGTTCAACATTGGGAGTCTTGGATTCTTTGAGTCCGACCCATCACTGGACTCGCTATTTGCCAGGCGGTTTAGCGCGGCGGAGCGTGCGCGCATTGCCTTCGATGTGCACGCGGGCATGTGGGAGACGTCCGCAGTCCTGGCCGTGCGCTCCGACCTCGTGGCCCCCAATCTCCGTACACTCCCGGATGTCACCGTGCGCAACTGGGAGGAATTGGATCAGGCCGGCCGTCGTACCACCTGGAGTGGCTACTGGTCGGCCCCCGCTCTCGCAGACTCGGTCCTTGGCAGACGGCTCCTCGACTCTTGGGCTGACCGATGGACCCGGTATGCCCTCCGAGCGCTGCACGGAGAGGACGTGAGCCTGCTTCCGCGCTACCCCGACGGCGAGCCGTTGAATGCGAACCTGCGGCAGGCGCATCGATCCCTTCACGCCCAGCGGGTCTTCGGCGTACGGTTGCAGCAATGGCTCGCTACGCGTAACTCGATGATCGATCACTAGAGCCGTGGGCCAGGTAGCTAGACGGGCACACTGCCCGAAGGTGGCGTTGGCCGCGGCGCTGCTTAAAACCGATCCGTTAGACACCTCACGGCGCTCACCCTTAGAACAACGCACATGGACGCCCTGCTCACCCTGATCTCGGTCTTGATGCATCTCGGCTCGGCGCCGACGTGCACCCCGAACCCGAGCCAACTACCCCCGTTCGATTCCACGCAGGTCGCCCATCTTGTCGGACAGTTCCACATCACGGCTGTCGACACCACAGCGTCCCCTCCTCAGGAGCTGGGGTCCGACCTGGTGATATGGGTCAACGACTCGGTCCATAGATATCGATACATGAAACGTGGAATCGGAGTCGTTCATGGGGAACGACGCTTCGGGGGAAGCTTCCGATCCCCTGGACGCTCGTGGATCGACCCCGAAACGGCCTGGGAGGGCATTCTTTACCACCCGGGCAGTCTATATCTCGGCACCATTGGTGTGAACGATGGCGGCGGCACCACTCTCACGTTGAATCGCCTCGGGCCGGCCGGGTTCTCGGGACGCTGGACCGTAGACATGGGAATTGCGGTGATCTTCGACACCAGGACAAATCGGTACTTACCCAACCCGGCGGGCTATTACTGTGCGTGGCGGGTGGCACCCTTCCTTGATTCGCCCAAACCCAACTCACCCGGAGGTGCCTAACAAGCGCTTGCTGCTGCCAAGGGCGTTTGCGAGGCGGCAGCCGCGCCCTATCTTCTCCTTTGGGGCTGCGCGGCAGCCGCCGCACGCCCCCCGCAGCAGAAATGCGTGGCGTTAGGCTGCGACTTTCACCTCGGATGGAGTCCTCATCATGGGACCTGTCATCCGCCTCTTGGCCGCAGCGTTCGCTGTGCTGCCGGCCGGCTGCACTCGTTCCTCCGACCGGCCCAGGACGGCGGCGCTTGATTCCCTGCAACGATGGGAAGGCTTCGTTCTCACCCCGGATAGCGTCCGTCTCTTCACTCGAATTGTCGGCGCGGGGCGCGACACGATCATCGTGCTACACGGTGGTCCCGGTTTGACCCTCGACTACCTTGCCGCGGACCTCGAACCGATGGCCGCCCGACACACCCTGCTCTTTTATGACCAGCGAGGTGCCGGCCGATCCACCCTCGTCAGCGATTCGGCCGGTCTGAGCGCCCAGCGGTTCGTAGACGATCTGGAGGCCATACGGGCCCATTTCGGGCTATCAAAGCCTGCGCTGCTCGGCCATTCCTGGGGCGTGGGCCTTGCCGCGCTCTACGTGCAACGATACCCGAGCACCATGGGCCAACTGATCCTCGTCGATGGCGTCCCGCTGCGTCTCACAAACCTGGTCGCCGGCTTCGAAGCGATGGATCGCGCTCGTGACAGCAGCGAGCGGGCGGAAATGGACCGGTGGATGGAGACACGACGTACCCATCCCGAGGACGCTGTCGCCTGCCACAACTACTACCGGCTTTGGTTCCGACCTTTTTTCGCGGATACCTCCGCATTAAGCCGAAGCCGCGGCGACTTCTGCGCGGGAACGCTCGAGAGTCGACGGAACAAGATGGAAGGGGTGGATCGGTTCACAATGGCCTCTCTCGGGAACTGGGACTGGCGAGCAGCCATGGCGACGGTGCCCCTACGTAGCCTGATTATCCACGGCACAGTGGACCCAATCCCGCTCGCTACCGCCCAGGAATGGGCGTCGATCTTGCCCAATGCACGATTGCTCACCCTTCCGAACGTCGGGCACTTTCCCTATCTGGAAGCTCCGGATCAGTTTTTCGCGGCGATCGACACTTTTTTGGCAGGGAGATGGCCCGCGGAAGCAAAGCCTGGTCGACACACCCCATGAGATGATTCCGTCGCGGCCTAACCAGCGCATGCAGCTGCCGAGGGCGCTTACCTTGCGGCTGCGCCGCAAACGCCCTCACGGCTGATGCGCCAGTCGTTAGCTCGAAGGGAAGCAGATCATGGACTCACGAAGGCAAGTCGTGATGCTCCTGGCAGCCGTCGTGAGCCTGACTGCTTGCGCGCATCCTGCCACAAACGCATGCGGCCACCCTGTTCGGCCAGTGCTTGCTCCACCTATTCATGTGCGACCTGAGACCTCCGCTCGCGGACTAACCATCTTGGCGTTGGATGCTACGTCCAATGAACCCATCGCTGGAGCGCGCGTGTCTTTACTGGATTCTCCGATCGTGGCCACTACGGACTCGCTCGGGCTTGCATACCTGGCCGGAATCGCTCCGGGGGCCGTCGCCGTTGCCGTGCGCGCCATCGGGAGGTCGCCGATCTTAGATACTCTCAATATCTCGGCCACACGCGGAAGGTTTCTCATAGTTCAGCTCAAAGCCGACGTGATCTGTCTTGAGGACCCCATTATTGCGGTACCACCGGCTCAACGCCCCTGATCAGTCCGAATCGCCAACCTGGGATTCTCGTCTCCTTCCAACGCTCCCTATCGGCGTCCCCTCGGCCTAACCAGCGCTTGCTGCTGACCGGACGTTTGCGAGACGGCAGCCGCGCCCTATCTTCTGCTTAGGGGCTGCGCGGCTGCCGCCGCACGCCCCGCAGCAGAAGCGCAACGCGTTAGGCGGCATTAGAGCGTTCGCGCAACTATGCAGTACTCTGATCAAAGGCCGCGCAACAGACCGGCACGTTTCCCCCTGTGCCGCCGATGTCCTACCCGTTTCAGGATCTGGATAAGGAGGCGCTCATCTTCGACATCTTCGGCGTGACAGTCCTGCTCCTGGTCGCGGCACTTGGCACCTGGCTCGCCCTCCGCGCGAGACGTGCGCAGAACCTGGGTGTGAAGTGGACTGGTCTTGTCCTTTCGAGCGTGGTTACCGTGGCCAGCACCGTGGCGCTCGGCGTTACGCTGGTCGGCTTCTACAGGATCACCTTCCCGCCCTCCCGCCGGACAGTCACAAGCGTCAAGGTCGCCGGTACCCCGGATCAGATTGCGCGGGGAGCTCGATTCGGTACGTTTTGCGCTCAGTGCCATTCACCCGATGGCCAGGCCCCGCTGGTTGGAAGGAATTTTGCGCTAGGCGGCCCACCATTCGGCACTCTTTGGGCTCCAAACCTCACGCCGGCGGGTGAGATTGGGAATTGGTCGGATGCCGAAGTGATCCGCGCGATCCGAGAGGGTGTGCATCAGTCCGGCCGGGCCTTAGTCGTCATGCCCTCCGAGATCTTTCGTCATCTGAGCGATGTAGACGTCGAGGCAATCGTGGCCTATTTGCGCTCGCAGCCGGCGGTCGGACCCAATACGCCACCAACCAGACTTAACATCCTGGCTGGATTCCTCCTTGGAGCGGGCATTGCCTCAAGCAGTGCGCAGCCGCCCATCACACGCCCCATCATCGCGCCAGAGGAAGGCGCCTCAACCGAGCACGGCAAGTACCTCGTCTCGATCTTGGGTTGCCAGGCGTGCCACGGGGAGAATCTCACCGGCGGCAAGAGCGGTGGGCCCGGCCCTCCCGCAGGGCCCAACCTCATGGTGTTCCTGACGAAGTGGAGTTTGGAGGACTTCATCCATACCTTGCGCACGGGGGTAGACCCCTACAAGCACACCCTCACCGAAGGGATGCCCTGGAAGGCCATTTCAGCCTTCGCCAATGACACCGATCTCGAGGCAATGTATGTGTACATACGTGGCTTGCCGTCGGTGAACAGCGCCATCAAGTGAATCCCCAGCGACAGCACCGACGATTCACGCTCCGAGGAGCCCATGGATACGGACCGGGTCTTCAGGATGTCATTCGCAAGCGTGTATCCCCTTTATGTCGCGAAAGCGGAAAGGAAGGGGCGCAAGAAGAAGGAAGTGGAAGAAGTCATCTGCTGGCTGACGGGCTACAGCCCGCGCGCGCTGGTGGACCAGATCGAGCGGAGAACGGATCTGGAGACCTTCTTCCGCGAGGCGCCGGCGCTCCATCGCAACGCGCGCAAGATCACCGGCGTTATCTGCGGGGTTCGCATCGAGGAGATCAAAGACTCGCTCATGCGGAAGATCCGGTACATGGACAAGCTGGTGGACGAACTGGCCAAAGGCAGGCCCATGGAGAAAATCCTGCGCGGGTAGGACGCGTGCTAGCCCGCCATGATCACTGCCTGGTCGATGCCCTCCACCCTAGTCGTTAGGCAGGACCCGACATGTCGCCCACCTAGAGACTGATGAGTTCTCGACGCGCATCGACCCGGCATCTAGTGCTTCGAGCGGCGATTCTGAGCATTGCGGCACCGGCCGCCCTGGCCTTTTCGGTATCACGCCTCGGCCTCGCTCAAGCACGTTCGACCTGTCCAGCGGTCGCGCCGGCGAACCTCAAGCCAGCGCGCCAGCCCTGCGGGGTTCAGTGCGGCCTCGATCGTTGGGCAGTAAAGACACTAAACGATCGAGACCTATCACGCATCAAGGGCATCCCCATCTCCACGACAGTCGAGTCGCTCAGCACACTCAAGGCACCCCGTTCACGACCAACTGATCGCCGAGTTGCGCCAGCGGAGCGACGGCTGTTTTGCGTCGAGGCCTGGTTTGTTGAAGTGTGGCCGCAGACCGACCGAGATCTTCACGTCATGATATCCGGCCTCGCGGACACTACCTCACGCATGATCGTTGAGATCCCCTCACCAGATTGCCTGGGTGTCTGTGGTTCGGGCCTCGCAGCTCTCGCATCCAAGGCCCGTCAGAAGCTCGAGCGACGCCTTGCCACGTGGACCACGGACACGCTCAGGATTCGAGTTCTTGGCGTTGGTTTCTTCGATCGCAACCATGGTCAGATTGGTGCGGCACCAAACTACATCGAGTTGCACCCCGTCCTCGCGGTCGATTTCCCCTGAGTCGGGGCCCGCCTCATCAGCGCTTGCTGCTGCCGGGGCGTCGGCGGCCCGCCGCCGGAATGATGGGTAGATTCGGCGGGGCCGCCCTGGGCCCCGCAGCAGAAGCGCAACGCGTTAGGCCGCACGGGAGGAATTACATGCGCATCGGGCGTCTACTTGTACTTGCAATGACCACCGTAACGATGCAGGCACAGGGTCAATCCGAATCCTCCAAGCCCGTCCCACTCAGCCAGTTCCGCGAGCTCACTTGGCTGATCGGCCGCTGGCGCGGTAGCAGCCGCTGGTCACCCGCATTTTATGAGCAGTACCGCTTCCGCGACGATTCCACGATCGCCATGACGGCCTACACGGACTCCACTTTTCAATCGGAAACTGCCGACTCTTCAATCATTGAGTGGCGCGGTGGTGAGGTGCGAAGTCGGACTCCGCGCGCGACATACGGAGTAATCGAGTTTGGGTCTGGCCGCATTCGTTTTCGTCGCGTCGGGGCGGTCGACGGCGGCCACCGGTTCACCAGCGTTGCGGCGGACGAATGGACCGCAACAATATTCCCTCGAGGCGCAAGCACTGATACCACCGTCTTTCAGATGCGACGCGTGCCAGCACCGGGGCAGTGAGTCGCGCGTGCGGCCTAACCAGCGTCTGCTGCTGGCGGTTCGCGGCGGCCGGCCGCCCAATGATTAGCTTATCGGGCAGCGCCGCCGCGCCCCGCAGCAGAAGCGCAACGCGTTAGGTAGCCCTAGAACCAGGCAATGAACCGACAAGACTTCAATACACGCTTCGCCTACAATAAGTGGGCCAATCACCGCTTACTCGAGGCGGCAGCTCGACTCACGACGGAGTCTCTTGCGAAGGACCTCAATGCGAGTTTTGGCTCGCTGCGAGGCACGCTCAGCCATATGCTCTGGGGGGAGTCGCGGTGGTTGCGATTCTGGCAGGACGGCTCCCTCCCTGATGACTTGCCGGAGGAATTCCCGACCCTCGAGGCGCTTAATGCGCGTTGGGCCCAAGTCGAGCGGGATCAAGAGTCGTTTGTCGCAGGACTCACGGAGGAGCACCTGGCTGCGCCACGCCGCGTCCGGGATTACGAGTACCCTCTTGAAGAATTGCTGCACCATCTGCTCAATCACTCCACGTACCATCGCGGCCAAGTCGCCCTGCTCCTCCGCCAACTTGGTGTCACGCCGCCGGCTACTGACTTTCGCCTCTTCCTGACGGAAATCCGGTATGGGGCCACGTACTGACCGTGCTCTGGTGTGGGCTACCGAACCAGCGCTTGCTGCTGGCGGCGCGTGAGCGCCGTAGCCGCCTTGGCGTAGCTTTCACCTGGTCTGCGGCGGCTGCGGCATGCCCCGCAGCTGAAGCGCAGGTCGTTCGCCACCGCCACGACGCCTTACCTGGAGATGGTGAGTATGCAACTGATTTTGCCGCTGCTCGCAGCTCTCGCCGCGGCATCCGGCGACTCGCTGGAGATTCGGTACGTCGGCAACGCGGGCTTTGAGCTCTACGATGGCTCTACAACGATACTGATCGATCTGCCTTACGAATCAGGCGCTTTCGACTTGATGACCTACGACCCCCGTGATATCCGGGCTCGGGGCAGGACCGTATCGGTGATCACACATCGTCACGTGGATCACTTCAGCCCTGCGCTATTTGCGCCAACAGCTTGGGCCGTGTACGGTCCGTCGGAGGTAACCGCCGCGCTCCCGCGAGACCGCGTTCTGGACGGAACCGAGCAAACCGTCGGGGAGTTCGCAATCCAGCGGTTCGCGACGCGGCACCGGGATACCGAACACTACTCGTATCTGATCATGTGGCGTGGGAGACACTTGTACTTCATCGGCGACACCG
>Ga0070707_100004682_pt1 | contig 12819 bp, 8 predicted proteins | sample KBSK5502metaG_FD_65468 | JGI IMG/M metagenome (GOLD analysis project Ga0070707, IMG submission 65468) | Corn, switchgrass and miscanthus rhizosphere microbial communities from Kellogg Biological Station, Michigan, USA - KBS K5-50-2 metaG | ecosystem: Host-associated > Plants > Roots >... | reverse complement strand
GCCGTCGCGCGCGCGCGAGGGGAGGCCGAGGTCGAGCGCGTCAAGAGCCTGTCCTTCGCCGAGTGGCAGGCGGTGGCGGCGGCGTCCGCGCGCCCGGCGGCCAGCGGCGCCGATGCGCCGCTCGCCGCCGACGACATCAAGGCGCTGGCGGACGGGCTCATCGAGATCGGCGCCCACACGGCCGATCATGCCATTCTCGCCCGCGCCGACCGCGAGCAGCAGGGCGCTCAGATCGCGCGCGCCAAAGCGCAGCTCGAGTCCTGGATCGGCCGGCCGGTGACGGCGTTCGCCTACCCGAATGGCAGGCCCGGCCTCGACTACACCGCGGAGAGCGTGGCGCTCGTCCATGACCTCGGCTTCGATTTCGGCTTCACGACGCGGCCGGCCTTCGCCGGGCCCGGCGAGCCTCCGCTCGAGCGCTCGCGCTTCCTGATGCTGGCCGGGGTGTCTCCTGCCGAGCTGGCCCACCGGCTCTACTACTCATGGCGGCGGTGACGCCGGAGCGTGTCTCGATCGTGACCGCCGGTCATCTCTCCACCTGCCCGCGCATGCTGAAGGCCGCGGATGCGCTGGCCGCCGCCGGGTACCGGGTGCGGGTGGTGAGCGTCCAGCATTCCGAGTGGGCCACCGCCGCCGACGATGACGTCCGGCGCGCGCGCCGTGACGCGTGGCCGTGGACGGTCGTGAGCTACGAGCGCCGGCGCGCGCGGCCCGCGTACTTCCGGAGCGGGGTTCGCGCGCGCGCGACGCAGGCCATGGTCGGCGCCGTCGGGCCGCGGCGCTCTCCCCTGTCGCTCGCCGCGCGCGCGCACAGCCGGGCTCACCCCGAGCTGGTCCGCGCCATTGTCGCCGAGGACGCGGACCTGATCTATGGCGGAACGGCAGGTGCTCTCGCCGCGGTCGCCGAAGCGGGCCGGCGCCGCGGGACGCCCTACGCGCTCGACCTCGAGGACTTCCACAGCGCCGAGGGCGCCGGTGATCCGGAGGGGCGGCGCGCCGATGCCTTGGCCGAGCGCATCGAGCGGGCGGTGCTGCCGGGGGCGGTGTTTCTCACCGCCGCGAGCCCTGCCATCGCCGCCGCGTATGCCGACAAGTACGGTGTTCACGCGATCGCGATTCACAATGTCTTCCCTCTCCCCGCCCGCGCGCCGGACCTCTGCCCGAGCCCTGGTGACGGCCTCCGGCTCTACTGGTTCAGTCAGACCATCGGGCCGGGGCGCGGGCTCGAGGATGCGGTGTCAGCCATGGGAATCGGGAAGATTCCGGGAGAGCTCCACCTGAGGGGTCGAGCCGTTCCAGACTATCTGGAGCGGCTGACGCGGGTCGCCGAGGAGGCGGCTCCCCACCTCAAGATCGTCCACCACCCGCCCGCGCCTCCCGACGCGATGGTCGAGCTGTGCCATGGCTATGATGTCGGGCTCACGCTCGAGCAAGGGGTCGTCCTCAACCGGGCGCTCTGTCTCAACAACAAGGCCTTGACCTATCTCCTGGGCGGTCTCGCCGTGGCCATCAGCGATACACCGGGGCAGCGGCCCTTGGCGACGACGCTCGGCGTCGCCGCCGTCCTCTATCAGCCCGGAGACGTGCGGGCACTGGCGGCCGCGCTCTCGCGCTGGGCGGGGGACAAGGCCCTGCTCGCGCAGGCGAAGGCGCGCGCCTGGGAGGCGGCGTGCGGGCGCTGGCACTGGGAGCATCCGGAAGAGCGCGGCGTCTTGCTCCGCACCATCAGCGCCGCCCTCGCTGGCTAGTAGGAGCCTGTCGGCGAAAAAGCTCATGCGATGGCATCGACGTTCGAGCGCCGGCTTCGCCGGCGCAATCTTCCGGGATGCTCGCCTCGGACGGCGGGGCCCCAGCTCCGCGACGTCCTGCGGCTCGCACCGCCGTCCTGGGGGGAAGCTTCGGAAGGGGGGCGGAGCCCCCCTCCGAGTTCCCTAGCTCGGATGCGCATCGCCATCACCGTCGATCCGAACATCCCGGTGCCGCCCACCCTTTACGGCGGCATCGAGCGGGTCGTGGACATGCTCGCCCGCGGCCTCGTCACGCGAGGCCATGCGGTCACTCTCTTCGCCCATCCGGACAGCTCGACCGCGGGAGAGCTCGTGCCGTACGGCGTCCCGCCCCATGTCGGATGGCGAGCGCGGATGATCGAGCTCGCGCAGGTGGGCGTCGGGCTCTGGCGACGGCGGCGAGACTTCGACCTGATTCACAGCTTCGGCCGCCTTCGGGCCCTGCTGCCGCTCTTGCCTCTGCGGGGGCTCGCGAAGCTCCAGAGCTATCAGCGGGACCAGGTCCCATGGCGGGGTCTCCAGACCGCGGTCCGGCTCGCCGGGGAGTCGATCCGCTTCACGGCCTGCTCCGAGAGCGTGTGCGTCGAACGCCCCCGGCATGGCCCCCGGGCCGGCCGCTGGCACGTGATCTACAACGGCGTCGAGATGGCCCGGTACGACTTCGTGCCCCGGGTCGCCGTCGACGCGCCGCTGGCGTTTCTGGGGCGATTGGAGGCGCAGAAGGGCGCCCATCACGCGATCGCCATCGCGCGGGCGGCGGGCCGGCGACTCGTGATCGCGGGGAACCAGGTGCCATCGGGCGCCGCGGCCGCGTACTTCGCCCACCAGATCGCGCCCCATCTCGACGACCGCCACGTGAGTTACCTCGGACCGGTGGACGACGTCGCGAAGAATGCGCTGCTGGGATCGGCGGCGGCGTTGCTCGTGCCCGTCCTCTGGGAGGAGCCATTCGGCATCGTGATGGCGGAGGCCCTGGCCTGCGGCACACCGGTCATCGGGTTCGCACGGGGCAGCGTGCCCGAGATCGTGAAGGATGGGGCCAACGGGTATCTCTGCCGCACGGTGGACGACGCCGTCAAGGCGGTCCGCCGGCTCGACAGGATCGACCGGGCCGCGGCACGCGCGGACTGCGAGGCGCGCTTCGGCGATGCCGCCATCGTGGGCGCGTACGAGACGCTCTACCGGGACATGATCGCGCGAGGCGAGGCCCGCTGATGCGCCGAGTGCTGATGGTGAGTCCCCAGTTCCCGCCCGACACGAGCGCGGGCGCGCATCGGGTGCGGCTGCTCGCGCCGCACCTGCCGAAGTATGGCTGGGAGCCGACTGTGGTCAGCGTCGACCCGCGGGACTATGAAGGCCGCCTCGATCCCGACCTAGCCTCGCTCGTGCCCCCGGATCTCCGGGTCGTGCGCTGCCGGGCCTGGCCCGCGCGCTTCACGCGTCGCATCGGCTTGGGGGATCTCGGTATCCGGGCGTTCACGGGCCTGTGGGACACCTGCGCCGGTCTCCTCGAGCGCGAGCGGTTCGACGTGGTGTTCATCACGATCTTCCCGACGTACCCGGCGCTGCTCGGGCCCGTGTTCAAGCGCCGGTTCGGCGTGCCGTTCGTCCTCGACTATGTCGACCCCTGGGTCGGGGCATGGGGCGAGACGGTGGGCGGTGGCCCCGACGGCCGGCCCGACCTGAGAAGCCGGCTCACGAGGGCGCTCGCGCGCCGCCTCGAGCCTCGTGTCGTTCGCGCTGCCGGCGCGCTCACCGCGGTGTCGGCGGCGACATACGAGCAGGTCCGCGCCCGTCATCCCGAGCTGGCACGCGTGCCCGTCATGGCCATCCCCTACGGTGGAGAGCCGGCCGACTTCGCGCGCCTCCGTCAGCGACCGAGATCCAACCGATACTTCGCGCCCGCCGACGGCGACACGCACCTCTGCTACGTGGGCACGCTCTTGCCGCTCGGGTTCGAGACGCTCCGCGCCGTGCTGGGGGCGGCGCGCTTGCTCGGGGAGCGATGTCCCGAGCTGTACCGGCGGCTCCGCCTGCGCTTCTTCGGCACCAGCAACCAGACGACGCGGGATGCGCCGCCGCGGGTCCTGCCCGTGGCGCGCGAGCTGGGCGTGGACGGCTGCGTCACCGAGATCGCCCCGCGCATCGACTATCTCGATGCCCTGACGGTCCAGATAGACTCCACCGGGATCCTCATGCTGGGGAGCAGCGAGCCCCACTACACCGCGAGCAAGCTCTACCCCGGGCTCTTGGCCGAGCGGCCGATCCTGGCCGTCTATCACGAGGCGAGCAGCGTGGTAGACATTCTCCGCCGCGCCGCGCGTCCCCCCGCCGCGCGGCTCGTCACGTACGACGACACGGTCCGTGCCGAGTCCCGCGTGGAGGCGATCTACGATGAGCTCCGCGCGCTGATCGAGAACCCGCGCGCCCATCGGCACGCGGTGGATTGGAACGTCGTGAGCGCGTACTCGGCCGAATCCCTCGCCGGGAACCTCGCCCAGATCCTCGACCAAGCCGCGCGATGAGCCCGATCCGCTTGACGGTCGTCATGACGCACCCGGTGCAGTACGCCGCCCCGTGGTTCCGTCACATCGCCGCGCGGTGCCCCGAGATCGACCTGACCGTGCTCTACGCCATCGAGCCGACGGCCGCCCAGCAGGGCGTGGGCTTCGCCACGGAGTTCCTGTGGGACGTCCCGCTCACCGACGGCTATCGCTGCCGGGTCGTGAGGCCGGCCCGCCCCGGGGATACCATCGGCAGCGAGAGCTTCTGGGGACTGAATGTCCCCGAGATCGGCGGCGCCGTCCGCGAAAGCGAACCCGACGTGGTCCTGCTCCCCGGCTGGCACTCGATCACGCTGCTGCGCGCCCTGTGGGCCTGCCGCCGGGACCGCATCCCCGTCCTCTATCGAGGCGATAGCCACCTCGCCACCGCCCCGTCCGGGTGGCGCCGGCCGGTATGGACGATCAGAACGTGGCTCCTGCTTCGCCTGTTCGCCGGCTACCTGAGCGTCGGCCGCAAGGCCGAGGCCTATCTTCGCCGATTCGTCCCCCCCTCGCGCATCTTCGAGGTGCCGCACGCGGTAGACAACGACTTCTTCGCGCGTGGGGCGGCGCCCTACCGCGATCCCGCTGCGCGGGCGACGGTCCGATCATCCTGGGGTCTTGGCGTTCGGGACTTCGTCGTCCTCTTCGTGGGCAAGCTCGAGGCGAAGAAGCGGCCCGTTGACCTGATCCAGGCGATCGCCCATCAGGCGCCGGGCGCCTCCCTCCTCGTGGTCGGCTCGGGCGGGCTCCACCGGCGGTGCCGGGAGGAGGCGGAGCGCCTCGGCGTCAACGTCACCTGGGCGGGTTTTCTGAACCAGTCCGAGCTGGGACGGGCGTATGCGGCTGCCGATTGCCTCGTCCTGCCCAGCGACGGGCGCGAGACCTGGGGCCTCGTGGTCAATGAGGCGCTCGCGACCGGATTGCCGTGCGTGGTGAGCGACGAGGTGGGCGGCGCGCCGGACCTGATCCTACGAGGGGAGACGGGCGAGGTCTTCCCAATGGGCGATGTGTCGGAGCTGGCCGCCGCCATCGGACGCATCCGCGCGCGCGTCGAGGGCGGGCACGACTGGGCGCCCGCCTGCGTCGGGCGAGCCGCGGTCCATTCTCTCGAGCGCGCGACGTCGGGGCTCGCCGCCGCGTGCCGAGCCGTCAAACGGGAGCATTCACGACCCCGCCCGCCGCGGGTCGTGGCGTGCTGCGCGGGCATGGTTGTCGTCGGGGGCCTGGAGCGCGTGACCTTCGAGGTGCTGCGCGGGCTCCGGGAGCGCGGCGCCGCCGTCCACTGCATCGTGAACTCCTGGGAGAACCACCGGATCGTCGCCCTCGCGGAGGGGATCGGGGCGAGCTGGTCCATCGGTCATTCCGGGCAACAGCTCGATCGCCGCGCCCGCGACCCCCGACGGCTCGCCCGTTTCGCCGGGGACATTGCCTGGGCCAGCCTGGGCCTGCTGAGGGAGGCGTGGCGCGCGCGGGCGACGCATATCCTGATCCCCGAGCACGTGGCCGCGCTCGGCAATGGGCCGGCGCTCGCGCTCCTGCGTCTCGCGGGTGTCGCGGTGATCCTGCACGTGCACAATGCGCCCGCCCCGGGGGTGTTTTACCGACGGCTGTGGCGCGTGGCCGTCAATCCGGTCGTGGACCGCTTCGTGTGTTGCTCACAGGACAGTCGGCGATGCCTGCTGGCCCATGGCGTGCCCGCACGCAAGGTCTCGGTGATTCACAATGCCGTGTCGCCGCGCCCTGTCCCCGACGGCGGCACGGGCCCACGGGATCCGTGCGGGATCATCTATGTCGGGCAAGTCATTCCCGAGAAAGGGCTCGACCTGCTGCTCGACGCCCTGGGGGTATTGGTGTCGCGGAACCTCGACGCGCACGCCGTGGTGGTGGGGACCATGGACGGCTGGGTGGCCCCCGCGTACGTCGGATACCGCGAGCGCGTCTCGAGTCGGGCGCGGGCCCCGGATTTGGACGGGCGCGTGCGGTTCCTGGGCTGGCGCGACGACGTGCCGGCCCTGCTCGAGCGCGCGGGGGTTCACTGCTGTCCCTCGCGGCCGGAGATGCGGGAAGGGCTGCCGCTGGTGTGCCTCGAGGCCAAGCTCCACGGCCTCCCGTCGGTGGTGTTCCCGGTGGGGCCGTTCCCGGAGATCGTGAGCCACGGGCTCGACGGCTGGATCTGCAGGGATGTGAGCGCGGCCGCCCTCGCCGAGGGACTCGAGTACTTCCTGGCCGATCCCGAGCGGCGGGAGCGTGCTGGCCACGCGGCGCGAGCATCGGCGGGTCGATTCGATCCGCACCGCTTCGCGACGGCCTGGTGGGACACGTTCGGCGGCGGGGTGGACCGACCGTGAACACCGGCCGTCGCGCGGAAGCCCGAGTGACCCCCCCCGGAGGCCTCGAGTCGCGGGCGGCTGCTCGCACGAGGGATCACCTGGAATACCGGCTACCAGTTCTTCGAAGTGGGCCTCACGTTCGGCGCGATGCTGGTGCTGGTTCGGATCATCCCGCCCGTGGAATACGGCCGCTTCGGCGCCGTGCTCGGGCTCCTGATGCTGCTGAACTCGTTCGGGTTCGGCGGGTTCGTCGCCCAGGCGATGCAGCTCCCGGACGGGCGCGAGCCCGACTGGTCGCTCCACTGGTCGGCGGGTCTCGGCGTGACAATGACGCTGCGCGGGTTCTTTCCGGCGACCGTCGCCGGCGTGCTGAGCCGTGTGCCCGGCGGTGAGCGGGTGAGTGGCAGGCCGGCTGCCCGCGGTGCCAGCGACCTCGACCGGTCGCTGACGATGGCAGGGGTGATAGGATCGAAGGCGATGGAGGTCTCGCTCCCTCGATCGCTTCCGAGACGGCCGCGGTACGTGACGACGAACGTGCTGGTACCGGCCTCCCTCATGGCCCTCACGGTGGCGTCCTCCGTCGCCTGGCTCTTGACGGCTGACTGGATCGCCGCCGTTGCGCTCTGGGTGTTGTGGGCGGGGTGGCACTACCTCCGGACTCCCGAGGGCCCTGCCGTTCTCGCGCTGGCCTTTGCCTTCCAGTGGACACAGGTGACTGCGGGCGTGTTCTACGATGCGCTCACCGGGAACCGGCTGCCCGCCATGGACTTGAGCGACTACCGACCGATGGTCCTGATCGGACTCGGGTGTCTGGTGACACTCTTGCTCGGGTTGCGGGTCGGGATGAGGCTCATCGCCTCCCGCGATGCGAGCCTGTGGCGGGAGATCAAGCCCGCCTTCGGGTGGCGCGCGCTGATCCTGCTCTACCTGATCTCGGTGGTGGCGACCGGGACGCTTCAGGAGCTGGCGTGGGAGGTCCCGGCGCTGACCCAGGGCATTCTGGCCCTGAGCTATATGCGCTTCGCACTGCTCTTCTTGATCTTCCGCCGTCTCAGCCAGCCCACCGTGCAATGGGGGCTGATCGCGCTGTTCGGCGCGTTCGAGATCGCGCTGGGGTTCACGGGGTATTTCGCCGGCTTTCGCGAGCCGCTCATGATGGCGGCGGTGGCGTTGACGGGCGCCTTCGATCGGCGGAAGGTGACGCACTGGGTCGTGCTCGGGGTCCTGGGCGCCGTGATGCTGCTGACCGGGGTGCTCTGGATGGGGATCCGCGGCGAGTATCGGCAGGATTTCGAGAGCGACGTGTTCGCCGCGTCCCGGGAGGTGCGGCTCGCTCGGGTTGCGCATCTCACCGCGGCATGGACCGAGCGGAGCCCGGCCGAGATGCTGTCGGACGTGGAGTCGCTCATCGACCGGCTCTGGGCCGTGTACTACCCCGCGCTCGCCGTCCAGCGGGTGCCGTCCGTCGTCCCCCACGAGGACGGCGCGATTCTCTGGGGCGCGGTGTGGCACCTGCTGACGCCGCGCCTGTTCTTCCCTGACAAGCCCGAGGTGGAATCGGACAGCGAGATGGTGCGCAAGTACGCCGGCGTGCCGGTGGCAGGGCCGGAGACGGGCACCAGCATCGCCTTCGGATACGCCGCCGAGTCCTACGTGGACTTCGGAGTGCCGCTGATGTTCGTCCCCGTCTTCTTGTACGGGTGCCTGATGGGCATGGCCTACGTGGGGCTGCCGCGGCTGATCCGGGACCGCGAGCTGGCCGTCGCCGCCGTGACGGTGATCCTCTGGCTCTCGCTCTATCTCTTCGAACGCTCGTGGATCAGGACCCTCGGCAGCGCCGGGACCCTCTTGATTTACCTCGGCGGTGCCACGCTCCTGATCGACCGCGTCCTCTCGTGGTGGCGCCGCGTGCGGGCGGACTGGGCTCCCGCGCGCCCGCGCGTCCGCACCAAGCGCGCGGTTCGTCCGAGGTGAGCGTGGAGCGGCGCGCGTGCGCGTGCTTCATGTGACGTCCTACTTCGCTCCCGCTTTCCGCTACGGTGGGCCGCCGCGGAGCATCCTGGGGCTTTGCCGGGCGCTTCAGCGCGCCGGGGTGCGCGTGGAGGTCTTCACCACGACGGCCAACGGTCCCGCCGAGCTGCCCGCCTCGCCTCCCGAGGGCGATCGGTACGAGGGAGTCCCGGTCCGCTACTTCCCGCTGGCGTTCCCCCGCCGCGCGTTCGGCGCGCGCGGCCTCGGCGCCGCCCTCCGCCGAAATCTCGGCCGCTACGATGTGGTCCATATCCATGGGCTCTGGAACCTGCCTGCCTGGACGGCGGGGCACCGCGCGCGACGCGCGGGCGTGCCCTATCTGATCTCCCCGCGGGGCATGCTGGACGGCGGCTCGCTCGCGCGCCACACGGCCTGGAAGCGGCTTGTCTACTGGGCGGTCGAGCGGCGAAACCTCGCGGGCGCCGCGCTCCTGCACGCCAGCTCGGAGCTGGAAGCGAGGACGCTCGAGCGTCGCGACCTTGGGGTCCCCGTGGCGATGCTGCCCAACGCGGTGGAGCGCTCGGATCGCGGGGCGCTGGCGCGGGGCGCCTTCAGAAGCCGGCTGGGACTCCGCTCGGAGACCCCGCTCATCGTCTTCCTGGGCCGCGTGCATCCGACCAAGCGCCTCGACCTCCTCGCCGCCGCCTTCGAGCGCGTCCGCGCGGTCCGCGCCGACGCGGCGCTCGTCATCGCGGGACCCGACGAGGTCGGTCATCGCCGCCAGGTCGAGGCCTGCTTCGCCGCCGCCGGTCGCGCCGTGCTCTGGACCGGGGAGCTGGCCGAGGCGGAGAAGTGGTCGCTGCTCCACGATGCCGACGCGCTCGTGATGTGCTCGGACTCGGAAAGCTTCGGGATGAGCGTGGTCGAAGCGTTGGCGGCCGGCGTCCCCGTCGTCGCGACCCACACCTGTCCGTGGGAAGAGCTGGAGGCCACGGGCTCGGGGTTCTGGGTTCCGCAGAGCGCGGAGGCGGTGGCGGCGGCGCTCGCGTCCATCCTCGATGACCCGGCCGCCGCGCGCGCCATGGGTGCGCGCGGGCAGGCCCTCGTCCGTACCAAGTACTCGTGGGATTCGATCGCGCGCGCCATGACCGAGCAGTACCGGCGCGTAGCCGCCGGCGCCGGGAGGACACGCGAGTGACCGCGTGGACGGGAGCGCGCGCCGTGGTCCTGACGCCCGGCATGGCGGGCGCCGACGGCATCTCCGAGCTGTCGCGTCTGGTCGTTCGGGCGCTCGCGTCGGCGATGCCGCTCGAGGTCGTGTCGCTCGGTGATACGCCGCGAGACCTCGGCGATCTCCACGCGCCCCCGCGAGTGCGGGGGTCCGGCTCGCGCGGCCGGAAGCTCTACTGGGCTGGCGCCGCGCTCCGCGCCGCCCTGACGGGGGCGCGCCCCGCGCACGTGGCGTGTCTTCACCTGCATCTGGCCGGCCTGGGCTGGCTCGTGGCCGCCGCCCGGCGGTCCCAGCTCGCCGTGTTCCTCATCGGGATCGAGGCCTGGAAGCCCCTCACGCTCATCCAACGCTGGGCGCTTGGCCATGCCGACGTCCTCATTGCCATCTCGCATCACACCGCGCGGCGCTTTCGGGAGGCGAATCCCGCTCTCGCCACCCGCTCGGTTCGGGTCTGTCATCCGGGCGTGCGGGAGCAGAGCGCCGAGGGGGACTCGGAATTGGACGAGCCCGACCCCTTCGCCCTGATCGTCGGGCGCATGGCGGCGCACGAGCGGTACAAGGGCCATGACCTGCTCCTCGACATGTGGCCGCGCGTGATGGCGGAAGTTCCCCACGCGCGGCTCGTGGTGACGGGCGACGGTGATGACCGCGGGCGGCTCGAGGCCAAGGCGGCCGCGCTGGGTGATCGGGTGTGCTTCACCGGGCGCGTCGGCGCCGTCACCCTCGCCGCGCTCTACCGGCGGTGCGGCTTCTTCGTGATGCCGAGCCGTGACGAGGGCTTCGGGCTCGTCTTCCTCGAGGCCATGCGGGCCGGCAAAGCCTGCATCGGCGGCGTGGGTGCCGCCAGCGAGGTGATCGAGGACGGCGTCACCGGATTCGTCGTGAATCCCGGCGAACCGGCGGAAGTCCTCGAGGCGATGCTGCGCTTGTTCCGGGAGCCCGAGACGCGCGACCGTATGGGGCGCGCCGGCGCGCTCCGGGTGGCGCGCGAGTTCACGGAGGCTCACTTCGGGCGTCGCGTCCGCGACCTCTTCGGGCTGCCCGAAGACGCGCCATGACCGCGGTGCTCGGCATCAGCGCCTACCACGGCGACGCGGCGGCCGCTCTCGTTGTCGACGGGCGTCTCGAGGCCGCCGTCGAAGAGGAGCGCTTCACCCGGATCAAGCACTGGGCCGGTTTCCCTCGGGAGTCCATCCGGTGCTGTCTCGGGATGGCAGGCCTGACGCCCGCGGAGGTAGACCACTTCGCCATCGGGCGCGATCCCCGCGCCAACCTCCTTCGCAAGGCGATCTTCGCGCTCGGCCACCGGCCCCGCCTGCGGCTGGTCATGGATCGCGCGAAGAATGCCTGGCGGGTCACCGACGTGGCGGGAGCGCTGGCGGACACCCTCGACCTCGACCGCGACCACGTGCGCCGGCGCCTCCGCTGGGTCGAGCATCACCCGGCCCACCTCGCGAGCGCGTTCTTCCCCTCCCCGTTCGACACCGCGGCCGTCTGCGCCATCGACGGGTTCGGCGACTTCGTCAGCACGTCGTGGGCCATCGGGCGGGACCGGACACTCGACGTGCTCCGGCGCGTGCACTTCCCGCACTCGCTCGGGCTCCTCTATCTCGCCGTGACCCAGCACCTCGGGTTCTGGCAATACGGAGACGAATACAAGGTGATGGGGCTCGCGCCCTACGGCAGCCCCGACCAGGTCCGCCTCGTGCGCCGGCTGATCCGCTTGAAGCCCGATGGCGGCTACGCGCTGGACCTCGCGTGCTTTCGCCTCGCTCGCCAGGGCATCAGCATGTCCTGGGAGGCGGGCGAGCCCACCATCGGGCCGCTCTACACGGAGCGCCTCGAGGCACTTCTCGGCCCCGCGCGCCGGCCCGAGGACCCGTTGACGCCGCGCCACGAGGCCCTCGCCGCCTCGCTCCAGGTCGTCTTCGAGGAGACGGTCTTCCACGTGCTCGACGCGCTCCATCGCCACACCGGGCAGAGGCGGCTGTGCCTGGCCGGGGGCTGCGCCATGAACAGCGTGGCCAACGGCAAGATCCGCGCCCGCACCGGCTTTCAGGAGATCTACGTGCAACCGGCGGCGGCCGACAATGGCACGGCGCTCGGGGCGGCCTTGTTTGTCCAGCACCAGGGGTTGGGCGCGCCGCGCCGTTTCGTCATGGCGCATGGCTACTGGGGGCCCGAGTTCGGAGACGAGCAGGTCCGCCGGGCGATCGAGAGCGGCCGCGCCGCGCTCGACCATCGGGGATGCGTGGTGGGCACGATCGACGACGAGGAGGCGCTCGCCGAGTGGACGGCGGGCGCGCTCGCCAAGGGCAAGATCGTCGGCTGGTTTCAGGGACGGATGGAGTGGGGCGCGCGAGCCCTCGGCAACCGGAGCATCCTGGCCGACCCGCGTCGCGCCGACATGCGCGAGATCATCAACACCCGGATCAAGCTCCGGGAGAAGTTCCGGCCCTTCGCTCCCGTCATTCTGGAGGAGGCGCTCGACGAGTACTTCGTCGGCGCCGTTCCCGATCCGTTCATGATTTCTGTCTATCCCGTCCGCCCGGAGAAGCGGACCGTCATCCCGGCGGTGACCCATGTGGACGGCTCGGGACGGCTCCAGACGGTGACCCGCCACGCCAACCCCCGGTTCTGGCAGCTCCTCAAGGCGTTCGAGAAGCGCACGGGGGTGCCCGTGCTCCTCAACACCTCGTTCAACGAGAACGAGCCCATCGTCCACCGGCCCGAGGAAGCGCTGGACTGCTTTCTCCGGACGAAGATGGACGTCCTCGTGATCGGGCGGCACGTCATCGCGGGGCCGGAGCGGTAGGTGGCCCGCATCTGCTTTTTCAACCGCTCGTACCATCCCGATCTCGGCGCGACCGGCCAACTCCTCACTGAGTTGTGCGAGGACCTCGCCGGCGCCGCCGGATGGGAGGTGTGGGTTGTGGCGGGGCCACCGCTGTCCC
>Ga0070707_100004681_pt1 | contig 12820 bp, 10 predicted proteins | sample KBSK5502metaG_FD_65468 | JGI IMG/M metagenome (GOLD analysis project Ga0070707, IMG submission 65468) | Corn, switchgrass and miscanthus rhizosphere microbial communities from Kellogg Biological Station, Michigan, USA - KBS K5-50-2 metaG | ecosystem: Host-associated > Plants > Roots >... | reverse complement strand
GCGTTTGCATCCGATACCTCCTACGACGTCGATGATCTTCTGATGCGAACGAACTTTCTGGGACCGCTCGCACTCACCAAAGCGCTTCTTCCTTCCATGCGATCGCGGCGGCAGGGACACTTCATTGTCGTCACCAGCGTCCTCGGCAAATTCGGATTGCCGGGCCGCTCGGGCTACTGCGCGTCAAAGCACGCCCTTCACGGTTTCTTCGATACGCTGCGCGCCGAGTTGTGGCGGGATGGAATCCAGGTAACCATGGTGTTGCCCGGTTACGTACGAACGAATATCTCCATGAATGCGCTGACAGGCACCGGCGCACCGCAGAGAAAGATGGACCCCGGTACCGCGAAAGGCCTCACCCCTGAAGATTGCGCGGAGCGGATCATTTCCGCTGCCGCAGCGGGCAAGCGCGAAGTCACCCCGGTTCAGATCACCGAACTCGCCGCACTTTACTTAAATCGCTTGACTCCCGGTTTATTTGCGCGTCTGCTACGCAATCGAGGACTCTGACCCGGAAAAACTGAATGAACATCCTTCTATACAATCCCGACAATGGCGTCACCCGGAATTTCATGCCGCATCTGTGGATGTTTCTTCTTCAGGCGCTCACGCCGCCGCAGCACAAAGTCCACCTTATTGACGGTAACGCGCAGCCTTTGAGCGAGGCGGATCTGAAGGACTTCATCGCCAGGCACCAGATCCGATTGGTCGGGATCGGCGCGATGACACGGATGGCCGCGCGCGCATACCAGATGGCCGACGCTGCGCGGGCGGCCGGAGCGCTTGTGGTTATGGGCGGCCCGCACGTCACTGAGGTACCCGACGAACCTCTTGGACGCGACGGTGGGCCGAGGCATGTCGACGCTGTAGCGCTTGGAGAGGCGGATGACACATGGCCTCGAATCGTCGAGGATGCCGCGAACGGCTCGCTGAAGGAGATCTACGCTCCGATCGATTTGTCAGGGAAAGAAATTAAACCGTCGCTGCAGGATTATCCGCGCATTGCGTGGGACAAGCTCGATCTCAGTCAGTTCGACCTGATGCGCAAACTTCCTCGATGGGCTCGCTACGTCGTGCATCGAAATGGATTGTCCTGGCAGAGTCTTGTGATGTTTCCCATCGAATCCGGCCGAGGCTGTCCGTATGGTTGTGATTTCTGCACCGTCACCGGCTTCTTTGGCGATTCCATCCGCTTCCGCACGAATCAAAGCGTTGTCGATGAATTGTTGTTGCTTAAAAGTCGCGCCAAACGCGACTGCGGGCAGGCCGGTGTGTTCTTCATCGATGACAACTTCGCCATTCAGGTCAAGAGGACGAAATCGTTGCTGCGGGAAATCATTGCGCAGAATGCCATCCTGCCCTGGGTGGCACAGATCAGTATCAATCTGCTGCGCGACGAGGAACTACTCGATTTGATCGCCGCCAGCGGCGGCCGCTGGATCTTTGTCGGTTTGGAATCCATCGACCCAGAGAACCTGAAGGACGTGAACAAAAGCTTCAACAAGCCGGCCGATTATGGGCCGGTCCTGCAACGCATGGCGGATCGCGGCATTTACGCGATCACTTCATTTATTTTTGGAATGGATGGCGATCGTAGGGGCGTGGGGAAGCGAACGACCGATGCAATCGAGTCGTGGCCGCCGACGCTTCCCGTATTCGGATTGCTGACTCCTTATCCGGCTACTCCGCTTTACGATCGTTTGCACAGCGAAGGCAGGCTCACACGGCCCAAACATTGGCTCGATTTTCGACCATTCCGAATGGCCTTCACCCCGAAAAGCATCAGTATTTGCGACGCCGAAGCCGAAGTTCACGAAGCCTGGACTCGATCCTACAGCTCGTCGTCGATCGCTACCGCTCTCGAAAAGCTTCGCGGGCGCCCGTTTCGAGAAAAATCCCTTTTCTTTTTTTCGAGGCTGATCTTCCGCGGCATCTACTTCCCGCAAATGCGCCGCCGTTACTGGGCTCAAATCCTGCTTGCGAATCGCCGCAGCATTATTCGGATTTTGAGGGAAGGCGTGGTTGCCCACCGGCACCGCGAAGCTGCCCGCGCAAATGAGTCAGGTTGAATCGATGCGAAGTGCCGGGCCAGGACCAGAATGCATCGGAACAATAAAGAAACCGATCGCAAGTTCCGGTGGGAACGAAAAGCCTGATCCTCTATTGCGCGAGATTCTTGACCGCAGCGTCGTATTGCCGTGAGGCTTCGCCCGGCCGCGTCATCGATATGCCCAAGTCTCGCAGGAGTCCGTCCTGGATGGCGTAGATCCAGCCGTGGATGCTGAGTCGCTGCTCTCGTGACCACGCATCCTGCACGACGCTGGTCTGCGCAACGTTAAGGACCTGCTCGATCACGTTCAACTCGCACAGGCGATTGAAGCGGATGACCTTCTTGAGTCGGTCCAGGTGCTCGCGGTGCTTGTCTCGAACGGCATGTATGTGCTTCAGCCACTGGTCGCTCAGGCCGAGAGTTCGATTCTCCAATGCCGCTTCAACTCCACCACATCCAAAATGACCGCAGACAATGATGTGCCGCACCCGAAGCACATCGACGGCATATTGAATCACCGAAAGACAATTCGGATCATCGAGCGTGACCACATTCGAAATGTTGCGGTGAACGAAAAGTTCGCCCGGCAAAAGTCCGACGATTTCATTCGCGGGCACGCGGCTGTCGGCGCAGCCGATCCACAAGTACTGCGGCGTCTGCTGCCGGGACAGCTTTTGAAAGAATCCCGGATCCCTGGCGGTCATCTGTGAGACCCATCGCCGGTTGTTTTCGAAGAGATGGTTCAGCCCATTCATGGGCCTGATCTTATCAGGCTTGTCCTGCGGTGGCGATTCTCAGTGCTTCGTAAAAACCGGGATCCTCACGTCGACATCCCAACTCAGCTCTCGCTTCCCCTCACCAACAGAGGTCAGATTGAGGAAAACCTCAAATTGAAGTTATTCACAAATCGAAACACAATTCATCCCACTTATCGCGCCGTTCTCGCGGACATCAGTTGGGAAATCATTTGCGCTGCCTGGCCACGCGTCAGTCCGTCTGGCAGTGGAATTCGATAACGGGCAAGAAGCTCTTTTTGTTTTTCGCTGGGACGTTCGTTTCTCCAGGGGGCCGACCGTTCAACGACTCGTCGAGCATCAGGACGGTTAGCCGATACAAACCGGTCACCAACTTGAACCGCTGCAGCCAGGGTTTCTGAGCGCGCCAATGGCTTTGCATCCTCACCAACTGTTATGAGCTGGACATCCCACGTGTCGAGGAGATTCGGCTCGATAGAAATCCATTCGGCATTGGGAAGACTGAGACGGTAACCACCAGGCACGGAGTGCCACGTATTCTGGGTGTACGACCGCAGTTCCGCCGGCGGATCGAAATTGAAAAACTCAATGCGCTCGGCGGCGAGCTTCAGATCTGCGAGCGAATGAATGCGCGAGGTATCGATCCATGGCTGAATTCGATTCAGACGCTCGATCTCTCGTTCAATCTCCAGTACGTTCCCGCCACTGAGATTCATGTTCAGAGGCAAGCTGAACAAACTATGCAACCCAGGTAAATGATGCGTCTTCGAATTGTCGGCGATATCGATCACCATTAGATCGTTCTTGTCGGGATGCAGCCGTGTGCCGCGTCCTACCATTTGCGCGTAGAGCAACTTTGAACGTGTGGGCCGAGCCATGATCACGCAATCGACACGCGGCTCATCAAAACCTTCGGTCAATAAATTACAGTTCGTAACAACATCGATTTCACCAGCGGAGAATCTTGCGAGAACGCTACGGCGCTCATCTCTTGAGAGTTCTCCCCAGACAGACGCAGCTCGGATGCCAGCGGTCGAGAAGGCGTGATGCACATCCTTCGCATGCGCCACATCAACGCAGAAGACAATGGCGCGCCTTCCGTCCGCAAAGTCTCGATAGGCTTTCACCAGCAAGTTGTTTCGCAGGGGAGTGTTCACCACGCGGGCGAGTTGGCTCTCGACGAAATCGCCATGACGGACTGGCACATTGTCGAGGGATAAATCCGTATCGACGCGCCAACCTGTGAGGGAACACAGGTAACGGTCCCGGATCATCTCGCGCATATCGCGCGCGTAACAAACCTCTTCAAATACTTCGCCGAGGCCTTGTTTGTCACCCCGGCGTGGGGTGGCCGTGAAGCCGATAAGGTAACGAGACACGCGCGGTTCGAAAAGCCCGAAGTGATCGAAGATGCGCCGGTAGCTCGGCGCCACGGCGTGATGGGCTTCATCCACAACAATGATGGAGAACTCATCCGGCGGAAGCCGCGAAAGGCGTGTAGGGTTGCGGGCGAGCGTAGGGACAGAGGCAATGACGACCTTCGCGTCGGCAGCAGCAACGGCGCGCGCTTGTTCAATCTCCGCTTTTAGCGCCGGGTCGATGGATCGAAACTTGTTTCGGGCCTGGACCAGCAGCTCTTCGCGATGTGCCAGCACGAGCAGACGCTTCTTCATATTGAGGATTTTGGGGAAGTGTGCAAACACGACAGTCTTACCCGTGCCTGTGGGCAGCGACACGATTACTCGGCGCTTACCGGCCTTGTAGGCATCGCGCACGGCATTCAGAGCTTCGCTTTGATACGGACGCAACTGCAGTTTTGTTTCTTCGTGGGGCATTTGCGTTTGTTCATTTTGGGCGTCGCGAATGCTATGAGACGATTCTTCACGTTGTTTGATGAACGGCAGTCCTCGATCTGTTCACGTCTTTCGCATGTTTTTTGAATTGTATCTGTTTGAGTTAGCGATCGCCTCAAAATGACCATTGTGAAAAACAATGGGACGAAAATATTCGCGGCAGAAGGGGAAGTATTTGTTGGATTCTAAAACACTCGTGGCATTCGGGGATCTTCGAACTATCTGCGCGGCAATGTTTTCGTCGGCGAAACGCTTCATCCGCACGATCGGGCAGCGGAAGGATAGATTCAAGGGATCACGGTTGTTTCATCGACTTCATGATTCAGGCATGGATCTGTTCTACTGCGGCCGGCCACGGTTAACATCAGTGAGCTGAAAGGAATGCTTCATCATAATAAGATGAAAGGCGGTTTACGTCGACGAGATGAACGATGCCGGTCGCAAACGATTTCACCAAAGCTGATGAAAGCTCTCGACACGAATGTTCTGATCAGTTATCTCGTACAGGACGATCCAATTCAGGGTGCGGCCGCAGCCTTCATCGAAGCCGCCGCTGCGTTCAAAGATCAAATCATCCTCACCTACCAAACGTGATGGAAGTTTCCCGCATGTAGGCCGCCATCGCAGTTCGACCAGCGTGACACTCATGCGGACTGAGTCTGCGCAAGTAGGCGCGCGAGGACGCCAGTCAGTTTATCGAGCGCTGTCGCGTCGGGCAGCGTGAAGGTAAGACTCGGTCGGCCGTGCTCGTCCTGTTCCAGAAGGTCGCTGAGGCTTTGTTTGAGCGTCATCGCCAACGAGTTAGTTCTTTCCTGCAACGCCGGGGAATCCGGTTGTGCCGGCAGCAGTTCGCCGAGGAAGTTGAATGCGGCGCTGAGCAGGTGACCGCCGGTCACAGCGAGTTTTTCGCGGCGTGCGTCGTGTGCGGCGTCGAGTTCGGTCTTGCGGCGGACACTTTCATCAACCGGGGCTTCGGGGCACGCGCCGAGCAGGACTTCGAGCCGGCGGCGGAGTTCTTCGATGCCGCCGGCGAGTCTCACTTGATCCACATTGCTCTCAGCGTCCAGTGCGGCAACGGCTAAATCGTGTTTCGCGGAAAGCGTGCTGAGGAGTCTTTCTTCGATCGTTTGTTCGGTGATGAGGACGAAAACCTGCACCGGTTGTTCCTGACCCATGCGGTAAGCTCGCGCGATGCGTTGCTCCAGTACGGCCGGGTTCCAGGGAAGATCGACATTGATCACCGTGTTCGCCGCCTGGAGGTTCAGCCCAGTCGAACCTGCGTTTGTCGTGAGAAACAAGCGGCAACGCCGATTGCTCTGAAATTCGTGGACCAACCCCTGTCGCAGCTTTTGTGGGACAGAACCGTCGAGGCGGACGAAGTAGAGGGCGCGCTTCTTCAGGAGAGGCTCGATCAGGTCGAGCATCGTCGTCCATTCGGAGAAGAGGAGCACCTTGCGGTTCTCTTCGGAAAACAGCCGGTCGAACAAGTCGTCAAGTTCTGCGAGTTTCGATGAGTACCCAGGCGACTGCTTGTCCACCAGAAATGTGCTGTTGGCTGACATGCGACACATGAGTAGGTGCTTCTGCAGCCGGAGCAGGTCCATTTCGGTGAGAAACTTCTTCCGTGTGATCCTGTTGACGAGCCTCATGTGCGAGCCGTGCAGGTCGAGCTGTTCCTGAGTCGGCGTGATGCGGACGATTTCGTTCGTGCGCGGCGGGAGTTGCTGACGCACGGACTGGCGCGTGCGGCGGAGCAGCACGGGCTGAAGGTTTTCACGCAGCTCGGCCAGGTTCTTGTAGCCGAGCACCTTGCCTTTCTCGTCCGTGACGCGGTGACGGTTGTAGAAACGAAACGCAGGGCCAAGCCGCCGGTCGTCGATGAACTGCACGACCGAATACAGTTCGTCGACCCGGTTTTCGAGCGGCGTGCCCGACAGCACGAGCGCGAATTGCGAACGAAGACCCTTGATCACGCGGCTGGTTTTCGCTTCCCAGTTTTTGATGCGCTGGCCTTCGTCCAGGATGATGAGGTCCCAATTCACGCGCTCGATCGACAGGACGTCGCGCAATACCTGCTCGTAATTGCAGACGGTGAAGAAGCAGTCGTTGGCGTATTGGGCGCCCCGCGACGCGATGCCGCCGGAGATCAATTGACAATCCCGCGCGCAGAAGCGCCGGATTTCGTTCAGCCACTGCGATTTCACCGATGCGGGGCAAACAACGAGCACCTTCGATATGCCGGCTTCGCGTGCGAGCAGCTCCGCCACTCCGATGGCCTGGATGGTTTTGCCGAGTCCCATGTCGTCGGCGAGGACGGCGCGGCCGGCGCCGGCCGCGAACGCGATGCCGTCGAGCTGATACGGCAGCAACTCGGCCTTCAGCAGTTCGCGGCGTAGAGGGTGCGACTCCGGTTGGCGCCGAATCTCGGCGACGCGGCGCGCGATACGCTCGATGAGCAACCGCCGCTGGATGAATTCCTCCGCGTCGGGGTAGATGTTGATTGCGCGTCCCCGCCGCTCCAGATGCTGGATTCGCTTAAGCAGATCCGGCACGTCATCGATGTTCTTGTCGCGCAACTTGCCGAGCGCTTTGCCGGCCTCCGCGTCCAGCTTCGCGGGCAGAAGCAGCCGCAGCGCCGCCCGATCGCGGTACTCCACGTGAACACTGATCGTTTTGCGTTCGTACGGCCGTTGCAACTCCGCGGCCGTAAACCGCCGCTTCAGCTTCGCCAGCACGTGCAGGATGTGCTTACACGTCCCGAGTGTGTTCGTCCGGAAGTCAGGGCACGAGCAATACGATTCGCCCGGCTCGCGTCCCCGCACCGCGACTCGGTATGTCTTGCCGGAAATCGTGCTCGTGGCGATGTAATCCGTCCACGGCTGCTTCGGATCCGCCGACTTGACGGTCAGTCGCTCCGCGCGCGCCCGTTCCCTACGCTCCTCAATCGCCCGTTCGATGAGTTCCCGTTCGCTCAGGCTCTCGACCGGCACGCGCTCGGGCGGCGGTATAGCCAAACCCAGCGTCATCTTCTCATCGAGGATGAGTGAGAACGCTGCCCCGATGTGCTCGCACAACGACTCGCACGCCGTGCAGTGCCAATGCAGCCGGTCGTAACAATCAGCCATCAGGCTGATCGTGACGGCGACACGCGCCGATTCACTCTCGCCTGTCGCCAGCGGGAACTTAAGGCGGAACAAATCCTCTCCCAGAAACACGTCTTCCTCGATCCGGAAGTCCCACCTGTCCCCGGCCCGAAGCAACTTCCGCCCGTCGCTTCCGAGCAGCTTGACCGTCTGCGCGTACGACAGCCGCGAGAGCTTGTCAATGAGAGTCAGTTCCGTGCTCTTCTTCGTATAACTGGAATCAAGGCTGGACATGGCTGTTCCACTCAGGACCGCTGCTTCTCGTACGCGTCCTCGATGACCTTCAACGCTTGTTTGTAGTCATGACAGTGAATTCCATCGTGCCAACATTTGCCAATTACGAGCTTTGCGCTCGACGGCCACCATTCGGCCAGGAAACGTCCATCCGTGATCTGCCAATGGTGTCCTTCGTTCGTTATCCGCAACATCAGGCCTTTCTGCTGGCACCACTGGCGAACGCTCGCCTCCTGTTCCAGATTTGCGAACAGGCGACGCGCATGGCGCGTCCTGAAATGCTCGCCGCGGTAGTAAGGAACGATTCTGCTCCTGCCGGAGCTCAGACGGTCGGAAATCGGCCTCTCTCGACTCACTGCGGACTCCTCCTGTGTGAGTCTCTGTATTAACGAAAATTAGGGTCGGATAAGGTCCAATCTGCGAGACCGGGCGAGGTTCTCAAAGAGAACCGGTTCATGCGCTCTTGACGCTACATCGGGTAAGACGATATCTTACGCAACATGAAGACAACGGTGTCATCAAAGGGGCAAATCGTGTTACCGGCCGACTTACGGCTGCAAGACCACATCGAAGCGGGACAGGAATTCGAAATCGAGCGGCTCGATCGCGGTGAATACCGGCTTGTACGCCGTAACGCGCCGCCGAATGAGGGTGTTGTGGATTGGTTGTCAACCTGTCCGGAAAAAGGGTTTTTTGTACCGATTGAATCCGAATCTACGGACTCGTTGTGAAGTATCTTGTTGACGCCAACATTCTGAGTGAGCCGACGAAACCTGCCCCAGCTCCCAACGTTGTCGAATGGCTGCGCGACAATGAACGCGAAATCACCGTTGATCCGATAATTCTAGGCGAGCTTCGATTCGGGATACTCCTTCTCCCAAAAGGAAAGCGCCGGGCAAAGCTTGAACGGTGGTTTGACGCGGGCGTTCAGCGTCTCCACTGCCTGCCGTGGGAAGCGGAAACCGGGCTCCGATGGGCGGAGCTACTCGCACAGCTCCGTGCATCCGGCCGAGCCATGCCGATTAAAGACAGTCTCAGCGCGGCTACGGCGCTTGTCCACGATCTCGTTGTTGTCACACGCAATCGCGCCGATTTTCAGAAGGCAGGCGTGAATGTCGTTGACCCCTTCGTCGTCAGATAGCGACGCTATTTATGTATTAGCTGAATTGTAAGCAGCGCCGTAATGGTGAATGGCGCCATGCCGGAGGAACATCTTTCTCCCGCAGAATAAAGGCCAGAATCTTTACAGGTGTCCGGAATCGCTGTAACCGAGGAGGTGCACGCAGCCGAGAGTCTTCCGGCCGGCTACTGCCTTCGAACGGTGTTTTATTGCTGAATTGATGAACAACTGACTTTGCATCAGTTTGGATCACTCGTTTCGCGGTCGAATTTTGTTTCTTGTCAAATGGCTGAAACCCGCTCCAGTCGTGGATTTGCGGATTGAGGGAATGAGCCGTGGAGGAATCGAACCTCCAACCTACTGATTAAGAGTTTGAAAAAAGTGGATTTTCATGAACTTAGCTGAAACGTCAAGAAACATTTAAATGCGCTGAAACCCACGCCAGTCCTGCCTTTCAGACGTTTCGATCAGTTCCATCTCGTTTCGCCACACTTCGTCCGCCGGTTGCCCCGGCGGTGCCCCAGAAACTATCCTGAGTTCGTTGGACCTTTCGAGTTGCTCTCCTAATTGCAACCGAAAACAAACAAAGCCATGGGAAGAATACATCTCAACGCAAGAAAAGTAGAATCACTTCAACCCGGACCAAAACGCATCCAGGTGTTCGATAAGAGCCAGCCGAATCTCGCGCTGCGTATTGCGCCCTCCGGTGTGAAATCGTGGTCGGTCGTCTATAAGTGGAATGGCCGCGGTTCACGTTAGGAACCTATCCGGCAGTATCGCTGGCGGAGGCCCGTGGTCGCGCGTTTGACGCTTTGCGCAATGTGGCGCGAGGCGATGACCCGCAGACAAGAAAGATCACCGCGCGTGAGGCAGGAACATTTGCCGAACTTGCAGAACAGTACATGCAGGAATGGTCGAAGGTAAATAAAAGGACGTGGCGCGAAGATCAGCGTGAATTCAATGTTTATCTGTTGCCGAAGTGGAAGCACATCAAAGCATCTGCGATCACAATCGACGATGTCGAATTACTCCTTGAACAACTCGCCTTGCGCGGGCCGGTCCAGGCTAACCGAGTCCGGGCGCTGATCCGGCACGTGTATGCGTGGGCGCTCGCGAAGCGAACGCGCCGAAAGAAGTATGCTCTCGAAAATAATCCTTGCGCGTTTGTGCCAAAGCTCGCAAGGGAACGCGTCCGAGACCGCGTGTATTCCGACGACGAGTTGAAGGCGCTCTGGAAGGCATTCGAAACGATCGGAATTACCGGTGACATTTTCAAGCTGCAACTATTGACCGCCGCTCGACCCGGTGAAGTGTCGGAAATGAGTTGGAACGAACTAGACCTCACCCGAGCAATCTGGACCCAGCCGAGCACAAGAACGAAAAACCGAAAAACACACATCGTCCCGCTTTGTTCCACCGCCGTCCGTATCCTTGAATCACTGCAGCACCAGCAAGCCGAATTGAAGAACGACGCCAAAAAGAATTCGCGGTTTGTCTTTCACAATCCGCGAAACCCGGAGCTGGCGCTCACATGGTTACAGAAGGCCGGTGAGCGTGTACGCGAAGAATCCAAGGTGACCGACTTTCGCCCTCACGATCTACGCCGTACATGTGCCACGCGCCTCGCCGAGATGGGCGTTGCCGACTCAGTGTTGAAAATGATCCTCAATCACAGCCTCGGTAGCGACATCACCGGCGTCTACAACCAATACAAATATTTCGAAGAGCGCAAACATGCCCTCGACGCCTGGTCCAAGCGTTTAACGGTAATCGTTAGCGCCCTGAAAGCTGTCGCACATTAACGCGAAGCGCACACGGATATAATCATTGCCTCAGCTTCATAAGAAACGGGAAGGAGGATCATGTCCGTAGAAACCGACACCCTGGAAGCCCGGCGTGAAGAATTTTCCAAATTTACTCGTGAGTGGCTGCTATTGAGCGGCGATCAACTCTTGGCTCATTCTCCGGAAATTTCGCGACATTCAGGCTGTGATTAAGGATCGTCAGTTGAAGGACTGCTTTCTTCATTTCGTTTCGTTGCTCTCTGAACAGGACTTCATTCTGCTGTGAATAGAAGTTTCAGAACCCTGTTTTGCGTTGTCGGCTCCGTGATTGTCGTGGCTTGCGGCGGTGCCGGTCCGTCGAATCAACAAAAGGCGTCGCAAGGCCTCCCTGAACAAAAGGTCGTCGACTCCACGATACGACAAATCGATTTCAAGAGCATGTCGTATCCATTCACCGAGGCTGAACCTGGGCCACTTTGGGACGCACCGAGTTCGTCGGAAACGATCACACTCAAAAACGGCGATTATCGATTTCCAGATGGCGGGTATCTAAGCTTCGTTTCCGTTACATACGGGGATCTCAACGGGGACGGCAAGGAGGAAGCTGCGGTTGATTTGCTCCACGGAACCGGTGGTACACAGAACTGGCACTACCTTTACGTATTCGCTAAACGGGAAGGACACGCGGCATTCATATCTCGATTTGTGAGTGGTTCGCGAGCTTATGGCGGCTTGACTCGTGTTGCCATCAACGCAAACCGCCTGATCGTCGATCTCCAGGATGAAGAGAGACGACAAGGAGACTGTTGCTCGTTAGGATTTGTCCGCGTCACTTACCGGCTTGAAGGCAGTTCTTTTCGTGAAGCTGGCCCTCGAACGAAAGATAGTTACCGCATCACTTTTTATCCTTTGTATGTCGGCGATCCTGGAACTGTTCAGCCATCCGCCGACGGGAATATCGTGTTTATCGATTCGACGCGAAAACAACATCCGCTCACGTCTTACTCGAAATGATTCGGAACCGAGCCTATCCGCCGACAAGATGTCGGTGGTATTCGTCAGGAATAAAACGGAACTGTGGAGTATCGGTAGCGACGGTTCCAACGAGCGCAAATTATTCTGATGCCTGGCCGCTGGTAATAGCGGCGCCTGTCACAATCCTCAGTTCTCACCTGATGGTCGAATAGTCTATTTCGTGCGCGAGCTTTCCGAGGATTCCGGAGGTGTCTGGAAATTTGATCTGTCGATGGGAAGCGCAACCCAGATCATTCCGGTCAGCAAAATTCGAAGTAGTCATGGCTGGTCCGAATGTTGGGTCAATTGTGGCTGATCAAAAGACGATTTCATCCGATTCGGCAGGGCAGCAATATCCCGCGTATCCATTCTTTATGTTCACTACGACCAGTGTGGGAGCGCCGGTTTAAGACGCCCCCATTTGTGCCGGTCTAAACGCCCCCGTGAGAGCAGCCGCAGAAGATTGATTTTGGTGTCTTCCGGGAGTGATCAACCGGCACCTCTGTCGAACGACGGAGATAATTTCTGTGTGGAGTTGTTGACAGGCGAGACGATTGAAGCGAAAAGTTTAAAGAGAGTGTGTAGAGCGCCGGAGCGGTTTTTCTCTTCAGCCGGAAACTGAACTCCCCGACTCGGGGGCGAAGGCCGCTTCGATCAGCGTCCCGTTCGACGGATGGTCCACCTGACTTTTCAAACAATCTGGCCCGGCACGTTGTGACAAAACCGGAGTTCCCGGAAACTTCATTATCTTTCCCGAGTTCGTCCGCGATGAGAATACACCGCCTGCTTTTGGACAATCTGCAACCGATGTTTCGGATGTCTAGCCCGGCCCGTCGATCATGACCGCGATTGAAGAGTTGGAGCTGA
>Ga0070707_100004680_pt1 | contig 12821 bp, 13 predicted proteins | sample KBSK5502metaG_FD_65468 | JGI IMG/M metagenome (GOLD analysis project Ga0070707, IMG submission 65468) | Corn, switchgrass and miscanthus rhizosphere microbial communities from Kellogg Biological Station, Michigan, USA - KBS K5-50-2 metaG | ecosystem: Host-associated > Plants > Roots >... | reverse complement strand
CTGGGCCAACTGCGGGCTCTGATCAGGGGCGCCGACCCCGGCGTAATCGAAGAGGTGAAGTGGAAGAAACCCTCCCGCCCCGAGGGGGTGCCCGTCTGGTCCCACGACGGCATCGTCTGCGTAGGCGAGGCCCTCAAGAACGCCGTGAGGCTGACGTTTCCAAAAGGGGCCCAGCTGAAGGATCCGAAAGGGCTCTTCAACACGCGTCTGGACAGCAAAACGGTACGTGCCATCGATTTCCACGAGGGTGACGCCATCAACGCGTCCGCCCTGAAGGCACTCATTGTCCAAGGCGCCCGTCTCAATCGAAGCTGAGATCGGCTCGGCAAGCGCGCTCCTGAAGGGACCGCTTTCCCCCCAGCCGCGTCATCGACTCTGCGGAATTGACGTTGATCTTAGCAGTTACGGGCCTGAAAGGAGCGAAGCCACTTAACTGTTAACGCGCCGCGTCAGGGGCTATCTCTTACACGCGGTTCATCATCTTTCAAGCTCGCTGGCGCCTGGTCGATTCGCGCCGCGTCCAACATTCGTCTGGCGCCGGAAACCACGCCGGGACTGCCATTTATTGACCCGCGAGTCCGAGAAACACCAAGATCGCCCGACCTAATCTGACCATGTCCTCATCAGCCAGCCGGCCTATCTGCTGACCAAGTCGCGCCCGGCGTACGGTCGTGATCTTGTCGACCATAACGCTGCTCGCCTCACTCAAACCGTTCATCGCGTCTGGCGTCGTCGGCAGGCGGATCAGCGGGGCTTCTGTTGGATCCGTCGTGAAGGCACATATGGTCACCGAGTCGGTGGCATCAAAGCGATCGTCTTGAATCACGACGACCGGCCGTGGCTTCCCCGCATACCCGATCCGCCGGCCGCGATCCAGACCTCGCCGCGCCTCACCCCTCTTCGGCACTCACCGCGTCAATGAACGCTTGGTCCTCGACTGCGCGATGCGACTTCGCAACCGCCACGGATTGCCGATGAGCCTCGGCCGCAAATTCAGGCGAGCGGACGTCAGGCACCCAGATCTGTATAGGCCTCATCCCCTGCGAACGAAGTCGCGCTCGATGAGATTGCACGCGCTGCCGGATTGAACCAGGCTTCCGCCGCTGCATATGGCCATGTTACATGTAACGTGCGTGGCTGATCGCGGCTTCTCGGAGGCTGCTTCAGCGAGGCCGACCTTCGAGGAAAACTCGTCCCGCCCAATGTCGCCGAGGACGGCGCCTCCTTTTGTGGTGCTGGTCGAGCCCGTCCTGCTGGCCGCCTTTCGCCTGGCCTTCGCGCACTCGGGGGCGTCTGCGGCAGCAAGCAAGCAGGCCACGGTACCGCCGTGGCAGGGGCGGCTGTCGACTCAGGCAGACGTTCTCTCTTGGGTCGCCTTGGCTGTGCCGACGATTAGCCGCAGCAGGTTGCCCAGGACGAGACCAGCGAAAGCCGAACGATAGGGCGCTAAGCTGACCACGCGCCCCAGAAAGCTGGTCGACGATCAGCCAGACTGACAGACCCTCCTAGGCGCCCATTTTTCATGTGTGGATTCTCCAGCAGACTGGCCTAGGTGCGAATGGAACTGGGAGTGGCCAGCGTCATTGCGAGATTCACGGCGTCCTCAGCGGACATCGCCTGGCCGACTACCCAGTCCGGATGAAGGGTTCGATCACCTCCCGCGATGGCATCCAATCGCTGATTAAGGGCTGCATCGTGTAGGGGGCCACTCACACCTACTGCACGCCAGCGCTGCACGGAGCGATGCGGACGGATGGCCTCAGCCGCGCCAGCGAGTCGTAGGGCGATTCCCGGTTCGCTCTTAGTGATCGCGATGTTGGCGAAGCAGTCCAGCGCCGTTGGAGATGCCCAGCCAGTCGCCCAGAACAGCTGCAGAGCTTCAGTCCAAGCCTCCACCGCGACCTGATAACGTCCTTCGTCGAACGCGACCCCGCCTTTCCTCAGGAGCCCAAACCGCGTCGCATCCGTGTCGCCGGCTTTGCGTGCGATTGCCAGGGCCTCATCAATCAAGTCACCTGCCTGGGCAGTGCCGCCCTCCCCGCGTTCGAGCATGCCCAGATCAAGTAGTGCATCGGTGAGAACAGTCTGATTCCCCGACAATCGCGCTTCGAGGACCGCTTCAGTCAGGATAGGACGGGCAACGACGAGATCACCTCCCTCCTCGAGATGCTCCATCGCAAGCTGCACCAGCGTGGCCGCCGTAGCTTGATGGTCACCGACCTGACGCGCGATATGCAGGCACCGCTCGAGTTGTGGTCGAGCAGCCTCGACATCCCCTTCTCGGGCATTGAGCCCGCCGAGTTCACTAAGCGCAATGAAATTTCGGTCAATTTCCCCCTTAGGGTCGGCCTGTCTGACAAACGCATCTAGCAGGTCTCGGCCCTCGCGCCACATGCCGCAAACGGTCCAGAAACGCGAGAGCGCTGCACCCAGTCTCAAACCCGTTTCGATATCGCCGTCTCGAAGCGCCCTCGACAGCGTGGCCCTGAAATTGTCGACTTCCGGCAGGATGTGCTCATACCACGCGTACTCCGTGGCGCGTCTGCGCCGGCTCCAGGTGCTTTCACCGAGCTTAAGGAAGTATTGGGTGTGGCTCGAGAAGGTTGGCGCGGCCGCACCCGCCGCTTCGAGCGCTTCCAGCGCGTATTCGCGAATGGTTTCGAGCAGACCGTAACGCCCGCCCCCAGCCCGAGCCTGAACCAGTGATTTGTCTACTAGATGGGCAAGCAGCCGGATCGCATGATCGGGCGTGATCCCACCACCGGTGCAGACGGCCTCGAGCGATTCGTGGTCGAAACCTCCAACGAAGACGCCGAGTCTCCTGAACAGTAGCTGTTCGTCGGGGGATAGCAGGGCATAGCTCGCACTGATCGCTTCACGCAAGGACCGATGGCGAGGTGGAAAGTCGGGGCCGGCCTGTGCGGGAATCTGCGATCGCTGCTCAAGCAAGGACAGAATCGTTGCCGGTCGCAGGATCTTAGTCGCCGCGGCAGCTAGCTCAATGGCTAGCGGTAGGCCGTCCACATGCACGCAGATGTTGGCAATCGCTGTGCTGACCGAGTCGCCGAACTCGAAGCGCGGATCGCGCGCCCGGGCCCGATCAAGGAAAAGGGCCACCGATGGAACTGCTGACAACACATCTACTTGGGGCAGGCGATCGAGATCGGGCAGCGTGAGTGGTTCAATCGGGTATTCGTACTCCCAGCGCAGTAGATGAAGACATTCTCTGCTAGTCACCAATACTTTGATTCCGTTACACGCTGCGAGCAGCTCGGCGATGCTCACGGCGGAGGCCAGTAATTGCTCGAAATTGTCGAGCATGAGCAGCAGTTCCCTTGCTTTGAGGGCACGCTGGAGCTCTGGGGGCGTGGCCGCGACACGTAGTGCACGGCCGATGGTTGATGGAACCAAGTCAGGATCACGGATCGACGACAAGTCGACAAACCACGCTCCGTCGTGAAACTGATGGGCGATTGAGCGAGCAGCGCGGGATCCGACGCTCGTCTTGCCCACACCGGGCGGCCCGGTGAGCGTCAGTAATCGAACCTCCGGCCGAAGGATCAGCTCTCTGATGTCGGCCAGCTCGCGGTCGCGGCCCAAAAGCAGGGCTGGCTGCGGCGGCCAACGGACCTCCACCGGGTCGACGGTTGGTCGGATCGCTTGCAGGGCGTCAGCCCGAGCAAACCGCGCCGCGATCTCGCTCCGCGATCTCAATCCGAGCTTGTTGAGGATCTGTTCGACGTGCCATTCGGCGGTGCGCCGGCTGATGAAGAGCCGATCGGCGATCTCGCGATACGTGAGGCCCTCGGCCACCAAGGCAGCGACGTCGAGTTCCCGTCGAGTGAGTCGCTCCAGACCCAGCCCCATCAGCGCCGCCCCGACGCGATTAAACCAGAAAGACCCGTAGTTTGCCCGGTGACGGCCGACCGGCTCCCGCCTAGCGTTCATCCATCACATCCAGAGGAGGAGACGCGATGCTGAGTCCGAAAGAGCTTCTCGATCACATGATCGAGGCCCTCAATACAGATAGCGAGGACCGATATGTTCAGCTCGCCAGTCCTGAGCTGGAACTCCGTGCCCCCGAGCGGTCAACCTTCGTGGCGCTGAGGGGTTCCGCCAGTGGTATCGAACCTGGAAAGAGACGTGTCCGGACTGCACGTTGCGCTGCCACAACGCCGTGAGCGACGGAGCGCAAGTGATTTGGGAGCGTACATTCGCCGGCACGCACACCGGCGTTCTACATCTGCCATCCGGCGCTGTTCCCCCATCGGAAGGCGCGTGAGCCTCGACTACGTCGGCGTCATGCGCGTCTCGGACGGCAAGATTGCCTATTTGCGCGACTACTTCGATGAATGGAGCTGATGGCTCAGCTCGGTCTGGACCGCGCCGAAGCCACCGCATGATCGATGGGAGGTTGACGAGGTGAAGTATCGAAGCCTGATACGCAGGACGACCGCAGCACTCCTGCCGGTCCTCTGGCTGGCTGTTGCGCCGGCTGCGTTTGCCGAGGAGCCAGGTCAAGCAAACGGAACCGTCACGGTTTCCTTTTCGCCCACATCTGTGCGGACAGCCGATGGCAACACGTTCATCGAGTACACGTTTGCAGCGTACTTTCTCGGCGCATTTGAGGGCACGCGCATAGGCTCAGGTTCACTCGTGATCCATCCTGACGGATCTTTCAACACCGCCAACTCCGGTACCTTCACGGGCGCCATCGACGGGGTGTCCGGAACTGCGCTTATGCGCGAGAGCGGAGGTGGCACTTTTGGATCCTTCCACGCAAATATCAGCGTGGCTCATGGAACCGGTAGCCTGTCCGGCGTTCATGGCGAGGGAACGGATGCCGGCTCTGCGACCGGTCCTACGAGCCTCGCCGGCACGTACTCCATCAAGGTGCACTTCAGTGGCCCCTAAGTCGGTGGTCGAGGACGCGGCGGGTCGGACGCGCCGCGCAATGGTCCAGGCCGGGGCTAGCACAGGAGGAAGAATGAGACTGCCAGAAGGCCGTCGCGCTAGCCCGGCCGTGGGCGCGCAGCCTACAGCCGTAAAAGTCCGCAGGCTGCAAATCCCGCTCGGGCTAATGCTCGCCTCCTGCGCGCTGCTCGTCGCATGCAGCTCCTCCAGCACGTCTTCGACTCTGCCCACTCCGTCATCATCTTCGTCCCCGATCCTCGCGCCGTCGTCGGCACCAACGGCTGCCAACACTGCCAACTTGACCTTCGCTGGTGACCCCCACCTGTCCGGAACTGTGACCGAAGCCACGGCTGGAGTTGGGAAGTGCGGAGACGGCAGCGTTCATCTGATCGTAACCCTCAATGGTCAGCACTGGCAGGTAGCAGCCAGCGTCACCAACTACCACGGCCCGGATCGATACACGGGAGCTGGTGGCTTTGTTGTGAGCCTCAATTCCAGCAGAGAGTTATGGTCCGGATCGTCCGGGATGGCGACGTACAAGGACGACAGGTCCTTGAACCTGGACGCCGATGTTGAGAACGAAACCGTACCCAATAGTCCAGTCGCCCACGTGTCAGGGTCTATCAGCTGTGGCTGACCTCTGAGCATCGGCCTAGGCCGTGAATTCACAGAAGCCGAGACCGATCCAAAGTTGATCTTAGATCCGGCAGCGCTGATCGGCCGAAACCGTCTGCCTCCGTAAACGCGCGCCGAGGGCTGTGGACTCGCGTGAACGGCCACCAAGAATGGGAACAGGGCCCGCCCTGAGGGGCGGACCCTGCCCTTGGAAGTGGGCCGGTTCGTTACGGCAGCTGGCCGTGCGTCGAACCCTGGCTCCCTGACCCGCTGGCAGCCCCACCGTCGTCGCCGGAGAGGTTGCCGTGCTGCGGCTGCTGAGAGGCGCCGTCCGTGCGCTGGTCGCTGCTGCTCACGACCTGCGCGGGGGAAGCCCCAAGGTGGCTGCTGGTCGAGAGTGCATAGAGCCCGACCCCGATGAGCATCAGGGTGGCGACCGCGAGAACCACAACCGCGAGTGTCTGGCTCCTGAAGCGTGCCCGCCAACCCTGCCGGATAACGATCTGTGCCTGCATTTCCCGCTTCCTCCTGAAATGGCTTTGCCGGACTCGCCGGCGTTGGTGCCATCGTCCTCAGGGCCGGGAGGACGGCCAACGTGGAAACCACGTGGGTCGGTACGCGGTTTTGGTACCTGTTTTCGGAGTTCAATTGCCAGGCTGGCATGGACCTCACCCGGCGGGAGCGAGAGATTGCGGGCCTCGTAGCCGGGGGCATGACCAACCGCGCCATCGCTGAGCGCCTCTTCCTGGCGGACCGAACGGTCGAAGGCCATGTAGAACACGCCCTCAACAAGCTCGGCTTCACGTCGCGAACCCAGCTCGCCGCCTGGATCGCACGCGAGGAGACCGCCCCAGCGCTGGCCCGCGACATCAGGCTGCCCGTGTCTGTCACCCGGTTCATCGGCCGAGAGCAAGAGCGGTCCCAAGTCGAACGGTTGCTCACACGGCATCGGCTCGTGACACTGACCGGGCCGGGTGGCATCGGTAAGACGCGACTGGCCATCGCCGTGGCCGGCCAGCAGCAGCAGTGCCCCCGGGTCCGAATGACCGACCTCGCCCCGGTGAGCTCCGCCGAACACGTGGGCACTCAGGTTGCGGCAGCCCTGGGCGCCCACACTCTGGACGTCGCTCTCGAGGGACTGGGAAGCGTCCCGACGCTGATCCTGCTGGATAACTGTGCGCACCTTGTCGAAGCCGCGGCGCGGGTTGCGGAAACCGTGCTTCGCTCATCAGCGGCCGTCCTCCTGGCGACCTCGCGCGAGCCCCTGACAGTCGAGGGCGAGCGCGTGTACCCAGTGAGCTCACTGGACGAGCGCGAGGCGGTGGCATTGTTCGAGGATCGCGCTCACCAGGAGGACCTGGCCCTTGCCGATGTCGAACACATTTGCGAGCGCCTTGACCGGCTGCCGCTGGCGCTCGAACTCGCGGCCGCCCGGACCCGAGTGATGTCGGTGGCGTCCTTGAGGGTGTCCCTGGACACCTCGCTGGCGGTGCTCGGCGAGGGGCCACGAACCGTTGACGAGCGCCGTCGGAGCATGGACGCGAGCATCCGCTGGAGCTACAACCAACTCAACGCCGCCGAGAAGGCGGCGTTCCGCGCGCTCGCGATCTTCGAAGGTCCGTTCGACCTCGATGCGGCCACCACCACGAGCGGCGCCGACGCTTCCACAGTGCTCGCCGTGGCGGATCGATCGCTGCTGGTCCGGGAGGGCGATCGCCATCGCCTCCTCTACCCGGTGCGGGAGTTCGCCCGCACGGAGCTGGCGGCGGCAGGCGAAGAGGCAGTGGTGGCAGAGCGCCACGACGAGTACTTTGTGCGTTGGGCCTCAGCCAAACGCGACGCGGCCCTGAATCGTCGCGGAGAAGCGATGTGGGCCGTGATGTCGGAAAGGGACGAGATCCGGCCAGCGCTCGAGCGGCTCGCGGGGCGGGATCGCAACCAATTCGCCACGCTTGCCGCAGTCTTCGCGTGGACGCACTGGGTTTGGGGCGACGCGCCCTACGCCAACGAGATCGCGCGCAGAGCGGCCGCGGTCATCGACGACGCGCATCCGTTTGCCGCTTTCGTCCACCTGTCCGCCTGCGCATCGGCGCGGGCAGTCCGCGAATTTGATCGGGCGCTTGACGAGGAACGGCGGGCGCACCGTCTGGCGGCCGAGTCTGGGGACGAACTGGTCGAGGCTCGCGCGCGCATGAACGCCGCGATAGCGCTGAATGAGCTAGGCAGAAACGAAGAGGCGCTGGCGGAGCTCGACGCGGGGCTGCAGTCCCTTGGCGATTCGCTGTCAGACATGCGCTTCGAGCTGCACAACATCATGGGGATGGTTTACTGGAGCGACGGTCGCTTCGCGGAGGGTGCCGCGGCTGCCAGGCGCGCCCTGGCGATCTCATCCGAGCCGACGGTTGCGCGAGCAATGACCGTGGGAACGCTCGGCGTCTGCCTTCTTGAACTGGGTGATCTCGCGGGCGGGATTGCGGCAAGTCGAGAGCACTCGGAGTTGGTCCTCCGTTTCGACGTGCGCGGTTCCGGGCCGGGAACCGTCGCCGGCTGGGCTCGAACTGCCGTGGCAGCTGGCGACGAGCCTCACGCGGCCGCATTCGCGGCGGCCGGAAGGAGACTGGCCGCCGAGCTGCGATCACCGATCGACACTCCAGCCTGGGAGGAGCCGAAGATCGCGCCCCTGATCGACCGCTACCCAGACGCTGCCCACTGGCTCGACGGGCTTGACTGGCGCGATGCGGTGCGCGCGGCGATGGCCTGGCAGCCGCCCGGGTAGTGCCAGGCAAAACACTGGAGTGATACGCCGGGCAGCGCAGAGGAGCACTCGACGGGATGCTCCTCTGTCGTTTGCGGATCAGCTGCCGGTGCCATCCTCGTTGTCATGGTCGAACCAATAGGTTCCGGCGAGCGAATATTCCTTCAGAGCCTTGGAGATCGTGCCGACCGTGATCAAGGCGTGGAACCCGTCCAGCTTGTCGGTTCCGTTCCAAAACTCGCAGTGGCCGGTCGAGGCCTTGGGTCCAGCGAAGTAGAACGTACATCGCCCGGTGGCCGTGCTCGCTCTCTTATCGATCGCCGTGAGCCAGATCGGGCTCGTGAAATGGTCAGCGGTAGTGGAGGGAGGCGTGGGCAAGAACACGACGTCCGTGTAGTGGAACGTGGCGCCCCGCAGGATTTTGAGGCTCGATTCCGTGACCAGACAAGTATTCGTTGCCGGCGACCCGGGAACGATACCAGTGCACTGCTTCACACCGGTCAAGGTCTTCGACTCCCCAGCCAATGTTGACGAGGTGCCGAGGACCGTGAGCAAGGCGGCGCCGATGGCGACCGCGACTAAGCGTCCGAGTGAGTGCATGATGTTTCCTCCAACTTCTGGTCTCGCCAGCGTTGGTGCCATGTTCCTCGGGGCACAACGGTCGGGCAGCGGGGAAAGTACCTGTTTTTCGAGGGGTTGACTTGCGGGTCGAAACGTTGGGCCTGACGCGGCGGGAGCGGGAAGTCGCGGAACTGGTGGCCGACGGCATGACCAACCGCGCCATCGCGGAGCGCCTGTTCATTGCCGAGCGAACAGTTGAAGGCCACATCGAACACGCTTTCAACAAGCTCGGGCTCACGTCCCGCACCCAGCTCGCGGCTTGGATGATACGGGCGGGCGATCAGCCCACTGGCGGCCGCGACGTGGCGCTACCGGACTCCCTGACTCAATTCCTAGGGCGCGAGCGTGAGCTGGCCGACCTCGAGCGGCTGCTCGGTCAGCACCGCCTGGTTACGCTGACCGGCCCCGGTGGGGTGGGCAAGACCCGGCTCGCCCTGGCCGCTGCCCGCAACGCCATGAGCTTCAGTCGGGTGCGCCTGGCCCAGCTATCGGTTGTTTCGGATCCCGAGCGCGTTGCCGCCGAGCTGCAGGCAGCGCTGCAGCAGCGGCGGGATCCGGGCACGCTTCTCGTCGCCGACAATTGCGAGCACCTCGTCGACGCCGCAGCCAAGGCCATCGACGCCCTTCTCCGCTCCACGGCCGTCCACGTCCTCGCCACCTCGCGCGAACCGCTGCGGGTGGACTCCGAGGCGGTTTTCCAGGTCGCCCCGCTTCCCGAGCCCGACGCGGTGATGCTCTTTCTCGACCGCGCGGGCAGCGACACGGCCACCGCCGATCAGGCCGCCGCAATCTGCGCCCGCCTCGACCACCTCCCGCTCGCCGTCGAACTGGCGGCCGCGCAGACACATGCGATGTCGGTGGAGGCCCTGACCGGTTCGCTCGATCGCGCCCTCACAGTGCTAACCAGAGGCTCGCGCACGGCGCCGGAGCGTTTGCAGCGCCTCGACCGCTCGATCGCCTGGAGCTATGAGCTGCTCGCGCCCGAGGAGCAGCGCATCTTCCGGGCCCTTGGCGTGTTCGCCGGGTCCTTCACCCTGGAGGTGGCCGCCCACGTTAGCGGCGCCAGCATGGCGGCCGTGTTATCCCTGGTCGATCGCTCCCTCCTGGCGCGCGATGTCGGCCAGCGGTACCGGCTGCTCTTCCCTCTACGCGAGTTCGCACGCCGCGAGCTCGCCGCAGTCGGCGAAGCCAAGGCAGTTGAGTCCAGCCACGACGCTTGGATCGTGCATTTGGCCGCGCAGGCCCGGCCCGGGATCCTGCAAAGGCCACTCGCCGACCTGCCGGAGTTGTGGCAGGAGCGGGACGCCCTCTGGGCTGCGCTCGACCGTCTGGAGCGGGCCAACTCCGATGTATTCGTCAGCGTGGCTGTGACTGCAGCCTTCGTGGTCTTCAGGCGAGTGCTGCCCACCGAATTCGACCACCTGATCCGGCGAGCGCTTCACCGTGCGTCCGAGTCGCATCCCGACTTCGCACTGGCCCACTTCGCCGCTGCTTTAGCTGCGGTCGAGGTCGCGGACGACGAGCGCAGCGCGATGCACATTCAGATCGCGATGGAGCTGGCGGAGGCTGCCCGAGATCAGTCGTTGGAGGCCCGTGCGCTGGTGCATCTTGCTTTCCTCCAAGCCCGCACCGGCGACGGTCACGGCTCGGAGACCACACTGCGGCGAGCGGTCGAGAGGGCGGGCGACGACCGCGCCGCACGGGCGCACGCTGAGAATTCTCTGGGCATGATGCTGTTGACGCGCGGCGACTACGCTGCCGGGGCCGAGCACGCCGCCGCGGCCGTCGCCCTCGCCGACGACCGCGGCGCCAATTGGGCGAATTATCTCGACACACTGGCTCGCAACCTCGTTGGCGCGGGCCGCCTTCAAGAGGCGCACGCGGCCGAAATCACAGTCGGCGCACTCGTCATCAAGCACCAGCTCGTCGGCTTCGTCACGCCCGTCCTGTGCGTGATGGCCACCATCGCAAATGCCTCCGGCGATGGAGGGCGCTCGGCGGCGCTGATGGCGGCCGCCGAACGCTACTTCGATGAACAGCCATTCATGGTCGGTGACCACCCATGGAGCAAGCCTGAGTTCAGAGAGCAGATGGACCGGCACCCCGAGGATGCCGCCCGCGGCAAGGCTATGGGCGGCTGGCAGGCGCTGGAGTGGGCGTGTGGGGAGGGTTGAGGCTCAGCGCGCGACCTGACCACTTGGCAGTGCGGTATACGCACTAAAGCAACGTCTTTGGAGTTGCACCCGACCCCTTCCCTTCCAGCGACTCGCCAGATGGCCGATACGGTGGTTAGAACCAGGCCGTGGGTATTCGGCCGAGTAGTCGGAAGGCGGTTCTTCGGGGAGGCGGGATTTGAACCGCGACCCCTGGGCTCCCAGCCAAGTGCACGCCGAAACCGAGTCCCCCGATGGCCGTCGATTCCGAAGGCCGAGGGGCGCAGGCGCTGCGTTAGAAGTCGGGATGGACCCGGGCCAGGAGCGCCTGGTTCGCCGCCACCTTGCGTAGGAGTTTGGCCAGAGCGATTCGTTCTTGGGGCTCCAGGCCACTTGTGAATTCCTGCTCGTGGGCCGCGGCGATGGCCATGATCTGGTCGAGCAGCTCCTGTCCCCGATCGGTCAGGTAGAGCTCGTGCGTGCGGCGGTCATTGGCCTTCGTCCTGCGTTCAAGCCAGCCCTGTGCCTCCAGCGCATCGATCAGGTCGACGACCCGGCTCGGCGGCAGTCGTAGGGCCTCGGCCAGCTCGCGCTGGGAGCGGCCCTGCGCGGTCGCCACGTTCCAGAACAGCATTACCGACCGCGATTCCAGTCCGGCCTCACGCAGGCGATCGTTCCAAACTCGTGATGAATGCGCACCGACCTGTGAGGCTAAGAAGGCCACGCCCTCGCCGCTGAAGAGGTCGGTCCGCCCCGCCGGGCGGGACCTGCGCGCGGGCTGACTTTTCTTCACCCGAGCTCGGCCGCCGCCGGGATCACCTCGCGCCCCATGATCTCCAGGGGCGTGATTCTGTCGACTCCCACGACCCAGCCGAACACGGTTTCGATGCCCATCCCCGCCAGCCACCGCAGCTGTCCCAGAAGCTCGCCGACCTTCTCGCCCTTCTCCCCCACGTCGAACGCGAAAGGCGCCGTTTTCTCGATCGCCTGGTAGTCGCGCCCTTCGCGCTCGCAGAGGCTGCGGAGCAGCTCCAGCTGCCGGGGGATCTCTGGCGAAGGCCGGATATTGCAGGCGTCGGCGTAGCGGGCGACCAGCGGCAAGGTCCGCTTCTCGCCGCTGCCCGCGATGAGTATCGGGGGGTGTGGCCGGGTCAGGCTCTGGGGAAGGTTGAGAGCTCGGCCGAGTCGAACGTGCTTGCCTTCGAAGGCCTCCTCGCTACCCCGATCGCCCTCCCACATCTGGAGGCATGCCTGCACCGTTTCCTCCAACAGGTCGAAGCGTTCGCGCGCCGCTTCGGGGAAGGGGAGCCCAAGGCCCGCCGCCTCTTCCGGGTAGTCGCCCGAACCGATGCCGAGCATCGCACGCCCGCCGGAGAGCACGTCGAGCGTGGTGACGATCTTGGCAAGCAGGCCGGCAGGGCGATAGGAGGCGGCGGTCGCCAGCGCGAGGAGGCGGACACGCCTGGTGTGGGCAGCCATGTAGCCGAGGGTGGTGTAGGCCTCGACGTGGTTCTGTAGAGGTCCGCCTACGATCGGGTGCAGCCAGACGTGATCGGCGACGGAAATGGCGTCGAAGCCGGCAGCCTCGGCGGCCTCGGCCACCCCGCCCAAGAGCGGGCCGAGGCGGTCAGCGCCTCCCTGCCAGGTCGTCATCGGGATGTGGAGCGCGAGCTTCAAAGGCCGGGCTTGAAGATCATGTCCCAGACAGCGACCAGCAGGACCGCCAGGACCACGGAGTAGCCCACCAGCCAGCGCTGAAGCAG
>Ga0070707_100004673_pt1 | contig 12824 bp, 13 predicted proteins | sample KBSK5502metaG_FD_65468 | JGI IMG/M metagenome (GOLD analysis project Ga0070707, IMG submission 65468) | Corn, switchgrass and miscanthus rhizosphere microbial communities from Kellogg Biological Station, Michigan, USA - KBS K5-50-2 metaG | ecosystem: Host-associated > Plants > Roots >... | reverse complement strand
ACGGCGCCGGTGCACGCGTATGCGCAGGCAATGATCCAGACAACCGGATTGGTGGCGATGATTTTAAAAACGTCGGACACGTTGACCTGAACGCGCCCGTCGATTTCTTCGTGCGGGTTCACGGGCGGGAAATGCGCTTCCTCTGGCGTATCTTTCACGATCAGCGCCATGCAAGCGCCGATTATGAGCGCAATGCCAGCCGGAACCCAGAATAGCCAGCGCCAGTGCAGCGGCGGAATTCGAATCAAACCAAGAAAGACAAAGCCCGCTAACAACGCCGCGCCGAGGTTGTTGATCCCGAATCTGCCGAGGTTAATCATGAATCCAAAAATGCCGGCAAAGCTTCCCCGCTCCGTATGCCGGAACCACGCGGCGTTAATCTTCACCATCCCGGGTGAACCGAACGCCTGCAGATAGCCGTCGATCCCGCGAATTACGATAAATAACGAAAGTAATCCCCAGAATGACGCCACGCCGAAAAGAATGTTCATGACGATGGTGCCGGTGACCCCGATCAACATCGCGCGCTTGCCGCCGAGTCGATCGGTGAGGAGGCCGTTGATAATTTGCCCGCAGGCGTACGCCAGCAGCTGGGTCGTAATGATGGTGCCGAGTTGCGCTCTGCTGAATCCGAACTCGCTACGGATTGCGCCACCGGCGAGCGGCAGATTGTAGCGACACATGTAAAACGAAGTGTAGAGCAGACCGATGAATGCCCAGTTCAGTCCGCGTCGTCGGCGAAAGCCCGGCGGATGCGCCGCGAAAATTCCGACCTTACGCGGCTCAGCCATCGGCCGAGAATGCGTTAAAGCCGCGAGGTCGCGCAATGCGAAATGATTTCGCGATTGGGCAGGGGAGCTAGGCGATCCAAATCGTCTTCGCGTTGGTGAACTCGCGAATGCCGGCTACGCCGAGTTCCCGGCCAAAACCGGAACGCTTCACACCTCCAAACGGCAGACGTGGATCGGATGCGACCATCGCGTTGATGAAAACCATTCCAGTTTCTAGTTCTGACGTGAAGAGTTCCTGCTCGGCGGGATCGTTGGTCCATGCGCTGGCAGCGAGGCCGAATGTAGTGTCATTTGCGATCTGAATCGCGTCGGCCGCATCGCGCACGCGGAAAATAGACGCGACCGGTCCGAAAACCTCTTCCCGGTAACCGGGCGATTCTTTCGGTACATCGACAAGAACAGTTGGCTCGAAAAAAAATCCGGGGCCATGAATACGATTTCCTCCTGTTAGTAATTTTGCACCTGCGGCGATCGATTTCTGAACTTGCTCATGCACCCCTTGCAAAATCTGTTCCGTCGCGAGTGGACCAAGCTCAGTCGTCTCGTCCATAGGATCTCCAACCTTGAGCGCCCGCATGCGCTCAAGGAACTGCTCGAGAAATTGGTCGTAAATCTTGTCTGCGATGAAAAGTCGCTTTGCCGCGATGCATGACTGGCCACTGTTGATTGTACGCGCTTTGACCGCCGTGCTTACTGCGCCCTCAAAATCTGCGCTCGGCATGACGATAAATGCATCGCTGCCGCCAAGCTCGAGCACGCTTTTTTTGATGTGCCGCGCTGCGGTGCTGCCGACTTCGCTTCCCGCTTTCTCACTTCCGGTGAGCGTAACCGCCTTGACGCGCGGATCCACAATCAACTTTTCCACTTGTTTGGCTTCAATCAGGAGTGTTTGAAAAACACCTCCTTCAAATCCGGCGCGACAAAACACATTTTCAATTGCCAGTGCACATTGTGGCACATTGGCGGCATGTTTGAGCAGCCCGACGTTTCCGGCCATTAGCGCTGGAGCCGCAAACCGAAACACCTGCCAAAATGGGAAATTCCAGGGCATGATCGCAAGGACGGGTCCGAGTGGTTGATAGCGCACATAACTGCGCGCAGCATCAGTCTGTGCGACGTCATCTTCCAGAAAACGCTCCGCATTCTCTGCGTAAAAGCGACAAGCCCGCACGCATTTTGCGATCTCATCCTGCGCGGCACGGAACAATTTTCCCATCTCCAGCGTGATTGTCCGGGCAAGTTTGTCCTTCTCTTGTTCAAGCAATGACGCCGTTGCCATCATCAGATCTGCGCGTTTGGCGAACGATTCTTGGCGATGGCGCACAAACGCTCGCTCGGCGCGCTTGAGACGTGTTTCGATCTCGTTGTCGCCAAAAGCGGGAAACTCCTTCAGTTTTTCGCCCGTGGCCGGATTGATCGACGCGATCGCCATTGTCAAAAGTAGCGCAAGCGAGCTCGCGACCCAACCTGGGACGCAAGTTACTCTATAAGCGAAGACCTTTCGGAATTAAAACGCGATCGAGCAAATCGAAAAGCCACTGCACTAGCAACGCCAGTAATGCGGCCGGAATCGCTCCCTCTAAAATCGTGACATGATCGTTCAAGTTCAGTCCGCTCAAGATTGGTTCGCCCAGCCCGCCCGCACCGATCAACGCCGCAAGTGTAGCCGTTCCTATGTTGATTACTGCGCTGGTTTTGATTCCAGCCAAAATGGAACGTGACGCCATCGGCAAATAGATCTGCCACAGTCGCGCGATCGGCCTGAGTCCCAGCGCAATCGCCGATTCACGCAATGCTCGTGGGATATCCTGCAAGCCACTCGCGGTGTTGCGGACAATTGGGAGCAGTCCGTAAAGGAAAAGGGCGGCGATCGCGGTGCGGACGCTGATCCCAAAAAACGGAAGCGGCACCAGTAACGCGAGCAAAGCGAGCGATGGGATCGTTTGCACTACGCTGGCGAAACCAAGAATGACCTGGCCGAGAGTGCCGCCGCGACTGGCGAAAATACCAAGCGGAACACCAACGAGCACAGACAGCAACAAGGAGGCTCCGGCAAGTTCAAGATGACGCAGCGTCCACCGTTTCAGTTTGTGCAAGAACGTTTCGCCAGCTGTCATTGTCGATGCTCGGCCGCCTTCGAAAAACGAGTTTGCCGCGTGCGTATAATTTTTTGTGCGCTCCGCTTCGGCGTTTAACCGGATCATGCGCGTTTCATTCAGCGTTCCTTCGAGCTTGCGCAGCGCGGTGATAGTCGGTGCTGGCAACAAAAGCCGATACAAGAACACTGCCTCATAACGTGGGAAAAATTGCAGATCGTCTTCAAGGGTGACGAGATCGTATTCGGCAATCTTTGCATCGGTCGAATAGGCGTCTTTCACGTCAATCGAGCCGTTCTTGAGCGCCGCGTAGCCGAGCGCGTGATCGATTCCAATGACGTTTTCTTGTGGAAGGGCGTAACGCGTGCGCAATGGTTGCCATCCATCCTGCCTATCCAAAAACTCGTGGGTGAGTCCGATCTTCAGCTCGGGATGATTTCGCAGATCGCTGATCGTGTGCAGACCAAGTTGCTCCGCTTCACTGCGACGCATGACGATCGCGTAGGTGTTATTAAACCCAAGGGGCTCCGTCGCTCCCACATCGAATTCCGCCAAAACATCGCGAATTTCATTGAGCGATAATTTACGGTCCGTTTTCAGAATCTCCTGCGCGATCGTCCCGGTGTATTCGGGGTAAGCGTCGATTTGTCTGCCGCGCAGCGCTTGCCAAAGAATGATCGTGCCGCCCATTCCTTGTCGATGTTCCGCGGGGATGCTGGAGTCGTTCAATGTGCGCTTCGCGATCTCACCCAGAACATAAGACTCGGTAAATTTTTTCGAACCGACGATGACGGGCTGCGCATTTGCGGAAAAAACTGCCGCGAAGAGAATTAAGAATGTTAGGGAGAAGCCGTTGGGCTCTCCGCGGCGCGCCCTTCGGTCGCGCCCTACCAATCTTGGGCGAGGCAACAATTTCATGTGAGCACAAGTGCACGCTGCGAATTGATGAATTCGCGTACGAAATCATTTGCTGGTTTTTCACGAAGTTCGAAAAGCGAACCCTGTTGGACGATGTGGCCTTCGTTCATGAGCACGATTTCGTCACCGAAATATGCTGCTTCCGCCAAATCATGAGTGACGAAGAGCGTTGTTTGACGCAAGCGCGCGAAAATTTCTTTAAGCTCCTTTTGCAAAGAAGCGCGCACCAGAGGATCGAGCGCGCCCAGAGGTTCGTCGAGGAGCAGCAGTTCGGGCGAAAGCATCAATGCGCGCATTAAACTGACGCGTTGACGCTGACCGCCGGAAAGTTCGATGGGGTATCGCGAGAGCAAATTGTTGGAAAGTCTCGTCAGCTCGCATAATTCAAGAAGGTGCGTGCGCATTTCCTCGTCGGATTTCCCGAGATACCGCGCCATTAGGAGAATATTGGCGCGCGCTGTCAGATGCGGAAATAGACCGCCTTCCTGAATGACGTAACCAATTCGGCGACGCAACGTGTCGATGTTTGCTGGCGTGATCTGTGATTCGTCGAAAGCGATGGTGCCAGAATCCGGCGTGATTAATCCGATAATGAGTCGGAGCAACGTCGATTTGCCGCAACCGCTCGGACCGATCAATACCGTGGCCTTGCCGCGCTCAATCGCCAGATTTGTTGAATGCAACGCCGACGCGTCCGCATAGCGCTTGCTGACATCGACAAGTTGAACCAGCGCGCTCATTTCTTGTAGCCCCGAAAGCTTTCGGGACCCGGTTATCCCGGCGTGTTGGGACTACAGGCGAAATAAAAAACACCAAACAGACGCGTATCGTCTGTCCACACTTTTTGAAACTCGAATCCGGCATTGCGCGCGAGGTCGGCGAAACCTTCCGGCGCGTATTTATAGGAGAATTCTGTGATGATTTTTTCCCCTGAACGAAATTCGAACGTGTGGCCGGCGATATGAACAGCCTGATGGATTTGGCTGATGAGGTACATTTCGATGCGGCCGGCGTCTGAGTTGTAGATAGCGCGGTGCCGCCAACGTTGCAGATCGAAATCTCCGCCGAGTTCGCGGTTTGCGCGTGCCAGCAAATTCAGATTGAATTGCGCGGTGACCCCGGCAGTGTCGTTGTAGGCAGCTTCGATCACATCCCGATCTTTGCGAAGATCGACCCCGATGAGTAGTGCGCCATCGTGGCGACAAACGTTAGCTATACGGCGGAGGAACTCAGTTGCTTCGTCAGGCTCGAAATTGCCAATGGTCGATCCGGGAAAATAAACCACGTTGCGCCTTGCTTTGCGGCCCGGCGAGGGGAGTGCGACAGGTTGCAAGTAATCGGCACACACGGGCAGAATTTCCAGATCCGGAAAAAGTTTGTGAAAAATGCCAGTGGATTCGCCGAGTTGTTTGTCAGAAATGTCGACCGGGATGTAAACAGCTGGCTTTTCAAGCGCTTCAATCAGGATCCGCGTCTTGGTACCTGCGCCGGTGCCGAGCCCGATGAGTTCGATGTTCGGTCCGAGATGCGTGGCGATTTCGGCGCGATATCGATCCAGAATATCGATCTCGGTTCGCGTAATGTAATACTCGGGCAGCTCGCAAATTTTCTGAAACAACGCCGCTCCGCGCTCGTCGTAAAAATACTTGCAGGGCAGCGTCCGTGGTTCGCTGGAAAGCCCCGCGACTACTTCCGACAGAAAATCAGAGTTTGCCGATGCAACGCCGGCCAACGGACGCGTAATCGTGAGTGGTTTCGCAGTCATTAGGGGATGTTCGTTCGGCGCGATCGTGATGGCGACCGGCACCTTGCCGACTCACTGTGGATCGCGCGCCAGCCGAATTCCGGTGAATTGCCAGCGTTTCTCAGGCTGGAAAAAGTTGCGATAGGTGCGGCGAATATGACTGCTCGAGGTGGCGCAGGAACCGCCGCGCAAAACATATTGGTTGCACATGAACTTTCCGTTGTATTCGCCGAGTGCCCCGGGAGCGGCGCGATAACCGGGATAAGGCGAATAGGCGCTGCGGGTCCATTCCCAAACATCGCCAAACATTTGATGAAGGTCTCGCGCTTGCACGGAAGCCGGAGCTGGTCGCGGATGAAACGCTTCGTTCTCGACAAAATTTCCTTCAACCGGACAATCGGATGCTGTGCGTTCCCATTCAAACTCGGTTGGGAGGCGAGCGCCCGCCCAATTCGCATACGCATCGGCTTCGAAATAACTCACGTGCGTCACTGGCTCGAATTCAGCGACGGGACGAAAACCGGAGAGAGTAAAATTCCACCAGCCGCCATCGCGTTTCACCCAGTAAAGCGGCGCCTGCCAGCGCTGTTCGTCAACGGTCATCCACCCCAGCGATAGCCAGAATTCCGGTCGCGCATAACCATTGTCCTCGATGAAGGCGATGTATTCGCCGTTTGTTACTGGCCGCGAAGCAATTGAAAATGTGGGAACTAGTGCCCGATGCCGGGGACGTTCGTTGTCGTACGAGAAGCCGGAGCCGTCGTGGCCAATCTCGACAGTTGTCTCTTCAAGATCGAAGAAGCGGATCGGCGTCGGTTTTGGTGAAGCATTATCGATCTTGCGCTCGCGGAAAACCGGATAGAGCGGATTTTGCGCGAAAACGTGCTTGATGTCTGTGACGAGCAATTCCTGATGTTGCTGCTCGTGATGAATGCCAAGAATTAGAATCGGCTCGATCTCATCGAGAAGTTCTTCGTCAGCATGCGAAAGGACGTTTTCAATGTGCGAATCGATCGACGAGCGATAGCGCTGCGCTTCTTTGACTGTTGGCCGCGAGATTAGGCCGCGCAGATCGCGCCGATGCATATCGCCGGCGGCGTTATAGTAGGAATTGAAAAGATAAGCGTACTGCGGAATTTCGGCGCGATATCCGGAAGCAAATTTCTTTAGGATAAAAGTCTCGAAAAACCATGTGGTATGAGCGAGGTGCCATTTGGTTGGACTTACATCTGGTATCGACTGCACAACAAAATCTTCAGGCTCAAGATTCGCGCACAAGGCAGTCGTGAAATCTCTGATCTGGTGAAAACGAGCGAGCAAGCGTTCGGCGCGCGATGGGCCCGCATCCAAGTGGGCCTCCTTGGCCGACGCGTCGTCAACGGCAGGCGCGGCAGAGCTCAAACAATTCCACCTTCCTGTTCGAGTTCTTCCCTGCGCGCCTCGAGCATTTGATCGTGCGTCGCTTCTTCCACACCGCCCGTGACAAGATGTTCGCCGACCGTCTCTTCTTCTTCGTCCACGCCGGGTCGCGGCGCACGATGACCGCGCGAGGCCGCGGCAACGTACCAATCCTCTGTCAACTCTGCGTTTTGTTTCGTTTCCTCCGGCGGAGTCGGATGCTCTGCACCGAGTAGTTCCTGGCGTGCCTGGGCCCAATCGGCGTCGGTAAATTCGTCTGGATTGCGTTCAGCAATCATTGCAATTTCGCGAGCGCGTTTTTCTACCTCTTCCAGAGAAGGCAACCCCATCCCATTTCCGTGCAAGGAAATTTTTCCCGCGCCTTCCTGTGAATAATCATTCATAAATATATACGAAACTCAACGGCGGTGTGTTCACACGACACTTTGGACTACAGATTGGAGGCTTGCAATGCAAGCGATGAGGAAGCGTGGCGGGTCGTCAAGCAATGAGTAATGAAAATTCGGTTCCACTTGAGAATGGCCGCATAATCGCATTTGAAGAATATGGCGATGCAACCGGCGTTCCGGTGATCTTTTGTCATGGTTGGCCGAGCTCACGCACGATGGCACGACTTACAGACGAAGCGGCGCGGGACCTCGGCATCCGAATCATTTCTCCCGATCGACCCGGCATCAGCAGATCGAGTTTGCAGCCCGATCGTAAGTTGATCGATTGGCCACGTGTTGTAGAGCGATTCGTCAATCACCTCAATCTCGACGAATTTCGATTGCTTGCGGTTTCGGGTGGCGCCCCCTACGCATACGCGACAGCCAGAGCCATGCCGGAGCGCGTGCGCGCCATCGCGATCGTGAGCGGTGCAATCCCGATTGCCGATCTTCCCGGCCGCGAAGGATTGCTCCTACTTTATCGCTGGATGTTAGCGCTTTATCAGAAGCAGCCCCAACTGTTACGAAAACTGTTCTACCTGGCGCGGCCGATTCTGTCATTGCGCTTGCCGGTTCGCCTTCGTCCGCTGCTCCTGAAACTGTTGATGCTGCGACCGTGCGATGAAAATAGCTTGCGCGATTCCGCGGCATTCGAAGCGGTTTTTGAAAGCCAGCGGCGCGCCTGGCGCGGATCGGCTGAAGGGGTCATGGCGGATGCGCAGATTTACGCGCAACCGTGGGGTTTCCGCATGGAAGAGGTGCGCGTGCCTGTTCGGCTGTGGCACGGAAACGAAGACCGCGCTTTCTCAGTTCATCTGGCGGAAGAAATCGCCAGACAATTGCCCAATTGCAAGGCGCGTTTCGTCGATGGCGCAGGCCACTATTCGCTGCCTATCCGGTACATGTACGAAATCCTTGAGGACCTGATTTCACCGTAGTGGCAGGCATGTTGCCCCGCTTTCTAAAAGTACGGCAGCCACACGGTTGTCGCTACAGCCACAATTTTTCCGTGCGTTAAGCTCAGCTGCATTGAAGTTTTGACAATGGAAGATTTTACGGGAGGCACAATTCACGATCAGCCGGCGCGGCGGCAGTGGACCGTCGATCCGCCGTTCGACGCGCGGGTCCGTGAACTGGTTCGCGATTGGGCTGCCAATAAATCGCCGGAACTGATTGAGGAAATGATGGTAACCGCGCTAAAGATCGCGCGCGATCAGATGAGTATAGCCGACCTCAAGCTGATCAACCGATCGATAAAAGAGATGCGCTACGCAGCGAAGGTGTTTGCGCCGTTTCAGCGCTTACGCAAGGTCGCCATCTTTGGGTCGGCTCGCACTTCGGCCGATTCGCCTGAGTTCAAAGTGGCGAAGGATTTCGCGCGGGAAATGGTCGCCCAGAATTTCATGGTGATTACTGGAGGCGGCGACGGAATCATGGGCGCAGCCCAGCGTGGGGCTGGCCGCGCGCGCGCTTCGGGCTCAACATTCGCCTGCCATGGGAGCAGCGAGCCAATGAAGTTATCGACGGCGATCCCAAGCTGATCAATCTAAATTACTTCTTTACCCGCAAACTGACCTTCGTGAAGGAGGCGCACGCATTCGCGCTGTTTCCCGGCGGCTTCGGCACGCTGGACGAAACGTTCGAAGTGCTCACGCTCATGCAGACTGGGAAAGCGCGTGTGATTCCAGTGGTCCTGTTGGATCGGCCGCGCGGAAATTATTGGGAGACGTGGATGAAATTTCTTACGGAGCGTCTGCTTAAACCCGGATTCATTTCACCGGAAGATTTTTCTTTCCTCAAAACCATGCACAACGTCCGAGATGCCGTCGATGAAATTTTGCGATTTTACAAAGTCTACCACTCGGCGCGCTGGGTGGGGGAACGACTCGTCATCCGCATTAATCACGCCTTGTCGAAGAGGGCGATTGCGGATCTCAACGGGAAGTTCGGCGACATAGTGCGCAAGGGCGAGATCATCCAGGGTGGTGCGCTGCGTCAGGAAAAAAATGAACCCGAGATCTGGGATTTACCGCGACAGCTTCTCACTCCTTATCGCGACAGGTTTGGGCGGTTTCGCCAGCTGATTGACGCGCTTAATGCCTCATCGCTCGCGTGACGCTAGATCGGCGGTTGTAACCTCTGAGACTGGCCCGGTCTCAGCGGACGAGGTGAGCGACTTTGTTTTTGCGGGTCGAATCAGTGAAGCATCGACTTGAAGCTTTGCCTCCATCATTCGGTCGAAAGAAAAATGCTCATTTGCGTAGCGTAGGCCGTTCGCCGAACAGTTCGTCGCCAGTTTCGGATCGGAAATAAATTCCAAGATCGCAGCTGCGAGCGCTTTGCTATCGCCCGGCTCAATGAGCAAGCCGTTTCGCCGGTGCTCGATAATTTCTGGAATGTCGCCGACTTTTGTCGCGATGACAGGGCGCCCGCTGGCAAACGCTTCACGCAAAACGATGGGCGACGCCTCAGTGTGCAGGGAAGCAATTGCCACCATGTCGCACGCGGCATAAACGTCGGGCGTGTCCCAGCGATAACCGGCCATGATGACTTTCTCGGCCAATCCAGCGCGATCGATGGCATTTCTTACGTTGATGCCGCGCTTTAGCAGACCAGTGCCCTGGCCCACGATGACGAAGCGTGCGTCTGGCCGTTGCGCTAAAACGAGGTGGGCCGCTTCGACCAAAATGAGTTGACCCTTGTCTGGCCGAATCATGCCAATATTCCCAATGACCGGCGTGTCCGCGCCGAACCCCATTTCCCGGCGAAATTTCATCCGATCGCGCGGCGGCTTAAACTTTTGCAAATCAACGGCTGAGCCGATGACTTCAATTTTGGCGGGATCAATTCGGTTCTGCTGTATAAGTTGGCGCTTAATCACCGATGCATCGGCGACGATTTTCGAGCAGCCGTGCCTGAAAATAAAAGCCCGTCCCTCGCCTCGGAGTGGGTCGGTAATACAGCGCGCCCGAGTCAATGGAATTCCGCAAAGATACAGTGGCAGACAAAGCCAGTGATCTTTGGAACTGTAACTCTTGAGCAAATCGATCTGATTTCGCCAACAAAGTCTCCAGAGACGCCATGAACATAACGGATCCACACGATGCTGGAGCGGCATCGTGACAAGGCGAGTACCGAGCTCGGAGGCTTTGAGCTGGACCTGACTGCCTGGATTGCAAGCCAACCATGCTTGGTGTCCGTGAGTATTCAGCCAGTTGATCTCGAGGCAGGTGCGATACTCCTGGCCGCCCCAGCTTCGGCTGCTCTCTACGTAAAGAATATTCACGTGGGATCGACTATCAGATGTAGTAGCGCATATCCTCATGCGCAGGTTTCGGGGCGTAGCAGCCAGGGACAGCCGCCGCCACAACTCGCCGCCGTCTAACTGGCCGCCGCGCGTTTTTCGAGAATATAATCGTGAATTGTATTTACCGTCTTGAGGGCCTGACCCGCAACTTCGGAGTTTGGCACACCGACACCAAAAGTTTTCTCCATGCTGACCACTAGCTCAAGCGCGTCAATGGAATCGAGACCGAGTCCATTGGGACCAAAAAGGGGGAGATCGTCCCCAATTTGGTCCGGCGTTGTTTGCAGCATCAAATTTTTCACAAGCATCTCCTTGATGCGGGTGTGCAAATCGGGCTCAGACATAAGAAGCTCCGATTTTGTCGCAACCCGCGCGCGGGGTCAAACGTGTAGCGGCGCCGGCAATACGCGCTGCTAAACCTGATCGGCTTTGTCTCCAGACGTAATTGCTTGATTTGGGTCCGGCCGCGCTTCGCTGGTTGCCGGCTGGTTCTCGCCTCGCGGAACTGTCGATTCCGCCGGTTTCACATCGGATTTGGCCGTTTCCGCCTCAGACTTGGCCGCCTTATGCAGCTCGTCGTTGAATTCATCCTTCGCCTTTTGAAATTCCTTCACAGCCTGTCCCATTCCACGCGCGAGCTCTGGCAATTTCTTCGCCCCGAACAGAACGAGAATGATCAGTAAAATGACAATCAAATCCGGCCCGGCCAAATTCATGAAGCTGGCGAGGAGAGTCATAAGTTGGTTTGAACATCAGACCGTTTCCCGAAGTTGCAAGGTAATTTGGAGACGCGGTTGTCCAGCATGCGCCTCCTGCTGAGAGTTGACAGGCCCATGCTACTGTGGAAAAAAGGCATTCCAGCAATATGCGTCCGATCTGGAAAGGCAGTATCAGCTTTGGGCTGGTTTATATTCCGGTGGCGGTTTACCCGGCCACGCGCGAGGAGAAAATTAGTTTTCGGCAGCTCCGATCGAGCGATCTCAGCCTGATCAAATACAAGAAAGTCGCCGAGGCCGATTCAAAGGAAGTCCCGGCCGATCAAATCGTAAAAGGCTTCGAGTACGAGCGCGGCCGTTACGTTGTCATGAAAGACGAGGATTTCGAGAAGGTCCGGATCGAATCTACGCATTCCATCGACATCACCGACTTTGTCGAGTTAGAGCAGGTTGATCCGAAGTTCTTTTATAAGCCCTATTTCCTAGAGCCGCAGAAAGGCGGGGAAAAAGCGTACGCGGTTTTGCACAAGGCGCTTAGCGGCACGGCCAAGGTCGGCATTGCAAAAGTCGTCATCAGCAATCGCGAACATCTGGCTGCTGTAAAACCAGACGGATTATTCATGATTCTGGAGCTGATGCACTTCGCCAGCGAGATTTTGAGCACGGAGATTTTGAAAAATGGATCGGCCACGGCTGTGACGGATAAGGAATTGAAAATGGCACAGGCGCTCATCGAGAGCATGTCCGTTGCGTGGGAGCCGGAGAAATACCGGGATGAATATCGGACGGCGTTGATGGAGATTATCGAGCAGAAAGCGAAGAACAGACAGATTGCCGCCAAGGCGGCGCCCGCGCCTGCGCCGACCAATGTTGTCGATCTTGTCAAAGTGCTTCAAGAGAGTCTTAGCCGCACTCAATCCGTTAGGCAAAGACGTGGCTCGGCCCGATCCAATGGCCGTCGTTCGACAGCAGCGCTGGTAAAACAACGGAGACGCGCGGGCGCTTTGGGATAAGACGGCCAGACGTGTTCTGGACAAGGTCGACAACTCGAGGCATTTAGCGTGTCTTTTTGTCTGGCGTGATTTGGCTAACGCCGAAAACCAAGTTGCAAATCAGGGCATCATCATTACAATCAGCGTTTCTTTATGGCCAAGACCGCCTGGATCAATCGCAATGAACGCAAGCGCGCAACGGTAAAAAAGTACGCCGCTTTGCGCGCCGAGTTAAAAGCGAAAAGAGACTATGCTGGACTGACGCAGTTGCCGCGCGACGCCAGCCCGACGCGCGTTGTGAACCGCTGTGAAGTGACGGGCCGCCGCCGGGCTTTTATTCGCCGGTTCAAGGTGTCGCGTCTTACTTTTCGCGAGCTGGCTTCGCAAGGCTTGATCCCTGGCGTAACCAAGTC
>Ga0070707_100004672_pt1 | contig 12827 bp, 11 predicted proteins | sample KBSK5502metaG_FD_65468 | JGI IMG/M metagenome (GOLD analysis project Ga0070707, IMG submission 65468) | Corn, switchgrass and miscanthus rhizosphere microbial communities from Kellogg Biological Station, Michigan, USA - KBS K5-50-2 metaG | ecosystem: Host-associated > Plants > Roots >... | reverse complement strand
CAGTCCAACGTCCTCGGACTGCTCGCCCTGGCCACGGGCGGCGACGTGCCCGCGGCGAACTCCGTCTACAACATCTACTTCCTGCGCGGCTTCGACGGGACCCGGAACGAGTTCTTCCTGTGCAGCGACGGGATCGCCGTGGGCTACGGCGCCCGCCCCTTCGCCGACGGCCTCGACGCCATCTACTACGTGGCGCAGAAGAACTACCCCGCGGAGTTCATGGAGATGGTCTTCCCCATGCGCCTGCGCCGCTACGCGCTGCACCAGGACTCGGGGGGGCCGGGGCGTTTCCGTGGCGGCTGCGGGGTCATCCGCGAGATCGAGCTGCTGGCCGACGAGGCCGTGATCGCGATCCGCCAGGACAACATCCTGTTCCCACCGGCCGGCGTGAACGGCGGCCACGCGGGCCGACCGGGGCGCTGCCTCGTGAACCCCGGACGGCCCGACGAGCGCGGGCTGGCGCCCATGTCAGACGGCAACGTGATCCGCAAGGGCGACGTGGTCCGCCTCTTCACGAGCGGGGGCGGCGGCTGGGGCGACCCGCTCGACCGGCCCCCCGAGCGCGTGCGGCGTGACGTGGCCGGCGGCTTCGTGTCGCGCGAGTCCGCGCGCGCGGACTACGGGGTGATCCTCGACGCGCGCGGCGCCGTCGACACGACGGCCACGGAGGGGCTCCGCGGGCTCGAGCGCGCGCCCGTCCGGATGTTTCACCGCAACGGCTACTTCGGTCCGCTCGTCGACAACAAGAGAGAGTAATCACCGCATGGCTGATCGCGACGCGGCGTTCGTGGGCTCGATCCCCGAGAACTACGACCGCTATCTCGGGCCCTTGTTCTTCCACGAGCCCGCGGCCGACATGGCGAGCCGTCTGGACGCGCCGCCGGGAATGCGCGTGCTGGAAACGGCGTGCGGGACGGGCATCGTGACCGAGCGGCTGCTGGCCCGTCTGGGCGGGCGTGGCAGCCTCGTCGCCACCGATCTGAACGAGCCGATGCTCGCCTACGGCGCCGCGAAGCTCTCCGGGCGACACGGCCTCGAGTGGCGACCCGCGGATGCCACGAAGCTGCCCTTCGGCGATCGCTCGTTCGACGCCGTCGTGTGCCAGTTCGGGCTGATGTTCTTTCCCGACAAATCCGCGGGTATCCGCGAAGCGTTTCGCGTGCTGAAGCCCGGCGGCCGGTTCCTCTTGAGCGTGTGGGACCGACTCGAGGACAACCCCGTGGCGCGGATCACGCACGAGATCGTGGCCACGTTCTTTCCCGCCGACCCCCCGCAGTTCTACACGATCCCGTTCAGCCTCCATGACGGCGCGGCGGTTCGCGGATGGCTCGAGGGCTCCGGCTTCGTCGACGTCCACGCGGAACGCCTCGCGCAGGTTGGGACGAGCGCAACAGCGGCCGAGGCCGCGACGGGACTGATCGAGGGCAGTCCCATCTACTCGACGATCATGGAGCGGCGTCCCGCGGCCCTGGCCGCCATCGAGGCCGCGGTGGCGGAGAACCTGGCGCGGGCGCTCGGCGATCGACCGCTGCGCTGCCCGCTGCGGACCGTGTTCTTCACCGCGCGCCGGCCCGACGCATGACGCGCTCCTGCGCGCTGGCCCTGGTCCTCCTGCTCGGCGGCTGTCTCAGCCTCGCCGACGTCCCCGGTACAAGTCCGAGGGCCGGGCCGAGATCTATCCGGTGACCGTCGACGAGGCCTGGACCATCGCGCGGGCCGTCTTCCGCTGGGGAGGCGGCGACGTGATCGAGGAGCACCGTGCCGAGGGTTACATGCTGACCACGGCCGGCGCGAACCCCGCCCGCCGCGGCACGCTCATGGGGGCATGGGTCGAGCCGGTTGACGCCACGCACACCCGGGTCACCGTCGTCATGAAGCATCCGATGCAGACGAGCGTCTTCATCACGATGACCGAGGCGAAGTTCCATCAGCGCTTCGCCGAAAGCGTCGGCAGGCTCAGGGCCGACCGACCGCTCCCGAAGCCCGGGCCCTGACCGTGCGTCGGCCCGGCGCCGCCCCCGGGCCGCGACGCGTGCTTGCCCGCCCGTGAAAGCGTGCAGTATCATGCCCGGCATCCCGCCGGGCCTGTGCCTCGCAGACGAGGCCTGGCGCTGAATTCAGCATTCGTGGAGGCGGCATCATGAGTCAGCGACGGTCGTGGCTGGTCGTGGTCCTGATGGTGTCGGTGATCGCGCTGTCGCCGCCGCCGGCGGTGGCCCAGACGCGGTTCGTGTTCGCCAACGAGAGCCCGTACGACACGATGGATCCGCACGCCGCCTTCGACGTGGGGCGCGTGGCCGTCCGGCTCAACCTCTACGACGGTCTCTACCGGTGGCTCGACAATCCGCCGAAGCTCGAGCCGTGGCTGGCCGAGAGCCACACGGTTTCGCCGGACGGGCTGGTCTACACCTTCAAGCTCCGCCGCGGCGCCAAGTTCCACGACGGGACTGAGATCACCGCCGAGGACGTGCGCTACAGCATCGAGCGTATCCTGGCCCTCAAGAAGGGCGCCGCCTCGCTGCTGGGGACGATGGTCGCCCCGAACACCACCAAGGCGCTCGACAAGTCCACGGTGCAGTTCACGCTCACGAAGCCCGCGGCGATCTTCCTGGCCGTCGTTCCCGAGGTCCACGTCGTGAACGCGGCGCTGCTCAAGAAGCACGAGAAGGACAACGACTGGGGCGGAGCGTGGCTGACCAGCAACGACGCGGGCTCCGGCTCGTACATGCTCAGCCGGTACGATCCGGCGGTGGGCTTCATCGCCAAGCGCTTCGCCGGCCACTTCATGCCGTGGGGCCCGAAGTCCATCGACGAGATCGAGTTCCGTCTGGTCAAGGAAGACAACACGCGCGTGCTCGGCATGATCAAGGGCGATTACCAGGGCACGGGCGGCTATCTGCCCAACGATCAGGTCAAGCGGCTGCGCGAGGCGCCGAACGTGAAGATCATCGAGCAGGAGTCGATGCGCATCATGATGTTCCAGGTCAACAACCAGCGCGCGCCGCTCAACGACGTCAACGTGCGCCGCGCGATCAGCTACGCCTTCGACTACGAGGGCTTCAACAAGGAGATCCTCGGGGGCACCGTCGAGCGCAATCCCGTGCCGATCCCCAACAACCTGTGGGGCGTGCCGAAGGACGTGAAGGGTTACACCTACGACATCGACAAGGCCAAGGCCGAGCTGGCCAAGGCCAAGGCGAAGGTCGACCGGCCGCTGACCGTCGGCTACTTGCAGGGCTTCAGCCAGACCGAGCAGGCCGCCACCGTCATGGCCAACGGCCTGCGCAAGGCGGGGATCGAGACCAAGCTCGTGAGCGAGCTGTGGCCGGCCATGGTCGAGCGGATGAAGAAGCCGGAGACGTCGCCCGATCTCGTCGTCTACTGGATCAGCACGTACTACGCCGATCCCAACAACTGGATCGGCGAGATGTTCCACTCCGGGCAGTGGGGCACGTTCAAGGCCTCGAGCTTCTACAAGAACCCGAAGGTGGACGACCTCCTCGACACCGCGCTCAAGTCCACGGACAAGAAGGTGCGCGAGAAGGCCTACCAGGACGCGGCGCGCATCGTGGTCGAGGACGCGGCCGGGGTGTGGATCTACAACACCAAGTACTTCGGTCCCTGGGCCAAGACCCTCGAGGGCATCCGCTTCAGCCCCATCGGCAACGGCCAGGAGATGCGCTGGGTTTATTACGCGAAGTAGCCACGGGAGGCGGTGAGGCCGCGTGAGGCTACTGGCTCTCGCGCTTCACCGTCTGCTGTGGTTCGTCCCGACGCTGCTCGGGCTGCTCGTCGTCACGTTCGTGATCTCGCGGGTGATTCCGGCGGACCCGGTGGCGCTGGTGGCGGGGGAGACGGCGACGCCGGCGCAGGTCGAGGTCCTCCGCCATCAGCTCGGCTACGACCGGCCGTTGCCCGTGCAGTTCGTCAGCTACGTCGGCCATCTCGTGCGCGGCGATCTCGGCACGAGCCTCTACACCACGCGCCCGATCGCCGACGACCTCGCGGCCCGGCTGCCCGCGACCATCGAGCTGACCCTGGTGGCCATGATCGGGTCGGTCGTCGTGGGGATTCCCCTCGGCGTGCTCTGCGCGGTCTGGCGGAACTCGCTGCTCGACCACGCGCTGCGCGTGGTGACGGTCTCGGGCCTGGCCATCGCCAGCTTCTGGCTCGGCATCATGCTGCAGCTGCTCTTCGCCATGCGCCTGGGCTGGATGCCGCTCAATGGCCGGCTCACCGGCTTTCCGCCACCCGGCATCACCGGGCTCTTGCTCGTCGACAGCGTGCTGACGTGGGACGGGCCGGCGCTGGGCAACGCGCTCGCGCACCTGGTCTTGCCGGCGGCGACGCTGGCCTTTCCGGCGCTGGCCACGCTCGTCCGCTTCACGCGGGCCGGCGTGCTCGACGTGATGCAGTCGAACTACGTCCTGTACGAGCGGGCCATGGGACTGCCGCGCTCGGTGATCGTCTGGAAGTACGTCCTGCGCAACGCCCTGACCTCGACGGTGACCCAGATGGGGCTGCTCTTCGGCATCCTGCTCGCCGGAGCCGTGGTCACCGAGGCCGTCTTCGACTGGCCGGGGATCGGCACCTACGCGGTGAACTCGATCATCCGGTCCGACTACAACGCCGTCATGGGCTTCACGGTCTGGGCCGGCGCCATCTTCATCCTGGTGAACCTCCTCGTCGACGTCGCCCACACCCTCATCGATCCGCGCGAGCGAACGGTATGAGCGGCGCCTGGTTCGTGCTGACGCGCGTGGCCCGTGACCGGTCGGCGCTCCTCGGGCTCGTGCTGATCCTCGGCCTCGTCGTCGTGGCCGTCGGCGCGCCGCTGTTCGCCACGCATCCCGAGGACGTGCTCGAGCTGCATCCGGCGAAGCGGCTGCGGGCGCCGAGCGCCGAGGCGTGGCTCGGAACGGACCGCATGGGCAGCGACATCTACAGCCGGCTGCTCTTCGGGGCGCGGATCACCATCGTGATCGGGGTCATCGCGGTCGGCGCCTCGCTGATCATCGGCGTCCCCGTGGGCCTGATCGCGGGCTACTACCACACCTGGCTCAGCGATCTGCTCATGCGGGTGTCGGACGTCTTCCTCGCCGTGCCGCAGGTGGTGCTGGCCATCGCCATCGCCCAGACCCTCGGCCCCTCGCTGCCCAACGTGATCCTGGCCCTGTCCGTCACGTACTGGCCGTGGTTCGCGCGCATCGTGTATGCCGAGACGCGCTCGCTCCAGAAGGAAGTGTTCATCGAATCCACGGCCGCGCTCGGCGCGTCGCCCTGGCGTCTGACCGTGCTGCACGTGCTGCCCAACATCGTGTCGCCGATCATCGTGCGCGCGTCGATCGGGATGGGGTTCACGATCCTCACGGCCGCGGCGCTCGGCTTCCTGGGGCTGGGCCCGCCCCCGCCGACCCCGGAGTGGGGGCGCACCATCGCGGAGGCGCGAGAGTTCCTGCCCGACGCCTGGTGGTACGCGCTGGCGCCGGGCCTCGCCATCTTCCTCACCGTCATGGGGTTCAACCTGCTCGGCGATGGCCTGCGTGACGTGCTCGACCCGCGGCTGCGTCGCGGCCGGAGCGCCTCCGATGGCTGAGGACCGCGGCGGGGGACAAGCCCCCGCCCTCCAGCTGCTCTCGGTCCGCGGGCTCGAGGTGAGCTTCGCGACCGATCGCGGCCCCGCGCGCGTGCTCGACGGCATCAGCCTCGACATCGCCCCCGGCGAGGTGGTCGGCCTCGTGGGGGAGAGCGGCTGCGGCAAGACCACGCTGGCGCGCGCGATTCTGGGCGTGCTCCCCGCCGGCGCGGCGCGCGTGCACGCCGGCGAGATCGTGTTCCAGGGCCGTGATCTCCTGGGAGAGTCCCCCGACGTCGTCAACGACCGGGTGCGGGGACGGGCCATCACCTTCATTCCGCAGGACCCGTTCAGCTCGTTCAACCCCGTGTTCTCGGTGGGCACCCAGCTCATGGACCTGATGAAATGGAAGTCGCCTCGTCGGGAAGGCGGCGATGGAGGGACGCGCTGGCCCGCGGTGTTGCAGCGCTATCCCCGCGCGCGCTACCGGGCCGACCGCGCGTCGGTGCTCGATGTCCTGCGCGCGGCGCAGATCCCGGAGCCCGAGCGCGCGCTCGGACGGCTGCCGCACGAGTTTTCCGGCGGTCAGCGCCAGCGCCTCATGATCGCCATGGCGCTCCTGCCGAGACCGGACCTGATCATCGCCGACGAGCCCACCACGGCGCTCGACGTGACCATCCAGGCGCAGATCTTGAGACTGCTACGCCAGCTCGTGAAGGAGCGCGGCGTGTCCGTGCTCTTCACGACGCACGATCTCGGCACCGCGCACGAGATCTGCGATCGCATCGTCGTCATGTACGCGGGCCAGGAGATGGAGTCGGCGCCGACCGAGGCGTTCTTCCGGCGGCCGGCGCATCCCTATACGCGACGTCTGCTCGAGAGCCTGCCGAGCGCCGACGGCGTGATCCGGGACATCCCCGGCGAGGTGCCGAGCCTCATCGACCCTCCGTCGGGCTGCCGCTTCCATCCCCGCTGCGACTACGTCACCGCGGCGTGCCGGGCCTTCCTGCCGGAAGCGTACGCCGTGGGGGTCGCGCACGATGTGCGTTGTCACCATCCACTCGCCGCCGCCGTCGGGAGCGTCACGTGAACGGTGGGGAGACGCTGCTGCTCGAGGTGGCCGATCTCGTCCGTCACTTCGCCGTGCGCAACGCGTTCGGGCGCCGCGTCGGCTGGCTGCGCGCGGTGGACGGCGTGTCGCTCACGGTGCGGGCGGGGGAGACGCTCGGGCTCGTCGGCGAGAGCGGCTGCGGCAAATCCACCCTCGGCAAGACGGTGATGGGCATCTATGCGCCGACGGCCGGCGAGATCCGCTTCCGGGGCCGTGAGATCGGCCGGCTGCCGACGCGCGAGCGCCGGAAGGTGGCCAAGGATCTTCAATACGTCTATCAGGATCCCGGCGCGTCGCTCGATCCGCGCTGGAAGATCGTCCACTCGCTGCACGAGCCCCTCAAGATCCACACGAGGCTGTCGCGCGCCCAGCGCGAGGCCGAGGTGCAGGGGATTCTCCGTGCCGTCGGGCTGCCCGACGCCCACCTCGATCTCTATCCGCACGAGCTCAGCGGTGGCCAGCAGCGGCGCGTGGGGCTGGCGCGTATCCTCACGCTGCGCCCGCAAATGGTCATTCTCGACGAGCCGACCTCGGGCCTCGATGTCTCCGTCCAGGCGAGCGTGCTGAAGCTGCTCCGGAGTCTCCAGGAGACCTTCGCGCTGACCTATCTCTTCATCTCCCACGACCTGGCCGTGGTCCGCGTGATGTGCCAGCGTCTGGCCGTGATGTATCTCGGCAAGATCGTCGAATCGGGCGACACGCGGGCGATCTTCAAGGAGCCGCGGCATCCGTACACCCAGTCGCTGCTGGCCGCCGTGCCCCGCATCGGCGGCCGCCGGGTGACGCTCGAGTTCTCGCTCCCCGGTGAGCCGCCGAATCCGCGCGATCTGCCGAGCGGATGCCGCTTCCGCACGCGCTGCCCGCTGGTGAAGGACGTGTGTGCGAGCGAGGAGCCGCCGCTGCGCGAGGTGGGCGGGCATCTCGTCGCCTGCCATTTCGCCTGAGCAGTGATGCCGAAATGGCCCATCGAAGCGACAATTCCGGGAAGGTCAGTCGACAGCCGCGTCGTCGAAGTGCGCGTCGCGTCGGTGTTTGCGCCGAACGTCGACTGTGGCATCCGGTTTGCGAGCTTCCGCGAGCGCTCGATGAGATCGGAAAGCGACCGGGTTCGGGTCCACGAGGCACGCAGCACCGCCGCGCCCTCACTGCATCTGCCGCTGCGCCGGCTGGCGCTCTGTCTCGACTGCGAGGCGTGCTTCGAGATCGGTGCGCCCGCGTGCTTCGCCTGCGGCGGAGATACGTGGGCGCCGCTCGCCAAGTTCCTCGATCAGGGGCCGCTGCGTGTCCTTCCCCAGTTCCACTCGTTGCCCCGGAACTGGAAGGAAAGCCCGAAGCCGGTCGCCAAGCAGATCCTCATCATCGCGCGTGACGAGCAACGGCTGTACGAGTATGCCCGGCGGGCGTTCGCCGGCAATCCCACCGTGGAGGTGGTCCTGGATCGCCGCCGCGCGGAACGACGGCGCGCCGATCGAACGCGCATGCCCGAGCGTCGCCGCGGCGACCGCCGGTTGACCCTGGAGGTCGACGAGCACCTCCGCACTCGCGGCTGGGCCGTCGTGCGGCTCGACGTGTTCAGAAGCCTCGGCCGATCGACCCTCAGCGACCCTCGCTGACGGTCGCCCGACTCCACCGCATGGGGGCCTCGCCGCGGGCCCCCCATGCCCCTCGATATACGCAGTGTCGACGATCCGTGACGTTGACCGCCGTGAAGCGGCGACGTAGCTTCGACGACATGACGATGTATCCGATCCGGACACGGCGCTGGACACGCACGGAGTACGATCGGCTGATCGATATCGGCGTCTTCGCGCCCGGTGAGCCGGTCGAGCTGCTCGGCGGTGAGCTGATCGTCAGCGAGCCGCAGGGGAGTCGACACTACACGACGCTGTGTCTCGTCGAAGAAGCCCTGCGAGAGGCGTTCGGCACCGGGTGGGTGATTCGTGTTCAGGGCCCGGTCGCCCTCGACGACGAATCCGAGCCTGAGCCCGACGTCGCGGTGGCGCGGGGGACCGTACGCGATTACAGCGGCGAGCATCCCTCGCGCCCCGTGCTCGTCGTCGAGGTCGCCGAATCCAGCTTGCGGCTCGACCGTGAGCACAAGGGCAACCTCTACGCCCGCGCGCGTCTCGACGACTACTGGATCGTCAACCTGGTCGAGGGTGTGCTCGAGATCTACCGCGAGCCCGTGGCCGATCCGTCGGTGGTCTACGGCTGGCGGTACGCGTCGCGGATCGCGCTCGGCCCTGACGCGTCCGCCACGCCCCTGGCCGTCCCGGCCGCGTCGATCGCCGTGCGCGCGCTCCTGCCGTGAGCGTCCTCGGCGTCAGTGGTCGGCCGTCGGGTACCCGCGGGCGTCGGTGACGCGGCCGTCGCGGTAGCGCACGACGCGCGTCGGCGAGGCGTGGATGCCCATGAGGCGCAGGAGGCGATCGCCCACGACGCGAAAGGTGTGCGGCACGTCGGGCGGCAACGCGATGGTGTCGCCCACCTCGAGACGGACGGGCCGATCTTCCTGACCTTCGAGCCACGCTTCCGCGGAGCCTTCCAGGATGTGCAGGACCTCCAGGTAGGGATGCGAGTGCATCCCCGCGGCGTAGCCGGGCTCCGCCGTCTGGATGCCCACGCGGACCGGCGTGGTGCCGGCGTCGTCTCCCACGAGGAGCTGGTAGAACGTGTCGGGGCCGAAGGGAATCGGCTTCGTCTGGGCCAAGCGGATGACCGTCGCCTCGGGCATGGCAGCACCTCCGTGCTCGACGCGATCGTAACCGCAGTGGGGGCGCGGGCGAGGCCCAAAATAGCTGAGGCCGCCGGCTCCGGCTTGCAACGCGGGTCGTCCGCGGTATAGCGTGACCGGCGAACCGCACACGAGGAGGTTTCGCGCATGGGCTTCCGGACGCTCCATCCCGAGACGACGGCCGAGGCGTACCTCGAGCTGCTGAAGGATCGCGGCATCGACGTCTTCCTCGGCAACGCCGGCACCGATTTCGCGTCGCTCGTGGAGGCGTTCGCGCGGTTCGAGGCCGACGGGCGGCCCGCGCCGCGGCCGCTCCTGGTGCCGCACGAGTTCGTCGCCGTGTCGATGGCGCACGGCTACTACGCGACCGGCGGGCGTCCGGCGGCGGCGATGGTCCACGTCAACGTCGGAACCGGTAACGCGGCGACGGCCATCATCAGCGCGGCCCGCGCGAACGTGCCGGTGCTGATGACGGCCGGCCGAACGCCGATCACCGAGGAAGGGCTCCCGGGGTCGCGCGATCTGCACATCCACTGGGCGCAGGAGAGCTTCGATCAGGCGGCGATGCTCCGGGAGTACGTCAAGTGGGACTACGAGCTCCGCACGGCCGGCCAGCTCGAGTCGGTCGTGGATCGCGCGCTGGAGGTGATGCTCGCCGAGCCGCGAGGCCCCGTGTACCTCACGCTGCCCCGCGAGGTCCTGGCCTCGCGTCCCGGCCCGATGACGATCACGTCGCCGGCCCGGCGGCACGCGCGGAGCGATCGGTACCCGGATCCCGGGCGCATCGAGGAGGCGGCGGGCATCCTGGCGGACGCCGAGCGGCCGTTGATCCTGGTCTCGGCCGCGGGCATCGACCCGCACGCGGTCGCCGGTCTCGTCGACCTCGCCGAGGCCGGGGGCATCGGCGTGGTGGAGGCCGACCCCATCTACCTGAACTTCCCGCACGGGCACGACCTGCACCTGGGTTACAACCAGTCCGGCACCACGAACCCGTCGCTGGCCGAGGCCGACGCCATCTTGGTCGTCGAGGCCGATGTGCCCTGGTACCCGGCGCTCCAGAAGCCCGCGGCCGACGCGACCGTCATCCATCTCGGCGTCGATCCCTTTTTCTCGCGCTATCCGATGCGGAGCTATCCCTGCGACGTGCCGATCGCCGCCACGCCCGCGGCCGCCCTGCCGCTGCTCGCGGAGGCCGTGCGCCGTCACGCCGATCGCCATGCCGTCGCCCACCGGATCGCGCGCGTGGCCGGCGATCATCGTGCGTGCCACGCCGCGTGGGAGGAGGCGGCGGTCCAGCAAGCGAGCAAGTCCACGATCGGCTTCGCGTGGGCCGCGCGCTGCCTCGGCGAGGTGCTGGACGAGGACACCATCGTGGTCAACGAGTATCCGCTCGACCGGCGCTTCGCGGCCTTCAACCGGCCCGGGAGCTACTTCGCCTCGCCGCACTCGAGCGGCCTCGGCTTCGGCCTGGGCGCCGCACTCGGGGTGAAGCTGGCACGGCCGCAATCGACGGTCATCGCCACCGTCGGCGACGGTGCCTACTTCTTCGGCGAGCCGCTCTCGTGCCTGTTCGTGCAGCGCGCCCACGCGCTGCCCGTGCTCACCGTCATCTTCAACAACCAGCAGTGGGAGGCGGTGAAGTTCGGCGCCCTCGGGGTCCACCCCGACGGCGTCGCCAAGGCGCGCGGCCGGTTCCCGCTGAGCGAGCTCAAGCCGTCGCCACACTTCGAGGAGATGGCCAAGGCCGTGGACGGCTACGGGGAGCGCGTGGAGAGCCCGGCGGAGCTGCCGGCCGCGCTCAAGCGTGGGCTGGCCGCCGTCGCCGAAGGTCGGCCGGCGATCCTCAACGTGCAGTGCCAGCGCGTCGTCGCGTGAGCGCCGCGGGCTGAGGCGAGCCCGTGCAGATCGGCGTCGATATCGGCGGCACGTTCACGGACATCGTGGCCCTCGACCGCGAGGGGCGGCTCACGCTCACCAAGGTGCCCAGCACGCCCAAGGATCTGCTCGAGGGCATCGGGGTCGCCGTCCAGCGGATCCTCGCGCTCGCGGGCGCCCCGCCGGCCGCCGTCGAGCGCTTCATTCACGGGACGACCGTCGCCACCAACGCCATTCTCGAGCAGAAGGGCGCGGTCACCGGCGTGCTCGCCACGGACGGCTTCGAGGACGTGCTCGAGCTGAGCCGGCAGAAGCGCGCGCGGATGTACGACCTCGAGATGGACGTGGAGACGCCGACGTTCCTGGCGCCGCGCCGCCGCCGGGTGGGGATCCGCGAGCGGCTCGACGCGCGGGGCGGCGTGCTCGTACCCCTGGACGAAGACCAGGTCCGCGCCGAGGTGACGGCGCTGCGCGGGCACGGCGTGCAGGCGCTGGCGGTGTGCTATCTCTTCTCGTTCGTCAACCCCGCCCACGAGCGGACAACACGCGAGATCTGCCGCGAGGTCGCGCCCGAGATCAGCGTGTCGCTGTCCTCCGAGGTCGATCCGACCTTCCGCGAGTACGAGCGCACGTGCGTGACCGCGTTCGACGCCTACCTCGGCCCCGTGGTCAAGCGCTACCTCGCGGGACTGGCCGCGACGCTGCGCGAGCTCGGCGTCGACGCGGTGCCGCTGATCATGCGCTCGCGCGGCGGCATCGTCTCCGCGGCGCTGGCGGCTGAGCATCCAGTGACCCTGTTCCTCTCGGGCCCGGCGGGCGGCGTGATCGGGGCCAAGTTCGCGGCCGAGCGCAGCGGCGTGAGCGACTTCGTGTCGCTCGACATGGGCGGCACCAGCAACGACGTGGCCGTCGTGCGGGGCGGCGAGCCGCTCATCGCCAGCGAGGGATGGATCGGACCGTATCCCGTGCGCACGCCGATGGTGGACGTGAGCACGATCGGCGCCGGCGGCGGCAGCATCGCCTGGATCGACGCCGCCGGCGGCCTTCGCGTGGGGCCGCGTAGCGCGGGGGCCGAGCCCGGGCCCGCGTGCTACGGCCGCGGCGGCGATCAGGCCACGGTGACGGATGCGAGCCTCGTCCTCGGCTACCTCAATCCCGAGCGCTTCGCCGGCGGCTCGATGCGGCTCGACGGCGAGGCGGCGGCGCGAGCGCTCGCGGCCATCGGCGCCAGGCTCGGGCTCGATGCGGTGGCCACGGCGGCGGGGATCCATCGCGTGATCAACGCGCGAATGGCCGACCAGATCCGCCTGGTGACGATCAAGCGCGGGTACGATCCGCGACAGTTCTCCCTCCTGGTCCTGGGCGGCGCGGGCCCCGTGCATGGCGTGGCGCTCGCCGAGGAGATGGGGATGGCCGAGGTGATCGTGCCCGAGGCGCCGGGCGTGCTCGCCGCCTTCGGTCTGCTGTCGGCGGCCATCGAGCACCATCATGCCCGCACCCTGCACGCGCCCGCCGACACCATCGATCTCACG
>Ga0070707_100004670_pt1 | contig 12829 bp, 11 predicted proteins | sample KBSK5502metaG_FD_65468 | JGI IMG/M metagenome (GOLD analysis project Ga0070707, IMG submission 65468) | Corn, switchgrass and miscanthus rhizosphere microbial communities from Kellogg Biological Station, Michigan, USA - KBS K5-50-2 metaG | ecosystem: Host-associated > Plants > Roots >... | reverse complement strand
CTCAAGTCCACGTGCCACAGATCGGGCACCTGCTTCGGGAGGCGGCCACCTACGCCGGCTCGAGTCACACCGCGATGCGAGCGGGCCAGTTGTGAGCGGGCCAGTAATGTCGGGGACATCGGCGACGCACATGCCGGTGAAGGCCGTCGAGCGGCGGAAGACACGTCGGCTGTACCTGTGGGCATTCTCTACGCGAGCCAGCATAGGCCTCATCACCTATCTGTTGAACGCGTACACCGACGAGCCGTTTCTCGAAGACGCGCTGTTCTACGAAGAGATAGGGTACGGCGTCGCGACGGATTGGCTGTCGGACAGGTCAGGCGGCGGGCTAGGCATGTTGCACCCCGGCGCCGAGCAAGCATGGTTGATCGTCGCAGTGATTGCCGTCTTCTATTACATCCTCCAAGGGATGCGGGCGCTCCCGGTGCTGTTCGTATTTTATAGCGCGATTACCGCATTGGTGCCCTGCATCACCTATCGAGTCGCGAGAGAGCTCGGGGCTCCGGAGGCGGTGGCATGGCGAGCCGCGTGGCTGGTTGCCCTGTCGCCCGTGTTCGTGTTTTTTTCGGGGACTCTGTACAAGGAGGGTCTTCTCCTGCTGATCCTTGGCGTGGCGGCCTACTACACCCTTCGCCTCCAGGTGCGGTGGGGGATCTGGTCCCTCCTAGTCGTGATCCTATCTATTCTCGCGCTGTTTGCGCTGCGCTTCTATCTCGCGATCCTTATGAGCGTCGTCATCACGCTGGGACTCATCTTGGGCCGGAGAAGTACGTCACGAGATATGAGGTATAGGTACGTTCCCGTATTCATGCGGCAGGCTATAACGGCGGTAGTGTTCATAGCGCTGGCAGTTGCCTTGGGATTTCACGAGCGGGCGGAAGAACGCTTTGACGAGACACCGGAAGGCATCCTGATGAAGATCAACGTCACCCGGCAGGAACTCGCCACGATCGCGTACTCAGGTTATCTCCCCGAAGCCGAGACGTCTACGCCGACGGAGGCGCTGACGTTCTTTCCGATCGGGTTGCTCTATTTCCTCACGGTTCCGCTTCCGTGGCAGTGGGGACGCCTGCGGCAGAATCTCGTCATCGCGGAGACAACGTTCTGGGTGTTGCTGTATCCGATCATGATCCTCGGGATCAGACGTAGCCTACAGACGAATCGTGCGGGCACGGTGTTTCTCGGGGCGGCGACTGGCGGGATGTGCATCATCTATGCCCTGCTCTCTGGCAACGTCGGCATCGCGTATCGGATGCGCTCGCAAGTTTGGCTCCTGTGGGCGCCCTGGGTGGCCTGGGGCTGGGAAGCGTTACGCGAGCAATGGCGACAGACAACCCGGTCGCAAAGAGATCGAGTCGTCCGGCGTTGACACGCCGCGGGCCGCAACCGGGAGCCCGACGCTATGTGTGGGATTGCGGGAATCGTTGACATCGGACGGCGGCCAGTCGAGCCATGGCTGGTGCGGCGGCTGTGCCGCGTCCTTCGCCACCGTGGCCCCGACGACGAAGGGTATCACTTCGACAGGCATGTCGGCCTCGGGCAACAACGCCTAGCCATCTTGGACGTGATCGGTGGCCGACAGCCGATGAGCAACGAGGACGGAACGGTGTGGGTGGTCTTTAACGGAGAGATCTACAATTTTCACGAGCTTCGACAGCAGTTGGAAGGGTTGGGACACCAGTTCGCGACTCGCAGCGACACGGAGGTAATTGTTCACGCCTATGAGCAGTATGGCCCGCAGTCGGTGCGGCAGTTGCGCGGCATGTTCGCCTTTGCCCTATGGGATCAGCGGGCAGAAATGCTCGTCCTTGCTCGCGACCGATTCGGAAAGAAGCCGCTCTTCTACGGGCAGATGGATCATCACTGGGTGTTCGGCTCCGAACTTCAGGCGCTAGCACAGCATCCCGGATTCCTCCGCGAGGTTGACTGGACTGCGGTGGACGAGTACTTGACCTACGGCTACATTCCTGCCCCGAAGACGATATTCAGAGGTGTCTACAAGCTCCCCCCGGCGCATTACCTCACGCTCAGACTCACATCCACCGGGCCGGCGACAAACGAGATGCGAGTCGAACGATACTGGCGGCTGGTCTACCGACCGAAGTTGAAGATCGGCGAGGAGGAAGCCGCCGAAGGGCTGTTGGACGTGCTGACCGAAGCCGTGCGTCTCCGTATGGTCGCGGACGTGCCGGTGGGCGGGCTGCTGAGCGGCGGCATCGACTCGAGCGTGATCGTGGCGCTGATGAGCCGTCTCTCGGATCAGGCCGTCAAGACATTCTCGATTGGCTTTGATGAGCAGCAATTCGATGAACTGGGCTACGCGCGTCTGCTGGCGGAGCGGTATGCCACGGAGCATCACGAGTTCGTGGTCCGCCCGAACGCGCTGGAAGTCCTGCCGATGCTGGTCCGACACTATGGAGAGCCGTACGCCGACGCATCAGCGGTTCCGACGTACTACCTCGCCCGCCTCGCGGCTGATCACGTTAAGGTAGCGCTCAACGGCGACGGGGGGGATGAGTGCTTCGCCGGCTACGAGCGGTACCTGGGTGGAGTAATGGCCGAGCGGTATCAGAAGCTTCCAGCTCTCGCTAGACGGTTCGCAATCGAGCCACTGAGCCGATTGCTTCCCGCTCCCGGTCCGCCGCGGAGCCGGCTGCGACAAGCCAGGCGTTTTCTCGACGTGGCCGGCCGACCGGCTCCGGAGCGGTACCTACGCTGGATAGGCTACTTCTCGACCGAGAAGAAAGGCGATCTCTACACGCCGGAACTCCGGCAACACCTGCACGGCTACGATGGACAAGTTTGGATGTTCGGACTCTGGGAGCAAGTCGCAAACGAGGGCCACGATCGACTGGACACGATGCTAGCGGTGGACGTGGAGTCGTACCTTCCTTACGACCTGCTCGTGAAGATGGACATCGCGACGATGGCGAACTCCCTCGAAGCCCGCTCACCTTTTCTCGACCACAAGGTGATGGAGTTCTGCGCCAGCTTGCCAAGTGGCTACAAAATTCGAGGAATGCGGCTCAAGTACCTGCTGAAGAGGGCCTGTGGCAGACTTCTTCCGGCGGCAACCGCGCGTCGCCCCAAGATGGGGTTCGGCCTGCCGGTCGGCTACTGGATGCGCGGGGATTTGCGCTCGTGGGTGGAAGACATGCTGCTCTCTCCGAGGGCACTGAAGCGCGGCTACTTTCGGCCGGAAGTGCTGCGCCATTTCTTAGTGGAGCATCTCGACGGTCGACAGGCCCATTCTCTTGAGATCTGGGCCCTACTGTGGCTCGAAATGTGGCATCGCGAGTTTCTAGATTAGTGAGGCGGCGCGGGTGTCGACGGTCAGCGCGCCGAACACGAGCGAAGAAAAAGTCAAGATCGTCCGCGTAATCGCGCGGCTGAACATAGGAGGCCCGGCGATCCACGTCATCAACCTGATGACAGGGATCGATACGAGCCGGTTCGAGTCGATCCTAGTCAGCGGGATCGAAAATCCAGGCGAGGGCTCGTTGCTCGGCGTGGCCGTCAACCGAGGAGTTCAACCGATCATCATCCCCGATATCGTCGGAGACGCGACATTCAAGCTTCGCGATATCAGGGCGCTCATCACACTATACGGGATCATGAAGAGGGAGAATGCAAGCATCGTCCATACCCATACCGCGAAGGCGGGTTTTCTTGGCCGATTAGCTGCGCGTCTGGCGTGCGTCCCGGTGGTTGTCCACACCTATCACGGGCACGTGCTCCACAGCTATTACGGCTCACTCACGACCTCTCTGCTCCGGGGCATGGAGCGGGCGCTCGCCCGCATCACAGATCGGATGATCGCGGTGAGCGAGCAGGTAAAGAGCGAGCTTATGACCTATGGGATCGGGAGTGCCGATCAGATCGTCGTCATCCCGCTCGGGTTCGATCTCGAACCGTTCCTCGACGGTGCGGCGCACCGGGGAGCGTTTCGTCGCGGGCTAGGGCTGGACGATAACGTCCTACTGATTGGGATCGTTGGACGGCTCTTCCCGATCAAGAACCACCATCTATTCCTCGACGCGGCCGCGCAGGTAGCGAGCGAGGACGACGCCGCCCGCTTTGTCATCGTGGGCGACGGCATCCTGCGCCGCGAACTTGAGGAGCATACCCGCCGACTCGGTTTGGCCGACCGCGTCATCTTCACTGGCTGGCGGCACGACCTACCTCGCATCTACGCGGATCTGGATGTGCTGGTGGTGTCGTCGAAGAACGAGGGAACTCCCGTGTCGGCGATCGAAGCGATGGCATCTGGGTGTCCGGTCGTGGCCACACGCGTCGGCGGGCTGCCCGATCTGGTCAAGCATGGCGAAACCGGCTATCTAGTGCCATCTGAGGACGCCGCCGCACTTGCGAACGGGATTTTGCACCTGCTTCGTCACCGCGAGTGTGCTCAGCGCCTCAGGGTGACTGCGCGCATGTGGGTCCGTGAGCGTTTCCGGACCGCGCGTCTGGTAGCCGAGATGGAGGCCCTCTACCGCGACCTGCTGGCGCAGAAAGGCGCACGCAGCGTTCGGATCCGCGAAGCGCGCTCCGACCTCTTAAAACGCAACTTCGACCTGCTCCTGTCCAGCGTAGGGCTCGTGCTCGCCGCACCGGTGTGGGCCCTCATCGCTTGCGCGGTAAAGCTTGAGGACGGTGGACCAGTGTTTTTTGCCCAAGATCGCTGGGGCCGGGCCGGCAAGCGAATACGAGTACTCAAGTTCCGGACGATGATTCCCTACCCCAGTTCGGCGGAGGCGAGCGTGCAGGCGCTGGAGCACGATCCTCGGATCACCCGGGTCGGGCGGGCGCTGCGCGCCACCGCGCTCGACGAGCTACCTCAGTTGGTCAACATCTGGAAGGGGGAGATGAGCTTCGTCGGACCGCGAGCTCTCCCCATCAACGAGCGACAGCGCCGGGAGCAGAGTGCCGAAGTTCCAGACGAGAACATTCCGGGGTTCCACGACCGTCTACAAGTGCGACCGGGGCTGACTGGGATCGCCCAGATTTTCGCGCCCCGGGATATCCCTCGCCGCCAAAAATTCCGATACGACGCGCTCTATATCCGGCGTCGCAGCTTTTGGCTGGACGTTAGGCTCATCATCCTCTCCTTCTGGGTTACTTTCCGGGGCGCATGGGAGCGTCGAGATGGAAAGCTTTAAATGGCGGCTCCGATGGTCGGCGTTGGCCCTAGTCGTCCTTGTGTTATCGCTCTGGGCGCACCCTCCGGCACGCGGTGACGACTATACTATTGGTCCACGCGACGTGGTGGCGATCACGGTGTGGGGGCAGGCCGATCTCTCTCGCGACTACACGGTAGACCCCAATGGTTTCCTGCCCTTCCCGCTGACCGGTCCCGTGAAAGCAGCTGGGCTCACGGCAACGGAGTTGGCGGCGCAATTGACGGAGTTGCTCGCGAAAGACTATCTGGTCGACCCTTTAGTCATGATTTCCGTCAAGGAGTATCTCTCCCAGAAGGTGCAGGTGCTCGGAGCCGCGGAGAGGCCCGGGATTTACTATTTAACGGGCCCTACAACCATGCTCGAGATGCTGTCCAAGGCAGGCGGAGTCAAGGCCACGGCCGGCAAGCAACTTATCGTCCTACGCAAGCGGACTGTCGGCGCGGTAGAGGCGACTACGCCGAACCCCATCCTGCGTCTGAACCTCGACAAGATCCAGGCGGGAGACCCGGCCGAGAACGTGCGCGTGCTGAGCGAGGACACGATCATCGTTTCCAACGCCCAGGCTCGCTTGTACTTCGTTCTGGGTGAAGTCAAGAAACCCGGCGCATACCCGCTCGAGAGGGAGACGAACATCGTTGAGGGAATTGCCATTGCCGGCGGTTTCACCGAATGGGCGGCGCCTCGTCGGACGACCGTGATCCGCTCGACGCCGGAGGGCCAGAAGAGCATCAAGATCGACCTGAACGAGATTCTTCGACTGGGCCGCGAGGCGAAAACCGTCATGCTGCAGGAGAACGATGTCGTCATCGTGCCCTTCTAGTCAAGCCGAAGAATTCCAAATGGATCCCCGAGAGCCCGAACTGCCGACCCGCACAACCGAGTATCGCCGCCTGCTCTGGGAACATCGCTGGTTAATGACGGCAGTCTTTCTTCTGTTGTTAGTCACAGGCGCCGCTTGGAACTCTGTCCAGGTCCCCACCTACCAGGCCATAGCGACAGTCCTAATCGATCCCGAGCCCCCAAAGGTGCTCAATATCCAAGACGTGGTTCACACCGGGTCGTCGGACTCGACTTTCTACCCCACGCAGTACGAGATCATCGCGAGCCGCCCGGTCCTCGAAAGAGCGGTAGCGGCGCTGAATGCGAAGGAGGGGCTCTCGTCAGCGTCGAGCGGATCCGATAACAGATACCGCCGATTGTCAAGCGCACTGAGGGTCGAGCCCAGACGGGGCACGCGGCTGGTCGTGATTAAGGTCGAAGAGCCGGATCCCGGGCTGGCGGCCGAGGAGGCGAATGCCATCGCGAACGCCTACGCGAAGTACAACGTCGAACTGAAACTTAAAGCGGCTCGAGACGCGGTCATCTGGCTGACGGAGGAAGCCAGCCGACTCCGGAAGAAGGTCGATGAATCGTCTCAGACGCTGCAGAGATACCGTGTCAACGCTGGCATCCTGGGGCTGCAGGAACAGCGTCAGATCACGGCTCAGAAAATCATGGATTTCAACAAAGCTTATCTGGAGGCCCAGGCTCAGCGACTGTCCCTGGAGTCTAAGCTCAGGGAGCTGACGGAGATCACCAAGAACCCTCTAGGCGCGGAGACGATTTATACAGTGGCCGCTGCCAATTCGCTCATCCAAAAGCTAAAGGCTGAGGCAGCGTTCCTCGAGGCCGAGAAGTCCAGACTGTTGAAGATCTACAAGGATAAGCATCCCGAGGTCGTGAAGATTGACGCGCAGCTCCAGCTGGTCAACCAGAAGCTCGTGGGGGAAGTTGAGAACACGCTCGGAGCCGTAGAGACCGAGTACAAGGTCGCGAAAGGTAGGGAAGATGCTCTCCTCGGTCAGGTCAATCAACACCGTCGGGAGGGGCAGGAGCTCAACGAGAAGGAGATTCAATACCAGAACCTCGAGCGAGAGATCGCCTCCAATCAGGAACTGTACGAGTTCGTGCTCAAGCGGCTCAAGGAAACCGGGGTGGCTGGCGGGCTCGAAAACAGCAACGTCCGAGTCATCGAAGAAGCCGTTCCACCGACGACGCCGATCCGACCCCGCAAGGCGCTTAACATAATACTGAGCATTGTAGCGGGGCTTTTCCTTGCGTTCGGGACGGCCTTCGCCCTCGAATACTTGGACACGACCATCAAAACCCCTGATGACGTGCAGCGCCTTCTGGGCCTTCGGGTCATCGGGATCGTCCCCCTGTTTCGCTGCGAGCGGCGCCGATAGCAGTGCGAGTGAGCGCACCTTCAGTGCATCCGGCACTTGTCACGCTGAATGATTCGAAGTCTGTGGCCGCAGAGGCTTATCGAACACTCCGGACGAATATCCAGTTCGCAAAGCTCGACCTGCCGTGCCGGAGCATCGTCATCACTTCGGCGGCTCCCGAAGAAGGCAAGACGATATCCGTGGCCAACTTCGGCGTGGTATCCGCGCAGGCGGGGTCTCGAGTGTGCTTGGTGGATTCGGATCTGCGGCGTCCAAGTCTCCATCGGCTGTTCGGGGTCAGGAATGACTGCGGGCTCACGACGGCGCTGTTGGAGAGCCGGCCGGTGGTCGATGTCGCTCAACCTTCCATGATTACCAATCTCTGGGTGCTACCGAGCGGGCCGTTGCCACGCGATCCAGTGGACCTGGTCGGCTCTCAACGGATGCGGGATTTCCTGCGGGAGGCGGGCGAGACGTTCGATCTCCTCCTATGTGACAGTCCACCAATACTCGCCGTGGCCGACGCGGCCGCGCTCGCCGCCCAGTGCGATGGCGTCATCCTAGTCATCCGGGCCGGTAAGATCGCGCACGACAGCCTTTCTCGTGCTGTGAGTCAGATTGAAGCCGTCAAGGGACGAATCCTCGGCGTCCTCCTGAACCGTGTGGACACGCGCGGCGATAGCTACTACCGTGACTACCGGTCCTGCGCGCGCTACTACGAGGCCGGCGACTGACGGGCGTGACGCAGACCCGCCAATCGCGACGGCGCGTTGGCGCTCGTGAGCCTTGTCCAGCATCTCGGGGGAACTGCCGGTGGCTCTGCGTCGGCTCGAGCACTGAACTTTCGGTAGCGGCCTCGTCGCGCTAGCGAGACCGCGAGGCCTCCCACGATGCTCGACGTCGTTGTGGTGGGCGGTGGCCCGGCCGGGCTCTACTCGGCGCTCCGCTTGGCCGAGGAGAAGCTCGAGGTGGCCGTACTTGAGGAGCACGAGAGCCTCGGTGTGCCGACCCACTGTACCGGGATCGTCTCCGATGAGGTGTTCGACCTCTTCGACATTCCCGACCGCATAATCCTGAATCGGCCAACCGCATGCCGGATCGTGTCCCCAACTGGCCGCGTCTTCCCGTTTGCCTCCACCGGCGAGCGGATCGCGGTCATCGATCGCGGGGAGTTTGACCGGGAACTCGGTGCGGCGCTGCAACGCGCCGGCGTCGAGATCAGGACCGGGTTCAAAGTGGACCGTATCCGGCCCGAGCGTTTTGGGATTCAGGCCATCGGCGCCGCCGGCACCCTGAGCGCAAGGGTCTGCGTCCTCGCGTGCGGAGTCGGATATGGTCTGCTGCGCCAGTTGGGGCTCGAACTGCCACGGCTCGTCCTCCATTCGGCTCAGGTCGAGGTGGACACGCGAGAGGTACGGCCTGTCGTGGAACTCTACGTCGGTCAGACGGTCGCCCCCGAAGGGTTTGCCTGGGTCGTTCCGGTGACCCGCTGTGACCGCGCTCGGATGAAAGTGGGCATTGTCACTCGGGGTGACGCCCGGAGACGTCTAGAAAGCCTGCTGTCCGCGCCAAGCATCATCGAGCGTGTCGCGTCAGCCCCAGTAACGCTCGTCCGACGGCTGCTGCCCGTGAGCCCGGCCGGGCGCACCTACGGGCACCGTGTCCTCACGGTAGGGGACGCTGCCGGCCTGACGAAGCCGACGACCGGTGGCGGTATCTTCTACAGCCTTCTCTCGGGACTTTTGGCCGCCGAAACGCTGACGAGTGCCTTGCGGCGTGACAGGGTTGCTGGCGATGACCTCCGCGGCTACGAGGTTCAGTGGAGAGCTCGGCTCGGACCGCACCTCCGGATCTCCAGTTGTTTGCGGCGCTTGTTCAGCAGGATGACAGATTCCGATCTGGAGATTCTCCTGGACGCGCTGTCCGCCGACTGCGTGCGCAGCGCGATCGAGCACAGTTTCCGGTTCAACTGGCATGGCGGGTTGATCCAAGCCCTCTTCCGTCAGCCAGGTGTGAACTCTGTGCTGTTCCAAGCGTTACTCCACTAGCCTACGCTCTCTCAAACACGGGTTCGAATCCCGTTGAAAGCGCTGCGCCTCACTCCGCGCCTATGTTCGATTCGTTCCTCGCGAACGACCCCGCCGTCGCGCCGCGCTACCGATGCGAGCGTGTAATGCTTGTGCGCATCGAAAGCGATGTATTGCATCGGCTGCGCCTCCTCTCGCGGCTGTCGCCGCGCCGAGTGTTTGCCTTCCGCACACGGTATTTTCGCCGTGTACTGATGAGGGCGAGAACGACGCGCTTCGCCATCGGGGTGTCCTTTCACTGCGGGGTTTCGGTGCCCAGCACAAGCGTAACGCGTTTGCGCCGATACAGGATTTCGAGCAACTCCTTCAAGCTCGAGGAGCTCGAGTTGCCGCGCGAAGAACGAAGACGCCCCGTCGCCAATCTGATGAAGGGCTCTTGAGGAGAGCCTCGCTCGCAAGGAGCCAGCGAAGGCGGCGGGCAGAACTGCGAAGGGTCCGCAGAGGCACCGAGCAGGGAAGCGCGCGGCCTAGACAGTGCCGGCCTTCTGACCGCCAATCGTTCTCTACGACCCGCCTAAGCGGCAACGGACGGACTAACGCATCGTTCTCCGCATGGACGGACAAGTCCATGCTGGAGGATGGCCAGTTCTATCCGCCCAAGACGATGACCGCCGCCAAGGCCGTGCGATCGGCTGTGCGCTCAGTTCAGCAACGAGTTAAGCGGACGATGCTTGGATTTTCATAGCCTGCGTTACGTTCGGCTCGCTACCTATCGGGGCAATCCGCTCCCGTGTTACGTCCCCATTGCCTACTCAACGCGGCGCACTGGGAGGCTTCATGGGAGTGCTACGGCTGTTGCTCGCCCTGTCTGTTGTGGCTGGGCATTCCAAGACGTTCGTCCGCACATTTTTTCTGATCAATGCGAAGGCGGCAGTCGTCGGCTTCTTCGTCATCTCTGGTTTCTACATGGCCCTGGTGCTGAAAGAGAAGTACACGTCCAAGATCGAGTTTCTCGCCAACCGCTGGCTACGGATTTATGTGCCCTACATCGTCGTGACGGTTATATCGGCCACCTACTTCTGGCCCCGTGCCAGGCGGCCACTTGGGGTCCTTTTCGATATCACCCTCGTCGGGCAGGACATTGCCGGCGGCCTGCAATGGGTTGACCGCGGTACGTTCGTTCTCCCGCAGGCATGGAGCCTGTCGATGGAGATCACTTACTACCTTGCGGCCGCACTCCTTTTTACGCTGCCGTACGGAATCACGATCGCTTTCCTCGGTGGATATGCACTGCACTTAGTGCTTTGGCAGCTCGACTTTGTGAGCGTCATGTCCTCGCCGAGCATGTTTGTCTTCTTCGCGCTTGGTGGTGTCGTCTATTTCGTGTACGTCAAGATCAAACCTTGGCCACAAATTGTTAAACTCTGCCTCGCCCTGGCCGGACTGTTGGTCGTCGGAGAGTATCTGCGCTCGATCTATCCCGCAGAACGTCTACGTCTGCTTGGTCAGGACACATCAATCTCCGATGGAACGCAAGCCAGGTTCATCATCCTGTACGTGATGATCGCAGCGCTCGTGCCATTCCTCTTCGCGGCGACAAGGAACATCACCATAGACCGACTGATCGGCGAGATCAGCTATCCGGTCTACCTGATCCACTTCGTGATCGTCGACCTTGCCAGAAGACTTGATTTCCGGTTCGGCAGGATCGACGTGTACACCGAGAGCAATCCTTATCGGTACGCTGGCCGCAGCGACCCTGATCTACCTGCTGGTCGATCGCCCCCTCGACGTATGGCGTGCGCGGCTGGGGAAAAACTTGGCTTCGTGGCATCGGCGTCGCAAAGAAACGGCGGCTACAGCGCCAGTGGTCGTGTCCTGAAGTCGCACCCACGGATCGCCGTATTCCATGGCCCTCGTTCGGCGTACGAACGGCACGCAGCACGGGATCCCGTAGCCTCTCCTCCATGATCTCACTGTATGTGACCTCAGCAACCACGTCGGGGTGGATCCACACGACACCGCGGCTATGCTCGACGCCCTCGCATATCGGCGCCGATAGCACCGTGCATCGCTTGCGGATGTCCGCGCCATCGGAGAGCAGCCATGTGGCGAACATGTGGCTCGTGGCGTGATACGGGCGGTGCGGCTCAGCCCCAGCAGATCGGGGCAGCGTGTGCCCCGATCGGAAAATCGTGCATTGATCCTCACACCAGCCTCTTTCGGCTGTGCCCGTGTTTATGACCGTCGCGCGAAAAAAGTCACTCATTCAGACCAACTCGAACCAAGATCGTCAGGGCCAGTTTCACGAGGGAAAGCCACGAACAACGGGGCGATCAGAGGAGGCGACGGCCGGGGCTGTAAATCCGTTATGCCTCGGTTCGGCTGTCAAGCCCGCCTGTCCGGGTAACTGTCCGGGTTGGCCATGGACGGGCGGGGTTTCTGTGAACGCCGAGCGCGCGCGGCGCGTCCACCAAGTACACGGTTTGTCTACGGCGGCATCGGCGCTCCTGCACTCATAACCCAAAGGTCGCTGGTTCAAATCCAGCCCCCGCAACCATGAACGACGAGGGGTTAGCGGACGCAGCAACCGCTAACCCCTTTCGTTTACCCAGACTTCACCCAGGAATTGGCGCGAGAGTTTTGCGATCACGGGGTGTTCCGCCCGACGTACGCGGCGGACCCACGAAGTGGCGGAAGCCTGCATAGCAGGATCGCGCTCCGGCCTGGACGAGCACCGGGGCGTTCGCTCAGACGCCGACGGAGCTCGACTCACCCCCGAAGGCGAGGCGTTTGTTCGAGCGCCGGCTCAGCCCGATCGCAGAGCGCCGGGCGCCCTTCTGGCGGGCCGGCGCGCTTCCCGATCAGGAGACTCGTCCTGCGGCACGAGCGGTTGAGGCACCGGGGCTATTTCGGCACGCCGAACGGAGGCGTCCCGACGTTTTCGATTTTCCAGATCTCGCCGGCCAAGTTCACGACGTACGCCGTGTTCCCGATGAAGTCAAGTGAGGTAGGCCGGTCCAGCCCTTCCAGGACGACGGTAAATGTGCCGTTCGCATTGACCCGCACTAGCGAGCCGGTGTTCGGTTTCGCGGGAAAACCATCGCGTGGGCCCAAGAAGAGGTGTCCTTCGCCAAAAGGTCGTCCGAGTCGCTGGAGCGCCGTCGGGTTCGCTGCCAACAGGCTGAGATCATCGGATGGTGACGACGGGGAAAATCGAGGCCATGAGGTTATTGGCCCCGCTGGGACCGTCAGGCGCCTTCAGTGAGGGAGAGCCGAGGGCGGAGGCAGACGAGGGATGCGCAGCGTTCGTCGGGTTGCGCCTGCCGGGCGGTGTTCGGCTACGCGGCCTGGCGCAGGTAGCGGTGGTGCAGGCCGCCGACCTCCGGAAGCTCCACGATTCTGCCAGCCGAGGCGG
>Ga0070707_100004669_pt1 | contig 12831 bp, 8 predicted proteins | sample KBSK5502metaG_FD_65468 | JGI IMG/M metagenome (GOLD analysis project Ga0070707, IMG submission 65468) | Corn, switchgrass and miscanthus rhizosphere microbial communities from Kellogg Biological Station, Michigan, USA - KBS K5-50-2 metaG | ecosystem: Host-associated > Plants > Roots >... | reverse complement strand
GGGCGTCTGCGGAGCGTCGGACGAGCGTGGAGAGCTCACGACGCGTGTCTATACTACGTGACGGCAGTCTCGGAGTACTGACTGCTGGTGCGCTTCCCCAAAGGAAAGCGTGCAGAGGCCAGTTTAGCGCACAACCAAGAGATGGTCCGTATACCACTATATAAAAGCAATCTTTGGACGAATGTCGTGCGAGCGGACGATCACACGCTGGCGCGGCGCACCACTGCAGAGGCGCGCTCTCAGCGTCGCGCTGAGGCGACCGCGGGACGGCAGGCGGGTCGGGACGGGAGGGAACGATGGGCGACACGATGGGCGACGTGACGGCGGGGCGCGTGCGCAGGTCTGAGCAGACGACGCCGGCGACGTCGGAACACGCCGCAGAACAGGCGGAACAGGCGGAACAGGACGAGCAGGCGGAGAGCGTACCACTTCCGGCGCGGCTGCCGCCAGGCGCGACGAACCGCCGCGTCGACCTCGCTGTGGTGGCATGGCTGCACGCCAAGTTCCAACGCAGCGGCAGCGCCAAGACCCGCACGGCCTACACAGCGATGCTGGGCGAGTTCCGCGCCGCCCTCGCGATGGAAGGGCTCGACCTGGACGGCGCCGACCCCCGCCGCTGTCGCACCGACCTCGCTGGGCACCCCAACGTGCCGTCGGCGGCGGTTGGTGCTGCTCCCAGCGAGGACCTGAGTGCCGCGCGCGCCGCGGCGATCGCGCTGGTCGCGCAGACCTATGCGGCACGCCCCGCCCAGACGCGCTATGGCCCGCGACCCGTGGCGCCCACCACGGCCAACCTGCGCCTGGCCGCCCTCTCCAGCTTCTACACCTATGCGACCCGGCAAGACCTGCTGCGTGGGCCCAACCCCATCGCGCGCGTCGAACGCCGGCAGGTCGCGGCCTACGCCGCCGCCCGCCCACTCGCCTACGACGACCTGCGCACGCGCCTGGCGGCCATCGACGTGGCGACCGACGCCGGGCTGCGCGACTATGCGCTGTTGCTGGTGGCGCTGCACACCGGGCGCCGCGTCGCCGAGCTGGCGGGGATGCGCCGCGAGCACCTGCGCATCCGTACGCGCTCAGTCGAGATTGCCTGGCCGCGCTGTAAAGGGGGCAAGGCCATGCGCGACGAGCTGCCGCGTGGGGGGGCGCGCGGGGAGGCCGCTGATGCGCTCGTCGCCTGGGTAACGCGCCTCGACGGCGAGCGCGGAGACACAGTGGGAAGCGCCGGGCCCGCAGACGACCCAGGTGCCCCCAGTGCTCCCGGTGACCCAGGTGCCCAGGGCGGAGGACGCGCGGTCGTGTCGGTCACGCCATCACGGCCCGGGAGGCCGCCCGAGTGGCCACTGTGGGTGAGTCTCGCACACAATGGCACCGCCGGGCACCCGCTCACGGCGCGGGCGATCGCCCACCTGTGCGAGAAGCGGCTGGGGACGAGCAAGGTGCACGCCCTGCGCCACACGTTCGCGCGGGCCTTAGAGGACGCGGGGGCGAAGGTGAGCGAGATCCAGGCGGCGCTGGGCCACGCGGACCTGGGGACCACGGGGCGCTACCTGGCGCGCCTGCACCAGGGCGAGAACCGCCACCTCGCCCGGCTCAGTGGCCTCTACGGCCTGGGGGGCCTCGACCGGCGCACCAGCACGGGCACGGGCACCTCTCCACCACAGACGCCGCAGACGGAAGCGGAGCAGGCTGCGGCTGCCGGAGATGCCGAGGCATAGGCGTCCGCAGCGCCGACACGTTCGGCTGAGGTACATGGTGACTTTTCTTTGCCCTGGCTGCGGCGCTCTTTTGCCCTGGCGCAGGGGGCAATGTAGGCCAGAGATGTACTGGCTGCTTTTCGCTGCCTTGGGTGCGACGTTCTTGTGCCTGGGGGCCCACTGGGCAGAGTGTGCCGCAGTGAAGGCCCCTGTCCCCCATGTGGTTCCCACCAACGCGTGAAGCAGGCCGATCCATCCGGTGCCGCCACCTTACGCGCCGCGGCCGGGATCCGCCTGGGCGGATGCGCGCAGCGCAGCGCCGACCTCGAGCCGGGTCGCGACGAAGTCGACGACGGCGAGCAGCGTCTGGGCATCGAAGGGCTTGGGCAGGAGCTGGATGGCGAGCCGACGGAGCAGCGCGGTGAACGCAGGTGGGAAGTTGCCCTGCATGGCGGAGATGACGACGTAGCCGTAGTCGGGCGGGCCGCGCCGCTCCGCCAGCGCCCGCTGCAGCACGTCGAAGCCGGTCATACCGGGCATCTGATAGTCCAGCAGCACGACGAGCGGGCCGGATAGGGCGGCCAACTGCGCGAGGGCCGCGACGCCGTTCGCGGCCTCATCGACCTGATGCCCGGCGGGCTCGAGCCACGAATGGAGCGTGAGCCGGACGGTGGGGCTGTCGTCGACGACGAGCACGTGCGCCATGGGTAACCTGCACCTTTCTGCTCGGCGGGCCGCATCCCTACGCGATCCGCGGCGACGCGCAACGAGACGAAACGAGATGAGCCGAGTGCCGCCGACGCACGGCATGGCACCGCGCACCGCGTCTCCGGCCTGCCGGGGCGGCGCCCCGCCTGAGTAGAGCATGATCGGCCGCACTCGGCAAGCGTTCCTGGGAAAAAGTGCGGCGCACCTCCGAGCCCGACACGGGGACTGATAGGGACGAGGATAGGTCACTCCACCGGCAGCTGACCAGCTGCTCTGCGAGGCAGACATGGTGCTGGCCGAATCCGAGCCCCTCAAAGCGCCTGCCGGGGAGGCGGTCGCGACACCTTTACGCGACAAACGCAATGTCATCCACGTCGGCGTCCCGCCTTATCCAATTCGGCGTCCCGCAGGTCATCGAGGTTGTGGGGAGGTGGCCGCAGTATGTCCACCTGGACGCGGAGAAAGAGTCGGCACACGAGCGGTACGATTTTCTATCAGTTCGCCTGGCCTGCAGTTTTGTGCCAGATCGCGGGTGTAGACAGGCGCAGGGTCTACCACCCGGCCCGCAACGTCACGGCCTCAGTTGAACTCCTCCCTACTTTCATGGGTTAACAAGCTGACGGTGCCAGCGACTGCGACGATGACGACGAAACAGATCGGGGGCAACTCATTGTACTTCGGCATTCTTGATGATCCTGCATTGGCCTCCGGCCCAGGCCGGATCTGACATGAGGCACTGGCCAGGGCGTTCACATGCATGCATCGCGCTCCAGTGCCACGTGCTCAGCGCTCATATAGTGACACATATAGTGTCACATTGATGTGAGCTATTGACAATTCATGTGTTAGACTGTACTGTATGCTTCATATGTTGACTCTCCTCGATCTTCCGGACTCGTGCACAGCTGAAGAGGCTGCCCGACTGGTTACCACCCTTGCGGGACAACTCTCGATTGCTGAAGAGCCGCCTTCCCTCCGTACGCTGCGTCTCTGGCGAGGCAAGCAACTGCTGAGCAAAGGCGGCCGCCAGTTCACGCGAAAGAACCTGCTGGAGGTGCTCTGCATCATGCGTCTGCGTGCCGAGGGCGTGACGACTGGCACCGCAGCCGAAAAGTGCATTGCGCTCGATGAAGAGCGGTTGTTGCTCTTCCTGACAGCTCCACAGGTCATGCTAGGTGGAACCCCGAGCTCTTTCGCGTGGGTGACGCTCCAGGTGCTCGCGAAGGGTATACTCGAGCAGTATCGGCGAGTAGCCCTCGGCGCGATCGTCGGCCACTCCAACGACCGCCGCACCGGTATCACCGGTATCGAGAATACGCCCACGTCCCTTCGGCAGGCGAGTGCCCGACTGGGACGGCTCTACTTCGAGGAGGGGCGCGAAGACCAGGTTGCCAGTCTCCATACCCTCCTCGTGCTCGGCACCAAGCCGCTCCGTGAGTGGGCGCCGCAGGCTGTCTGGACCCTACCGGACGCGGCCGACGCTGTGCTCATAGACCCAGATTACCGTGTCCCCAGCGAGGACTGCGAGAGTATTGCGCAGCAAGCTGAGGGAGTCAGCCTCGACGACCTGATCGAGAACCGCATCCACAGCGAGTTGTCGCAGACGCTTGCCAAGCTCGGCGATAACGCGGACACCGCATATACGTCCATCCGCGAGTTCATCGGTCGCCACCCGCTCGCCACGCATCGTGAGCTGCACGGGCTGTACGCGCGACCCGAGCTGCCCAACGCCGCTGTCGAGTTCGTGCGCACGCTCTACATCCCTGTCCACGCCGACTTCGCTGTGCAGGGACTGGTATGCCGCTGCCGGTCCTGTCGTGCCCTTGTGCGCCGTGATGGCAGCTGCATGCTCCAGGGATGCAGGGAGGACCACCCGCAGACGCAATTTGCAGAGTCGTTGGACTTGGACGATGCGCTAATTGCGCGACCGGAAATCCTGAAGTACTGGATCGAGCCTGCGCGCGAAGAGCTTCGGCTGTACGACGCGCTCCACAGCGCGGGCATCTCCGTCGACCTGTATCCGCACTCCGATCGCTGCGATGTCGCGGTTGGGGACGACGTTGGAGTGGATGTCAAAGACTATCGCGACCCGGCGCATCTGGCGCGCAAACTCAACCGGGGAATCGGAGGCTTGGCGTTCTACCGACGCTGCATCCTTGCGGTCGCGGATCGGCGGGGGCGGAGCGGCGACTACATCGCGCGATTGCGCGAACAGCTTACGCCCGAGACCCGCAAACGGATGGAGGTGCGGACGGTGAGCGACACGATTCGCGAACTGAAGCGCGCATACATGAAGGGACGGAGTGAGACCCGTGCGCGCCAAGCCTGATCTGTGGTCGGGTGTCGACCGGATCCAGTGGGGGTGCGTCCTCATGCGGCTCGTCGGTGAGTCGAATCTTGAGACGCTGCCCGTGGTCCTGAGCGGCCTCCGCTCGGTGGAGCGGTCGCGGCAGGCGGCGCCCTATCAGGCTGCCGTCCGTACGGCGCGCGTACTGCTCGGTGACGTCCTGACCAAACGCGCGGTCCAATCGGCCGTGTTCGACTTCCTCTCGGCCGACCGTGATGGACGCTCGTTCGAGATCGACGGAGAAACCCTGGCGTTCCGAGCCCGCTCGGAATACGACCCGGCGATTGCCCGGGCGGAAGCCGTACTCTGCGAGGGTCTGCCGATGCGGACGCGGTCGTTCGACCTGGCGGACACGACACGCGACCTCGTCGCGCAGCTCGACCCTGAGCGTCGCGTGCCGTTCCGTCTCAATGGGCTTGTATTCCCCCGTCCCGAGCAGCACGACCTCCAGCGCCGCCCCGGTGGGCCGATCATCGTACGATGGCCTGACTTGGAGATGCTGGCGAGCGAGCTCGATGCGGCCGACGCCGCAGCGAAGCGGTCGCCGCAGGACTGGACGGGCCGGTTGGCCAACATCAAGCTCCAGGTGACCACAGGCGCCGGAGTACGCGAGACATGCGAGCTAGAGCTCTCGGGGCTCAAGCACCTGATCGGCCTGCCCGGTTCGGGAAAGACGACGCTGATCGCGCTGCTCTGTGTCCTGCTGGCGCGGCGCGGACTCCGCATCGCCGTGTTTTTCACCGCCATCCAGGTCGCGCGTGAGTACCTCGAGACACTCCATCGCTATGACGTACGGACCGCGCTCCTGGTCGGTCGTTCGGCTGATCGACACATGCACCATGCCAATCAGCTCGCCGAACTGATCGCAACAGAGGGCAACGGCGGCTTCGCGCACACCCGCGAAGGGGTCGACCTCCTGGCGCAATCCTGCCCCCTGCCGGCCTTCGCCGACTCCTGGCCCAGTGAGATCGAATGGCGCTTGGGCGAGGCCCCGTGCGAGTCGATCTACGAGTCTGGGTCAAAGACGCCCAAGCTCTGTCCGGCATGGAGCCTCTGTGGGCGCGTGAAGAACCAACGAGAGCTCATACACGCCTCGGTGTGGCTTGGGCACATACTGAGTGCCGACACAAACGTGCCCGCTCACACCAGCCCCGAGCATCTCCGCTACTTCGAACTCGTCGCGCGCACATGCGACCTCGTCATCATCGACGAATGCGACGAGGCGCAGAAGGTCCTGGATGCCCACGGCGCCCTGACACTCAGCCTGACGGGCAGCGACGACAGCATTCACATCGACCTGCAGCGGACGACAGGGCTGCTTGCTGCCAACCGTGCACGTGTCAGCGACCAGCTACTGCGCTTCATCCTGCGTGCCAACGAATTCGAACGTCACACGCTCCGATTCGTCGACGAGATCCGCAAGCTCCAAAGGACTCGCCCCGACCTGGCGCGCCGCTACGCCGAGAAGTTGCTAACCGCCAGCTTCCTCTTGCGTGAGGCGCTCGCGGCGGCCGGCCGGAAAGAAGCGTTCACTGGACATGCTCTGAGCGCGCTCTCGGACCTTTGGGAGACTGCGATGTACATGGCGTACTTCGAACGAGACGATGACGACGCAGGTTGGGGAAGAGCGCGTCGGTTCTCGCCGGCATTGGGGCTCTCGACGGAAGATGGACAGGCCGTGTGGCAGCGGCTGAATCGTTCCTTCAAGCGGTACCTTGCTCTTGATCACGCCGCCTCGTCCGAGAAGCCGATCGCAGAGGTGGCTGCCATCCTGGCCGAGCTGATCGGCGCCCCAGATGGTCGCAGCCCCGTGCCGCAGGTGCGACTGCTCGTAGCCGTAGGCTTCACAATCGCGAGCTACCAGCGCCTTGCCAAAGACGCCCGCCCGCTCGCGCGCCGTGGCGAGATCCCTGATGGGAGCGATCTCGTGTTCGCCAAGGCCTCCACAGAGATGCGCGAGGTCGTCCCGCGCTCGATTCTCGGCACCTTCTCCTCCGTCCGCTACCGGCAGGCGGCGGGCACCGACGGCCTGGAGATCGATTACCTGGTTATGGATAGCACTCCACGTCTCCTGCTCCATCGCCTCCACGAGATAGGCGGCGCGAACGTCTTGCTCGCGAGCGCGACCTCCTGGCTTGAACCCGCGAGTGAGTACCACGTCGGCAAGACGCCTGATGTGGTCCTGTCTGCGCGGACGCAACAGCTCGGGTCCGTGCGGCTGTACTTCCAACCGAAGCCGCATCCGGTCACGAAGGAACCGCTGCGGTTCAGCGGCGGCGGATACGAGCGCGAGGACAACCTGCGCCACATGGTGACAGCTCTGGCTGCACCCGGTCCTGGAGGCAGCAGCGACCTCGAACGGGCGGTTCGTGCCGTGCGGACAGAGCTCGGGAAGCCGCGCAAGGCGGCGCTCGTCGTCAACTCGTACGAGCAGGTACAGCTTGTCGTCGAGCAGATCCGGACGATTAACTCTCGCCTCGGGGAGCGGACCCGCGGTGTGCTGCGCGAGCGCCCGTCCGACCGATCCCGCAAACACTATGTGCTGCGCGGCCAGGCGGAGGGCCTGGGGCCCGACCTCGACATCGACGTGCTGGTCTTCCCGCTCGGTGCTCTGGGCCGTGGGACAAACATCGTCTTCACTGGTGACGACGCCGATAAAGGCAAGGGCGCGATCGGGAGTGTCTTCTTCCTGACCAGGCCCCACCCGGCCGCGGGCGATCTCAGCCTGATGCTGTCGCTTCTCGCGCGCCGGACGGAAGGTCTCGACATGGAGGATCTGCGTCCGCTCGGGCTCGTACAGGTCAAGGAACTCTTCGAGCAGCGGCAGTACGACGTCTTCCGCCAGATCGCGCGCCTGGTCTCGCGCCCCATGAGTGCCAGCCAGCTCGATGACGTGACGCTCCGGGTGTTCGCTGCCAACCTGTTGGTGGCGGTGCTCCAAACGATCGGGCGGGGCATGCGGCTGCGCATGCCGGTTGAAGTGTACTTCGTCGATGCCGCCTGGGCACCCAACAGCGCCGAGGGCCGACCAGAGACAGCGCGCTCAAGCGTGCTCGTGGCGATGCGAGAGGTCCTCGCCACGAGCCTCGCCACGCGCGATCCCGATCAACGCGACATCTACCAGGCCCTCTACAGCGTCTTTGCCGATGCGTTCCACGAGATCGATGGGGTCATCCTCCCCGCCAGCCGAATCGACGACGAGAGCGAAGAGGGCAGCGAACAGGGCGAGGATTTCAGCCCAAGCCCCGCTGGCCTCGAGGACGCGATGGACGGGTGGGAGCCGCTGGAGGACGTGGACGGCGAGGGCAATGCAGATACTGCAGATGACGAAGACCTGACAGATACGGACGAGGAGGTGACGTAATGACACCCACCGTGGCACCGAGTTTCACCCGCGAGCGGCTGGATCGTGGCGACACCCCGGTGCCGCTCGCGTTCGTCTTCGACACTGATCCTATCCAACCAGAACATATCGTGACGGTCGTCGGCTGGACCGGTGTCGCCCTCCAGCCGCTGCGCGACCTCCACAAGCGCTTTGCCATGCTCGATCCGCGTCAGAGCCTCCCAGTCCAAGCGCTGCGAGGCCGACTTGAAGTGGGCGATACGGACAACCTGCGCCTTGATCGGGGCCTCGGCCTGTGGAGCCTCTCGCCCACCATCCTCTGGACGCCTCGTGAGCCCGCGGACGCAAGCCAGCGAGTCAGCGCCGCCGTGGTCGGATGGCTGACTGATGACATGCCACTCAACGACGCGCGCGTCGGCGCCCTGGTGCAGCACCTTAAACAACTCGCGCGCGATGGCAAGCTCGTGGACGCCACGCGCCGGACGGCGCGGGTCTTCGCCTGGGAGCAGGCGCGGAGTGGCACGACAGTCATCGCCGCAACAAACCGCGACGGCTACGTGGATCTGGCCGACTTTGTCGCCCGTCGCCTTGAGGGTGAAGAGATCCTGCCGGGGCTAGGTGGCCTGCGACGGGTCGCCAGCGGCCGACTCGACTTGGGGCAGGCCGAGTTGCTCACCGAGCCGGTGCTGGGCCAGACGACGCCGTTCAGCCTCGTCGTCCGCGTGCGGGTGCTCAGCTTCCCTGGACGACCCACCCCCGTGGTTGTGCTGGAGGTCTCCCGGCGCATCTGGAGCCGCGCGTTCAAGAAGTCCGCGGCGCGAACAGTGAGTGCCTATGCGCTGCCCGACGGCGCGCGCACCGCTCTGCGGTTTACCCTCCGGCGCCGCCGCGCGAAGACCGAGCCGCGTGTTACCTACGCCTACCAGCCCGAGGACGACTTTGCGCCCATTGCCCGCGCATTCGGCCTGGGCCTCGATCTCACAGGCGACCAGATCGCCGCCGGTGGGCATGCCCTGCTCGGCTGCCGCCTCCTTGTCGTGCACAAGCACGGAGTGGGTGAGCGGGTCGCAATAAAGCAGGGGGTACCGGACCTCGACAAGATGGCGGCATTCCGCCGCGTTGAGGCGCTGCTCGCGCCATGCGGGATGCGCCCATGGCAGGCGCTCTCGGAGATTCCGACCGCCACGCGTGCCGTCACGCACCGCAATCAGAAATGGCGGGACCGCGACGCGGATGAGGACCACCGCGAGGCATTCGACCAATGGCGAGCGGAGGCCAAGGCTGATATCGCCGCTTGCTATGCGGCGGCGCACCATATCGTCGTGGCCTATCACCACACTTGCTACGGCGACGCCGAACGGGCGCGAGGCGTGTTGAACGAATTGCTCGACGGTCAGGTCCGCGTGCAACTCGTGCCGATGCCCGGCGGCGTTCACGGAGCACGCCCGGCGCTTCCCCAGCCGGCGGCTAAGGCGCCGCAAGGCCGCGACTATGCCGAACTGCGGGCGCAGGCCTGGAGGCCCTTCGTCACCGAGGTGCAGCGGTACCAGGACGACGCAGGGTCGCCGATCGACGGCATCCTTGCCATCGCGCCGGAGTGGTACGATGGCGGCCAGCTTCACGACGATCCTGTGAACAAGCGGGCGGGGCGGCTCACGCTCGCGCGCGAGCTGCGCATTCCGGTCCAATATCTCCGCCCGGAGCGGGAGGAGGGACAAACGTTCCGCAGGAACCAGGATCCAGCGAAGTTGTTCGAGACCCGCGTCATGATGGCATGGCTCGATCTGGCGTGGAAGAACATCGGACGCATCAAGTCCGACGAGCTCGCGGCCGTCACGCAGCATATTTACGGCGCAGCGGGCGACGACGGCGCGGCGGCAGTGCTGCCACCTGACCGGGTGCTCGCTGTGGGAATCCTCCGCCGGAACGAAACGCGTTTGGCCAACGAAAAGAGCTTCGTGCCATTTGCCATCGAGTTGGATATGGAGCACGGCGTGTGCTCGGCCCGGTTCGCCCGCGAGCGGGAACCCGGCTTCGAGATCACGCCGCTCCAGCCGCTTGCGACAACGCTCGTGGAGCTTGCCTCCAGCGGCCCCATCCAGCTGGCGACGGACAAGACAACCCGGAAGGAGCAGCTTCAGGAGCGCAGCGAGCGCTTCATCCACCAGGTGATCACCGACTTCTGCCAGCGAACGCTGCGCCCGCTCGTGCTCATCGACGCAGTAGCCTGTCGCCAGGTGTGGCCATGGGTCACCGACACCAAGCTGGATTCAGAGAACATTGTCGTCGCCGGTCACCTGCATGCCGAGGTGGACTGGGGCAATGTGCGAATCGTGCGCGTTCGCATGCAGAACGCTCCCAAGGTCCTCTTCGACCGCTACTTCAGGGGCGAGTCCGCCGAAACTGGGGAAGTCGTGCGTTACGACGCCCCGAAGTGGGCGGACGCACAACTGTTCAAGTTGTCCGACGCGCGGGCCAATGTGTACCTCTCATTCGGCAGTCTGCTCCGCACCGATCGCATCCTGGGGAGTTCCTGCTACCGTGCGATCGAGGGACTGAAGAAGCGCAGCGGCAGGCCAGCGACCTACACGCGCACGACGATCGAGATCTTCACGGGGGCGTGGAGTACGCCGAGCGCGGTCGAATTCACGGTTGTCCGCACCGCGCCGGGGGAGAATCCGGATCAGGTCGCACAGCTCGTGGAGTGGCTTCGGACGCTGTACGAGCATATCGGGGACTGGACCACGAAACCGGCGCCGCTCTACTTCGAGGCGGCGCTCAAGGAGTATCTCGCGGACTATGACCTGGACGAAGCGGACGACGAAGACAGCGAAGACGGCGAAGACGGCGAGGAGTAGAGAGTAGGAGGTGGGTTTGGTCGCGGGTGCGTGAGGTCGCGGACGATCGAGCTGTTTGTTGAGATGGTGCGTAGTCAGCGGCTATAGGAAGTTCCGGGCGTGACCACCTCGCTGCATCCTCACCGCACACTGCCCCAGGCCGCTGGATCCTCACACTGACGCGCTCACCCAAACTGGTGGGCGTCTCTTCATCGACACCAGCAGCGGCGCGATGGCTGAGCCCAAGGGGCTGCCTGAGGCGCTGTTGTTCCTGCGTCCCGGCGACACGCTGGTGGTCTGGCGCCTCGATCGCCTGGGCCGCACGTTGCCGCACCTGCTCCAGACGGTGGAAGACCTGAAGGCGCGCGGCAGCGGCTTCAAGAGCGTGACCGAGAGCCTTGAGACGACGACGAGCGCAGGCGACCGCTGAGCCCCCATATGACTCTCCTCAGCGGACGATTCTGGCGTCCGCGCAAAGCCAGATTCTCGGGCCGCAGTGGCAGGGCGATCCGCAGGCGCGCGAGCGGGGGCGCCAGATGGAGCGGCTCTTCACAGCGACACAGGTGGAGCGGGGCCAGAACGTGGTGGATCTGCTGGCTTATGACGCCCGGCCGCGAACGATCAGCGCGCGGATGGCAGCCTAGCGCGAGGCAGCGCACACGCCGGGGCAGGTGGCGATGGAAGCCGCGCTGGGCCGGACACAGGGAATCCGAGCGCCCGGAGATATGACGGATTCCGTGGTCATCTCGTGCACCGGCTACAGTGCGCCGGGGCTGGACGTCATGGTGGCGCGCGACCTCAGGTTTCCGCGCGACGCACGGCGGGTGGTGGTCGGGCACATGGGCTGCTTCGGGGCGTTGGTCAGGCTGCGGCACTGTTTGGATGCCGTGCGGGCGCGGCCAGGGGCGACGGCGATTCAGTGCGGACCACCAGGGAGCGCCAGGGTCGGTGCCACGAGGGTGAGCTGGGGAAGTGGGCCGACGGCCGCCGCCGCGCCGATCAAGTTCTGCTGGATCTCGGGAGAGAGGGTCTCCAGGTCACCCCCGTGAAAATAGACGAGCGCCTTGAGGCATTCGCTCGGCTGGAAGGCTGGACCAAAGAGCAGGCGCGCCCCAGCCAGCCCCCGATCCAGCGCCACCCCGTGCGTGAGCAACGCGGCGATATCGACGTAGTCTTTGGCCTCTACCCGTTGGAGGAGCACCTTCAGCTTCGTCGCCATGAGATCGTCGAGGGAGGCCACCTGCGCCACGCCATCCGCGGTCAGCTCGGGCACGCCGACGCGGCCAAAGCCGATCCCCCCGAAGAAGGAGAGCTTGACCTCGTCACGCGGTGTCAGCTCGGCAGCGCGTGCCGCGTTGGGGTCCGGGTGGTCAGGAGGCATGAGGGGCGTGAGGGGCGTGAGGGGCGTGAGGGGCGTGAGGGGCGTGAGGACGGTGAAGGTGTCTGGGCTGTCCTGGAGCACGGTGGAGCGCGCGATGAAGGGGCAGGCGGCACGCAGCGCCGCCTTGTCCAAGGACCGGTCAGAGAAAAAATCGAAGTCCACGGATGGGCGATGACCCAACCGCAGCGCGAGCGCCGTGCCCCCATACAGCACATAGCCGAGCGCGCCCAGCCCAGCCAAGTCCGACCAGAGCGTGCGCTGGGCGACCGGCAAGATCTCCACGCGCGGGACAAACGTGGGCAGTGGGGGCATCGACACTAGGGGAATCTCCGGGTGGGCAGCGGCGGGACATGTCCTGGCGTCGCCAGACCGAGGCGGTACTGCCAGTAGGCCCAGGAGCGTTCGTTCAGCTGACCCGCTTCCACATGACGCAGCACCTCGCGCAGAGCCGCGTCGCCAAACGCCTCCACCATCCGCTGCACGTCCTCATAGTCCCCCAGATTCATGACCTGCGTGAG